>Ga0180223_1000163_pt1 | contig 125381 bp, 122 predicted proteins | sample eDN5th30CKraftOP_FD_151337 | JGI IMG/M metagenome (GOLD analysis project Ga0180223, IMG submission 151337) | Enriched Organic Plus compost microbial communities from Emeryville, California, USA - eDNA 5th pass 30_C Kraft OP (version 2) (version 2) ...
GGGGGGAGAAATGACTGGACGGGGGCAGCAGTGGCCAGAATACCGATGAGTGACGAAGGGCGCCGACGGATGGCCCGGCGCCAGCAGCAGCTGATCCGTTGGGGCAAGATCGGCGTCATAGCCGTTTGGGCCTTGGCCGGGGTTCTCCTCGCCGTACAGCTCTAGCGTACGCCCTCGCGAGGACGTCGGCCTCGCCGACCCGAATGTTCCCCGCCGGGATCATGCATGGCGGCACACCGCCGCTCGGCGCGCCTCCCGTGTCACCGAAACGGCGGTTCGTTGAATGCGCGCAGCTTCCGGCTGTGCAGCCGCGGCCCTTCGGCGCGCAGCAGCTCGCAGGCGCGGATGCCGATCTGCAGGTGCGCGGCAATAGCCTGCTCGTAGAAGTGGTTGGCCTGCCCCGGCAGCTTGATTTCGCCGTGCAGGGGCTTGTCCGACACGCACAGCAGGGTGCCGTAGGGTACCCGGAAGCGATAGCCCTGCGCAGCCACCGTCGCGCTCTCCATCTCGATCGCCACGGCGCGGCTTTGCGACAGGCGCCGCGCGGTGTGCGAGAGGCGCAACTCCCAGTTGCGGTCGTCTGTGGTGACCACTGTGCCGGTGCGCATGCGCTGCTTGAGATCCGAGCCCTGCACGCCGGCCACCTCTTCGGCGGCCGCTGCGAGCGCCTGCTGGACCTCGGCAATCGCCGGCAGCGGAATTTCCGGTGGCAGCACGTCGTCGAGCACGTGGTCGTCGCGCAGGTAGGCGTGCGCGAGCACGAAGTCGCCAATCTTCTGCGTCGGGCGCAGGCCGCCGCAGTGGCCGATCATCAGCCAGGCCTCGGGGCGCAGCACGGCAAGGTGGTCGGTGATCGTCTTGGCGTTCGACGGCCCGACGCCGATGTTGACCAGCGTGATGCCCATCCGGTCCTCGGCCATCAGGTGATAGGCGGGCATCTGATGCCGCCGCCAGGTGGTCTCGCTGAGCTGCACGTGGGCGTTCTCGGTCGGGCGGTCGAGATAGAGGCCGCCAGCGCCCGACAGCGCGGTGTAGCTGCCCTGGCTGATCTGCCGCGCGCCCCAGTCGACGAACTCGTCGATGTAGCGATGGTAATTGGTGAACAGCACGAAGCGCTGGAAATCCTCGGGCGCCGTGCCGGTGTAGTGCGCGAGCCGGGCGAGCGAGAAGTCGGTTCGCAGGCCGTCGAACAGCGACAGGGGATTGGCCTTGCCCGGCGCGCCGAAATCGAATCCGTCGGCCAGTTCGTCGCCGATCAGCGCCAGTTCGGTTGTCGGGAAGTGCCGGGCCAGCTCGGCGGGCGTCACGCCGAGCATGGCCGCGCCGCGTTCGGCGTCGAGCACATAGGGGAAGGGTATTTCCTGCCGCGAGGGCCCGCAGTCGATTTCCACGTCGTAATCGGACTGCAGCAGGCCAAGCTGTTCGGTCAGGTAGTCGGCGTAGAGGGCGGGACGGGTGACTGTTGTCGCATAGGTTCCTGGCCTGTGCAGCCGGGCGAAGGCGCGCGAGCGGTCGCCCGACGAGCTTCCGCCGAGGAAGCGTACGCGCAGTTCCGGGTAACAGTAGGAACCGTCGTGCCGCCGCTCGGGCGGCGGTGTTTCCCTCGTGCGGGCGTAGGCGGTGATGTCGGAGCGAAGGCGGTCGATCGCCGCGTCGTAGATCGCGGCGAGTTCGGCAATGATCGTTCGGGAATCCATTGCCACACCTAACTCGGAAAAGACGACAACTCAAAGTCCATGCGGTAAGCCTGAGCCGCTGTTCGACGAGGGAGACCGTGATGATCGTCCGTCCGATCGCTGCCGCCGCCCTGCTCGCCACCGCCTGCACCGCTCCCCCCGCCGTCCAGGCCGCCGATGCCGTCGCCGGCACGATGCTGGTTGCCAACAAGCGCGCGAACACGCTCGTCCGGGTCGACCTCTCGACCGGCGAGAAGACCCATGAGGTGGCCACCTGCGCCAACCCGCACGAGCTGGCCGTCTCGCCCGAGCGCACGCATGTCGCCCTTGCCTGCTACAGCGGGCAGGAGCTCGAGATTCTCCGCACCTCCGATCTCGTGGCGGTCAAGCGCATCGAGCTGGCCGAAGACGCCCGGCCGCATGGGGTCGTCTGGCACGCGAACGGCACGCTGTTCGCCAGCGCGGAGGGGCGGGGATCGATCTTCGCCGTCGAGGCGCCGCTCAGCGACAGCCCGCGAGTGCGGGAAATCGGCGGCGGCGAGCCACCGGGCCCGCACATGGTCGTCGTGGACGAGGCGGGCGCGTTTGCCTGGGGCACGATCATCCCGACTGGTACGGTCGTGCGCTACGACCTCGCCGCCGGCCGCGAGGCCGGGCGCAAGGTGCTCGGCGGCCAGACCGAGGGCATCGCCCTCACGCCCGATCGCTCGGCGCTGTGGGTCGGAGCGAATCGGGCCGCCAAGGTCTATCGCCTCGATCCGGACACGCTCGAGGTCGAGGTGGAAATCGCGACGGGCCCGGTTCCGATCCGCGTCGCCGCGCACCCCGAAGGCGGCTGGGTGGTCAGTTCGAACTCCGGGGAGGGCGGACTGACGGTGATCGACGCCGGGACCAGTACCGTCGCCCGTTCGGTGCCGGTTTCGGGCGACCAGGGCCGCCAGCAGGTGACACTCGTGTTCAGCGACGACGGGGAGCGGCTCTACGCTGCCGAGACCGCAACCCAAACGGTTGCGGAGATCGATTTCGCGAGTGGCAAGGTCCTGCGACGGCTGCCCAGCGGCGACGGCGGCGACGGGCTGGAGGTGTTCGAATAGCGCTCAGGCGTTCGCGCGGGGCAGCCGCCAGGTCACCCGCAGGCCGGCGTCGCTGGCGAAAGCGAGCCGCGAGCCGTGTGCCCCCGCGATCGCGGCCACCAGTGACAGTCCGAGCCCGAGTCCCCCGACGCCTTCTGCGCCGGGCGCGCGAAAGAACCGTTCGGTCATGCGGCCGAGATATTCGGGTGCGATTCCCGGGCCGCTGTCCCGCACCTCGATCCGCACCAAGGCGCCCTCCGCCGCCGCCGACAGAGCGATCCTACCCCCGGACGGCGTGAACTTGACCGCATTGTCGAGCAGATTGGCGAAGCCCTGGAACAGCAGGTCGCGATCGCCTTCGACGGTGAGCGCGGGGGCGATATCGGTCTCGAGTACCTGGTCCCGCGCCTCGGCCTCGGGCTGGTAGTACTCGGCCACGTCGCCCAGCAGCTCGGATAGCGGGACCGGTCGTCGCACGATCTCGTGCCGGCCGGCCTCGATCCGCGAGATGCGCAGCACGGCATCGATTGCGGCCTGGAGCCGTCTGGCCTCGGCAAGCGCCTCGGAAATCCCCTCGCGTTCCGGCCGGTCGCGGAACTCGGCGAGGGTCGTCTGCAGGCGCGCGACCGGCGTCCGCAGTTCGTGCGCGACACTGTCCGACACCCGACGAACCGCTTCGAGCGAGCGCTCGAGCCGCTCGAGCATCAGGTTGAGCGTGGCGGCGAGCCGGTCGAAGTCGTCGCTCGCGCCGCGCATCTCGATCCGGCTGGACAGGTCGCCGTCGATCACCGCTAGCGCGGCGTCCGAAATCGCTTCGAGCCGTTTCCCGATCACGCGGCTCATCAGCGCCCCGCCGAGCGTGCCGAGGATCAGCAGCGCAGGGACGATCCACAGCATCGTATCGCCGACCCGCTCCTGCAGCTCGTCGATGTCATCGACGTCGCGGCCGAGGAGCAGGCGCTCCCCGCCCGGAAGGCGCCGGTCGAGGACCAGCGCTTCGTACTCGTCCTCGTCGCCTTCGCGCGCGACGTCGGCCTCGATCCGCTTCCACCCGGGCACGAAAGTGCCGGGCCAGCTCGGCAGGTTCGCCGTCACCGCTTCGCCGCTCGCGTCGAGCAGGGCGTGATAGGGCGCGCGTGGGGCGTTGCGCGCGGCGCGTCGCTCCAGCGCCGCGGCAAGACCGCCCGGTCCTTCGCGCCGATAGACCTCGTCGAGGGCCTCGGCCTCGGCCCTGATTCCGCTGCGAACCTCGGCGAGCGGCTGAGCGATCTCGACCCAGTAGAGGAACCCGCCGATCGTCGCGGCGGATGCGGCGAAGACCGCGAGGTAGAGCACCACGAGGCGGAACGAGAGGCTGCGAAGCAGGGTCACGAGGCCGGCTGACGAATCGAATACCCGGCCCCGCGAACGGTCTCGATCAGCGGTTCGCTCCCGAGCCGGTCGAGCTTCTGGCGCAGGCGGCTGACGTGCTGGTCGATGATGTTGGTCTGCGGATCAAAATTGTAGTCCCACACGTGTTCGAGCAGCATCGAGCGCGTGACCACGCGGCCGGCGTTGCGCGCGAGGTATTCGAGGATGCGAAACTCGCGGTTGGTCAGCTCGATCCGCTTGCCGCCGCGAGAGACCACGCGCGCGACCGGATCGATGACGACATCGCCAAAGGCCAGGCGCGCGGGCAGCGCCAGCTGACTCCGCCGGCGTCCGAGCACCTCGACGCGCGCGACCAGCTCGTCGAGCGCAAACGGTTTGGCGAGGTAGTCGTCTCCTCCTGCCCGGAGCCCGCGGACGCGTTCGTCCGAATCGCCGAGCGCGCTGAGGATCAGCACCGGGGTGTGATCGTCCATCGCCCGCAGGGCCTGGAGCACCTTGAGCCCGTCGAGCAGCGGCAGCATGCGATCGAGCACGATGACGTCGTAGCTTTCGGACGCTGCGCGGGTCAGCCCGGTCTTTCCGTCTGCAGCCACGTCGACGACGTGCCCCTCTTCGCGCAGCGCCCGCGCGATGAAGCCCGAAATGCGCTCGTCGTCCTCGACCAGGAGAATGTGCACGCGCCCTCCTGTCCATTCTGCGGGCCGGATTGAACCGTCCGGCGCAACATGGCTGGAATCAAATGTTCTCGCCACCCGCGTGCAACCTCGGGGCGTTAGCGCGTTCGGTCGGTACTTCGCAGCGAGGAGACCGGGCATGAAACTCTTCTGCGACCTGTTCGGTCACTGGCCGGGTCTGCCCAGCCTTCGTCGCCACGAGGGCCACTGGACCTGCCGTTGCTGGTTGTGCGAATCCCGTCTCACGCGCGTCAAGGACGAATGGCAGGTCGCCGCCCGCTGAGCGCTGCCGTCCGCTTCAGGACGCGTCGACCGTCTCGCGCAGCAGCGCGTCGGTGAACTTGCGGCGCCACCAGATCACGTCCTCCTTCTGGACCCCGTCCATCAACGCGGTCCAGCGGCGGATGCGCTCGGCTTTCGGCATCTGCAGGGCCTGGCGGATCGCGTCCGAGATCTCTTCGGCGCTGTGCGGGTTGACCAGCAGGGCTTCGGTCATCTGATTGGCGGCGCCGGTGAAACGCGACAGGATCAGCACGCCCGGATCCTCCGGGTCCTGCGCCGCCACGTATTCCTTGGCGACGAGGTTCATTCCGTCGCGCAGCGGCGTCACCAGCCCGATCCGGCTCGCGCGGAACACGCCGGCCAGCACGTCGCGCGGATAGCCCTGGTTGACGTAGCGGATCGGCACCCAGTCGAGATCGGCGTGGGCACCGTTGATGTGACCGGCGAGCTTTTCGAGCGTCGCGCGGATGCGCTGGTAGCTGTCGACCGCCGCGCGCGAGGGCGGGGCGATCTGCAGCAGGAACACCTCGTTGCGCTCCTCGGGATGCTCGACGAGGAACCGCTCGTAGCCGAGGAAGCGCTCCTCGAGCCCCTTCGAATAGTCGAGCCGGTCAACGCCGACGATCATCGATCGCCCGTTGGCGCTGCGGATCATCCGCTCGTACGTCTCGCGGGCCGTGTCGCTCTGCGACAGCGTGCGGAATTCGGACGCGTCGATCCCGATCGGGCAGACGATCATCCGCACGCTGCGCCTGCCGATATGGAGCGTGTCGCCCTCGATCCGCGCATTCATCTCGAACACGGCGAAATCGCGGAAGGACTGCAGCCATTCGTCGGTGTGGAAACCGACTACGTCGTAAGCCGCCATGGCCCCGACGAGTTCCTTCGCCTCGGGCAGCGTGGAAAGCAGCCGGCGCGGCGGCCACGGCGTGTGGAGGAAGAATCCCATGCGGTTGTCGATACCGCGCTTGCGCAGCTCCGCGCCGAGCGGGATCATGTGATAGTCCTGCACCCACACGGCGTCGTCGGGCTCGATCAACGGCTGCACGGTGTCGGCGAACCGCTCGTTGGCGCGGCGGTATCCGTCGGCGAAATCGCGCTCGAACTCGGCGAGGTCGATCCGGTAGTGGAACAGCGGCCACAGCGTGCGGTTGGCGTAGCCGTTGTAGTATTCCTCGACGTCCTGCTCCTCGAGATCGACCGTGGCTGTCGTGACCCCGTCGGTCCGGGCGAACGTGATCTGGCCGGTGAACTCGTCGGTCAGCTCGCCCGACCACCCGAACCAGATCCCGCCCATCTCGCGCAAGGCGGCCGTCAGGGCCACTGACAGTCCGCCCTGCGCCCCCGGTTCGCCTTCCGTGACGGCGGAAACCCGGTTGGATATGACGATCAGGCGACTCATCGGATTGCGCTCCACGGCTTGCTCAGCAGGACGGCGCAGTTGATCAGGCCGACCAGCGAATAGGTCTGGGGGTAATTGCCCCACAATTCCCCGCTGACGGGGTCGATGTCTTCCGACAGCAGGCCCGCCACGCTGCGACGGGCGAGCATTTCGTCGAACAACGCCCTGGCTTCGTCACCGCGTCCGGTGAAATGCAGGGCTTCGATCAGCCAGAACGTGCAGAACGTGAATGCGGTTTCCGGGAGGCCGAAATCGTCTTCGGACGCGTAGCGCAGCATGTGCGAACCGCGCCGGAGCGTGGCTTCGACCGCTTCCAGTGTGCCGAGAAACCGCGGATCGTCGGGCGCGAGGAAGCGCAGCTCGAGCAGCTGCAGCAGGCTCGCGTCGATGTCGTCGCCGCCGAACGTGGCGGAGAGCCGCCGGCTGTCCGGACGCCAGGCGGTCCGCTCGATCGTCGCGCGGATACGGTCGGCCCGGTCCTGCCAGAAGGCGGCCCGGTCGGGCAGACCGAGCACCTGCGCCGCGTTCGCGAGCCGGTCGCAGGCGGCCCAGCACATCGCCGAGGAATAGGTGTGCACGCTCTGCCGGGTACGCAGTTCCCACAAGCCCGCATCGGGCTGGTCGTGGTGCAGCCAGGCGCGCTGGCCGACGCGCTCGAGCGACTCGAAATCCTCCAGCCCGGCCATCCGGAACAGCCGATGGTCGAAGAACGCCTGCACGTTGGACAGCACGATCTGCCCGTAGGCGTCGTGCTGGACCTGCGAATAGGCCTCGTTACCCACGCGCACCGGCCCCATGCCGCGATAGCCGGGAAGCTTCCCGGCGGTCGTCTCCGGCAACCTGGCTTCGCCCATCACGCCGTAGAGCGGCTGGACATGGCCGCCCCGCGCCTGGTCGACCACGTTGCGCAGGTAGGCGAGGTAGCCTTCGAGCACGTCGAGCGCGCCCAGCCGGTTCAGCGCCTGCACGGTGTAGTAGGCGTCGCGGATCCAGCAGTAGCGGTAGTCCCAGTTGCGCTGCGAGTTGGCGTGCTCGGGGATCGAGGTCGTCAGCGCGGCGACGATCGCGCCGGTCTCCTCGTGCTGGCACAGCTTGAGCGTGATCGCCGCGCGGATCACCGCGTCCTGCCATTCGAGCGGGATGGCGAGACCGCGCACCCATTCGCGCCACTCCAGCGTCGTTTCGGTCAGCATCGTCTCGATCGATGCCGCGAGGTCGCCCGCGAAGCTCTCGTCGGGCCCCAGGAAGAAGTGTAGCGGGCGCTCGAGCCGGAACACCCGTTCCTCGGCGATCAGCCCGACCGGTGCGGTGGTCGTCAGCCGCATCGTCATCGCCGCGAGCCCGAACCGGAGGTGATTGGATCCACCGGTCACTTTGGTGCACTCGCCGCCCCAGTCGCAGGTCGGGCGAAGGCGCACGCGGATTCGCGGGCTGCCTGCGATCGGCCTGACGATCCGGACGTAGGCAACGGGCCGGTAGGTCCGCCCGTGGCGCCGGAAATAGGGACAGAAGTCGATTACCTCGATCGCGTTGCCGCTGTCGTCGACGTGCTTCGTCGAAAGGATCGGGGTGTTGCGCAGGTAGGCTTGCTCGGTGGACGCACGATCCTCGATCTCGACCGACCAGAATCCCGCCTCTGGCGCCTCTCCGCCGAGCAGGGCGGAAAATACTGGATCGCCGTCGACCCGCGGCACGCAGCCCCAGACGATCTTGCCGGCCGTGTCGACCAGCCCGCTGACCTGGCAGTTGCCGATCGGGAAGAGGTCGAGCCCGCTCATGCGCTGCTGGCCACGAAGCTTTCGAGCCAGGCGAGCGCTGCCGGCACGCCGTCCAGGCGAAAGGATGCCGCGGTCTCGCGCTCCGGACCGACGAGAATCCCGCTGCCCCCGAGCCCGGCCGCGGCCCTGAAGCCGGGTTCGTCGGTCAGGTCGTCACCCATGAATACCGGACGCGCACCCTTCATGTCGGGTTCCCGCATCAGGCGCTCGATCGCCGTCCCCTTGTCTCCACCCGGGGCGCGCACCTCGACCATCAGCTTGCCCGGCTGGAGGTGCAGGCCGTGCTCCTCGGCGAGCGCGGCGGCGAGCTCGAGGCAGGCGGCCTCCGCTTCCGGGAGTTGCCGATAGTGGAGGGCGGCGCCGAGCGGCTTGTCTTCCACGATCACGCCCGGATGTCGCTCCGCCAGCCTGGCCATTCGCTCGACTACCGCGGCAAGGGCCGCGGGCCGCATCGGGAGGTCAACGGTTCCGTCGGGCGAGCCGAACTCCATCCCGTGGCTTCCCACCAGGGCCAGCGCCGGCGGGAGAAACCCGCGGAGCATTTCGACCGACCGGCCGCTGACGATCGCCAGCCGGCCGTCAAGCCGGTGCGACAGCCTCGACAGCAGGCTCGTCAGGCGTTCGTCGACGCGAACCGCCTCGGGCGTGGGGGCCAACTCGACCAGCGTGCCGTCGAAGTCGAGGAACAGCGCTGCGTCTTCGAGCAGGTCGGGCGGAGGATTGGCGGGCGAGGGGGACGTCGCTTCGGCCATACCCTGCCCTTGGCCTGCCGAGAGCGCAATGTGAACCCTTCGGGCCGATTTTCGAGTCCCGAAACGAAAGAGGGCGCGATCCTCGCGGACCGCGCCCTCCCGGTATTCGTATGACCCCGAGCTCAGCCTTCCGAGGCTTCCTCGCCCTCGGCGGGAGCTTCCTCGGCCGGCGGCAGTTCGCCGGGCTCGGCGTTCGGATCGAACGCCTCGGTGAAGCCTTCGCTCTCGGCGCGCTCTTCCTCGGCCATCTGGCCGATCACGTCGACGCCCTGGCGCTGCAGCTCGGCCTCGTCGTCCGAACGGGCGACGTTGGCCTTGACGGTCACGTGGACCTCGGGGTGAAGCGCGACGCGGACGTCGAACACGCCGATGGTCTTGATCGGCCGCTCGAGCACGATCTGCGACTTGTTGATGTCGTGGCCCTGAGCCTTCAGCGCCTCGGCGATGTCGCGCACGTTGACCGAGCCGTAGAGCTGGCCCGAGTTCGACGAGGCGCGGATCAGCACCAGCTCGGTGCCGTCGACCTTCTCGCCGGCCTTCTCGGCCTCGGCGCGGCGTGCCGCGTTCTCGGCCTCGAGCCGCTCGCGGTTGGCCTCGAAGATCTTGCGGTTGGCCTCGTTGGCACGGAGCGCCTTCTTGTTCGGCAGCAGGAAGTTCCGGGCGTAGCCGTCCTTGACGGTGACGACGTCGCCGATCGTGCCGAGCTTCTCGATGCGTTCGAGCAGGATGATTTCCATGACGAGCGCTCCCTTACTTCACGATGTAGGGCAGCAGGCCCAGGTGGCGGGCGCGCTTGATCGCCTTGGCCAGCTCACGCTGCTTCTTGGCCGAAACGGCGGTGATGCGGCTCGGGACGATCTTGCCGCGCTCGGACATGAAGCCCTGCAGCAGGCGCACGTCCTTGTAGTCGATGACCGGAGCGTCCTTGGTCGAGAACGGGCAGGACTTGCGGCGGCGGAAAAACGGACGGGCCATCAGAATCGCTCCTCGCGCTCGCTGCGCCGCTTGCGGTCACGCTCGTTCTTGCGCATCTGCGCCGACGGACCTTCCTCGTGCTTGTCGACGGCGACCGTGAGCCAGCGGATCACGTCCTCGTTGATGCGGTTCTGCCGTTCGAGCTCGGCCACCACGCTGCCCGGGCACTCGATGTTCAGCAGCACGAAGTGCGCCTTGCGGTTGCGGTCGATCTTGTAGGCGAGGCTCTTCAGGCCCCAGGTCTCGGTCTTGCTGACCTTGCCGCCATTCTGTTCCACGATTTCCGTGGCGGCGGCGGCGAGCGCATCGACCTGAGCCTGGCTCAAATCCTGGCGCGCCAGAAAGACATGCTCGTAAAGCGGCATGCGCGCGTTCCTTTCACTTCCTGCCGATCGCTGGCTGATCCGCCCGACTGGCGGGGCCCCTCCGGCTTTCTTCGGGATTTCCGGCGGGCCGTTCGACGAGCTCGGGACCGCGGGAAGCGGCGCACATACAGCTTTCGCGCCGGAATGCAACCCGCCACGAGAGCGCAGTCGCGGCCGGAGACGCCGCGTGGATGCCAGCGGTTCGACACCGTTGCCAGCCCGGTGGATACCGCTAGTCTGGCCGTTCGAGGAGGAGGGAGAGACTACCGATGCCCGTGCCGACCTTTCGCAGCCTGGCGCTGATCCCGGCGCTCGCCGCCGTCCCGCTCGCCGCGCAGGAGCCGCCGCCGCCGAGCCTCGAGTTCGTTTTCGAGGAGATCGTCACTCTCGGGGAGGCCACGGCGCCCGGCGATACCGCGCGGGGAGGGCGGCTGATCATCCCGATTACCGGGGGAACCTTCGAGGGCCCCGAGATCAGGGGCACCGTGCGGCCGGGCGGCTGGGACTGGCAGCTGCGCCGGGCCGACGGCTGCACCGATGTCGAGGCCGACTACTTCCTCGAGACCGACGACGGCGTGGTCATCAACGTCGTCAACAAGGGGGTGATCTGCCCGGGCGAGGGCGGGGCTTTCGCACCGGTGCGGACTCACCCGGTATTCGAGGCGCCCCGCGGGAAGTACGAGTGGCTGTCGAAGACCGCGTTCATCGGCACGCTCGAACCGGCCCCGCCCGATAGCGGACCGGCGGTCAGGATTCGCTTCTACCGCGTCAGGTAAGTGTTCGGACCGCGCGAGGTAAGCGCTGGGGCCGTTGCACGGGTCCCTGAATGGACCAGCTTCGTCGCGAACCAAAGCCGACTGGGAGTGGCTATGCATTTGAAAGTGTTCGGGATTGCGGCGGTCGTCCTGCTCAGCGGCACGGCCGCGCCGGCGATGGCGCAGGAGCCGACGCCGCGCGCGACCGCCTACGAGGAGGTGACCCGATGGCCCGACTGGAGCGGGGTGTGGTCGCCGGGCGTGTCGGCCGCATCGCGCACGACACCCACACCGCCGAAACTGACTCCCGAAGCGCAGGCGCTCGTCGACGAATTCGAGGCCGGCAAGGCCAGGGGTGAGAACCTGCAGACCCAGGCGGCCAACTGCATCCCCAACGGCATGCCCGGGATCATGCGGCTCCCGTACCCGATCGAGTTCGTCTACTCGCCGGGCCGGGTGAACATCCTGATCGAAACCTACAGCGAGATCCGGCGGATCTACGTCGACGGGCGGCCGCTGCCGGAAGATCCCGACCCGTTCTTCAACGGCCACTCGGTCGGGCACTGGGAGGGCGACACGCTGGTGGTCGACACGGTCGGGATCAGCCCGATCGTCAGCGTGCTCCCCGGCCTCCACGCGACCGAGACCACGCGCTTTCGCGAACGGATCACCCGCGTCGCGCCCGACCGGCTGGTCGACGAGATCACCATCATCGACCCCGCGCTGTTCACCGAACCCTACGTGATGGTGCAGTCCTACACGCTCCAGCCCGACTGGGAGATGCGCGAGTACGTCTGCCAGGAGAACAACCGCGACGGCGCCGACGCCCAGGGCCGCCCGATCATGGACCTCGGCGACCCCGACGACCCCTTCTCGGCGCTCGACGACTGAAAGACAGGGACAGACCCTCTTTTCGGAAAAAGAGGGTCTGTCCCTGTCTTTCTCACCCCATCGATGTGAAGGGCGCTCAGCCGAGCCGCGAAAGCAGGTCCCTCGCGAATTCCGTCAGCGTGTCGTCCCGCGCGCCCATCACCACCACGCGGTCGCCCGGGCGGGCGAGTTCGACGATACGCCGGCCGCAGTCCTCGCGGTCCGGGATGTATTCGGCACGGCCGCCGGCCTCCCCGATCAGCCGCACGATCCGCTCGCTGCCTTCGGAGCGGTCGACGGTGCCGCCGAAATAGACCGGGTCGCACAGGATCGTCACATCCTCCGGCCCGAGCTCGTGCGCGAATGTCAGCGCCAGCTCGTGCCCCATCTGCCGCAGCGGGCCATAGCCGTGCGGCTGGAAGAACGCGATCACGCGGCCCGGGTGCGCCTTGAGTGTCCGCAGCGTCGCGCGGCATTTCTCGGGATTGTGGCCGAAGTCGTCGATCACCGTCACGCCCGAGGGGCTGGTGCCGATCACGTCGAAGCGCCGGGACATGCCGGTGAAGCTGCCGAGCGCGGCGACCGCCTCGGCCACCGAAACCCCGGCGGCGGCCGCTCCGGCGATTGCGGCGAGCGCGTTGGCAAGATTGTGCCGACCGGGCATGGCGAGCGCCAGCTCGTGCGAGGAGCTGTTCTCGCGATCGATCACCGTGGCGACAATGCCGAGCGCGCTGCCGCTCCACGCGTCTACGGAAATGCGCGCGTCTGTCGCCTCGATGCCGAAGCCGACTACCTCGCGCGCCCGAGCGGCGAGTACGGCGCTCTCGGGATCGTCGAGGTTGACCGCCACCCGCGGCGCGGCAGCGAGGAAGTCGCCGAATAGTACTCGCAACTCGTCGAGCCCCTTGTGGTCGAGGCTGACGTTGAGCAGCACCGCCACTGCCGGCCGGTAAAGCGCGATCGAGCCGTCGCTCTCGTCGACTTCCGAGACGAATACCGGTCCCTTGCCGACCCGCGCGCTGGCGAACGGCACATCCGGCGAGACGAAGTTCTTCATCACCGCGCCGTTCATGATCGTCGGGTCGCGGCCCGCCTGGTGCATGATCCACCCGAGCATCCCGGTGACGGTCGACTTGCCGCTCGTGCCACCGACCGCGATCCCCTGCGGCGCCGCGTTGAACAGCGCGGCGAGCAGCTCGGCGCGGGTCATCCGCGGGCAGCCGAGCTCGCGCGCTCGGACGACCTCGGGGACCGTATCCTCGATCGCCGTCGAGGCGACGAGGATCTGGTCCGCCGAGGTAATCCCGCTGCCGTCCTGCGGGAACAGGGCGAAGCCCTGCGCCTCGAGCCAGGCGAACTTCTCCGGCGTGCGCCCCTGGTCGCGGCTGCGGTCGGACCCGGCAACCTCGGCTCCCATGCCCTTGAGGATCGTCGCCAGCGGCAGCATCCCCGATCCGCCAATGCCGCAGAAGAACCACGGATGGGCGAGCAGATCGGCGGCAGCATCGGTCATGCCGCTCGCCTATGCGTCCGCCGGCAACAAGACAACCTCGTCATCTCGGCCAATGCCGGGATGACGGATAATGCCGATGAGACCTTGAATTCGCGCAGAGCTCGCCGAGAACGCAGAGAAGAGCGGGTCTCTCCGCGGTCTTCGCGATCTCTGCGCGAACCCAGTTGCACCCGTCGCCTCGCAAGGCTCGGCGGAGTCGCTGCCGCTTGACTCACGCTCGGGCAACAGATGCGCGTCATCCCGGCTTTCGCCGGGATGACAGGGGGGCTAAGCGGGCCGGATGAGCCGCATCGCCATCTGCGCCCCCGGGACGCCGATCACCCGCGACGTCGCTGAGCGCGTGCTGACGATCGCGGCGGAGTTCCCGCAGATCGAGCTGCACTTCCACGAGCAGTGCTTCGTCGAGGACGGCCACTTCGCCGGTCCAGACGCCGCTCGCCTCGCTGCATTGCTCGAATGCGCGAACGACCCGGCGTTCGACGCGGTGTGGTTCGCCAAGGGCGGCTACGGCGCCAACCGGATCGCCGCCGACGCGCTCGTGCGCCTCGACCGATGCGCCTGCGACAAGACCTTCCTCGGCTACTCCGACAACGGTTACCTGCTTGCCGGCCTGTACCGCCAGGGTGTCGGGCTGCCGGTGCATGGGCCGATGCCGGTGGACGTGCGCCGCGACAACGGCGAGGAGGCGGTTCGGCGCGCGCTCGGTTGGCTCGCTGGCGATGCGGCGGGCCTCGAACCCTCGCTCGATGCCCAGCCCGCGGTCGCCTTCAACCTGATGACGCTGGCGATGCTGTGCGGCACCGAGCTGATCCCGGACCTGTCGGGGCACGTCGTGATGGTCGAGGAAGTGGCCGAGCACCTCTACGCGGTCGACCGGCTGTTCTTCCACGTTACCCAGCACCTGCGCCGGATCGCCGGGCTGCGGCTCGGGCGAGTGAGCGCGGTGCCCGAGAACGATCGGCCGTTCGGCGCCACCGCGCGGGACATCGCCCGCGACTGGTGCGCCCGCTCGGGCATCCCCTTCCTTGGTTCGGCCGACATCGGCCACGACGCCGCCAACAGGATCGTGCCTTTCGGCCTTGCCCGATTGCCGGAGCGCTCATAACCGCGCGGCGAAAAAAGGAGTCGATGATGACCGCATTCGTGTTTCCCGGGCAGGGCAGCCACAAGGTCGGCATGGGGGCCGAGCTGGCCGATGCCAGCGCCGTGGCGCGGGAGGTGTTCGAGGAAGTCGACGAGGCGCTCGGGCAGAACCTGTCGCGAATCATGCGCGAGGGCCCCGAGGAAGAGCTCGTCCTGACCGCCAACGCGCAGCCCGCGATCATGGCCAACGCAATCGCGGTGCTTCGCGTTCTCGAAAGGGAAGCCGGCCTGTCGATCGCCGAGAAGGGCGAGGCCGTCGCCGGACACTCGCTCGGCGAATATACCGCGCTTTGCGCCGCGGGCGTGTTTTCGCTGTCCGACACCGCTCGACTGCTTCGGATCCGCGGGCAGGCGATGCAGGCGGCGGTACCGGTAGGCGTCGGTGCCATGTGCGCGCTGCTCGGGGCGGATCTCGAGAAGGCTGCGCAACTCGCCGAGGCGGCGGCCGAAGGAGAGGTATGCGAGGTCGCCAACGACAACGATCCGAGCCAGGTCGTGCTTTCGGGGCACAAGGCGGCGATCGAGCGCGCTGTCGCGCTGGCTAAGGACCACGGCATCAAGCGCGCGGTGATTCTGCCGGTCTCGGCGCCCTTTCACTGTTCGCTGATGAAGCCGGCCGCGGAGGCCATGGACGAGGCGCTCGGCTGGACGCCGTCGGGTCCGTTCCGCCTGCCGCTCTACGCCAACGTCACCGCGGCGCCGGTCACCGACGTGGCCATGGAACGCGACTTGCTGGTCCAGCAGATCACCGGCCGCGTCCGCTGGCGCGAGAGCGTGATCGCCATGAAGGAGGCCGGCATCGACCGCTTCGTCGAACTCGGCGGCAAGGTCCTCGGCCCGATGATCGGGCGTACCGTGACCGATGTCACCGTTCTGAATGCGATTACAATGGCGGATATCGAGACGCTGGTTAAGGAGTTGTAGGGTTCACGCGGAGACGCCGAGGCGCGGAGAGGGAATGGTCGAGATCGATGACCTGTCCGGCGAGGTTGTCGATTGCGCTGTCAGAATTCATCGCGATCTCGGGCCCGGACTCTTCGAAAGCGTTTATGAAATGGTGCTGGCGGGTAGTCTGGCACGCAAGGGGCTGAAGGTCGATCGGCAGAGGCCGATCGACATCATGTTCGAAGGGGTGCGCTACGACGCGGCTTTCCGCATCGATCTGGTTGTCGAAGACGCTCTTCTGGTCGAGGTGAAATCCGTGGAGCGACTGGCTCCTGTCCATGGCAAGCAATTGCTGACCTACTTGCGCCTGACCAGACAGCCCGTAGGGCTGCTGCTCAACTTCTCAGGCGCGACGATGAAGGAAGGTTCAGGCGCGTGGTCAATGACTATCGCCAGCCGCATCAATCCTCCGCGTCTCCGCGTCTCCGCGTGAATCAATCAACGGAGTTGTAAGATGTTCGACCTGACCGGAATGACTGCCCTCGTGACAGGAGCCAGCGGAGGGATCGGCTCCTCGATCGCGCGGTGTCTTGCGCGCCAGGGGGCGCGCCTGGCGCTGTCGGGCTCGAACAGCGCCAAGCTGCGTGCGTTCCGCGACGAGCTCAATGACGAGTTCGGCCCAAGCGATTCCGGGGACCATGTCGAGATCACCTGCGACCTGTCGAACGCGACCCAGGTGGAGGAACTGGTGCCCGCCGCGCTCGATACGTTCGGCCAGCTCGACATCCTCGTGAACAACGCCGGCATTACCCGCGACAATCTCGCCATGCGGATGAAGGACGAGGAGTGGGAACAGGTCATCAGGATCAATCTCGAGGCCGCCTTCCGGCTGATGCGCGCGGCCGCCAAGCCGATGATGAAGGCGCGTTTCGGGCGTATCGTCACCATCACCAGCGTCGTCGGCGCGACCGGCAACCCCGGTCAGGTGAACTACGCCGCGGCGAAAGCCGGGCTCGTCGGCATGACCAAGAGCTTCGCGCAGGAAGTCGCCAGCCGCGGCATTACCGCCAACTGCGTTGCGCCGGGCTTCATCCGCACGGCCATGACCGACGTGCTTCCCGAGGCGCAGAAGGAGGCGCTCAACGCCCGCATCCCGATGGGCCGGATGGGCGAGGGCGAGGACATCGGCGCCGCGGTCGTATACCTGGCCTCGAAGGAAGCGAGCTATGTCACCGGCCAGACGCTGCACGTCAACGGCGGCATGGCGATGTTCGCCTGATCCCCGTCAGCCCCAAGAACGGGGACAGTCCCCTCCTTCCCGTCCTCCGCCTTGCGCTCACCGCTGGCGGGCCCTGCCTTCGCCAGGATGGCGGTTCACGCCATCGCCCATGCGGTGACGGGATGAACCGCCCCCGGCAGCGGTCGGCCCGAATTTATCCCCAGCGAATCCCGGCGCCTGCCCATTCATTCTTGCCGCTCGCCGAGGCCCCGCTAAGGATATTCGACGTATTCCGGCGCTTGCGGGCGATTCCGGCCCATCCCTGTCAACGGGAAGAGCGCGCAAGGGGGTCTGAGCTCTGATGAAAGCCACCATCGAACGCGCCAAGCTGCTGCGTTGCCTGTCCCACGTCCAGTCGGTGGTCGAACGCCGCAACACGATTCCGATCCTGTCGAACGTGCTGATCGAGGCCCACGCGGACGGGACCGTCAAGATCATGGCGACCGACCTCGACCTGCAGGTGGTGGAAAGCCTCGACGCGGCTTCGGTCGAACAGCCTGGCGCGATCACCGTCTCGGCTCACCTCCTGTTCGACATCGCCCGCAAGCTGCCCGACGGCAGCCAGGTCAGCCTCGAAACCGCCGACAACCGGATGACGGTCAAGGCTGGCCGCAGCCGCTTCACGCTGCCGACGCTGCCGCGCGACGACTTCCCGGTGATCGTCGAGGGTGACCTGCCGACCAGCTTCGAGCTGCCCGCGCGCACGCTCGCCGAACTGATCGATCGCACCCGCTTCGCGATCTCGACCGAGGAGACGCGCTACTACCTCAACGGCATCTTCCTGCACGTCTCGGACGACGATCAACCTGTGCTCAAGGCCGCGGCGACCGACGGCCACCGGCTCGCCCGGTTCACCCTGCCGCGCCCCGAGGGCGCCGAGGGGATGCCCGACGTGATCGTCCCGCGGAAGGCGGTCGGCGAGCTCCGCAAGCTGCTCGAGGAAGCGCTCGACGCCAACGTCGAGATCGACCTCAGCGCGAGCAAGATCCGCTTCACGCTCGGCGGCGAGGGCGGGGTAGTCCTGACGAGCAAACTGATCGACGGCACCTTCCCCGACTATTCGCGCGTTATTCCGACGGGTAACGACAAGCTTCTCAAGCTCGATCCGAAGACCTTCTACGAGGGCGTCGACCGCGTGGCGACCATCGCCACCGAGAAGACCCGTGCGGTCAAGATGGGGCTCGAGCACGACAAGGTCACGCTCTCGGTGACCAGCCCCGACAACGGGACCGCGGCCGAGGAAGTCCCTGCCGATTACGGCGCCGAAGCCTTCGAGATCGGCTTCAACGCCAACTACCTCAAGGACATCCTCGGCCAGATCGACGGCGACACCGTCGAGATGCACCTCGCCGATCCGGGCGCGCCGACACTGATCCGCCAGGACGAAAAGAGCCCGGCGCTGTACGTGCTGATGCCGATGCGGGTGTGATGCGTCTTGGGAACTTGTGATGGGGGGCGTTTGCGCTGATCGCCCTGTCGGTAATCGGGCCGGCGACGGTGTTCGGCTATTTCACATCGGGATGGACCGACGTGAGGCGCGTCGCACTGGCTCGGCAGGCGGGGTAGCTATCCCCTTGCCCTGATCATCGCCTCGATATCGACGAACTTCTCGCGCGGGGCGCCTTCTCGCGCCGCCCGCTCCTCGGCTTCCTCGATCTTCTTCCAGTCGCGGAAGGTGACGATGTCGAGTCCGCGCTGTTCGGCCAGCGCGTCGAAGCCTTCCCGCCCTTGCTTGCGCGCCGGGCCCAGCGTCCCGTCTGCGATATCCTGCTCGATCTTCTCGACCACCGAGTAGCCGTCGGGCCGGTTGGTGCCGATCGTGCCGGAAGGCCCGCGACGCGCCCAGCCGACGCAGTAGATGCCGGGCAGTACGCGCCCCTCGTCGTTGGCAAAGCGGCCGGCACGCTCGTCGAAGGGTACCCCGGGTATCGGTGAACTGCGGTAGCCGATGCACGAGATCACCAAATCGGCCGGTATCGCCGCGGTCTCGCCGGTGCCCTCGGCCCGGCCGTGGACGAGACGGGTCTTCGCGATTTCGACCGCTTCAACCTTGTCGTTGCCGATCAGGGCCTTGGGCGCTGACATGAAGACGAATTCTATCGCCACCGGCTTCTCCGCCCGGATATACTCGGGCGTCGCGGCGAAGGCGCGCAGCAGGCCGACCGACTTGCGCAGCCCGGGTTCGAGGATCGCGTCTTCCTCGGGCGCGGGCAGGTCGGCGGTTTTGACGTGCGGCGCCGCCCGCTCGAGCTCGCCGAGCTCGCCGAGTTCCTTCGGCGTCATCATGATCTGGTGCGGCCCGCGCCGGCCGAGGATCACGATCCGCTCGATCTGCGAGGCAGCCAGCGCCTCGCGGGCATGGGCGACGATGTCGCTGCCGGCGAACTCGGCCGGGGTCTTGGCCAGGATCCGGGCGACGTCGAGCGCGACGTTGCCCATGCCGATGACCACCGCGGTCTTCCCGGACAGGTCGGGCTCGAGCCCGGCGAATTCGGGATGCCCGTTGTACCAGCCGACGAACGCTGCGCTGCCGAACACGTTGCCGAGATCGTCGCCGGGAATGCCGAGCGGCCGGTCGTGCGGTGCCCCGGTGGCGAGGATCACCGCGTCGTAGAGATCCTGCAGCTCGGCGATGCTGATATCCTGGCCGACCGTGACGTTGCCGACGAAGCGCACGTTGTCCGACAGCGCCACCTTCTCGTAACGCTTCGACACGGCCTTGATCGACTGGTGGTCGGGTGCGACGCCGGTGCGGATCAGCCCGTAAGGGACCGGCAAGCGGTCGAACACGTCGACGCGGACTTCGTCGCCGAACGCCTTCTGCGCCGCTTCGGCGGTGTAATAGCCCGCGGGTCCCGAGCCGATGATCGCGAAGTGCCTCACGCGGTCCTCTCCCGCCGTTTCCCGGGCACGAGTTGTAACCGTGCAAAACCGCACCGCAAGGGCGCTCGTGCTTGCCAAAAGCCGCTGGCGTTTAACGATTTCTCAAAGCCGGGGGGTGCATTTCCGGATCATGGCCGGAGCCCGGAAAGCCAGCACCTCTGCCAGGGGACGAACGCGCGCGCATGCGTCGGCGCTCGAGGGTGCGCAGGGCTCGCCCGAGACCCCGCCTACCGGAGACCGCCGGCAGGAATCGCGCCGGCGGCCGCGGCCGGACCGGTCGCTGGCGCTGCCCGCGGACCGCGACGACGGCCGCCAGTGGTTTCCGCGCAGCTGGCCCTACCTCGTCCTGTGCATGGTGGCCGCGATTGGCGGCAGCGCTCTCGCGATGCGGCATGTCCCCCCGTCGCCGGTGTGGCCGGCGCTCGCGCTGGCCGTGGCCGGTGCCGCCGGAGCCCCGCTGGTGTTCGACCGGGTCAGGCGCCGCACGATCGTTGCCCGGGTCGTCGCGGCACTCGGCGTCGTGGTCGCGCCGCTGTTCCTGTTCGGCTTCGGCATGATCGAGTGGACCGACGGCCACGGGCTTCCCGGGGACATCACCGTCGCCACGCTGATCGCGGTCGGCTGCATCGCGTCGACCTACCTCCGGCGCCAGCCGGGGCTGATCTTCGCCGGGCAACTGGCGCTGTGGTCCGGTGCCGTGCTTCTCGAGCCGTCGCTGACCGGGATCCTCGCGCTGCTCGTCGCGCTGGTCATTTCGATCATCGTCAGCCGCGACGAGGTGCGCGAGCAGCTGGCGGAGGAAGAGGCGCGCCGGGCGCGCGACCGGGTGCAGACGCGGGCGCGCGACATTCTCGCCGACTACGAGGAAACGCGCCAGGGCTGGTTCTGGGAGACCGACCGGCGTTCGTTGCTGACCTACGTCTCGGCCCCGGTCGCGCACGCGCTCGGCCGGACGCCGGAATCGCTGATCGGCCAGCCGCTCGTCACGCTGTTCGACCTCGAGACGGGCCAGGAAGGCGAGCGCACGCTGATGTTCCACCTTTCGGCGCGCTCGGCGTTCCAGGAGCTGCCGGTGAAGGCCGCGATCCGCACCGAGGAGCGCTGGTGGTCGGTCAGCGGCCGGCCGATCTACGACGACTACGACAACTTCGTCGGCTTCCGCGGCTCGGGCACCGACCTGACCGAGAAGCGGCGCAGCCAGGAACAGGCCTCGCGCCTCGCGCACTACGACTCGCTGACCGGGCTCGCCAACCGCTTCCACATGTCGCAGACGCTCGACAAGATTCTCGCGTCGCCGCAGCAGAAGAACCGCAACTGCGCCGTGCTGCTGCTCGACCTCGACCGCTTCAAGCACGTCAACGACACGATGGGCCATCCGGCGGGCGACGCGCTGCTCAAGCAGGTCGCCCAGCGGCTCGAACGGGCGGTCGGGCAGAACGGGCAGGTCGGGCGTCTCGGCGGTGACGAGTTCCAGGTCATCGTCCCCGGACGCATCGAGCGGCCCCGGCTCGGCGCGCTGGCGACCGAGATCATCCAGACGCTGTCACAGCCCTACGTTATCGACGGCCAGCGCGTGGTCATCGGTGCCTCCGTCGGCATAGCCCTGTCGCCCGACGACGGCGTGACCAGCGAGGAGCTGATCCGCAACGTCGACCTCGCGCTCTACGCCGCCAAGGACCAGGGGCGCGGCCGGTTCCACTTCTACGCCGACGACCTCCACGCCGAGGCCGAGGAGCGCGCGCGGATCGAGCGCGACCTGCGCGACGCGATCCAGCACGGCCAGCTGCAGCTCTACTATCAGCCGGTCGTCTCGACCGCGACCGAGAAGATCGTCGGGTTCGAGGCGCTGCTGCGCTGGCAGCACCCGAAGAAGGGCTGGATCCCGCCGGACAGGTTCGTCGAGACCGCGGAGGACACCGGCCTGATCACGCAGATCGGCGAATGGGCGCTGCGCACCGCCTGCAAGGACCTCGCAAGCTGGCCGGAGGACGTGCGCGTCGCGGTCAACGTCTCGCCGCTGCAGTTCGCCAACCCGCAGCTCCCGGCGATCGTCACCAGCGCCATCGCCGAGGCCGGGATCCACCCCTCGCGGCTCGAGCTGGAGATCACCGAGAGCGTGTTCCTGACCGACGATGCCGACACCGACGCGATGTTCGCGGCCCTGAAGCGCGTCGGCGTGCGTCTCGCGCTCGACGACTTCGGCACCGGCTATTCCTCGCTCGGCTATCTGAAGAAGGCGCCGTTCGACAAGATCAAGATCGACCAGAGCTTCGTCCGCGGCGCGACCCAGGCGGGCAGCCGCAACGGCGCGATCATCGCGGCGATCACCAGCCTCGCGCAGGCGCTCGGGATGGATACCACTGCCGAAGGGGTCGAGACCCTCGACGAGCTCGACCTCGTGCGCCTGCACGGCTGCAGCCACGTGCAGGGCTACATCTACGAGCGCGCGATGAGCGCCGAGGCCGTGGCCGAGCGCCTCGCCGCCGGGCCGGACGCCGTCGCCCGCGGTCCGCGCGCCTCGCGCCCGGCGCGCCAGACCACGCTGCGCAAGGTCGTGCTCGAGCAGGACGGGCGGCGGTTCGACTGCACGATCCGCAATATCTCGAGCAACGGCGCCCTGGTCGAAGGGCTGTGGAACGTGCCCCCGGGCACGGTCTTCACCGTCCATCTGTCGAGCTCGCATTCGGTCACCGGCACCACGCGCTGGTGCGAGGACGACCGGATGGGGCTCGAGTTCAGTCCCCCGCTCCAGTCCGACGCGGACGGCGGGATTCCGGCGCTCCGCGCGCCCGCGTCCCGCCCGGTCCGGCCCCTGCTGCGCAAGGCGGGCTGAGCCGGAATCCCGGGCGTCTTAGCGGTTTTGTAAGGCTGTTCCCTTACTGACAGCGCAAACTGGCGGCACTCGCGACAGGATTTCGACGGCGGGGACGGGACATGGCATTAACCGGAGTGTTGAAGAACCTCGGCGGCCGCGGTGCTGCGGGCCGCACGTCCCCGCGTGGTTCCGACGGCGCTCCGTCCGCGTTCAATGCCGCCGAGCGCCTCGCGATGCTCGACGCATTCGAGGGCGCCGAGATCGGCTGGCTATGGGCGACCGACGCCGAAGGCCGGCTGCTCTACCTCTCGGCCTCGGCGATGAGCAAGTTCGGCGACGGCGTGCAGGTCATCGGCGAGCACCTCGGCAAGTTGCTCGAGACGGTGTCGGAAGACGAAGAGCACGCCGGCCGCCCGGTGTCGTTCCTGCTCGGCGCGCGCAACCGCTTCGCCGACCACCCGGTGCGCGTGACCTCGTCGGCCGGCGAAATGTTCTGGGCGCTGACCGGCGTTCCGCAATTCGACGAGAACAGCCGCTTCCTCGGCTTCCGCGGCGGGGCGAGGGACGTGACTGCGGTCTTCGCCAAGCAGCGCGACGCCTCGCGTCTCGCCGAGTTCGATTCGCTGACCGGCCTCGCCAACCGCCACCGCATGCTCAAGCGGCTGACGACGATGCTGGCCGCGTTCAAGGCCGCCAGGCGCACCTGCGCACTGTTGCTGCTCGACCTCGACCGGTTCAAGCAGGTCAACGACACGCTCGGCCACCCGGCCGGCGACGACCTGCTCAAGCAGGTCTCGCAGCGGCTCCAGCGGATCGTCCCCAAGAGCGGCGAGATCGGTCGCATCGGCGGCGACGAGTTCCAGATCATCATCCCCGACGTCGACGACCGCGGCCAGCTCGGCGAGCTCGGCCAGCGGATCATCCAGATGATCTCGCAGCCCTATTCGATCGAAGGCAAGCGGGCGATCATCGGCGCCTCGCTCGGCATCGCCATCGCCCCTTACGACGGGCTCGAGGTCGACGACCTGATCAAGAGCGCCGACCTCGCGCTCTACGCCGCCAAGGGCGGCGGTCGCGGCCAGTACCGGTTCTACTCCAACGACCTCAAGGATTCGGCGGACGAGCGGCGCGAGATCGAGGAGGACCTGCGCGACGCGCTCGCCCGCGGCGAGCTCGAGATGCACTACCAGCCGGTCGTGCGCTCGAGCGACAACGTCGTCGTCGGGTTCGAGTCGCTGATGCGCTGGAACCATCCCGAGCGCGGCCCGATCAACCCCGGCGTGTTCATCCCGATCGCCGAGGAATCGAACCTCATCAACCAGCTCGGCGAATGGGCGATCCGCCAGGCCTGTGCCGACGCCGCGCATTGGCCCGGCGACCTGCGCGTCGCGGTCAACGTTTCGGCGCACCAGTTCACGCTCGACAGTCTGCCGTCGATCGTCACCAACGCCCTCGCTTCCTCGGGGCTCAACCCGGGCAAGCTCGAGCTCGAGATCACCGAGAGCGTGTTCATGGCCGACGCCGAGGAAGTCGACCTGATGTTCAAGCGCCTCAAGAAGATCGGGGTGAAGCTCTCGCTCGACGACTTCGGCACCGGCTACTCGTCGCTCGGCTACCTGCGCAAGGCGCCGTTCGACAAGATCAAGATCGACCAGAGCTTCGTCCGCGGTTGCACCGGCAAGGACAACCCAAGCGCGGCGATCATCACCGCGATCGTCAGCCTCGCCGACGCGCTCAGGATGGAGACCACCGCCGAGGGCGTCGAGGCGCTGGACGAGCTTGCGCTGGTCCGTCAGCTGTCCGCAACCAACGTGCAGGGCTTCATCTACTCGGGCGCCGTGTCGCAGGAGGAAGTGCTCGAGAAGCTCAACTCGGGCGACCTGACCTACCAGCCGACCGGCCCGGCCAAGCACCGCGCCGAGCGCCGCTCGCTGTTCCGCCGCATCGGCATCATCCACGAGGATCACCGTTACGAAGCGGTGCTGCGCAACCTTTCGCGCACCGGGGCGATGGTCGAAGGGCTGCTCGAGGTGCCGATCGGCACCGAGCTCGTGGTCGACCTCGGCGAGGGGCAGCTGGCCGTCGCCACCGTGCGCCGCTCGCACGAGGCGACCATCGGCCTCGAGTTCGAGACGCCGCTGATCAGGGACGGCAATGACGGCCTGTGCACCCGTCACCGCATCTCGCCCTACGCGCTCGCCGCCGCCGGCATGCCCCTCCAGGCCCTCCCGCCCGGCCACTACTCGGCGCCGTCCCAGGGCCCGGTGGTCACCTCGGTGCCGAAGTTCGTCCAGGTGCAAGTCCACCCCGGCACCAGCCGCACGGCCTGAGGGGGCTTCCCCCAACCGCGACTTCTCCCCCGTTACCCAAGTTCGTCATCCCGAACTCGTTTCGGGACCCATCCAGCCGCACGCCTGGAGCCCTCGGCCGGAGCGCCGCGTCCGCTGCAGGGACTCGCAACCCCCGCGGCAAGCTCGGCGCCCTGGCCATTGGGTCCGTACCTGAGGAAAAATGGGTCCCGAAACGCGTTCGGGATGACGGGGAGGGGAGGGTGGTGAGCTTCCCCGGCGATCGCGGCTCCGCTCGGCCCCTCCACCCCCAGCCTGCGGCTGGCGGTCCCCCTCCCCATCGGCTTCGCCGACAGGGAGGATTTCAGCACCCCAATCCTCCCTGTGGCCGCAAAGCGGCCATGGGGAGGGGGACCGCCGCCGCAGGCGGTGGTGGAGGGGCAATCCTCCCCAAGCTTGTCTCGGGGAGGGGGGCCGCGCCCGCAGGGCGTGGTGGAGGGGCCATCACCGTCCCACCTTCCGCCCCGCCCAAACAGGCTCTAAGGGCCGCCGCATGACCGACCTCGCGCACATCCGCAATTTCTCGATCATCGCCCACATCGACCACGGAAAGTCGACGCTGGCCGACCGCCTGATCCAGGCCACCGGCGGCCTGACCGAGCGCGAGATGAGCGAGCAGGTGCTCGACAACATGGACATCGAGCGCGAGCGCGGGATCACCATCAAGGCCCAGACCGTGCGTCTGACCTACAAGGCCCGCAACGGCGAGGACTACGAGCTCAACCTGATGGACACCCCCGGCCACGTCGACTTCGCCTACGAGGTCAGCCGCAGCCTCGCCGCCTGCGAAGGCGCGCTGCTGGTGGTCGACGCCGCGCAGGGGGTCGAGGCGCAGACGCTGGCCAACGTCTACCAGTCGATCGAGCACGACCACGAGATCGTCCCCGTCATCAACAAGATCGACCTCCCCGCCGCCGAACCCGACAAGGTCAAGGCCGAGATCGAGGACATCATCGGCCTCGACGCGTCCGAGGCGGTGCTGACCAGCGCCAAGAGCGGCATCGGCATCGAGGACGTGCTCGAGGCGGTGGTGGCGAAGATCCCCCCGCCGAAGGGCGACCGCGACGCCCCGCTCAAGGCGATGCTGGTCGATTCCTGGTACGACCCCTACCTCGGCGTGGTCATCCTCGTGCGGGTGATCGACGGCGTCATCCGCAAGGGCCTGCAGGTCAAGTTCATGCAGGGCGGCACCGAGCACCTGATCGACCGCGTCGGCTGCTTCACCCCCAAGCGCATCGAGCTCCCCGAGCTGGGCCCGGGCGAGATCGGCTTCATCACCGCGCAGATCAAGGAAGTCGAGCAGGCTCGCGTCGGCGACACCATCACCACGGTCAAGAACGGCGCCACGGAGGCGCTGCCCGGCTACAAGGAAGTCCAGCCGGTGGTGTTCTGCGGCCTGTTCCCGGTCGACGCCGCCGACTTCGAGAAGCTGCGCGAATCCATCGCGAAGCTGAGGCTCAACGACGCCAGCTTCACCTACGAGATGGAAAGCTCGGCCGCGCTCGGCTTCGGCTTCCGCTGCGGCTTCCTCGGCCTCCTGCACCTCGAGATCATCCAGGAGCGGCTCAGCCGCGAGTACGACCTCGACCTCATCACCACCGCGCCGAGCGTGGTCTACCGCATCAGGCTGCGCGCGAGCCGCACCGAGGCGGCTGGCGAGATCCTGCTGCACAACCCGGCCGACTATCCCGACCCGAGCCGGATCGAGAGCATCGAGGAGCCGTGGATCAAGGCGACGATCTACACCCCCGACGAATACCTCGGTGCGATCCTCAAGCTGTGCCAGGACCGCCGCGGCATCCAGACCGACCTGACCTACGTCGGCGGCCGCGCGCAGGTGACCTACGAGTTGCCGCTCAACGAGGTGGTGTTCGACTTCTACGACCGCCTCAAGTCGATCAGCCGCGGCTACGCCAGCTTCGACTACGAGCAGATCGGCCTGCGCGAGGGCGACCTCGTCAAGATGCAGATCCTGGTCAACAACGAGCCGGTCGACGCGCTCAGCATGATCGTCCACCGCTCGGTCGCCGAGGCCCGCGGCCGCCACATGTGCGAGCGCCTCAAGGACCTGATCCCGCGCCACCTGTTCAAGATCCCGATCCAGGCCGCGATCGGCGGCAAGGTCATCGCCCGCGAGACCATCTCCGCGCTGCGCAAGGACGTGACCGCCAAGTGCTACGGCGGCGACATCACGCGCAAGAAGAAGCTGCTGGAGAAGCAGAAGAAGGGAAAGGCGCGGATGCGGGAATATGGGAATGTGAGCATTCCGCAGGAGGCGTTTATCGCGGCGCTGCGGATGGGGGAGGAGTGAGCCTCATTCTGAGCGGTGCTGAAAGCGGCCTGCCTGCGAGTTCAGGGAGCAAGCTGGGTTTGCGCAGGAGGTGCGCATGGCGACCTTGCGAATTCCGGATGAGTGAACCTCAGTCCGTGCAAAGGAGGGCGTCATCAGCCGATCCGTCCCGTGAGTCTCTCAAGGGGAAAGCTGGATTGAAGGCTAGTCGGCGTTCACTTGTCGCTGCGCAAATCAACGCGCTCCTCTAAAAGCTCGCTCGGTAGACTGTCGGATTCAGCCTCACGCATCGACTGAGCGGGGGCGTCAGCTCGAACGCGGTGGGCTTCAGCCGGAAGTCGTGCAGGCGGAGCAACCTAAAGGCGTCTGGGCGTTCCTCGCTGAATGCGCGTTCGTTCTCGGTCAGGTAGAACGGTGTCAGTGCGGCGCCGTTGGTGGTCTTCACTTCGATCAACCGATCGGAGCCGTCCGGATTGAACGAGCGGATATCGTAGCCGGCGCCGTCACCGCGTTCTTCGGAAGTCCATTCAATTTTGCGCGCAAGGTCGGCTCGCCCCGCACTGATGAGGTGTAGGCGCTCGCGCTGGAACACCAGCTCTTCGCCACGCTTTCCGAGCGCCCGATTGCGAGCATCGCGTGCCGCAGGGTCGAACTTGCGGATGAGGCGGCGCACATCATCGGTGGCCTTCAGGTCTTCAGGCGAAGGGGTGGGGGGTGGTCCGATCCACAGCTCCTCGGGCTGGAACACCCTCACAGGGGGCGCGGAAGCGAGACCGATCACCGGCTCGCCCTTGAGGGCAAGGTATCGGGCGATGCCGTCGATCAACGCCACCTGGAAATTGGCTAGCGGCTTGTAACCGTTGATCCACGGCAGTCCGAGCAGTTTCAGAACCGCACTGATGTTCTGGTGCTTGCGTTCGATTGAGCCGGGCTTCCGTCCGGTATGTTGCTGGAGCGCGCGATTGTGCTGGGCTTTGTTGTACGGCGTCCCTGCAAGTTCCTGTACCAGCATCGAGAAATAGTCGGCGACGATCAGGTCGACTTCCGCGTCGGACCAGGGCGTTCCTGTGACGTCGTCGCTCATCGGCGCGTAGATTGCTCGGAAATGGAGCAATCATCAATCCTGCTATCGGGACTACAGAACCATTTTCCTACACATCGACGTTCGCGATACGTTCACTGATGGCTGCCTTGAACCGGAGAACGGATCACTGCCTCTCGCCTGACGCCCGCCGCCTCCGCCCAAACGCCAACGCAGGGCCTCAACGCAAACTCCATGGCGGCCGCGAAGATTGGGACTATTCGCGTCCTCCTTCCGCGCACCTCCCCGCATCGTAACCGTATCGCAACCCCTCCGGTCGCATGCCCCGCGTCATGCGGCTGCTCGCGTTCCTCGCTGCCTGGCTCGCCCTCGCGCCGGCGCCTGCGCTCGCGCAGACGATCAGCGGCTACGCGCGGGCGGTCGACGGCGACACGCTCGAGATGACCGGATACCGCGTGCGGCTGTTCGGGATCGACGCGGTCGAGCGCGGGCAGGTGTGCGATCGCGCGGGAGAGGCGTGGCGCTGCGGCGAGGAGGCGGCGGCGGTGCTGGCCCAGCTGGTCGAGGGCCGAGAGGTAGCCTGCGAGGCGCGCGATACCGATGCCTACGGGCGCCTGGTCGGGGTGTGCCGCGCCGGGCGGATCGACCTCTCGGCGGCGATGGCCGGCGCGGGCTACGCGGTCGCGCTCGAGGATTTCAGCGAGGCCTACCTGCTGTCGGTCGACGCGGCACGCCGCGCGCGGGCCGGGATCTGGGCCTCCGAATTCGCCGAGCCGCGCGCCTGGCGGGCCGAGAACGGGGTCCGCGACGAAGCGCCGCGGCGCTCCGAGCCGGCCGAGGCGCGCGCGTCGGCCCTCGCGGCGAGGGCCGAACCCGCCGGCGTCTACTTCCGCAACTGCGCCGAGGTCCGCGCTGCGGGTCGCGCGCCGCTCTATCGCGGCCAGCCCGGCTACCGGCCACCGCTCGACGCCGACAACGACGGCGTGGCCTGCGAACCCTATCGCGGGCGGCGGTAGGGCGGAGCGTCCCGGCGCAATTGACGCGCTGCCCGCCTGGGCTCCCCATAACCCACTCGTCATCCCGAACTCGTTTCGGCCCCATTCCGCCGTCCGCCTGGAGTGCTCAAGTGGAGCGCGGCGCCAGCGGCAGGGGGAGCCCCTGTGCGGTGATGTTGGCACTCCGCATCGGAATCCGTGCTGGCGGATGAATGGGGCCCGAAACGAGTTCGGGATGACGGTTGATTGCGATTGCTGGCTCCGCGCCGGCCGTCTCACCCGCACCGGAACCGCTTGATCCGACCGTCCGCGCCCAGCTCGGCATTGAGCCGCGCCGGGTTGAAGTCCATCGTGACCGGGTCACCCTCGGTGTAGTAGCGGATCGGCCGCTCGCCGACGGTAGCGGCGATCTCGCGCTTGACGTCCTCGGTCGGCAGCACGTTGAGCCAGCGGCCGAGCTTGCCGGCGCCGCAGGCGTCGGCCTCGTCGGACGGGGCGGATCCGGGTTCTTCGGAACCGGGCTGGTCTGTCGGGGGCACGGCGGTCTCTCCGGGCAGCGGTCGGTCGGGCGAATCCGGCGCCGTGCCCGCCGCGGTATCGGTCGCCGGCTCGGTCACGCCGGGCGTAATATCGCTCTCGAGGGGAGGGGGGTCATCCGCGCCCGCGCCGCAGGCGGCGAGCGAGACGGTCAGCAGGGCGGCGAGCAGGGCGCGCGGCATGGGCATCCTCCGGGGTACCGCGAAGGAACGCGGTCCCCGGGGTGCCCGTTCCGCGGCTCGTCTCAGTTCTTGTCCTGGTCGACCAGCTTGTTCTTGCCGATCCACGGCATCATCGCCCGCAGCTGGCTGCCGACCTGCTCGATCGGGTGCGCCGCGGCGGCCTTGCGCGCCGCCTTGAGCTCGGGCTGGCCGGCGCGGTTGTCGAGGACGAAGTTCTTGACGAAGCGGCCCGACTGGATGTCGGCCAGCACGCGCTTCATCTCCTGCTTGGTCTCCTCGGTGATGATCCGCGGGCCGGTGGTGATGTCGCCGTACTCGGCGGTGTTGGAGATCGAGTAGCGCATGTTGGCGATCCCGCCCTCGTAGAGCAGGTCGACGATCAGCTTGGTCTCGTGGAGGCACTCGAAATAGGCCATCTCGGGCGCGTAGCCGGCCTCGACCAGCGTCTCGAACCCGGCCTGGATCAGGTGGGTGATACCGCCGCACAGCACCGCCTGCTCGCCGAACAGGTCGGTCTCGCACTCCTCGCGGAAGTTGGTCTCGATGATGCCCGAGCGGCCGCCGCCGACGCCGCTGGCATAGGCGAGCGCGACGTCGTGCGCGTTGCCGCTGGCGTCCTGGTGCACCGCGATCAGGCACGGCACGCCGCCGCCCTTGAGGTACTCGCTGCGCACCGTGTGACCCGGGCCCTTCGGCGCGATCATGATCACGTCGATGTCTTCCGGCGCCTCGATCAGCCCGAAGTGCACGTTGAGCCCGTGGGCGAAGGCGAGGGCCGAGCCGGGCTTCATGTTGCCCTTGAGGTCGTTCTCCCAGATCGCCGCCTGGTGCTCGTCGGGGGCGAGGATCATCAGGATGTCGGCCCACTGCGCCGCATCCTTGTTCGCCAGCACCTTGAAGCCCGCGGCTTCGGCCTTCTTCGCCGAGGCCGAGCCCGGGCGCAGCGCGATGGCGACGTCCTTGACCCCGCTGTCGCGCAGGTTCTGCGCGTGCGCGTGGCCCTGGCTGCCGTAGCCGAGAATGGCGATCTTCCTGTCGGTGATCAGGTTCAGGTCGGCATCGGCGTCGTAGTAGACTTTCACGGTTCTTTCCTTCCTTCGGCGCGTCGCGCCCTTACCCACTTCGCCATCCCGGCGGAAGCCGGGACCGCGTCCGTTCTCCACCCGTCATTCCGGCGAACGCCGGGACCTCGTCCCGCAAGCGCGGCGCCAGTGGTATGCGGTCCCGGCGTCCGCCGGGATGACGGCGGTCGTGCTGGCCCTCCTAGCCTGCTCTCAAGCGCCCTCGGCCCCGCGCATCATCCCGACGATGCCCGTACGCCCGACCTCGACCAGCCCGAGCTCGCGCATCAGCGCGACGAACGTGTCGATCTTGTCGGGCGCGCCGGTCAGCTCGAAGATGAAGCTCGAGGTCGTGGTGTCCACCACCTTGGCGCGGAACACATCGGCGAGGCGCAGTGCCTCGACCCGGTTCTCGCCCTTGCCGGCGACCTTGACCAGCGCCAGCTCGCGCTCGACGTGAGGGCCGGCCTGCGTCAGGTCGACCACCCGGTGCACCGGTACCAGCCGTTCGAGCTGGGCCTCGATCTGGTCGATCACCTGCGGCGGGCCGTTGGTGACGATCGTGATCCGGCTGACCGCGTGGTTCTCGCTGATGTCGGCCACGGTCAGGCTGTCGATGTTGTAGCCGCGCGCGGTGAACAGCCCGGCGATCTTGGCGAGGATGCCGGCCTCGTTGTCCACCGTGATCGCGAGCACGTGGCGCTCGGAATGGCGATGCTGGATCTTCATCACACCAGGGCCTTCGCTTCGTCGTCCATCGTGCCTTCGACCTGGTCTCCGTAGAGCAGCATCTCGGTATGCGCCGCGCCCGACGGAATCATCGGGAAGCAGTTGGCTTCCTTGGCCACCTGGCAGTCGACCATGACCGGCCCGTCGTGCGCGATCATCGCCTGGATGCCGGCGTCGAGATCGGCCTCGGACTCGATGCGGATGCCCTTCCAGCCGTAGGCCTCGGCCATCTTCACGAAATCGGGCAGGCTGTCGGAGTACGAGTTCGAATAGCGGCTCTCGTAAGTCAGCTCCTGCCACTGGCGGACCATGCCCATGTACTCGTTGTTGAGGATGAACACCTTGATCGGCAGGCGGAACTGGCTCGCGGTGCCCATCTCCTGGATGTTCATCTGGATCGAGGCCTCGCCCGCGATATCGATCACCAGCCGCTCGGGATTGCCGAGCTGCGCGCCGATCGCCGCCGGCATGCCGTAGCCCATCGTCCCGAGCCCGCCGCTGGTCAGCCAGCGGTTGGGCTTGTCGAAGCCGAAGTACTGCGCCGCCCACATCTGGTGCTGGCCCACCTCGGTGGTGATGATCGGGTCGTGCTCGCGGGTCAGCGCGAACAGACGCTCGACCGCGAGCTGCGGCATGATCGCCCCGTCCTTGCGCTTCGGGTAGGCGAGGCTGTCGCGCGCGCGCCACCCGGCGATCCGCGCCTTCCACTCCGCGAGTTCGAGCGGCTTGCGGCTACCCCAGGCCTCGATCAGCTGGTCGAGCACGGTCGCGCAGTCGCCGACGATGCCGAGGTCGACCGGGATCACCTTGTTGATCGAGGCGCGGTCGATGTCGATGTGGATCTTCTTCGAACCCGGCGAGAACGCGTCGAGCCGCCCGGTCACGCGGTCGTCGAACCGCGCGCCGATGCAGACCATCACGTCGCACTGGTTCATCGCCATGTTGGCTTCGTAGGTCCCGTGCATGCCGAGCATGCCGAGCCAGTCGGGATGATCGGCCGGGAACGCGCCGAGGCCCATCAGGGTCGAGGTGAGCGGCGCGCCGGTGAGCTTCTGGAACTCGCGCAGCAGCTCGCTCGCCCGCGGGCCCGAGTTGATCACCCCGCCGCCGGTGTAGAGCACCAGGCGCTCGGCGCGCTCGATCAGCTCGATCGCCTCGGCGATCTCCTCGGCCGAGGCGACGATCCGCGGCAGGTAGCGCTTGGGTCGCTGCGGTGCGCCGCTGAACATCGGCGCGGTCGCCACCTGGACGTTCTTCGGGATGTCGACCACGACCGGGCCGGGGCGGCCGGTGGTGGCGATCTCGAACGCCTCGTCGATCGTCGCGGCGAGGTCCGCCGGGTCCTTCACCAGGTAATTGTGCTTGGTGCAGTGGCGCGTCAGGCCGACCGTGTCGGCTTCCTGGAACGCGTCGGTGCCGATCAGGTTGGTCGCGACCTGGCCGGTCAGCACGACCAGCGGGATCGAATCCATGAACGCGTCGGCGATCCCCGTGATCGCGTTGGTCGCGCCGGGGCCCGAGGTGACCAGCACCACGCCCGGCTTGCCGGTCGAGCGCGCGTAGCCCTCGGCAGCGTGCGCCGCGCCGGCCTCGTGCCGGACGAGGATATGGCGGATCCGGTGATCGCCGAACAGCTCGTCATAGATGGGCAGCACCGCGCCGCCCGGGTAGCCGAACACGAACTCGACTCCCTGGCGAACCAGGCTTTCGACCAATATCGCAGCGCCGCTGCGTTCCTCGGACACGTTCACTTCCTCCTGAAAAAGACGGACCCGGCGCGATTGCCTCGCGCCGGGCCGCATCCTCTCCGAAAACTCGCCAGGCCTCGAGCCCGGTGGGGATGCGCCTAGGCGACAGGATATGTCATGTCAACCCCAAATGGCGGAATAAAGTTTCAAATCGGTTGCCAGCGTGATAATTTTGCGTCGCCATCCTTGGCCAATCTTCCGGCGGTTGACGGCGGAACCAGGTGTACTGGCGCTTGGCGTAGTTGCGCGTCGCTTGCTGGCCGCGGGCGATCGTGTCTTCGCGGGACCATTCGCCGCGCAGCCAGCCGGCGATCTCGGGCACGCCGATTGCGCGCATGACGGGGAGGGCGGGGTCCAGGCCGCGGGCGAGCAGCGCCTCGACTTCCTCGGCCGCGCCGCTGTCGAGCATCCGGGCGAATCGCGCGTCGCAGCGCGCGTAAAGCCAGGCGCGCTCGGGAAGCAGCACCAGCGGGAACAGTTCGACCCTGCCGCCGATCCCGCCGACGCGCTCGCCCTGCCAGTGGGCGAGCGGCCGGCCGGTCGAGCGCACGACCTCGAGCGCGCGGGCGATGCGGGCGGTATCGCCGGGGTTGAGCGCGGCGGCGCGTTCCGGGTCCTCGGCCTGCAGCGCGGCGTAAGCCTCCGTCACCGGGAGAGCGCGGACCGTTGCGCGGATCGCCGGGTCGATGGGCGGCACCGGGGCAATGCCGTCGAGCAGCGTGCGCAGGTAGAGGCCGGTCCCGCCGACGAGGATCGGTACCGCGCCGACGAGCTGCGTGTCCTCGATCTCGCGCTTCGCCGCCGCAGCCCAGTCCGCCGCAGAGCACGGCTCGGCGCCGTCCCACGCGCCGAACAGCCGGTGCTCGACACCCTGCATCTCCTCCTCGGTCGGGCGCGCGCTCAGCACACGAAGGTCGCGGTAGACCTGGGCACTGTCGGCGTTGATCACCACGCCGCGCGAACCGCGCCCGGCCAGCTCGAGCGCCAGCGCGACGGCCAGATCGCTCTTGCCGCTCGCGGTCGGCCCTGCAATGAGCGCGACCGCCCTGTTGCCCGGAGATTCCCCGTTGCTCATCGCGCGGCTGATAGCAGACCCCGCCACGCTGGAAACGCGCCTCGACGCGGCCTCGGCCGCGCTTGCCGAGGCGGACATGCCGATCGCCTCGGCCGTGCTGCTCGACCACTGGAGCGACGTGCTCCACCTCGCGCTGCCGCACGGCGACGTCGCCACGCTGCGCACAGTGCTCGACGAGCACTTCGCGCCGAGCGATGCGATCGTTGCCACAGATGAGCTGCGCGTGCCCGACGTGTTCGTGTCCGACATGGACTCGACGATGATCGGCCAGGAATGCATCGACGAGCTCGCCGACTACGCCGGGATCAAGCCGCAGATCGCCGCGATCACCGAGCGGGCCATGCAGGGCGAGCTCGACTTCGAGGCCGCGCTGCGCGAGCGCGTCAGGCTGCTCGAAGGCCTCGAGGAAGCGGCGATCCACGCCTGCCTTGCCGAGCGCATCCGCCCGATGGAGGGTGCGCGTACGCTGGTCGCGACACTGCGGAGCCGCGGCTGCCGCACGGTGCTGGTGACCGGCGGCTTCCACCATTTCGCCGATCCGGTCGCCGAGCAGCTCGGCTTCCAGCGCGTGGTCGCCAACCGCTTCGCCGTCGAGGCCGCCCGGCTCAGCGGCGTGCTCAACGGCCCGGTGATGGACGCGAGCGGCAAGGAGCGCGTACTGCGCGAGGAAATGGCCCGCCTCGGCGACAACGCCGTCAGCCTCGCCGCCGGCGACGGCGCCAACGACATCCCGATGCTCACCGCCGCGACCTACGGCATCGCCTACCGCGCCAAGCCCAGGGCGCGAGCGGCGGCCAACGGATGGATCGACCGAGGCGACCTGACCGCGATCCTCAAGCTGCTCGGTGTCCCCGAGCGCGAGTGGGTGATGGGGTAGGGGCAGGGCGAGCGATCCGGCTCGCACAATCTCCTCCTCCAACGTCATCCCGCTCGACTGACAACCGCGCCCAACCGTCATCCCGAACCTGTTTCGGGACCCATTTCTCCACTGGCGCGGATTTCTCGGCCAGGGCGCCCACCTTGCCCCCCGGTGGCTCCGCGGCTTGCAGCCCCCGCTGAGCTTACCGGAGGGCTCCAGGCCAGGCTGCCGATTGGGCCCCGAAACCAGTTCGGGATGACGGAAAGAGTGGGCGGAGAGAAATCTGTCCCCATTCCGCTGGGGCCCCGTGCCGGAACGAAGATCCTCTCCGTCGCGCAGCGATGGGGAGGGGGACCGCGCCCGAAGGGCGTGGTGGAGGGATCCTACGCTGCCAACGTCACCGTCGGCCGGTTCCGCATCGGCTCCCATCTCCACCGCGCCAGGCAACGCCAGGCCCATTCGAACGGGCCGTAGCGGTAGCGGTCGAGCCACCACTTCGACCACAGCAGCATCAGGGCCCAGACGAACGGCACGATCAGCCACGCCTCGCCGCGCGACAGCTCGCCGAACAGGCCGAGCCCGAAGCCGTAGAACAGCAGCGTGCCGATGAGCGTCGCGCCGAGGTAGTTGGTGAAGGCCGCACGGCCGACCGCCGCGAACCGGTCGGCGAGGGCACCGGGCCGGAAGACGAGCATGATCAGCGCCGCGTAGCCGAGCGCCGAGAACGGATGCATCGCCGAGACGTAGATCTGGTCCCACGGGAAGTAGGTCAGCGGGGCGAAGTCGTCGGCGAGAATGCGCCAGGCGGCATGGCCGTAGAGCGCCAGGCTCGCGCCGACGAGCACTCCGGCCACCTGCGCATACCGCCGCCGGGTCCAGCTGCCGGTCAGGAACCCGCTCTTGTAGCCGGCCATGCCGAGCAGCATCAGCCCGAGCGTCTCGAGCCCGTAGCCCGGCACCGAGTTGAACGGGCGCCAGGGCTGTTCGGCAACGGTCGCGCGGACGTGCGCCGGGATCGAGGCGTGTGCGGCCTTCTCCTGCGCCAGCCGTTCGGGGCTCGGGACAAGGCCCGCGAACTCGCGTTCGAGCGCCGCCCGTTGCTCCGCGGTTGCGGTCGGCGCGGCCTGGGCCTCAAGCTCGGCGATGCGCTGCATCCCGCCGACGGTGTTGGGCACGTATTGCAGGGCGAGCGCGATCGCCGCTGCGAACACCAGCCCGCGCACCGGGAGCCGCCAGAACACGAACGCGATCATCCCGACGAGCGCGTAGTTGGCGAGAATGTCGCCCCACCACAGCAGGTAGAAATGTGCGAGTCCGAACAGCAGCAGCACCACCATCCGCGGATAGTGCACGCGCCAGCCGGCCTTGCCCGCGGCCATCGCGCGCTCGATGACGAGCACCATCGAAGCGCCGAACAGGATCGAGAACAGGCTGCGGAACTTGCCGTCGACCACGACGAAGTTCGCCGCCCACATGATCCGGTCGCCGAGGCTCTCGAAGCCGTACGCCGGCGGATAGAAATAGGCCTGCTCGATCATCGCCATTCCGACGACGTTGACCGAGAAGATGCCCATGACGGCGATGCCGCGGATCACGTCGAGCGAAAGGATGCGGTCGGGTGTGGTCGTCGCCATGCGCAGCCCCCAAGTGTGCTATCCGGCTATAGCAGCGCACCGGCGCACGCGAGAGGCCCGGCGAAGTCGTTTGCCGATTTCCGTTGAAACCTTATCGGATGCGCGCGGCGATCCACGCGATCGGCAGCCCGACGCAGACGCAATGCGAGAAGAGCTGCCTGGCGATAGGAACGAGTTCGCTCGGCGTCTGGTAGGAGTCCCAGCGAAGCGGCAGCACGATCCAGTACATCACCAGCCACAGGACGAGGCCATAGAGGATGCCGGCGACCGGCCAGTACCGGTTCAGCAGCAAAACCCGCTTCGACGCCAGGAGATAGACCGCGACCATCGCCGCCATGATCCCGAAATGCGTGAGCAGCCCCAACGGCGCGCCGGCCGGACTTTCCGCCACCGCATCGCCGAACGGTCCGCTGGCGACGGTCTGCAGGACTGGCACCACGGACCCGGCGAAGACAAAGGCCGAGAGGATGTCGAGCGTGCCGGCGACGAGGGTGGCCAAGGCGATGGTGCGTGCCGTCATTCGGGCTCCCACTCCGATGGATCCGCAACCTGGCGAAGCATGGGTGCTGAAACAAGTTCAGCATGACGGGCGGACGCAAGAACTCTCCCTGCCCGTTTCGTCACCCTGAACGTGTTTCAGGGCCCATCTCTCCGCCTGCGCCGTCACCGGTTGCATCGACGCAAACCCATGCGGACCACCGAAGTGTCCGTCCGCAGCGTTTCCGACTTCCGCCGCGAAGTTCAGCCCTCCATCCACTCGCGGAAGAAGCTCTCGTGCGCCTCGCGCAGCGCGCCGAGCTTGACGCCGAACAGGCTGTCGCCGCCGACGGTGCCGATCCGGCGCACGCCCGCGGACGCCGTGTCGGCGTCGCGGGTACCCTTGGCGAGCTGCGCCTGGAACGCGGTGACGTCGGGCACGGTGACGAGGTATCGGCCCTGGTCCTCGCCGAACCACCAGGCGGCGAGCGTGTAGTCGGGGTGCGGCTCGACTTCGGCGCCGAGCCCGCCGGCGAGGGCCATTTCGGCGAGCGTCACGGCGATCCCGCCGTCCGAGACGTCGTGCACCGCGCTGACCAGGCCGGCCTCGATCAGCTCGCGCACGAACTCGCCCGAGTTCTTCTCCAGCGTCAGATCGACCGGCGGCGCGTCGCCGGCCTCGCGGCCGTGAATCTCGCGCAACCACAGCGACTGGCCGAGATGACCGCGCGTGCCGGCAGGAATTGCCCAGGCCTCGGCGCCGATCAGGTAGATCGCCTCGCCCTCGGCCTTGAAGCCGATCGTCGCCATCTTGCCGTAGTCGGCCATCAGCCCGACGCCGCCAATCGCCGGCGTCGGCAGGATCGCCGAGCCGCCGCCGGTCGCCTTGCTCTCGTTGTAGAGCGAGACGTTGCCCGAGACGATCGGGTAGTCGAGCACCTGGCACGCCGCGGCCATGCCCTCGAGGCAGCCGACGATCTGCGCCATGATCTCGGGCCGCTGCGGGTTGGCGAAGTTGAGGCAGTTGGTGATCGCCAGCGGCCTGGCACCGACGGCGGAGATGTTGCGGTAGGTCTCGGCGACCGCCTGCTTGCCGCCTTCGTAGGGATCGGCGTAGCAGTAGCGCGGGGTGCAGTCGGTGCTCATCGCCAGCGCCTTGCGGGTGCCGTGGACGCGCACCACCGCGGCATCGCCGCCCGACAGCTGCAGCGTGTCGGCGCCGACCTGGCTGTCGTATTGCTCCCAGATCCACCGGCGGCTCGCGAGGTCGGGCGAGGCCATCAGCTTCAGCAGGTCCGCGCCGACGTCGGCAGTGTCGGGCACCTCGCCGAGCGGCTCGACCTTCGCCCAGGCCCTGTACTCGTCGCGGCCGACGTGGGGCCGGTCGTAGAGCGGCGCCTCGTCGGCCAGCGGGGCGAGCGGAATGTCGGCCACGACTTCGCCGTTCCATTCGAGCACCATGTGCCCGGTGTCGGTCACCTCGCCGATCACCGCGAAATCGAGTTCCCACTTGCGGAAGATCGCCTCGGCCATCGCCTCCTTGCCGGGCTTGAGCACCATGAGCATGCGCTCCTGGCTCTCGCTGAGCATCATCTCGTAGGGCGTCATGCCCTCTTCGCGGCACGGCACCTTGTTCATGTCGAGCCGGATGCCCGCGCCGCCCTTCGAGGCCATCTCGACCGAGGACGAGGTGAGCCCCGCGGCCCCCATGTCCTGGATCGCGACGATGGCGTCGGTCGCCATCAGTTCCAGGCAGGCCTCGATCAGCAGCTTCTCGGTGAACGGGTCGCCGACCTGCACGGTCGGCCGCTTCTCCTCGGAATCCTCGCCGAAGTCGGCGCTGGCCATCGTCGCGCCGTGGATCCCGTCGCGTCCGGTCTTCGAGCCGACATAGACGATCGGATTGCCGACGCCGGTGGCGGCAGAATAGAAGATCTTGTCGGTCTCGGCGACGCCGACGGTCATCGCGTTGACGAGGATGTTGCCGTCGTAGGCCCTGTGGAAGTTGGTCTCCCCGCCGACCGTCGGCACGCCGACGCAGTTGCCGTAGCCGCCGATGCCCGCGACCACCCCCTGCACGAGGTGCTTCATCTTCGGATGGTCGGGTCGGCCGAAACGCAGCGCGTTGAGATTGGCTACTGGCCGCGCGCCCATCGTGAACACGTCGCGCAGGATGCCGCCGACTCCGGTCGCCGCGCCCTGGTAGGGCTCGATGTAGCTCGGGTGGTTGTGGCTCTCCATCTTGAAGATCGCCGCCTGTCCGTCGCCGATGTCGATCACGCCGGCGTTCTCGCCCGGGCCCTGGATCACCCACGGGGCCGAAGTCGGCAGCTTTTTCAGGTGGATGCGGCTCGACTTGTAGGAGCAGTGCTCGCTCCACATGACCGAGAAGATCCCGAGCTCGACGAGGTTGGGTTCGCGGCCCAGGGCCTTCAGGACGTGCTCGTATTCCTCCGGGCTGAGGCCGTGCTGCTCGACGATTTCGGGAGTGATCTCGGACATGGCTGGCCCGTTAGCGTTGCAGGGCCGGAAGCGCCAGCCTGCTTGCGAGCGCGTCGGGGGTTCTGGTTCACGCGGAGACGCGGAGTTGTGGAGCCGGCGGCGAAGCCGCAGAATTTCTCGCACAAAGACGCTAAGCCGCCAAGTGGCTTCGCACCCCCGTGAGGTTGCACGCGGCACCTTTGTGCCTTTGTGCGTAAACTCTGCTCCTTCGCAGCGGGGAAATGTCTCCGCGTCTCCGCGTGAATCAATGACCGGCAGGGCCGTGCGCTTGACCCACGCGCGCATCCTCGCCACACCACGGCCATGGACGAGACGGGCCCCGATATTACCACGATGAGCTTCGAGCAGGCGCTCAAGGCGCTCGAGGACGTGGTTCGCCAGCTCGAAAGCGGTGACGTGCCGCTCGACGAATCGATCGGGCTCTACGAGCGCGGCGAGGCCTTGCGGCGGCACTGCCAGGCCCGGCTCGACGCAGCGCAGGCGCGGATCGAGAAGATCGTCGCCGGCCCCGACGGCAAGGCCAGCTCCGCCGTGCCGTTCGACGCCGGCTGAGGCTGGACCGGCCGATGGGCCTCGTCCTCGCCGACGACCTGCTGGCGCGGAGCCTGCAGCGGATCCAGCGCGAGATCGACGAGGCGTTCGACCTGCTGCTGCCGGTTCCGGACGACGGCCGCGAGCGTCTCGTGCTCGCGATGCGCCACGCGGCGATCGGCGGCGGCAAGCGCGTGCGGCCGCTGCTGCTGGTCACGGTTGCCGAGATGCACGGCGCGTCGCGCAGCGCCGCCTTGCGCGCCGCTTGCGCGATCGAGGCGATCCACGCCTACTCGCTGGTCCACGACGACCTGCCGTGCATGGACGACGACGATCTCCGCCACGGCAAGGCGACCGTGCACAAGGCGTTCGACGTGGCGACCGCGGTGCTCGCCGGCGACGCGCTCCACGCGCTCGCCTTCGAGATCCTGGCGATGCCCGAAGTCAGCTCCGACCCGTTCGTGCGCGCCGAGCTCGTCGGCGCGCTGGCCGCCGCCAGCGGCTGCAACGGCATGGCCGGCGGGCAGATGATGGACATTGCCGTCGAAGGCGAGGAGGTCGACCTGCGCACGGTCACCCGGCTGCAGCAGCTCAAGACCGGCGCGCTGCTCGGCGCGGCGGTCGAGATGGGGGCGATCCTCGCCAAGGTGCCCGACGAGGGCCGCGGGCACCTGCGCGCCTATGCGCGCGACATCGGCCTCGCGTTCCAGATCGCCGACGACCTGCTCGATCACGAGGGCGACGAGCGCAAGGCCGGCAAGGCGCTGCGCAAGGACGCCGGCAAGGGCAAGGCGACCTTCGTCTCGCTGATGGGCGCCGAGGCCGCACGCCACCAGGCCCGCGCGCTGAGCGAACAGGCGATCGGCCACCTCAACGGCTACGGCGAGGAAGCCGACGTCCTGCGCGCGCTGGCGCGCTTCGTGGTGGAGCGCGACTCATGACCGGGCGCATCGGACTCTATCCCGGCACCTTCGACCCGGTAACGCTCGGCCACGCCGACATCATCCGCCGCGGGGCCAAGCTGGTCGACCGGCTGATCATCGGAGTCACCACCAATCCCTCGAAGGACCCGATGTTCAGCCCCGAGGAGCGGATCGAGATGGTCCGCGCCGAGGTCGCCCGGCAGGGGCTCGGCAACGTCGAGGTGCGCGGGTTCGATGCCCTGCTGATGAAGTTCGCCGAAAGCGTCGGCGCGTCGGTGATCGTCCGCGGGCTGCGCGCCGTCGCCGACTTCGAGTACGAGTACCAGATGGCCGGCATGAACCAGCGGCTCAACGACCGGATCGAGACGGTCTTCCTGATGGCCGACGTCTCGCTGCAGCCGATCGCCTCGAAGCTGGTCAAGGAGATCGCCCTGTTCGGCGGCGAGATCGCGCCTTTCGTCAGTCCCGCGGTGCGCGAGCAGGTGCTCGCCCGCGTCAGCGAGATCGGCCGCCGCGGCCAACTGTAACCGTTCATTGATCTGTCAGCGCCTTGCCGGTAGGGGCGACGGCGCATTTCGAGGATCTGCCTTTCCGATGACTTTTCGCCTGATTGCCGCGGCGTTCGCCCTTTTATTCGCCGCGACCCCAGCCCTCGCCCAGGAAGACGCGACGCCAGAGGTGCAGGCGCCGATGGCGCTGTCGGTCGATGCCGACCTGACGCACGATCCGGAGAACATCCTCTTTCTCGACCTGTCGAACGGCAAGCGGGTGGCGATCCGGCTGATGCCGCAGTGGGCTCCGAAGCATGTCGAGCGGATCAAGACGCTGACCCGCCAGGGGTTCTACGACGGGGTCATCTTCCACCGCGTGATCGACGGTTTCATGGCCCAGACCGGCGACCCGACCGGCACCGGCCGCGGCGGCTCCGACCTTCCCGACCTCGAGGCCGAGTTCAACGCGTTTCCGCACGTGCGCGGCACGGTGTCGATGGCTCGCGCGGCCGACGAGAACAGCGCCAACAGCCAGTTCTTCATCGTGTTCTATCCGCGCTTCTCGCTCGACCGGCGCTACACCAACTTCGGCCGCGTGATCGCCGGGATGGACGCGGTCGACGCGATCGAGCGTGGCGAGCCGCCGGCCAACCCGACGCGCATCCTGCAGGCATCGATCGCCGCCGACAACAAGCCGCAGCGCCTGCCCGAGCCCGAGCCCGTCGTGCCGCTGGCGCCGCCGGCCGAGATCAACCCGCTCGACCTCGGCAATCCCCTGTCCAATTGACCGCCATCCCGGCGAAGGCCGGGACTGCGTTCCATCAGCGCAGCGCTCTTGGCACGAGGTACCGGCCTTCGCCGGGATGACGAGGCGCGTCGGATGACCCTATTGTCGGGGACTGTCCCCCCAGTGGGAACTGTTCCCCCAGTGGGGACTGTCCCCGTTCTCGCAAGACCCGCTCATCCCGAGCTTGTCGAAGGACGCACGCTGACCTAGCGGCTCGTCATGCGCGTCGACCTGTTCGATTTCGAGCTCCCCCCGGAACGCATTGCCTTGCGCCCCGCGCGGCCGCGCGACGCTGCCCGGATGCTCGTCGTCCCCGGCGAGGGTCGGTTCGAGGATCGCACGGTGCGCGAGCTGCCGGGCCTGCTGCGTGCCGGTGACGTGCTGGTGTTCAACGACACCCGCGTGATCCCCGCGCAGCTCGAGGGCCGGCGCGGCGAGGCGCGGATCGGCGCGACGCTGCACAAGCGGCTCGACCTCAGGCGCTGGCAGGCCTTCGTGCGCAACGCCAGGCGGCTGCGCGAGGGCGACACGGTGGAATTCCCGGCGGATGTCAGGGCCACGGCCGAGCGACGCCATCCCGACGGCAGCTGGACGCTCGCCTTCGCCGGCGACGAGCCGGTCGAGGTCCTCCTCGAGCGCGCCGGCCGGATGCCGCTGCCGCCCTACATCGCCGGCAAGCGCCCCGCCGACGAGGCCGACCGCGAGGACTACCAGACGATCTTCGCGCGCGAAGACGGCGCCGTCGCCGCCCCGACCGCGGCGCTGCACTTCACACCCAACCTGCTTGCCGCGCTCGGAGCGGCCGGGATCGGGCGCGAAACCCTGACGCTCCACGTCGGCGCGGGCACATTCCTCCCCGTCAAGGCCGAGGACACGGCGAACCACGCGATGCATGCCGAGTGGGGCCGGATCGACGCCGCCACCGCCGAGCGGCTCAACGCCGCGCGGGCGCGGGGAGGGCGCCTGATCGCGGTCGGCACCACCAGCCTGCGCCTGCTCGAAAGCGCCGCGGCCGAGGACGGCACGATCCGCGCGTTCGAAGGCGACACCGCGATCTTCATCACCCCCGGCTACCGCTTCCGCGCGGTCGACGGTCTGATGACCAACTTCCACCTGCCGCGCTCGACCCTGTTCATGCTGGTCTCGGCGCTGATGGGCCTCGAGCGGATGCAGGCAGCCTATGCGCACGCGATCGCCGAGGAATACCGCTTCTACAGCTACGGCGACGCCTCGCTGCTGCTGCCTTGGGCACGCACACACCTCATCGCGCCCAACACCGTCCCTCGTCGTCATCCCGAACTTGTTTCGAGACCCCTTCCGCCTCCCGCGCGGATCGCTCGGTCGAGGCGACCGTGGCTCCGCCGCCCACCGCCAGCGCGCCGCTCCTCCGATAGATCCGGGCCCGGCGGCCAGATGGGTCCCGAAACAAGTTCGGGATGACGGAAAGCGTGAGCGCAGCGCTGGGGGCCGGACCCGACAACCTTGCAATCCGTTCATCCGCCGCCATCTTGCGGCGCGGTGACCGATCCGATTCTCGACATCCGCAACCTGTCAAAGACCTACAAGGGCGGCACCACGGCGCTCGCGGGTGTCGACCTGCAGATCCGCAAGGGCGAGATCTTCGCGCTGCTCGGCCCCAACGGAGCCGGCAAGACCACGCTGATCGGTGCCGTATGCGGCCTGCTCAGGCCCAGCGGCGGGACGATCGAGGCGTTCGGGCTCGACGTCGAGCGGCACTGGCGCGAGGTGAGGCGGCGCATCGGCCTCGTGCCGCAGGAACTGGCATTCGACATGTTCGCGCGGGTCGAGCACGCGGTAAACTATTCCCGCGGCATGTTCGGTTGCCCGCCCAACCCGGCCCGGATCGAGGAAGTGCTGCGCTCGCTGAGCCTGTGGGACAAGCGCGACGCCAGGATCATGGAGCTGTCGGGCGGGATGAAGCGCCGGGTGATGATCGCCAAGGCGCTGAGCCACGACCCCGACGTGCTGTTCCTCGACGAGCCGACCGCAGGCGTCGACGTCGAACTGCGGCGCGACATGTGGAGGCAGATCGGCGCCCTGCGCGACAGGGGCACGACGATCATCCTGACCACGCACTACATCGAGGAAGCGCAGGAGATGGCCGACCGCGTCGGCGTGATCAACAGGGGCCGCCTGCTGCTGGTCGACGACAAGGCGACCATCATGGCCAAGCTCGGCAGCACCGAAGCGCGGATCGTGCTGGCCGAGCCGCTTGCCGGGCTGCCGCCTGCCCTGGCGCAATACCCGGTTTCGCTCGAGGACGACGGGCGCCGGCTGGTCTACCGCGGCGGTGACGGCACCGGAAAGGGCAAGCGCGAGGCGGCCGAGGTCATCAGGACGCTTGTCGCCGAGGGCATCGCCTTCGAGGAGATCGACACCCGCGAATCCAGCCTCGAGGACATCTTCGTCGACCTGGTCGAGCGTGGCGAGGTGCCGGCATGAACGTCCGGGGCGCCATCGCGATCTTCAACAACGAGCTGGCGCGGTTCTTCCGCACGGTGTTCGGCTCGCTGCTGTCGCCTGTGCTGACGACGAGCCTCTACTTCATCGTCTTCGGCGCAGCGATCGGCTCGCGGATGCAGGATGTCGGCGGCGTCTCGTACGGCGCCTTCATCGTTCCCGGCCTGCTGATGCTGACGCTGCTCAGCGAGAGCACCTCCAACGCCAGCTTCGGCATCTATATGCCGCGCTTCACCGGGGCGATCTACGAGCTGCTCAGCGCGCCGGTCGGCGTCGCGGAGACGCTGATCGGGTTCGTCGGCGCGGCGGCGATGAAGTCGCTGATCATCGCCGGGATCATTCTCGTGACCGCGATGCTGTTCGTCGACTACTCGATCGCCCACCCGGTGCTGGCGGTCGGCTACATCGTCCTCGTCGCCTCGGCATTCTCGCTGTTCGGCTTCATCCTCGGCATCTGGGCCGACGGGTTCGAGCGGCTGTCGATCATCCCGATGCTCGTGCTGACCCCGCTGACCTTTCTTGGCGGCACCTTCTACTCGGTCGACATGCTGGAAGAGCCCTGGCGGACGGTCGCCCAGTTCAACCCCGTGTTCTACCTCGTCAACGGCCTGCGCTGGACTTTCACCGGCAGTGCCGACGTTTCGATCGGGCTCGCCTTCGGCATGACGCTGGGCTTCGTCGTGCTGTGCGTTGCAGTGATCGCGGTGATCTTCCGCACGGGGTGGCGGCTGCGCGGCTGAGCGGCTACCAAGTCTTCATGGCCTCGCACGCGCGCCTTCTCGTTCTCTGCCTCGCCGTGGTGCCGGTGCCCGCAGTGGCCGAGCTCCCCGAGCCGGTCCGCGCGATGATCGAAGCCGCGATCGACGGCGGCGATCCTGCAAAGGTCGCCGCGGTCGTCGAAGTTGCACGCAAGACCAATCCCGACGACGTCGCGGAAATCGACGCGCTGTACCGGGCGTTCAGGACGCGGCAGGCGGAGCTCGCCGCCGAGAAGAAGGCACGCGAGGAGGAGGCCATTCGCACGGCCGGCCTGTTCGAGAACTGGAAGGGGCGTGGCCAGATTGGCGCGTTCCACACCACCGGCAACACGGACAATGTCGGGGTAACCCTGAGCCTAGCGATCACGCGTACCGGCATCGACTGGGAGCACAGGGTGCGGGCCACGGCCGACCTGCAGCGCAGCCAGGGGCGGACCACGCGCGAACAGTATCTGGTTTCCTATGAACCCCGGTACGAGATCGAAAGCGACCTGTTCGTCTACGGTCTCGGACAGTTCGAACGTGACCGCTTTCGCGGTTTCTCGGGTCGCTATTCGGTTTCGGGCGGCCTCGGCTACAAATTGCTCGACAGCCAGGGTGCGCAGTTGTCGATCAAGGCGGGGCCCTCATGGCGGTATGTCGAACTCCTCGACGGCACGAGCGACTCCAGTTTTGGCGGCCTCGCTGGTCTCGACTTCGATTGGCAACTCGCGCGGAACCTGAAGCTGACGCAGGACGCGAATCTGGTTGCCGATTCGGGCGGTGCGGCGACGGTAATCGTCGACTCGACCTCGACGAGCGTGCTCCTGACTACGGGGCTCGAGGCACGCATCGGCAAAGGCCTCAGCACGCGGCTCACCTATACCATCGATTATGACAGCAATCCGCAGCCGAATTCGGTCTCTACGGACACGTTGTCGCGCTTCACGCTGGTCTACGACTTTTAGGGCTTGGGGAGATGCGCCGCTGCGGCTAGCGCGCGGTCGCGATGACCCGCTTCCGGTTCACGATAGACGCGACTGACGGCAAGGCACGCACCGGGCGCATCCGGATGCGCCGCGGCGAGGTTCGCACGCCGGCCTTCATGCCTGTCGGCACGGCCGCAACGGTCAAGGCGATGAAACCGGAGGCCGTGCGCGAGAGCCGGGCCGACATCATCCTCGGCAACACCTACCACCTGATGCTGCGCCCCGGTGCCGAACGGGTCGCCCGGCTCGGGGGGCTGCACCGGTTCATGAACTGGCCGCGCCCGATCCTGACCGACAGCGGGGGCTACCAGGTCATGAGCCTCAGTGACCTGCGCAGGCTAAGCGAGCAGGGTGTCGAGTTCCGCAGCCATCTCGACGGCTCGAAGCACATGCTCACGCCCGAGCGCTCGATCGAGATCCAGCGCCTGCTCGGCTCTGACATCGTCATGGCGTTCGACGAGTGCCCGCGCACCGACCGACCGCGCGACGAGATCGCCGCCTCGATGGAACTGTCGATGCGCTGGGCCAGGCGCAGCCGCGGCGCGTTCGATGCCGGCGGCGAACACGCCGAGCGTGCGGCGCTCTTCGGCATCCAGCAGGGCGCGCTCGACGAGGACCTGCGGTTGCAGAGCGCGCAGGCGCTGCGCGAAATCGGCTTCGACGGTTACGCGATCGGCGGGCTTGCCGTGGGGGAAGGGCAGGAAGCGATGTTCGCCACGCTCGACTTCGCTCCCGGCCAGCTGCCGGAGGACGCTCCGCGCTACCTGATGGGCGTGGGCAAGCCCGACGACCTCGTCGGCGCGGTCGAGCGTGGAATCGACATGTTCGACTGCGTGCTGCCGACCCGATCTGGCCGAAACGGCCAGGCGTTCACCTGGACCGGCCCGCTCAACTTGCGCAACGCGCACCACGCCGAAGACGCCGGCCCACTCGACCCGCGCTGCCCGTGCCCGACCTGCGCCCACTATTCGCGCGCCTATCTGCACCACCTGCAGAAGGCCGGTGAGATCCTCGGCGCGATGCTCGTGACCGAGCACAACCTGTGGTTCTACCAGCAGCTCATGCAGGCGATGCGCGACGCGATCGGGGAAGGGCGCTTCGCCGGCTTCGCGGCGGACTTTCGCCGCGACTACCTGTCCCGCTGAACCGTCGCCGTTTCCAGGCGGGTGCCCGGATAAGCGACGAAGCGCCCGCTGCGGCGGTCGAAGAAGCCGGCGCCGATGGCGTTCGCGAAGCGTTGGGCGAGGCCCAGGTCGGAATACCACTTGCCGATGCGATGGGGGGTCACGAAACGAAACTTGATCATTGCCCGCGATGAATGCCGAGAGGCCCGTCGGGTTCCGCAGGTATTTGAAAAGGCGTCGGCAATCAGGCGGAAAAGCGTCCGGCGGGGGGCTAGGCGGACGATACGAGCACAGAAGGTGCCGCCGATGTTCCCTTGCAATTTGCTCGGCACAGAGTCACCCTCCGCGCAGTAAAGGGACTGAGGGGCGTAAATACATGAAGTTTAGTCGTTTCGCCGCGCGCGCAAGCGTGCTGGCGTTCGCTGCGGTGACATCTGCCGGCGGCGCGCAATCGGTCGATCCACTGGCCGAGAAGTTCGGCGCCCGTGAATCCGTCCGAGACATCAGCATCTCGCCCGAAGGCAGCCACATCGTTCTCGTCGCACCGCGCCCCGACGGAGGGGAGAGCGCAGTGGTCGTTTCGCTGGCCGACGGCTCGGCGGTTCCGGTGCTGGGCGCGAACGGGACGACCGAGCAGATTGTAGGCTGCTCCTACGTCATCGAGACCCACGTCGTGTGCGAGCTCTACCTGCGCAAGGGTACCGGTCTCGACGTCGAGACCGGTACCCGGCTCGTATCGGTCAGCGCGGACGGAAAGAAGATGCAGCAGCTGACCGCCGAGATGCGGTCGACTGCGCTGTGGGACAGCTATTCGGGCGGGGCGATCGTCGACTTGAACGTCCCGGGCAAACCGAATTCGATTCTCATGACGCGCTACTTCGCTCCCGAGGTCCAGGCCGGGAGGGTGGCCGCGAATACCTTCGAAGGCCTGGCGGTCGAGGAAGTCGACATTGTCACATTGCAGCGCAGGCGGGTCGAGAACCCGCGCGAGTCGGCAGTCGGCTACGCTTCAGACGGCCACGGCAACGTTCGCCTGATGGCAACGCAGCCTACGCGAGAAAGCGGCTACGCCAGGCGCCAGGTGAATTTCTCCTACCGCCCGATGGGAGGGAACTGGTCCCCGCTTTCGACCGTGACGTTCGACGCAGGGATTTCGACCGGTTTCCAGCCGGTCGCCGTCGATGCGGCCGAAAACGTTGCGTACGGTTTCGCGTCCAACAACGGCTTCCGGGGCCTGTTCCGCATGGCGTTGGACGGCAGCGGCACGACCTCGCTGGTGCTCGGGCGCAACGATACCGACATCGACGGATTGCTTCGCATAGGCCGCAACCAGCGCATCGTGGGCGCGACTTACGCCACCGACCGTCGCGAGTTCGAATACTTCGACCCCGAGCTGAAACGGTTGTCCGAAGCGCTTGCGAGGGCGCTCGGCGGAAACAAGTTCGTCAGCATCGTCGATTCCACTGCCGACGAGGGCAAGCTGCTGATCTATGCGGGCAGCGATACCGACCCAGGCGCCTACTATCTCTACGACAAGTCGACCCGTCAGCTCGCGCAGCTGTTCCCCGCGAGACCGGAACTGGCTGGCGTCGCGCTCGGTGAGATGCGATCGATCCAGTATCCGGCTTCGGACGGGACCATGGTGCCGGGCTATCTTACGCTGCCCGCCGGAAGCGACGGCAAGAACCTGCCCGCGATCGTCATGCCGCACGGCGGACCGCAGGCGCGCGACGAATGGGGCTTCAACTGGCTCGCACAGTATTTTGCGGCCAGGGGCTACGCTGTACTCCAACCGAACTTTCGCGGATCCGCGGGCATGGGCGTCGCATGGTTCGACAAGAATGGCTGGCAGGCGTGGGAGACCGCAGTCGGAGACGTCAACTCGGCCGGCCGCTGGCTGCAGGACCAGGGCATCGCCGCATCCGGCAAGCTGGCGATCGTCGGCTGGTCCTACGGCGGCTACGCCGCGCTGCAATCGCAAGTACTCGACCCCGAACTGTTCCAGGCTGTGGTCGCGATCGCACCGGTGACCGACCTTGAGCGCTGGCGCGAGGAATTCCGCAACCGCGCGAACTATCTTGTGATGGACAATTTCATCGGCCGCGGACCGCATCTCGAGGCCGGGTCACCGGCGCGTCATGCCGCTTCGTTCAAGGCCCCGGTGCTGCTGTTCCACGGCGATGCGGACATCAATGTCGGCATGAGCGCCTCTCGGCTGATGGAGAGCCGTCTCAAGGTTGCGGGCAAGCCGGTGACCTACGTCGAGTTCCACGATCTCGACCACCAGCTCGACAGTGCCGAGGTTCGGGCGCGCATGCTGTCGCAAACCGACGAGTTTCTGCGCCGCCATCTCGGCCTGTAGACGGAGAAGGGCGGCCCCACGGGCCGCCCGTTACCTCGGCACTCGCGAAGCGCTACCGACCGCGGAACGTCGGATACTCCGATGCCGCAATCGCGGCGCCGGTGGCACAGGGTCCCGGCTTGCGCCGGGACGACGACGTCAGCGCGAGTAGAACTCGACCACGAGGTTCGGTTCCATCGTCACCGGATAGGGAACCTCGTCGAGCTTCGGCACGCGGGCGAAGGTCACCTTGTCGGTGCCGTCGGGAACGACGTAGTCGGGGATGTCGCGCTCGGGCAGGCTCTGCGCCTCGATCACCAGCGCCATTTCCTTGGCCTTGTCGCCGAGGCTGACGACGTCGCCCGGCTGCACGCGGCGGCTGGCGATGTTGCACTTCACGCCGTTGACGCGGATGTGGCCGTGGCTGACGAGCTGCCGCGCGGCGAAGATCGTCGGCGCGAACTTGGCGCGGTACACCACCATGTCGAGCCGCTGCTCGAGCAGGCCGATCAGGTTCTGGCCGGTGTCGCCCTTCATGCGATCGGCTTCCTGATAGGTCCGCTTGAATTGCTTTTCGGTGACGTCGCCGTAGTAGCCCTTGAGCTTCTGCTTGGCGCGCAGCTGCAGGCCGAAGTCGCTCATCTTGCCCTTGCGGCGCTGGCCGTGCTGGCCCGGGCCGTAGGAACGGCGGTTCACGGGGCTGTGCGGACGGCCCCAGATGTTCTCGCCCATGCGGCGGTCGAGTTTATGCTTGGCGCTCTTGCGCTTCGACATGCGTCGATACTCCAATTTGCTGTCGCCGCCCCTGTGGCAGCGCTTCAACCCGGCATCGCACCGACGAACCTTGCGTTCGCCGCGGCCGCCGCTTCACCGGGGTGCGGGGCCAATTGCGAGCGGCGCCCTTGGCCGCTCGAGGGCGAAAAGTCAACGGAGAAGGAGCCGTCAGTTGGACTGCGCGGGGTTCGCGCCGCCGGCCGCCGCGCCCTGCATCTGGCTTACACCGCGGTACGTCTTGCCGTTGACCTCACGCCATTGAGCTGCGGTCAGGCAAACGCGGGTACGCCGCGTGAGCGAACCGGTGGCGCGTTCGGTGCGGCAGATCTTCTTCTCTTCCTGGGGTTCGGTCTCACTGGGCGCAGCCGTCTGGCCCGTCGGTGCGCTTTCGCCAGCGTGTCCAGCCTCGTCGCCGCCTGATGTCGGCGCCGCCGCCATGGCACCTGCGGACGCGAGTATCGCCGCCGTTGCTAGGAAACCCGTCATCATCTTCATCCCGCGCACTCCCTCGACCGGCCAAACCTTAACGTCTGCGCTCTAGACAAGGAATAGCCTGTTGGCGCGGTGATACAAATTGACACGGTGAGGCGACTGGAATGCGACCCACTTGCCGCCTCGCGCCAGCCCGCCTCGACTCTTGCGGAGCGGGTATCCCCGTTGCATCCGGGCCCCGGCAGACGAGATCCTAGGATGGCACGCAGCTCGGTGCGCCCGACGCACCGCCCTGCAACTCGTCGACGCGCGCCAGTCCTCAATCCTTCCGAGGCGGCTTCTCCAGCGCGCTCAGCACGCCGCGCATCGTGCGTACTTCAAGGTGGTTCCAGCCCGGCTTGGTCAGCATCGTGCGCAGCGTCCGCCGGGTCGCCGCAGCGCGGCTCGCCGGGAAGAAGTAGCGCCGCGGTTCGAGCAGCCGCTCGAAATGGGCGATCAGCTCGTCGAGCTCGGCCTGCGGCGCCGGGGGCAGCAGCTCTTCCGCCGTAGGCTGCGCCACGGCTCCGGCGGCCGCCTGCTTCGACCATTCGTAAGCGCACAGGATCACCGCCTGGGCAAGGTTCAGCGAGGCGAAGTCCGGATTGACCGGCACCGTGATGATCGCCCGTGCCAGCGCGACATCGTCGGTCTCGAGCCCCGAGCGCTCGGGCCCGAACAGGATCGCGCTGCGTCCCGGCTGCACGGCAATGTCCCGAGCGGCCGCCTCCGGCGTCAGCACGGGCTTCGTGACCCCGCGCTTGCGCACGGTCGTCGCATAGACGTTCGAGCAATCGGCAACCGCCTCGGCCACGCTGTCGTAAACCCGGGCCTTCGCCAGCACCTCGTCGGCGCCCGAGGCGGCCGGGCCGGCGGCCGGGTTGGGCCACCCGTCGCGCGGGGCCACCAGCCGCATCTCGGTCAGCCCGAAATTGAGCATCGCCCGCGCCGCCTTGCCGATGTTCTCGCCGAGCTGCGGGCGGACGAGGACGATCGCCGGGGCGTCAGTGCCCGCCGACATCGCGCACGCTGCTGGCGAATTCCTCGAAGTCCCGCGCTTCCGAGAAGTCGCGGTAGACCGAGGCGAAGCGGATGTAGGCGACCGAATCGAGCTGGCGCAGGCCCTCCATCACCATCTCGCCGATCCGCGAGGAGGGCACTTCGCCTTCGCCCGAGGTCTCGACCTGCCGCTGGATCCCCGACACGAGCTGGTCGAGCCGTTCCTGCGCTATCCCGCGCTTGCGGCAGGCGAGGGTGACCGACTGCTCGAGCTTGGCGCGGTCGAACGGTTCCCGCCGGTCGCCGCTCTTGACCACCGTGACCTCGCGCAGCTGCACCCGCTCGAACGTGGTGAAGCGCCCGCCGCAGCTCTCGCACTGGCGGCGGCGGCGGATCGCGGTGTTGTCCTCGGTCGGCCGCGAATCCTTTACCTGGCTGTTGTCGTGGGCGCAGAACGGGCAGCGCAAGTTACGGGCGCAGCCTCTTGTAGAGCATGAAACCCGCGCCGGCGACGAGCCCGATCGGCCAGGTCACCACCGGCAGGATGGCGCCGGCGACGGCACCGACGCCAGCGCCGATCAGCACCGGCTTGGTCGAGGGATGCGCCGCGCCTTCCTTGGCCATGCCCTTGATCTCGGCCGCGGCTTCGGACAGCAGGTCGTCGCCTCGCGGTGCGTTGGGATCGCTCATGGCCTCACCTCCCGGGATAGACGGGGAACGCCTCGCACAGTTCCGCGACCCGGCGCCGCACGCTTTCCTCGACCTGTGCGTCGCCTTCGTCGCCGTTCTTGCGCATGCCTTCGAGCACTTCGGCGATCAGCCCGCCGACCTTGCGGAACTCGGCCGGGCCGAACCCGCGCGTGGTCGCCGCCGGGGTGCCGAGCCGGATGCCCGAGGTCTTCGTCGGCGGCAGCGGATCGAACGGAATCGCGTTCTTGTTGCAGGTCAGGAACGCCCGGTCGAGCCCGACCTCGGCCGCCTTGCCGGTGACTTCCTTGGGCGACAGGTCGACCAGCATCAGGTGGTTGTCGGTCCCGCCCGAGACGATCTTGAGCCCGTGCTCCTCGAGGCTAGCGGCGAGCGCCTTGGCGTTCTCGACCACCGAGCGCGCATAGGCCTTGAACTCCGGCCGCAGCGCCTCGCCGAAGGCGACCGCCTTGGCCGCGATCACGTGCACCAGCGGCCCGCCCTGCATGCCGGGGAACACCGCACTGTTGAACTTCTTCGCCAGCGCCTCGTCGTTGGTCAGGATCACGCCCGAGCGCGGTCCGCGCAGGCTCTTGTGCGTGGTCGTGGTGACGACGTGCGCGTGCGGGAACGGCGAGGGATGTACGCCCCCCGCGACGAGTCCCGAGAAGTGCGACATGTCGGCCAGCAGGTACGCGCCCACCTCGTCGGCGATCTCGCGGAACGCGGCGAAGTCCCAGTGCCGCGGATAGGCGGTCGCGCCGGCGATGATCAGCTTCGGCTTGTGCTCCTGCGCCAGCCGGCGGATCGCCTCCATGTCGAGCCGCTGGTCCTCGCGCCGCACGCCGTAAGGCACCGCGTTGAACCACTTGCCGCTCATGTTGACCGGCGAACCGTGCGTCAGGTGTCCGCCCGCCGCGAGGTCGAGCCCCATGAAGGTGTCGCCCGGATTGAGCAGCGCGAGGAACACCGCCTGGTTCATCTGGCTGCCCGAATTGGGCTGGACGTTGGCGAACTGGCAGCCGAACAGCTGCTTGGCGCGCTCGATCGCCAGCGTCTCGACCTGGTCGGCGTATTCGCACCCGCCGTAGTAGCGCCGGCCCGGGTAGCCCTCGGCGTACTTGTTGGTGAACACCGACCCGGTCGCCTCGAGCACCGCCGGGCTGGCGATGTTCTCGCTCGCGATCAGCTCGATCCGGTCGCGCTGGCGGCCGAGTTCGCGGCCGATGATCGCGGCGACTTCGGGATCGGCCTCGGCGAGGCTGTCGTGCCAGAACCGCTGCAGCGGATCGGCCGCCGTCGCGCGTGCGGTCTCTTGGGCGGCTTCCTGGGTAAGCGAACTCATGCGTCAGGCGTCCTGCGGGATCTTCGAAAGCTTCTCCACCCGGCGGGTGTGGCGCCCGCCGGAAAACTCGGCGCCGAGGAACGCCTCGACGCAGGCCCTGGCCATGTCGCTGCCGACGAGGCGCGCGCCGAGGGCGATTGCGTTGGCATCGTTGTGCGTCCGCGCGAGCCGGGCCGAGACCGGCTCGGAAACCAGCGCGCAGCGTACCGCCGGGTTGCGGTTCATCGCGATCGCGATGCCGATCCCGCTGCCGCACAGCGCGATCCCGCGCTCGGCCTCGCCCGCGGCGAGATGCTCGGCGAGCCGGTAGCCGTAGTCGGGATAGTCGACCGACTCGCTGCCGTGCGTGCCGAGGTCGGCAACCTCGTGGCCGATTCCGGCGAGCCATTCGGCGAGCTCGGCCTTGAGCGCGAGCGCGGCATGATCGGAAGCGAGGGCGATCTTCATGGGGCGCACATAGGCGTTGCCTGCCCTGCGTGCCACCGCAATTCCGCTTTTTTCCCCGCGAGCGTGGCTATAGGCTCGCCGGCGGGAGGACAGGGGCATGGCATCGGCCGCCGAGGACGCTCTGGCGCGCATCTTCGCCGACTCCGCGCCGCGGCGCTTCGGCACCGGGTGGATCAGCGGCGTGCTCGCCGTCGTGCTCGGCGTGCTGTCGGTCGCGGCGGTGCTGTGCCTGCATTTCCCGCAGTGGCTGACCGTGCCCGAGCTGCGCTCGCGCTATCCGCTCGAACTGGTCCGCCTCGCGATCGACCTGGCGATCCTCGCCACGCTGGCGCTGGCCGGGCTGTCGCTGCTGCTGCGGCGCAAGAAGGCGCTCGGCATCGCCGGGCTGGCGCTGGCCACGCTTGCCCTCGCGCTCGGCGCCGGCGGGGTCGAGATCGAGCACCCCGGCGAGAGCACGGTCTACATCGGCCTCGACTGGTTCGTGCTCGGCGTGCTCTCCACCGCCGCGCTGTTCGTCCCGCTCGAACGCGCCTTCGCGCTGCGCCGCGAGCAGGGCCCCTTCCGCCACGGCTGGCTGACCGACACGCAGTACTTCTTCATGAGCCACGCGCTGGTCCAGCTGATGAGCGTGCTGGTGCTCGCTCCCGCCGTGGCGCTCGGCGACGCGCTGGCGGTGCCGGCATTCCAGCGCGCCGTCCAGGCGCTTCCGCTCCTCGTGCAGTTCGCGCTCTGCGTGCTTCTCGCCGACCTCGCGCAGTACTGGGTTCACCGCGCGTTTCACGCGGTGCCCTGGCTGTGGCGCTTCCACGAGGTGCACCATTCGGCCGAGCGGATGGACTGGATCGCCGGCTCGCGGCTGCACCTGGTCGACGTCGTCGTCACCCGCGGCCTGGTGCTGCTGCCGCTCGTGGTCGCGGGCTTCGACCAGCGCGCGGTGTTCGCCTACCTCGCGCTGGTCTCGTTCCACGCGGTGTTCATCCACGCCAACTTCGCCCCGTGCGCCCGCTGGCTCGAGCGGTGGATCGCGATGCCGCGCTTCCATCACTGGCACCACGCGCTCGACGCGGAGGCGGTCGACCGCAACTTCGCCGTCCACCTGCCGATGCTCGACCGCTGGTTCGGCACGCACTACCTGCCGGCCGATGCCTGGCCGCAGGGCTACGGCGTCTCCGGCGTGCGCGCCCCCGACGGCTATTTCCGGCAGTTGCTCTGGCCGCTGAGCCGGCGCGAGCCGCCGCCGGCCCGTGAATGAGGTCGGCCGCCTTCGCGGCACAGCAAAAGCCCCGGCGGCGCTGGGCCGTCGGGGCTCCTGAAAACATCTTCGATCTCTCGAAGGTGTCTCATGACCGAAGGATTTTCATCGTTCGGTAAGGCAGAAACGCGGGACGCCCCGGGCGGTTCCTGAAAGCCACGAAGAATCTTCACGGCTAGATCGCCGGGCGGTAATCCCCGCGCAGCGTCAGCATGTAGTCCACAAGCGCCTCGACCTCGGGCCCTTCGAGGTAGAACTCCATCTCCTCGGGATAGTTGTGCGCATCGCGCAACCAGTCGCCAAGCGTCTCGCGCGTAAGCCCCTCCTGGTTGACGATCGCCGGGAACGGCGGCGCCTCGGGATGGGGCGAGATCTGCCGCCGCTCGACCGCGTGGCATCCGCCGCACGAGCCCTGCGCGAACGCCAGCCCCGGATCGTGCCTTGCCGGCGCGCCTGCCTGCGGCGCGGCGGCGGGCTGGCAGGCGGCGAGCAGCACGGCGAGGCAGGGCAGGGGCAGGGCGTGCAAGGGATCGTCTCCGTTGTAGGCGGCGGGGATAACCGAGCGCCGTTCGCCGCGCCACCACGGAGACCGCCGCACCAGCTCATAAGCCGATATGGCAGATGCTACCTGATGTCCGCGCTGAAGTGGGACACTGCGAACATGTCCCACTCGCGCACCATATGACCCCCTCCGGCATGCAGCGTTCTGATAGGCCGGTCACTCGAATGAAAAGGGCCGCCCGATGGGCGGCCCTTTGCTTCTTGTCTCGTTGGGGCCCCGACCAAGTCCGGCACGACGAGGGAAGGGCAAACTAGATGTGGTCGTTACTGATCCAGGAACGACCGCATCTTCCGCGACCGGCTCGGATGCTTGAGCTTGCGCAGCGCCTTGGCCTCGATCTGCCGGATGCGCTCGCGGGTCACCGAGAACTGCTGGCCGACTTCCTCCAGCGTGTGGTCGGTGTTCATGCCGATGCCGAAGCGCATGCGCAGCACGCGTTCCTCGCGCGGGGTCAGGCTGGCGAGCACGCGGGTCACCGTCTCCTTGAGGTTGGCCTGGATCGCCGCGTCGACCGGGATCACCGCGTTCTTGTCCTCGATGAAGTCGCCGAGGTGCGAATCCTCCTCGTCGCCGATCGGCGTCTCGAGGCTGATCGGCTCCTTGGCGATCTTCATCACCTTGCGGACCTTCTCGAGCGGCATCGACAGGCGCTCGGCCATCTCCTCGGGGGTCGGCTCGCGGCCCTGCTCGTGGAGGAACTGGCGGCTCGTGCGCACGAGCTTGTTGATCGTCTCGATCATGTGCACCGGGATGCGGATCGTGCGCGCCTGGTCGGCGATCGAGCGGGTGATCGCCTGCCGGATCCACCACGTCGCATAGGTGCTGAACTTGTAGCCGCGGCGGTACTCGAACTTGTCGACCGCCTTCATCAGGCCGATGTTGCCCTCCTGGATCAGGTCGAGGAACTGCAGCCCGCGGTTGGTGTACTTCTTGGCGATCGAGATCACCAGCCGCAGGTTGGCCTCGACCATCTCCTTCTTGGCGATGCGCGCCTCGCGCTCGCCCTTCTGCACCTGGTTGACGATCCGGCGGAACTCGGGGAGCGACATGCCGGTCTGGCTGGCGATGTCGGCGATCTCGGCGCGGATGCGCTCGGCCGCTTCGGCCTCCTGCTCGGCGAAGGCGGCCCACTTCTTGTCCTTCTTCGCCATCGTCGCGAGCCAGGTGTCGTCGAGCTCGTGGCCGACGTACTCGTCGAGGAATTCCTGGCGCTTGATCTTGTGGCGCTCGGCGAGGCGCAGCATCTGGCCGCCGAGCGTGGTCAGCCGGCGGTTGAACGCGTAGAGGTTGTCGACCAGGAACTCGATCTTGGTCGCGTGGAACTGCACCGCCTCGACTTCGGCGGTCAGCTGTTCGCGCAGTTCCTCGTACTTCTTTTCCTTGGCCTTGGGGAATTCCTCGCCGCGGGCAAGGGTCTCGACGCGTTCGGCCTGGATCTTCTCGAACTTCTTGAACAGGTCGGTGATGCGCGCGAACCGCTCGAGCGCCTCGGGCTTGAGCGCGGCTTCCATCTGCGCGAGGCTGAGCGTGTTGTCCTCGTCGTCGTCGTCGTCGCGGCGACGCTGGCGGGGCTCGCCGTCCTCGTCGTCCTCGGAGCGCTCTTCCTCCTCTTCCTCGGGCTCGTCGTCTTCCTTGTACGAGGGGCCGGCGGTTTCCTCGCTGATCTCGCCCGAGTCGGCCTCTGCGTTCTCCTGCTCCATCTTGTCGACGGGCGGTTCCTTGGAAAGCATCGCGTCGAGGTCGAGAATCTCGCGCAGCTGCATCTCGCCCTTGTTGAGCGCTTCGGACCACTGGATGATGGCGTGGAAGGTGATCGGGCTTTCGCACAGGCCCATGATCATCGTGTCGCGGCCGGCCTCGATGCGCTTGGCGATGGCGATTTCGCCTTCGCGGCTGAGCAGCTCGACCGCGCCCATCTCGCGCAGGTACATGCGCACCGGGTCGTCGGTGCGCTCGGCGGCTTCCTTCTTCTTCTTCTCGGGGACGTGGCCGGTGTCCTCGCCGTCGGTACCGTCGTCCGCGACGATCTCCTCCGCGGCGTCCTCGCCTTCCTCCTCGATGGCGTCCTCGTCGCTCTCGACGATCTGGACGCCCATCTCGGACAAGGCCGTCTGGATGTCCTCGATCTGGTCGGTGCTCATCTGGCCCTGGGGCAGCGCCTCGTTGAGTTCGTCGTAGGTGACGTAGCCCTTGCGCTTCGCCTTCGCGATGAGCTTCTTCACCGACGCCTCGTTGAGGTCGATCAGCGGCGCGTCGTCGGGGGTGCCGGTGGTGTCGTCGGACGCCATAGTTTCTAGCTTCAACCTGTTTCCTGTTCGTCCGCAACCGCCTGGGTTTCGGGCGAGGGTTTCTCCGGCGCCGTGGCGCCGGCACGTTGGCGGGCCATGTGCCCGAGTCGCGACTCGATTTCCAGCTTTCGTTGGCGCAGCCGCTGCTGCTCGGCGAAAGCGCCTTCCGGGTCGGTTTCGAAACGGGCCGTGGCCGCGGCGATAGCCGCCTCCAGCGCCGGCCTCTCGACCAGCAGCGACACCGCCTCGGCCAGATCCTCACGCGCTCCTTGCGGATCGGACCCTTCGACGAGGAAGGAATAGCGAGCGCTGTCCGCCGGCGGTGCAGGAATGGCAGGGGCGGATATGGGATCGCTTGCTCCCGCGTCAAGCGTTCCGGCGGTCTCGAGCAACGCAGAGATCGCCTGCGAGAGCTGCGGATCGTCGGGCGCGAGCCCCATCAGCGCCTCGGCGTGACGGGGAATCTGGTCGGGATAGCGAGCCAGCCCGGCGAGCACTGCCTGGGCCAGCGCATCGCGCGCGCCGCCCGACGCGGCCTTGCGCAGCCCCTCTGAAGCACCCTGGCGCAACGGGCTTGCCGGGCGACCGGTGCGCGGCCCGGCCGGCCGGAACTCGCGGCGCGGGAATGCGAAGGCCGAGAACCGGTCGAGCAGCTCGCGGCGGTAGAGCGGCGCGATGTCCGGGTGGCGGATCGCTTCGACGTGGGCCAGCAGCCGCGCCTTGAGCGCGGCCTTGTCCTCGGGAGAGGCGAGGGGGGCGGCGTCGCGCTCGGTCTGCCACAGCGCGTCGAGCAGGCTCACGGGCTTCGCGAGCAGCGCTTCGAGAGCCTCGCGCCCGCTCGCCCTCAGGAGGTCGTCCGGATCCATCCCGGCGGGCAGGGTGACGAACTGCAGCGAATGGCCGGGGCGCAGCAGTGGCAGCGCGCGCGCCGCGGCGCGCATCGCGGCACGCCTGCCCGCCGCGTCGCCGTCGAAGCACAGGATCGGCTTCTCCACGAGCCGCCAGAGCATCTCGAGCTGGCGCTCGGTCAGCGCCGTGCCCATCGGCGCCACGGCTTCCTCGATTCCGGCCGCGGCGAGCGCGATCGCGTCCATCTGCCCCTCGACCACCACGATCCGCCCGCTCTTGCGCGAGGCGGGACCGGCGCGGTGCAGGTTGAACAGCGTGCGCCCCTTGTCGAACAGCGGTGTATCGGGCGAATTCAGGTACTTGGGCGCATCCTTTTTCTCGGCGTCGAGGATTCGCGCGGCGAAGGCGATCACCCGCCCGCGCGCGTCGTGGATCGGGATCGTCAGCCGGCCGCGAAAGCGGTCGTAGGGTTCGCGCTCCTCCGCGGCGATGCGCAGGCCGGCCTCGACCAGCATCGGCTCGTCGAACGCCTTGAGCGCGGCCTTGAGCGCGTTGCGGCTGTCGGGCGCGTAGCCGAAGCCGAAGCGCTCGATCGTGTGCGCGTCGAACCGCCGCGACTTGAGGTATTCGCGCGCCCGCGCACCTTCGGCCGTGTCGAGATTGGCGCGAAACCAGTCCTGCGCCGCGGCCATGACCTCGTGCAGCCCGGCCTGCTGCTCGGCGCGCTGTGCTTCGCGCGGATCGGGGCGCGGGACGTCCATGCCCGCCTCGGCGGCGAGCTCCTTGACCGCGTCCATGAAGGACAGGCCGCGCTGGTCGGTCATCCAGCGGATCACGTCGCCGTGCGCGCCGCAGCCGAAGCAGTGATAGAAGCCTTTCTCGTCGCTGACGGTGAAGCTCGGGGTCTTCTCGTTGTGGAACGGACAGCAGGCCTTCCACTCGCGCCCCGCGCGGACGAGCTTGGTCGTGCGCATGATCACGCTCGAAAGCGTGACGCGCGCGCGCAGTTCGTCGAGCCATTGGGGGGAAAGCGCCATCCCTGGTGATTACACCCGCAACACGGGCCACGACAATCGAGCCGCACGAGGTTTGCGGGGGGTTAGCGGTGGAAACCCGGGCAGTCGCCGACCGCCCGGGCCAGTCCGTCCCTCGCGAGCGCTCAGGCCGACTTGCGGAAGGCCATGCCGCCAAGGGCATTGACGATGTCGCCACCGACCTTGCCTGCCGCAAGCGACACGACCGTCACCGCGGCGAGGCCGTTGATCAGTTCGTTGCCCGCCAGCACGTTGACGATGATGACTGCGAGGATCGCGCCGGCGATCTTGGTGATCAGCCCGCACATCGGGCAATTCGGCGGCCAGGGATCGTCCGGGCCTGTGCCGCCTCCACCCGACGGAAACGGAAAGCGCCAGGGCCATCCCGTTCCGCACCATCCGACGATTGCAGGAATAATCCAATCCATGAGACATCTCCCCCTACGTCAGGGCGCCGTCCTGAATTGTCTAACTGCCCATTTTGCGACCAGAATTTGTTCTGCAATTCGGCGCGGGGAGAATTTACGACTCCGGATGGACTCGGTCAATTCGACCACTTGCAGGAAGTGTGCATAAGCGCGCTTCGAATTTCGCAGTCGAAAGGCCTGCGGAATCAGGCCAGGCTCTCCTTCACCCACCCGCTGGCCCGGCCCATGTCGAGCACCGTTCCATGCCGGGCCTTCAGCTCGGCCATCACGCGGCCCATGTCCTTGATCGTGCTCGCGCCGAGTTCGGCCTTGATCGCCTCGATCGCGGCACGGGTCTCGGCTTCGTCCATCTGCCGGGGCAGGAACTCTTCGATCACCGCCAGCTCGCCGCGCTCGATCGCGGCCAGTTCGTCGCGGCCTCCCTGCTCGTACATCGCGATCGACTCGCGGCGCTGCTTGGCCATCTTCTGCAGCGTGTCGATGACCAGCGCGTCGTCGTCCATCGGCTTGGCCGCGGTGCGCTGCTCGATGTCGCGGTCCTTGAGCCGGGCGAGGATCAGGCGAACCGCCGCAAGGCGCTCCTTGTCGCCGGCCTTCATCGCGGAAATCTGCGCCTGCTTGATGTCGTCGCGGAGCATGGTCTCGGGGGCCTTCGTCTGGTGAATCCGTGCAGCGGCGGATTAGCCGCATATTTCGCTGCTGGCGAGGTTGACGCGGGCAAGGGCGGGGTCTAGCGGCCGGGACTTAGCACTCATTGCCGGTAACCCCCAACGGAGAGCCCCTTGGCCCAATCCGCACCTACGCCTGCGCAACCCAAAGGGGCGACGGGAGTCCTCGTCCTTGCCGATGGCACCGTGATCTGGGGCAAGGGATTCGGCGCAACCGGGAGCGCGGTCGGCGAGGTGTGCTTCAACACCGCGATGACCGGCTACCAGGAGGTCCTGACCGACCCGTCCTATGCCGCGCAGATCGTCACCTTCACCTTCCCGCACATCGGCAACGTCGGCACCAACCCGCAGGACATCGAATCGCAGGTCGAAGGCGCGGTCGGCTGCATCGTGCGCGAGCAGGTCACCCCGCATTCGAGCTTCCGCGCCGAGACCGAGTTCGTCGACTGGATGAAGGCCCAGGGCAAGATCGGCCTCGCCGGCGTCGACACCCGCGCGCTGACCCGGCGCATCCGCGTTCGCGGCGCGCCCAACGCGGTGATCGCGCACGATCCTAAAGGGCAATTCGACATTCCCGCGCTGCTCAAGCGGGCGCAGGACTGGCCCGGGCTGGAGGGGATGGACCTCGCCCGCCGTGTCAGCCGCGAGAAGCACGAGGGCTGGGAAGGCGGCCCCTGGCGGCTCGGGCAGGGCTACGGCCGCGCGCCGCGCGACGAAAGGCCGCACGTGGTCGCGATCGACTACGGATCGAAGGACAACATCTTCCGCAACCTGGTCAGGGCGGGCGCGCGGGTGACGGTGGTGCCGGCGCAGACCTCGCTCGACGAGATCCTCGCCTTGCGGCCCGATGGCGTGTTCCTCTCGAACGGCCCGGGCGATCCGGCAGCGACCGGCGAGTACGCAGTGCCGACGATCCGCGCTCTGCTCGAGCGTGACATCCCGATCTTCGGCATCTGTCTCGGCCACCAGATGCTCGGCCTCGCCGCCGGGGCGAAGACCGCCAAGATGCACCAGGGCCACCGCGGCGCGAACCACCCGGTCAAGCGGCTCGAGGACGGCGTGGTCGAGATCACCTCGATGAACCACGGCTTCGCGGTCGACAATTCCTCGCTGCCCGACACCGTCGAGGAGACCCACGTCTCGCTGTTCGACGGCTCGAACTGCGGCATCGCCATCAAGGGCAAGAAGGCGTTCGGCGTGCAGTACCACCCCGAGGCGAGCCCGGGCCCGCACGACAGCTTCTACCTGTTCGAGAAGTTCGTGGGGATGCTGGGGTGAGGCGGACTCGCCTCATCTGGTTTGCACTGGGGGCCGCCGCCGTCGCGATCATGACCATTTTGACGAACTTGTTTCTCACGCCTGAGCCTGAGAGGCCGATCATCGCGTATCTTGAGCTTACAGAACCCCTAGTTGTGCGCGACCAAGTCCGAGACGAGGACATGATCGCCGACCAGACCGGACAGCTTGCTCGAACCTGCGGGGCGAAATTCTTCGAGACGACCTTCCTATACAACGATCACTTGCCGACCATGGAAATCGCGCTCACCCCAGAGAATGAAAAGTCGGTGCGCTGCATTCTCGCGGAGGCCTCCAAGCGCTCAATTCAGACCAACATCATATTTCGCAAGGCGACTAATGCCCAAACGCACTGACATCTCCTCGATCCTCGTCATAGGCGCCGGCCCGATCATCATCGGCCAGGCATGCGAGTTCGACTATTCGGGCACCCAGGCGATCAAGGCTCTCAAGGAGGAGGGCTACCGGGTCATCCTGGTCAACTCGAACCCGGCGACGATCATGACCGATCCGGAGTTCGCCGACGCCACCTACGTCGAGCCGATCACGCCCGAGATCGTCGCCAGGATCATTGCCAAGGAGCGCCCCGACGCGCTGCTGCCGACGATGGGCGGGCAGACCGCGCTCAACTGCGCGCTCGCGCTCTACAACGACGGCACGCTCGACAGGTACGGCGTGACCATGATCGGCGCCAACGCCGACGCGATCGACAAGGCCGAGAACCGCCAGCGTTTCCGCGAGGCGATGGACAGGATCGGGCTCGAAAGCGCCCGTTCGGGCCTCGCCCACAGCGTCGAAGAGGCGTTCGAGGTGCTCGAGCGTACCGGGTTGCCGGCCATCATCCGGCCGAGCTTCACGCTCGGCGGCACCGGCGGCGGCGTCGCCTACAACCGCGCCGAGTTCGAGAGCATCGTCCGCGCCGGGCTCGACGCCAGCCCGACGACCGAGGTGCTGATCGAGGAATCGCTGCTCGGGTGGAAAGAGTTCGAGATGGAAGTCGTGCGCGACAAGCACGACAACGCCATCATCATCTGCTCGATCGAGAACGTCGACCCGATGGGCGTGCACACCGGGGATTCGATCACCGTCGCCCCGGCGCTGACGCTGACCGACAAGGAATACCAGATCATGCGCGATGCCAGCATCGCCGTGCTGCGGGAGATCGGCGTCGAAACCGGCGGTTCGAACGTGCAGTTCGCGGTCAACCCGCGCGACGGGCGGCTGATCGTGATCGAGATGAACCCGCGCGTGTCGCGCTCCTCGGCACTGGCATCGAAGGCCACCGGCTTCCCCATCGCGCGCGTCGCCGCCAAGCTCGCCGTCGGCTACACGCTCGACGAGATCACCAACGAGATCACCGGCGCCACCCCGGCGAGCTTCGAACCGACGATCGACTACGTCGTCACGAAGATCCCGCGCTTCGCGTTCGAGAAGTTCAAGGGCACCGACCCGCACCTGACCACCGCGATGAAGTCGGTCGGCGAGGTCATGGCGATCGGCCGCAACTTCAAGGAATCGCTGCAGAAGGCGCTGCGCGGCCTCGAGACCGGGCTCGACGGGTTCAACCGCGTGCTCGAACTCGAAGGGGCCGGGCGCGACGAGATCACCGCTGCGCTGAGCCAGCAGACGCCCGACCGGCTGCTCAAGGTCGCCCAGGCGTTCCGGGAGGGTTTCAGCGTCGACGAGGTCCACGCGATCACGCACTACGACAAGTGGTTCCTGCGGCACATCGACGAGATCGTCCGCGAGGAGGCGGAGGTCGCCCGCAACGGGCTGCCCAACGATGCCGAGGGACTCCGGCGGCTCAAGGCGATGGGCTTTTCCGACAAGCGCCTCGCGACGCTGGCGGTGCGCTCCGTCGGCGTTGCCGGCGGCCTTGCGGAGACCCAGGCCAGCCGTTCGGGCCTGCTGCACGACACGCTGCGGGCCATGGCCGGTGCCACGAGCGAGGAGGAGGTCCGCGCGCTGCGGCACAGGCTCGGCGTGCTGCCGGTGTTCAAGCGGATCGATTCCTGCGCCGCCGAATTCGAGGCGATCACGCCCTACATGTACTCGACCTACGAGGCGCCGAGCTTCGGCGAGCCGGAGGACGAGGCCGATCCGAGCGACCGCCGCAAGATCGTCATCCTCGGAGGCGGACCGAACCGGATCGGGCAGGGCATCGAGTTCGACTACTGCTGCGTCCACGCCTGCTTCGCGCTGAGCGAGGCCGGCTACGAGACGATCATGGTCAACTGCAACCCGGAGACCGTCTCGACCGACTACGACACGTCCGACCGGCTCTACTTCGAGCCGCTGACCGCGGAAGATGTGCTGGAGATTCTGCGCGTCGAGCAGCAGAAGGGCGAACTCGTCGGCGTGATCGTCCAGTTCGGCGGCCAGACGCCGCTCAAGCTCGCTGCCGCGCTCGAGAGCGCCGGGATCCCCATCCTCGGCACCTCGCCCGACGCGATCGACCTCGCCGAGGACCGCGAGCGGTTCGCCAAGCTGGTCAACCGGCTCGAGCTGCACCAGCCGCAGAACGGCATCGCCCGCAGCCGCGACGAGGCCGCGGCGGTCGCCGCGCGCATCGGCTATCCGGTGCTGCTGCGTCCGAGCTACGTGCTCGGCGGGCGGGCGATGGAAATCGTCGACAGCGAGGCGCAGCTCGACTCCTACATCGCCACCGCCGTCAACGTCTCGGGCGACAGCCCGGTGCTGATCGACCAGTACCTGCGCGACGCGATCGAGTGCGACGTCGATGCGCTGTGCGACGGCGAGCGGGTCGTCGTCGCCGGCGTGATGCAGCACATCGAGGAAGCCGGCATCCATTCGGGCGACAGCGCCGCGACGCTGCCGCCCTACAGCCTGCCCGACGAGATCATCGCCGAGATGGAGCGCCAGGCCGAGGCGCTGGCGCTGGCGCTCGGCGTCAGGGGGCTGATGAACGTCCAGTTCGCGGTCAAGGACGGCAAGGTCTACCTGATCGAGGTCAACCCCCGCGCGAGCCGCACGGTGCCGTTCGTCGCCAAGGCGATCGGCGTGCCGGTGGCGAAGATCGCCGCGCGGGTCATGGCGGGCGAGAAGCTCGCCGACCTCCCGCCGATCGACTGGCGCATCGACTACATGACCGTGAAGGAAGCGGTGTTCCCGTTCAGCCGCTTTCCGGGCTCCGACCCTGTGCTCACACCGGAGATGAAGTCTACCGGCGAAGTCATGGGAATCGATCTCGATTTCCCGACGGCCTATATCAAGTCGCAGCTCGCCGAAGGGACGGTCCTGCCCGAGGGCGGAACGCTGTTCGTTTCGGTCAAGGACAGCGACAAGCCGCTGATCGTCGCACCGGTGAAGGAATTGATCGAAAAGGGCTTCACCGTCGTCGCGACTGGCGGCACGGCGCAGTACCTGACCGAGGCCGGATTGCCGGTCGAGCGGGTCAACAAGGTGGCCGAGGGCCGCCGGCACATCGTCGACAAGATCGTCGACGGCGAGATTGCGCTGATCTTCAACACTACCGAGGGATGGCAGAGCCACAAGGACAGCCAGTCGATCCGGGCATCGGCGCTCGAGAAGAAGGTGCCTTACTATACCACCGCCGCGGCCTCGGCGGCGGTCGCTCGTGCCATCACTTCGGTCCGGGTGAGCGAACTTGAAGTGAGGTCTCTGCAAGACTATTATAGCTGAGATCAGTTTTCCCCCGACAACCGAGCTCGTTGCGCCGCCTCATGGGCGGACAAGGGTTCCTTTGACAGGCAACAGGACAGGGAAGAGCATGGAACGAGTGCCGATGCTGGCAGAGGGCTACGAGAAGCTGACCGCCGACCTCCAGGCGTTGCGGCTCGAACGTCCGAAAATCGTCGATGCGATCGAGGAGGCGCGAGCCCACGGCGACCTGTCGGAAAACGCCGAGTATCATGCCGCCAAGGAGCGGCAGGGCCAGATCGAGGCCCAGATCGCCGAACTCGAGGATCGTGTCAGCCGCGCGCAGATCATCGATCCGGCGACGCTGTCGGGCGACCGCGTCGTGTTCGGTGCCACGGTCACCGTGCTCGACGACGAGGACAAGCCGCAGCGCTATCAGATCGTCGGCCAGGCCGAGGCCGACGCCCGCAACGGCCGCATCTCCTACGACTCCCCGCTCGGCCGCGCCCTGATCGGCAAGCAGGTCGGCGAGGAGGTCGAGGTTACCGTGCCCTCGGGCGACCGGTTCTACCTGATCGACAAGATCGAATTCATTTGAGGCGGGAGGCAGCAGGCAACAGGCAGCGGGGTTGATCGCAATCCTGCCGCCTGGTGCCTGCCCCCTACTTCAACTCCGGCTCCAGCAGCCGGTGCAGATGAACGATCACGTATTTCATCTCCGCATCGTCGACCGTGCGCTGGGCGTGGCTGCGCCAGGCCTCCTCGGCAGCGGCGTAGTTGGGGAAGATGCCGACGATGTCGATCTCGTCGAGGTTCTGGAACTCGACGCCCTGCGGATCCTTGACCCGCCCGCCCATGACCAGGTGCAGCAGCTGTTTCGCCATCGTGTCGCCTTTCGCGGAATCCGGTTTCACCTGCGCCTTACGGAATCCGCGCCGCGCTGCAAGCGCAGCCTGAGCGACACTGGCGGACATGCAGCCCCGGAGCGGGGCTTTCAGTGGATTCGGCTGCGCAGCGCCTTGTTGAGCCGCTGGCCGGCATCGCGGGTCAGGCTGCGCGCCGTGTCGGTCAGCTCGCCCGCGCGGTCGGCGGCGGCGCGGCCAGTCGTCCGCGCCGTGCTGCCGACGGTATCGCGGAGCTCGCCGAGCTTGTGCGCGCCTTCGCGCCCTGCGGTATTGGCGGCGTCGAGCGCCTGCTGCGCATAGGCGAGCGCGAACTCGGCGCCGAGCGCGGCGACGCTGGCCGCGGCCTTGCCGGCCTTGCTGCCGAGGCGGCGCGTCGGCGAGCGCTTGAACAGGCCGCTGATCAGGATCCCGACCGCCAGCCCGCCGGCGACGGTTGCCACCGGGTGCTCCTTCGCGAAGGCGACGAACTTGTCCTTGGCTTCGATCGCCGCTTCGCCGGCGCGGTCGACGATCGTCGTCCGGCCCATGTCCCGGTGGCGCGCTTCGCCGGCGGCGATCTTGTTCTTGAGCTGGGCGCGCTTGGCGTCGGTCATAGCATGTCTCCGGTCGATCCTGCCTCGCCGTCCGAACGGCCGGCGGGCATGCTGGGTTCCTCGTCCTCGTCCCCGGCTTCGCTGCCGCCGAGGAGGTCTGCCAGCCACCCGAGCAGCGGCTTGCCGGCGAACCACAGGAAGACGGCGGCGGCTGCCGCCGCGACCGCACCCTTGTTGTCTTCGGCAAAACTGACCGCATCGTCGATCATCTCGACTGCGGCCTCGCCGAGCCGGTCCTTGGCCCTGTCGCCGAGACCGCGAGAGTCGAGATCGCGGCGGATCAGCGCGAGGTCGGACTTGAACAGGCGAAGCGCGGCGTCGCGCAGCGCGCGATCTTCGGCCAGGCGCGCCTCGAGCCGGCTCACGGCGCCCGATCCTCGTCGACGCCGATCTCCCGCAGCAGGCCGTTCCAGCGCCCGGCCGCGGCGCGCGCCGCGAGGCCTGCCGAGACCAGCAGCAGGGCGACGACGAGCGCGCTCGCGCCCCACGCGGTCAGCCAGGGGGACAGCGCGATGATCAGCCCGACCGTCAGCCCCACGAGCGCGAGAAAGGCGAGCAGCGCCGCGATGGCACCGAACACCACCGCGCCCTTGGCGCGGTCGGCCACGTAGGCAGCGCGCGTCTTCTGGTAACCAAGTTCGGCTTCGAGATAGGTCTTGCCGTCGTCGATCAGCGCCCGCACGTCCTCGAGCAGCGAGCGGTCGTCGCCCTCGTCGGCGAGGGGGGCTTCTTCAGGCGCTTCCGGCATGTCGGCATCGTCCCGCACGGGCGGGGCGATACCGGCATCGGCCGGAGGTGTCACCGGCGAAAGAGTCGCGCGAGCAGGAATCCGGCGAGGGCGGCGAGGCCGACGGCGGTGGCAGGGCTCTTGCGCACCATCTCGCGCGCATCCTCGCCGAGCTCGCTGACGCTCTTCTGCTCGAGCTTTACGGCGGTTTCCTGCAGCGTCTGCGACGCGGTGCGGGCGTAGTCGCCGTATTGCTTGCCGAGCTTCTCGTCTAGGGTCGGCGCGTTCTCCGCGACCACGCGGCCCAGCGTCGACAGCGCTTCGCTGGCCTTCGCCTTCCCTTCGACAGCCAGCTCGGTTGCCTTGGTCTTGGCCTCCGCCGCCCAGTCGTCGCTGCGCGTGCGCGCCTGCGTCCCGTAGGCGCTGGCTCGCTCGCGGGCTTCGGCGCCGATCAGCGCGGCTCCGGCGCGCGCTTCCTCGAGTGCGGCCTGGAAACGCGACTTGGCTTCTTCGCGACGGCTCGCGGGCGTCGAGTTCTCGGACGGGGTCGCGGGCACGACGGCAGTGTCGCTCTTGCTGGACTTGGCCGCGGTCTTGCGCGGCTTGGCGGTCTTGGCTCCTGTCTCGGCCATGATATCCCTTTCCGTTAGCCCCAATCGCACTTCGGGCCGACCCTCGCTGGTCTCGAACTGAACGCGGCTTGCACCGCGTGGTTCCGCCGCATAGGACGCCCCCGGCACCCTCGATATCGGGGGTGTCTTACCATTTTACAACACCTGTCGGAGGGCGCCAGCTGCATGACCGCGATCATCGAAATCCACGGCCGTGAAATCCTCGACAGCCGCGGTAATCCCACGGTCGAGGTCGATGTACTGCTCGAGGACGGCAGCCTCGGTCGTGCGGCGGTTCCTTCGGGCGCTTCGACCGGCGCGCACGAGGCGGTTGAGCTGCGCGACGGCGACAAGGGGCGCTACCTCGGCAAGGGCGTGACCAGGGCCGTCGCAGCAGTCAACGGCGAGATCGCCGAGGCGCTCGTGGGCTTCGGCGCCGAGGACCAGCGCGAGATCGACATGGCGATGATCGCGCTCGATGGCAGCGCCAACAAGGGCCGGCTCGGCGCCAACGCGATCCTCGGCGTCAGCCTTGCGGTCGCGAAGGCCGCGGCTTCGGCTCGCGGGATGCCGCTGTGGGCCTACGTCGGCGGCGTCTCCGCGCATGTCCTGCCGGTGCCGATGATGAACATCATCAACGGCGGCGAGCACGCCGACAACCCGATCGACTTCCAGGAATTCATGATCATGCCGGTCGGCGCGCCGACGCTCGCCGAGGCGGTCCGCTGGGGCTCGGAAATCTTCCACACGCTCAAGAAGGGGCTGCACCAGAAGGGGCTCGCCACCGCGGTCGGCGACGAGGGCGGCTTTGCGCCGAACCTCGCGAGCACGCGCGACGCGCTCGATTTCATCATGGCCTCGATCGAACAGGCCGGCTTCAGGCCGGGCGAGGACGTCGCGCTGGCGCTCGACTGCGCGGCGACCGAGTTCTTCAGGGACGGCAGGTACGAGATCAGCGGGGAAGGGCTGTCGCTCTCGCCCGCGCAGATGGCCGACTACCTCGCCGACCTCGTCTCCGCCTATCCGATCCGCTCGATCGAGGACGGCATGGGCGAGGACGACTTCGAGGGCTGGAAGGCGCTGACCGACGGAATCGGCCGCAAGGTCCAGCTCGTCGGCGACGACCTGTTCGTTACCAATCCCGAGCGCCTCAGGATGGGAATCGGCAAGGGCCTCGCCAACTCGCTGCTGGTAAAGGTCAACCAGATCGGCAGCCTCACCGAGACCCTCGAGGCCGTCGATATCGCCCACCGCGCCGGCTACACGGCCGTGATGAGCCACCGCTCGGGCGAGACCGAGGACTCGACCATCGCCGACCTCGCGGTCGCGACCAACTGCGGGCAGATCAAGACCGGCTCGCTCGCCCGATCGGACCGGCTGGCGAAGTACAACCAGCTGATCCGCATCGAGGAAGAGCTGGGCGATGCGGCGGTCTACGCCGGGGCAGGGTGCTTCGGCCGGCTTTCCGAAAAATAGGGAGAGTCCCCCTCTTTCTCGTTGGGGACAGTCCCTCCTCGCAGGGGCCGTTCTGATGGCGATGCAGGCCCGCATCGACGGGCGCTCTGCGACCTTCGGTGTCGGGCGACGCCCGGCAAATGCCCGCGTGCAATACGCTCGACCAAGGAGCCATCCGGCTCGATGGGCGTTTTTGCGCTTGCCGGAACGGCTGCCTAGTGGTTCCATCCGCAACCAGATGCGCGCGCCCGCGCGCCCTTCGGGAAGGATCCTCATGACCAATCGTCTGCTCGCAGCATTCCTGCTCGGCACCGCCACGATCGCCCTCGGCCCTGTCGCCTGTAACTCGGCCGGCGACGAAGCCGTCGAGGTCACGCCCGGTACGGAGCTCGGCATCGTCAAGGAATCGATGGATACCTCGGTCAAGCCGGGGGACGACTTCTACGCCTACGCCAACGGCGGATGGATGCGGGCCAACGAGATACCGGCCGACCGTTCGAACATCGGCGGGTTCTGGATCGCCAGCGAGCAGACCGATCAGAACCTCGAGGCGCTGATCGCCGAGCTCGAGGACTCCGAGCCCGAGGCGGGGTCCGATGCGGCCCGGGTCAAGGCCTTCTACGACGCGTACCTCGACACTGCGACGATCGACCGGCTCGGCATGCAGCCGATCCAGGGCGACCTCCAGCGCATCGCCGCGATCCGCGACAAGCGCGACCTTGCGCGCGTGCTCGGGAGCAACGTGCGCGCCGACGTCGATCCGCTCAACGCGACCGACATGACCACCGAGAACCTGTTCGGCGTGTTCGTCACCCAGGCGCTCGCCGAACAGGAGGTCATGCCCTACCTTCTGCAGGGCGGCCTCGGCATGCCCGAGCGAGAGTACTACCTGTCATCCGACCCGGTCATGCGCGGGCACCAGGCCGCCTATCGCAAGTACATCGCCGACATGCTGACCGCGGCCGGCATCCCTGATGCTGCGGCCAAGGCACAGCGAATCTGGGATCTCGAGCTCAAGATCGCCCGCGCCCACGCGACCCGCGAGGAAAGCGACGACTGGTCGAAGGCCAGGGAGATCTGGACCGCCGAGCAGTTCCCGCAGAAGGCCCCAGGCCTCGACTGGGAGACGTTCTTCGAGGCGGCGCAACTCGGAGGCCAGCGCAAGTTCAACGCCTTCCACGCCGGAAGCATCCCGAAGCTTGCGGCGCTCGTCGGTTCCGAGCCGCTCGAAAGCTGGAAGGACTGGCTGACCTTCCACCAGATCAACAAGAACGCCGGCGTGCTGCCGAGCGAAATCGACCGGCTGCACTTCGCCTTCAACGGGACCCAGCTGACCGGCCAGGAGCAGAACCGCCCGCGCGAGAAGCGCGCGCTGGCCGCGGTCAACGCTCATCTCGGTGACGCGCTCGGCAAGCTCTACGTGGAACGCTACTTCCCGGCCTCGGCAAAGGCGCAGATCGAGGCGATGGTCGCCAACATCAAGACCGCCTTCGCCCGGCGGATCGACGCGCTCGACTGGATGGCGCCGGAAACCAAGGCCGAAGCCAAGGCCAAGGCCGAAGGCATGGAAGTCGGTGTCGGCTATCCCGACGTGTGGACCGACTACAGCTCGCTCGAGCTGTCCCCCGACACAGCCTATGCCAACAAGCAGGCGGCCGAACTGCTGCGCTATCGCCAGCAACTCGCCAAGATCGGCAAGCCGCTCGACCGCCGCGAGTGGTGGATGAACGCGCAACTGGTCAACGCGGTCAACCTGCCGGTGCAGAACGCGATGAACTTTCCCGCGGCGATCCTCCAGCGCCCGTTCTTCGATCCGGCGGCCGACCCCGCGTTCAACTACGGCGCGATCGGCGCGGTGATCGGGCACGAGATCAGCCACAGCTTCGACGACGCCGGCTCGGCATTCGACCGCAACGGGTTGATGCGCAACTGGTGGACCGACGCCGATCTCGAGGTGTTCAAGCGCAACGGCAAGGCGCTGTCGGACCAGTACGACAGCTACGAGGCGCTGCCGGAGCTCCACGTCAACGGCAACCTGACGCTCGGCGAGAACATCGCCGATCTCGCGGGCCTGGCTGCGGCGTACGATGCCTACAAGGCCTCGCTCGGCGGCAAGGAGGCCCCGGTGATCGACGGCTTCACCGGCGACCAGCGGTTCTTCATCGCCTATGCCCAGGCTTGGGCGACCAAGTTCCGCGAGGCGGCATTGCGCCAGCGCATCGCCACCGACGGCCATGCCCCGGGCCACTTCCGCGCGCTGACCGTGCGCAACCTCGATGCCTGGTACGAGGCGTTCGGGGTCAAGGAAGGCGACAAGCTCTACCTGCCGCCCGAGCAGCGCGTCCGCATCTGGTAATCCCGCAACAAGGCCCCTCTCCCCTGCAGGGGAGAGGGTTGGGAGGGGGGGTACGCGCTCCCTCAGACCGTCACGCCGCCAGGCCCCTCGCCGCTGCGCCAGCAGCGGAGCAGCAAGCGCCCGCGAATGCGGTCGCGGTCGACGAAACCCCGGCCCGCCTGCTCGCCTTCGAGGCATTCGGTCATGTCCGCATCCCCCGGATGCCGGGGCTATCCGCCATCTGCCGGTATTCGCAAGGGCCGAAGTCACTGCCCCTGAAAGACACGCGGCCAGTCGACCTAGGCTTCGACCTCCCGCTCGGCCTGCTCCTCGAGCTCCTCGAGCTTCTCCAGTTTCGCCTTGTTGTTCGGACTGAGCAGGTACTGCCACACGCCCCACGCGTTGATCGCCAGCAGGATCGCGTTCATCGCCGCGATCGGCGACGAGCCTCCGGTCAGGCCCGAGACGATCCACGTTACCGAAACCGCGCAGAACAGCACAAAGCCCCAGCCGGTGGCCTTGCGGCCGAGATCGGCGGCGATCAGCCCGGCCGCGAGCATCGTGCCGAGCGCGGCGATCCATTCGAGCGGGCCGTTCATGCCCGCCACAGCGCGCCGGAGGAGGTTAGGTTCCGGCCGCCGTCAGCCGTGCGAGCTGGTCCTCGGACAACTCGAGTTCGAGCGCTTCGAACTGCACGTCGAGCTGCTCGGGCTTGCTGGCGCTGGCGATCGGCGCGGCGATGCCGGGCTGGCGCATGAGCCAGGCAAGCGCGACCGCGCCGAGGCTCGCACCGGTCTCGGCGGCGACGGCATCGAGCGTCGGCAGGACCGTCAGGCCATGGTCGAAGAACCGTTCGATGCTCGATCCACGGTTGTGCTTCGCGAGGTCCTCGCGGGTGCGATACTTGCCCGTGAGGAAGCCGGCGGCGAGGCCGAACCACGGGAACATGGCGATGTCGCGCTCGACGCAGAGCCGCTGCAGCTCCTCGGGGTATTCCTTGCGCTCGACGAGGTTGAATTCGTTCTGCAGAACGGTGAACGGGGTCAGCCCGCGCGTGGTGGCAATGTCATGCACGGCTGCGAGCCGCTCGGCGTTGTAGTTCGAAGCGCCGATCTCGCGCACCAGCCCCTTGCGGACCAGTGCGTCGAACCCCTCCGCGACCTCGTCGATAGGCGTCCCGGTCTCGTCGCGGTGCGCGTAGTAGAGGTCGACATAGTCCGTCTGCAGCCGCTCGAGCGACTTTTCGAGCTCCCCGGCCACCTTGCCGGGCGCCAGGTCGCCCGGCTTGCCGAACATGCCGGTCTTGGTGGCGATGCGCATCTCGGCGCGTACGCCGCGGCTTGCGAGCCACTTGCCGATCACCGTCTCGCTTTCGCCGCCGACGTGGCCGGGTACCCAGACCGAGTAGCCCTGCGCCGTGTCGACCATTCGGCCGCCGTGTTCGTAGAATCTGTCGAGGATCGCGAAGCTGGTGTCCTCGTCGGCGGTGTAGCCGAACACGTTGCCGCCGAGCACCAGAGGGATTCCGGCAATGGACCAATGCTTTGTCACGCAAACTTCTCCCGGATGGCGAGCAGCGCCATGGCCGCCTCTGCGGCGCCGGCGCCCTTGTTGAGCTGCTTTGGATCTGCGCGGACGATCGCTTGCGCCTCGTTCTCGACCGTGAGGATGCCGTTGCCGACCGCGAGGCCGTCCATCGTCAGCGCCATGATCCCGCGGGCGGATTCGCCGGCGACGATCTCGAAATGGTAGGTCTCGCCGCGGATGACCACCCCGAGCGCCACGAACCCTTCGTAGCGCCCGCTTTCGGCCGCGAGGGCGATCGCCCCGGGCACCTCGAGCGCGCCCGGCACGGTCAGGACCTCGACCTGGTGGCCGGCTTCCTCAAGCCTGGTGCGAGCGCCCGCGATCAGCATGTCGTTGAGATGTTCGTAGAAGCGGGCTTCGACGATCAGGAAGCGGGCCATGGGTTCTCCGGTATCGCGAGGATCTGGGCGGGTGCGCCGCACTGGCATTGCGGATCGCCGGTCATCTCCTTAGTCGCCCACGGCAGCCGCACAAGCGCCACGAGCCGCTGCGTTCACGCCGGCCCGATGGGCCGCTCACCGACGATCGACAGGTCGTACCCCTCGAGCCCCACCAGCGAGTGCCGCGTGTTGGTCAGCAGGATCATGTCGTGCACCCCGAGTTCGGCGAGGATCTGCGCGCCCACGCCGTAGTCGCGCTGCTCTGCCGGCATCTCGCTGTCGTCGGGCGCGGGGCGGTCGCGATCGAGCCCGCGAATGGCACTCGAAGCGTGATCGGGGGCCGGGCGGTTGATCAGCACGACCACGCCGGCGCCTTCGTCACCGATGATTCGCATCGCCCCTTCGAGCAATCCCTGGCGCTCCGTGTCGCGGGCGAACACGTCGTCGAACACGGACAGCGCGTGCATCCGCACGAGGGTCGGCTTCGCGGGGTCGATGTGGCCCTTGACCAGCGCCATCGTCTCGCCGCGCGTGGCCTTGTTGTAGAAGCTGATCGCGCGCCAGTCACCGCCCCACTTGCTGACGAAGCGCCCCTCCGCGCGCTTCTCGACCAGGTGGTCGTGCTTTCGGCGATAGGCGATCAGGTCGCGGATCGTGCCGACCTTGAGCCCGTGCAGCCGGGCGAAACGCATGAGGTCGTCGAACCGCGCCATCGAGCCGTCCTCGGCCATGATCTCGCAGATCACGCCCGACGGGTTGAGCCCCGCGAGTCGCGCGATGTCGACCGCCGCCTCGGTATGGCCGGCGCGGACCAGCACGCCGCCCTCGCGGGCGACCAGCGGGAACACGTGACCCGGGCTGACGATGTCGTCGGGGCCCTTGCTCGCGTCGATCGCTACGGAGATCGTCCGCGCCCGGTCGGCCGCGCTGATTCCCGTGGTCACCCCCTCGCGCGCCTCGATCGAGGTGGTGAACGCCGTTTCCATCCGGCTGCGGTTGGTGCGGCTCATCGGCTGCAGGCCGAGCGCCTCGACCCGTTCCGGCGACAGCGCGAGGCAGATGAGGCCGCGGCCATGCGTCGCCATGAAGTTGATCGCGTCGGGCGTCGCCATCTGGGCGGGGATCACCAGGTCGCCCTCGTTCTCGCGGTCCTCGTCGTCGACCAGCACGAACATCCGCCCGTTGCGCGCCTCGTCGATGATCTGCTCGATCGGGACCAGCACCGGCGTCTCGTCGTTGGCCGAGAGGAATCGCTCGAGCTTGCCGAGCGTCTCCGCGGTCGGGTTCCAGCTGTCCTCGGTGCAGTCGCGCAGGGTGTTGGCGTGGAGTCCCGCCGCGCGAGCAAGCCCGGAGCGGGTCATGCGCCCCTCCGAGATGAGGGCGCGGACGCGCTGGATGATCGGTGTGCTCATGGCCGCCCCATATCACATCATAATGTGATGGCAAGGATCTCAAAACACATCGCGGGCCACCCTTTCAGCCCCTGAAGCCAACCTTCGTCTGACTTGTACCCGGCCTTTGCCGCTTGCGCCGAGGCGGCGCACATCGCATGGAGAGGGCGTGTCCGAACCCCTCCAGCCCCACGACGAGCTGCTGAATGCCTTTCGCATGGCCATGCGCCACGTCGCCTCGACGGTCTACGCGGTCACCACCGGCCACGGAGGGGGGCGCTACGGCATCCTCGCCACGGCGGTCAGCTCGCTGAGCTTCGACCCGCCATCGCTGCTGGTCTGCGTCAACCGCTCGGCCTCGCTCCACGGTCCTCTCGCCAGCGCCGAGACCTTCTGCGTCAACGTCCTCGGCCTCGGCAACCGCGACGTCGCCGAGCATTTCATGGCCAGCGGCGCCGACCGCTTCGACGTCGGCGAGTGGGAGGAGGAACACGGGGTGCCCGTGCTCGCGACGGCGCAGTCGAGCTTCATCTGCCGCCGCGTCGATTGCCACGACTTCGGGACCCACTCGATCTTCATCGGCGAGCTGATCGCGGCGAAGCACCGCGCCGACGCCACTCCGCTGACCTATTACGACCGGCATTACATCGACATCAGCGAGGCGCCCGAGCGCCACGCCTGAGTCAGTCGAACGGCACGTCGCGCCTTGCCAGCAGGTGCCCCGGCCAGGTCGGTCCGGTTCCCGCGCCGATGTATTCCTCGATCTCGCGCTCGATCAGCCGGGCTCGCGCCTCGGCGGAAGGGTAGGTGCTGCTACGCAGCAAGCCGCCGCCGGCGCGGCGGCCGAGGCTGGTGCGCCAGAAAGCCGGCGCGATGGCCGGATCGTACCCGGCATTGGCAAGAAGGTGCGCGGCGATCCGGTCGGCTTCGACCTCGACCTGGCGGTTGAGCCGCTGGTTGCGCCCGAACTCGCCGAAGAAGCCCTTTTCCACCCCGGCGCTGGACAGGCGGCGTCGGTGCTCGAGCACCAGGTGTCCGAGCTCGTGCGCGAAGATGACGGCCAGCTCCTCGTCGCTGGCGGCCGCCGCCAGGCCGTAGTTGACCTGGATGACCCGGCCATCCGATCGCGCGTTGAGCCCGCTGACCGACCGGATCTCGACAAGCGCCCGGCAGCCGGTCGGGGCGTCGAGTGTGACCGTCCGCTCCTCGCCGCCGCGGATCACCCCGAGCTTGAGCGGAGCGTTCTCGGGCTGGCTGGCCAGCGCCGCGAAGGCGCTGTCGCGAAGCGGCGCATCGCCCTCGGCGATCAGCCCATCGGTGCGCTGCTCGCCGATGGCCGCTATCCCGTCCCCCGGCGCGAGCGCCGCCGATGCGGGCGAGCCCGGCACCAGCGCCGCGACCGCGACCGCACCGTTGTCGAAGGCCTCGCCGGCGATCCGTGCGGAATACTGGTCGCGACTGTGCAGCACGATCCCCGTCAGCGGCATGTGCTCCCTGCACAAGGGGCTGTTGGCGCCGAGAAGCCTTTCCGCCACGGTCGCGAGACGCAGGTCCTGCTCGACCAGCGCGGCCATCGCGGCGTGAGGCTCCGCAGCGACCTGTTGCGCAAATGCCATGGTGGCGACGAGCCATGCGAGGGGCGCGGAACCTTTCATCCCGATGGGAATTAGGCGGCTGGCGGTCTTAAGAAAACCTCAAAGATTGCACGTCACTAGCGCGCCGCGGCGAAGTTGAAATGAGGGTTGGCAGCGAGCAGTTCGGGTTGTATGGCCGTTCGTCGGATCGGGTCGTGGTGGATCACCTGACGCTGAAACAATCCTCGGGGTTGACGCATTGAACTGTCGTGATATTCGGGCGGCAATGGTAAACGGAAGGGCACTAGATGATTATTCGTAAGGCGCTTGTCGCTCTCGCAACCGCGGGGCTGGTTCTGGGTTCGACGGCTGCTGCCGCTGCACCGGTGGCTGTGAGTGGTGCCCGTCAGGCTTCGCCGGTGGGTGAGGCCGAGAATCTGGGCTTCGCCTGGATCGTGGGCCTGCTGATCCTGATCGGCATCATCGGCGTGATCGCTGCCGACGGTGACGAGGATCTTCCGACCAGCCCGTAATCGCCCGGGCGACGAAAACCGATACAGAATACGGGCGGCAAGCGCAGGCTTGCCGCCCGTTTTCTTTGCGCCGTTTCTTCTGCGTGCGCTGGCAGCTTCGGCGTGAACTATCCGAACAGGCTCGAATCGATTTCGGCGATGGTTCGAACGCCCAGCATCGCCATCGTTCGCGCGGTTTCGGCCTTCAACAGCTCGAGTGCCCGCGCGACTCCTGCCTCGCCGGAAGCCGCCAGGCCGTAGAGCGCGGCCCGGCCAACCAGCACCGCGTCGGCACCGAGAGCGAGCGCCTTGACCACGTCGCTTCCCCTGCGCACGCCGCTGTCGAGCAGGACGGCCATCCTGCCTTTCACCGCGGCGGCGACGGCGGGCAGGGCATCGAGCGTAGCCATCGACGAGTCGAGCGCTCGCCCGCCGTGGTTCGACACGACGATGCCATCGGCACCCAGGGCGAGGGCGCGTTCGGCGTCTTCGGGATGGAGCACGCCCTTGAGCAGCAGTTTGCCCGGCCAGAGGTCGCGGAGCACGCCGATCGCGTCCCAGTCGAGATCGTCCTGCTTGAACAGAGCGCCGGGCGGAGCGCCCTTGGTCACTTTCGAACGCAGCCGGTCGGGCAGGTTGGCCTGGCTCGGCACGCCGCCGTCGAGCAGATAGCGGCCCATGACCCCGAGCAGCCAGCGGGGATGGCTCAACACGTCCAGCGTATTGCGTGCGTTGAGCCGGAACGGCGTGCCGAACCCATTGCGATGGATGTATTCCCGATTCGGCGGGACGGGCATGTCGAGCGTGATGAACAGCGTGTCGCAGCCGACGTCATGCGCCCTTTCCACCACCGCGTGCGACAGAGATCGGTCTTCCCAGTAATAGAGCTGGAACCACAGGCGGCCGCCGGCCGTGGCGATCTGCTCCAGGTCCATGGTGCTGGCGCTCGAGATCGTGAACGGCACTCCCGCCGCGGCCGCCGCGCGGGCGAGGGCGAGATCGCCCTTGTACCAGAGCAGGCCCGCCGCGCCCGTGGGTGCAAGAGCGAGCGGCATGGCGCTGGGCTTGCCGAGGATCTCGGTCCCGGTGTCGACCGACTGCACTCCGCGGAGCGCGCGCGGCCGAAAGGTAACGCGCTCGAACGCGGCGCAATTGCGCGCCATGCAGAGCTCGTCTTCCGTTCCTCGCTCGGCGTATTCCCAGATGCCGCGGGGCAGCCGCCGGCGCGCACGTTCGCGCAGGTCGGCAACGTTGTAGCAGCTGAGGTCGTCGGCCAAGCCGGGAAGCCTCAGCCGCGCCCGAGGAACGGCAGGTCGATCTGGACCACCATGCCCTCGTAGAAGTTGAGGTGGTCGGGGATATCGCACATGTGCACGATCACCCCGGCGATGTCTTCCGGGGACGCTGCGAAGTCCGCCGGCAGCTTGACCGCGCCCGGCGCGATCTCGGTGGCGACGATCCCGGGATGGAAGATCGAAGCGGCGATGTTGAACTCGCGTCCGTCGATGGCCAGCGAGCGCGTAAGTCCGTCGAGGCCCCACTTGCTCGCGGCGTAAGCCGGGCTGTTCGCTCGCGGCACGCGTGCCGAGATCGAGCCGATGTTGATGATCCGTCCGCGACGCTGCTCCTTCATGATGCGAAAGGCGGCGCGGCTGCACAGGAAGGCCGAGGTGAGGTTGGTGCCGATGACCTGCTGCCACAGCTCGAGCGGCATCTCGTAGATGGCCGTCGAATCGGCGATGCCGGCATTGTTGATCAGGACGTCGACCGTGCCGAAGCGCTCGACCGCGCGGTCGAACAGGTTCTGCACCGCGGCTTCGTCGGTCACGTCGGTCGCCACGGCCAGGGCCTCGGCTCCACCGGCCTCGATCTCGGCGACGAGACGTTCGAGGCGCTCGATCCTGCGCGCCGCAAGTACGACCTTCGCGCCCTTTGCCGCGAACGCCTGTGCGCAGGCCTGCCCGATCCCCGAGCTGGCCCCGGTCACGATCACCACCCGCCCTTCCAGAATGCTCAATGCCGCTCCCCTTCGCGTTGCGTCTCGCGAGCCGCTTAACCAACGTGGAGACGAAGCGAAACCGGCAAATCGGGGGTGCCCTGTACACGGCAGGCGTTTCCATCCGTGCGGGGCAGCCGTAAGGGGGCGCGCATGACGAATCCGGTGATCGCTTTTGGCCGATGGGTCTCGGAAACGCCGCGGGACTGGCCCGAGGCCGCCGTAGAATCGGCACGGCGGCAGTTCATCGACCTGATAGCCGTGGCGATTCCGGGGGCCGCCGAACCGGCGACCCGGCACGTGCTCGAAACCGTCGGAGAGTGGGGGCAGGGGCCCGCCACCGCAATCGGCGCGGGCCTGGCGCTCGCCGCGCCCTGGGCGGCGCTGGTCAACGGCACGGCCGCGCACGCGCTCGACTTCGACGACAACTTCGATCCTGCCAAGGCCCACGCAACCGCCGTGCTCGTGCCTGCCATCCTCGCACTCGGCGAGCAGGAAGGGGCTTCGGGCGCAGATTGCATCGACGCCTACATCGCCGGACTGCAAATTCTCGGGCGAACGGGGCAGGGGGTCAATCCGGCGCACCGCAACCGGGGCTGGCATGCGACCGCGACCGTGGGGGCGATCGGCGCCGCGGCCGCCTGCGCGAGGCTTCTCCGTCTGGATGCCGGGAAGGCGTCGTATGCGCTGTCGATCGCGACAAGCATGGCTGCTGGGTTCATGTCCCAGTTCGGCACCATGACGAAGCCGCTCCACGCGGGCCTGGCGGCGAAGGCGGGGGTCATGAGCGCGTGCCTCGCCCGCAGCGGGCTCACCGCGGGGGTCGACACGTTCGACGGACCTACGGGCATGAACCGGCTCATGGTGGGCCCTGATTACGAGCAGCTGCGCGATTCGCTGACCCACATCGAGCACGGGCAGACGCTGCGCTTCGAGACCCGGAGCGTCGGCGAGCCGCTGCTGATCCTGTCGAGCGGTCTCAAGAACAAGCGCTTCCCGAACTGCGGCAGCGCGCACCGGGCAATGGACGGCCTGCTCGAGCTGCGCGAGCGCCACGGCTTCGAAGCAGCCGAGGTGGCGGCGATCGACGTCCGGGCCCCGGTCTCGCACCTGAACAACCTCATGTACACCGTGCCGCGCGATCCGCTCGAGGCCAGGTTCTCGCTGGAATACGGTCTCGCGTGCATCCTGCTCGACGGCCGCTGCACGCTCGCCGACTTCGAGCCCGACCGGGTATCGCGCGCCGAAGTTCGCGCGCTCTATCCCCGCATCCACCGTCACCCCGTCGACGCCGCGGAGGGCGAGTTTCCAACCGAGGTCGAAGTCACGCTCCACGATGGACAGTCCTTCCAGACCTCCGTCGCGATGCCCTGTGGCAGTCTCGCGGCGCCGTTCACGATTGCCGAGCACTGGGCGAAATTCGAGGAGTGCGCCGGGCCGCTGCTGCCGGCCGGCGCGCGCGAGGAAACCGCAAGGGCATTGAACAACTTGCCGAATCTGCCAAAGGTCGCCGCACTGATGTCACCGCTGCGGGGACCGTTCACCGGACAGCGGCTTGAACGGCTGCGCGCTGGAGGGGCATGACCGACCGTCGTTACACTGCGCTCGTGCTCGCCGCGAGCCGCGGCCATCTCGATCCCCTGGCGCAGGCCGGCGGGGTTTCGCACAAGACTTTCATCGACGTCGCGGGCGTTCCGATGCTCGAGCGCGTGGTGCGCTCGGTCGTCGAGAGCGGTCGTGTCGGCAAGGTGGTGATCTCGATCGAGGAGGCCAGCACCGACGAGGCGCGGCGTATCGTTGCGGGCATCCCCGGTGCCGAGACTTTCGAGTTCGTGCCCTCGCGCGACAACATCGGCACGAGCGTGATGGCGGCCGCCGACCGCGAATGGCTGCCGATGATCATCACGACCGGCGACAACGCCCTGCACACGCCTGAACTCGTGCGCAGCTTCTGCGATTCGCTCGACGAGGTCACTGCCGATGGCGCACTGGGCGTGACCCGCGCGGAGCTGGTCCTGGAAAAGTATCCCGAGGGACAGCGGGCGTTTCACCGGTTCGCCGACGGCGCGTTCTCGAGCTGCAACCTCTATGCCTTCCTTACCCCGGCGGCCATCGGGAGCGCGCGCATTTTCGAGGGTGGCGGGCAGTTCGGCAAGAAGCCCAAGCGCCTGATCGGCGCGTTCGGCCTGCTGGCCTTCCTTCTCTACAAGAGCCGCCTCGCGAAGCTCGAGACTTTCCTGCGCTTCCTTTCCCGCGGCCTCGGGATCGAGGTCGCGCCGGTCTACATCCCGTTCGCGGAAGGCCCGATCGACATCGACCGGATGCAGGACTGGAAGCTGGCCGAAGAAATCATCGCCCGTCGCGAAGCGGCGTGAGCCGTCTGCCCTGACAAGAAGTGGGGCAGCGCTAAGGCTCGACGGGCCGTCGCCCGGCTTGACACTTATCGAACGGGTCGGCTTCGCCCTCGCGCGCGACGACGCGAGGCATCGTGGATGCCGTTATGCCAGGTTCAGTGCGTCACGCACTCCGCTACAGCGCGTCGATCCACTCCGTCACCGCCGAGTTCAGATCGTCTTTGCGGTCGAGCATGATCCAGTGTCCCGTTCCGCTCCACGCCTCGACCTTCGACTTGGGGTGCGAGAACCACGGTTTCATGCGGCCCGCCTGGGTCGGATCCCGGCACAGGTGGTAGAATGGAACCGTCAGTTGCCGGCAGAAGCGGGCGCTCTCTTCTTCCACGCCGACCTGATCGGGACCGGTAAACAAGGGAGCAAACGACTCCCGCACTACATGATCCGGCATGCCCTGGGCCCGTCGCGCGTGCCAGCGCTTGAACGCTTCGTCCGTGGCCTCATCGTAAGCTCCGGCGAACAGCGCGGGAACGACCGTCCCGGGGTCGCCTGTGGCGAGTTCCAGCGCCGTATTGCCGAACACACGCGCCGCCTCGGCATCGAAGCCGAGCGCCCCGTCGATCGACACGACCGCGCGAACCAGGTCCGGTCTCTTCACCGCGAGGCGCGCCGCGATCTGGGCGCCCATGGAATGCCCGACGAGAAGGAACGGGCTTCCCCGGTGGTTGGCCAGGATCAGGCTCTCGATGTCCGCCACGTAATCGACGGGTCTGTAGGCACCTGACGGCATGACTTGCGACCTGCCATGGCCACGCAGGTCGGGCGCGATCACGCGATACCTGCTCTCGAACACGGGCAGCTGCCAGCTCCAGTCGTGGGAATCGCAGGCCCACCCATGAAGGAGCAGGACGTCGAGACCGCTCCCGATGTCCGTGAAGAACAGCCGGGCAGTCCCTTGGCCGGCGGCATGGCCTGCGCTGGCCACGCCGGCACCGAAGGCGGTGGTCGCCGCCGTTGCTCCTGCGAGTCCGAGCAAGCCGCGCCGGGAGAGATCCATACCTTCATTTGCCAAGAGCACCTCCTTTGCCGTGGATCGAACCCGTTTCGAGGCCCCCTCCGCGATCGCGCCTGGCGTGAAGATGTTCACGGCGCGCGGCATGCTCGACATTCCTGAGCCGCGCGCGCTCTCTGTCGGGGAGATCGAGGCGACCGTGCACGACTTCGCTCACGCCGCGAGGCAGGCGATCGCCGCCGGCGCGGACGGGGTCGAGATACACGCGGCCAACGGCTACCTGATCCAGCAGTTCTTCGCGCCCAACGCCAATGTTCGCGGGGATCGTTACGGCGGCCCCACCCAAAACCGCACCCGCTTCGCGTTTGAAGTTGCGCGCGCGGTCAGCGACGCGATCGGCCCCGAGCGAACCGGCATTCGCATCTCGCCTGGGTCGACGCTCGGCGGCATCGACGAAGGTCCGGAGGCGCGCGCGCTTTACCGCCGCCTGGTGCCAGCGCTTGCCGAGCTCGGTCTCGCCTATCTGCACGTGGCCCATGGTGGCGATGAAGAGTTGCTTGGCGAGATCCGCCGGCTGTGGCCGAACGCGTTGCTGGTTGCGCGCGCCAATCGCCCCCTCGAGCTTGCTGCCGCCGATGTGGAGGCCGGGCTTGCCGACGTGGCCCCGGTTGGGCGCTGGGCGCTCGCCAATCCGGATTTCGTCGAGCGATATCGGACAGGCGCGCCGCTGAACGAGCCCGATCCGACCACCTTCTACGGCGGCGGGGCCAATGGCTATACCGACTATCCCGCCCTCCGGCGAGCAGCGGTTGCCGCCTGAATGAGGGCATGCACAGGGGAATGACCGGGGATGGCTTGGCGCCCGCGGGAATCGTGAAAGGCTGACATCTCGCGGTCGCCGGCGTCGAAGCGGCTGGCGGACGCGAGCGGAGCGGTCATAGCAAGTGGCCTCATTCGATCCGCCTTCCTGCCTGGTCATGAGCCTGGCTCCGGAGCGGTCCGGTGGCTACCGCGTCAGAAGCGCCCCCCTATCTGCAGGCCGAGCGAATGGTCCTGGCTGGCCGATCCGCCGAAGCTGGTCCGGTAGTCGATCCCCAGATTGACGTCGTTCGCGAACAGCATCTCGAGAGAGAGGCCGAGCGTCAGATGATCGCGGGTCGTCGGGTCCAGTTCGATGGAGTAGGGCAGCCCGCCGAGATCGGTGTATCCCATGCTCGCCCGTGAGGTGCCCTTGAAGTCGTAGGTATACTCGGTGCGAAGTCCGGGCTGAAGCACGCCCCACTCCGTTTCGAAGGCATAGTTCGCTCGCAGTCCCGCGACGCCCGAGAGGACATCGACGGTCTGCTTCCCGTAGGTCAGACCGTAGATGCCTCCGCCAGTTTCGGTGAACTCCTTGAGCGACGAGCGAGAAAACTCCATCCGCCCGTAAGGCGCGAGCAGCCATCGTTCGTCCGCCAGATCGTAGGCGACAGTCAACGAACCGAAGATCTGGCTTCCGGAACGATCCCCGGTCGCGAACTCGCCGTTCGCGGTGACGTAGCGCTGTGAATCGATGCTCAGCAGGCTCCCGCCGAGCAAGCCGTCGACGAACAGCTGGTCTACTGGCTGGTAGCTGCCATAGAGCGCGCCGCTGTAGGCGTCCGCCCGGTTCTTGCCGCCATTGGTGCCGACGTCCGTCCGGTCCCTGCCGTATCCGAAGCCAATTCCGCCGACGAACCTGTCGGAGAAGCGCGCATCGATACCGCCACTCACGCCGATCATCGTGTAGTCGAGATCGAGTTTGCCATCGTCGCGCTCTCCAAAATTGATGAAGCCTCCCGACCAGGCGGCGAACTGACCGGAGGTCGATCTACCGAGGTGCGACGGCCGATTCATCTGGGCGCCCTCGCGCAGGGTGCCGTCGCGCACTGCGAGAACCGGCGCCCGTCGTTCGGTCCGGCACGAGCCGATGTCCGACTGCAGATTGGAGCTTCCGATACGATCGGGATCGATGTTGGCGAGAGCCAGGAGCTTCGTGAGGTCGCGGTCGGAGGCGCTGCCGCAGGGATCCTGCAGGTAGCCGATCCGTACATTCATGCTCGACCGGCGGCGTTCGCCTTCCCGATGCAATTGCTCGAGGCGACGCAGGAAGTTGCGGGTCTGGTTCCGGGCGAATCGCGTGGCCATGTCGGCCTGGGCGGTCAGGAGTCCGACGACCTCGGGATCGAGTGTCGGATCGGGCCGGGCCGGCACCTCGAAGGTGAACGCGCCGGCGAGGGTTGCACTGCCGCCCGGGGTGGTGACCGCGACGTCGACCGCGCCGGCGGCATGGGCCGGGGTGACCGCGGTGATCTGGGTGGCGCTGTCGACCGTGAAGCTGGCCGCCGGCGTGCCGCCGAACGTGACCGCGGTGGCACCGGTAAGGTCGGTACCGGTCAGCGTGACGCTGGTGCCGCCGGCGACCGGTCCGGTCGCCGGGGCCACGGCGGTGAGGGTCGGGGCGGCGGCGGCGCGGGTGACGAGGATCGTGTAGCTCTGGGTGGTGGTCCCGTCCTCGGCGGTGACCACGAGGGTGATCGTGGTGTTGCCGACCGCGAGCGCGATCGGGGCCGAGGCGGTGCCCGAGGCGAGCGGGGTGCCGTTGAGCACGATGGTGGCGCCGGCATCGCTGGCGGTCGGCGTGACGGTGATCGAGCCGGTGGTGTTGGGCAGATCGAGCGCATAGCTGGTGGTGGCGGGAGCGAACGCGGGATCGAGCGTGCCGCTGCTCACCGCGAGGCTGGCCAGGGTCGCATCGCTTGAGGCCGGCACCTCGAAGGTGAACGCGCCGGCGAGGGTTGCACTGCCGCCCGGGGTGGTGACCGCGACGTCGACCGCGCCGGCGGCATGGGCCGGGGTGACCGCGGTGATCTGGGTGGCGCTGTCGACCGTGAAGCTGGCCGCCGGCGTGCCGCCGAACGTGACCGCGGTGGCACCGGTAAGGTCGGTACCGGTCAGCGTGACGCTGGTGCCGCCGGCGACCGGTCCGGTCGCCGGGGCCACGGCGGTGAGGGTCGGGGCGGCGGGCGAACAACGCAGCGAAAACGTCAGCGAGCTCGGCGGATCGTAGGGGTCGCCCGTGAAGGGATCGAAATTCTCCACGAAGGCAAAGACATAGAGATACCCGCCCATACCGGCAGTGATCTCGAAGGATCCGGAACCGCTGAAATTGTCGATGTCGTTATAGAGTTCGACCGGGAAATCCGTGTTGGTTCCGATCAGGAAAGCGACCGACAAGTCCCTTGCCCCGATCGTGTCGCCCGGGCCGGAGGACTGGGCGGACCAGGTTATTCTTTCGCCGATATCGAAGAAGGGTATCGCGGATGGCGGACCGTACTCGGTGTTGCGAAAGTCCGAGCCTCCCGACGGAGGGTTGAGCGTGATAGTGGCCCCGGAGCTGTAATCGGCATTGAACTGATTGCACGCTGCCGATTGTGCCAGAGCTTGCTGGGGAACGAGAATGGCCAGCGTCAGGAAGACCAGCAGGCGAGCGGCCGCGGTGCGCAGCCGGGCCCGGCCAGCCCTGGAAAGCTGATCCTTCCAGGTCGAAATCGATCGAAGCGCCGACGCCAGAGCGGATGTGCCCACCGCCTCATTCCCCCCAAAAGTAAGGCAGCCCGAAGGGCGTCGATCGCCACGCGCCGAGGCCGTCTTCAGCGAATCAGATTACCAAAAGTACAAGGCTTTGTCTGCCCTTATCGCTCATGAACGCAGACGTCCTTCGCTGCAAGCGCGATTTCGACATCATTACGATCCATTCGGTGCATATAACCCCGAGGAATGGACGCAGACAATGTCAAAAAGTGCGGTAAATGGTCTTTCAACCCTTCATGGACCGGCGTGCGGATTACAATCTTTACTTGGCAATGGGCCGCGCTGACCTTATCGAGGAGCATCCAATCGGGATCAGCGAATCTCGGAGGGGGCGAATCACCGATCGAGAGTTGACGGCCACCGACGGCGCTCGCCGTGAGGTGACCGGATACTGAGCTGACGCATCAGGAGGGCTGGCAATGAGTGAACCGTTCATGGGGACCGTGATGATCTGGGCGCCGAACTTCGCACCGCGGGGATGGGCGTTCTGCCAAGGCCAGCTTCTCTCCATCTCACAGAATTCGGCTCTCTTCTCGCTTCTCGGTGTCGTGTACGGCGGTAACGGCCAGACGACCTTCGGCTTGCCCAACTTGCAGGGGCGGGTTCCGGTCGGGACCGGCCAGGGGGCCGGGTTGAGCAACTATACGCTCGGTCAAATGGCTGGCACCGAGAATGTCACCCTGACGACGGCGCAGATGCCGACGCATAATCATGGGGCTACCTTCACCCCGGGCGAGACACCCGGGGTCAACGTCACCTTCAATGCGACCACGCAGTCAGCGGGCAGCAACGCGCCGCAGGCGAATTCCCAGCTGGGTGCCGCCAGCCCTCCCACCAACCGTATCTATGCCGCGGGCGGCTCCGGCACGGACGTGGCGCTCGGCGGCGTGTCGGCCGAACTGAGCGGGCCGGTGCAAGGGACGGTGGCGGTGGCGCCCAACGGTAGTTCGCAGCCTTTCAGCATTCTCCAGCCCTATCTGGCGATGAACTACGTGATCGCCCTCGAAGGGGTTTTCCCGTCCCGCAACTGAGGTGGCGGCAGCACTTCCGGTCAGTTGACGACGACCTGGTAGTGCTGCCCCGTCGAGGCCGGGTCATGGGTCAGTATGGGAATGACGTAAAGCTGATAGGTCGGCCCACCCGGAAGCTCAAGGAGGCGAAGGCCTTCCAGCAGGATGCGTTCCGGCGGCCCGGAAAAGATCATCAGGAAAGGCTTGGGAAGATTTGGCGGCCAGAGCCTTCCCTTGGTCGAATCCTCGATTTCGATCAACTTGAGTTCGACCGGAACGTCGGTGTTCTTGACGTTGAAAGTACGCCCAAGGAATGGTTCGAATTCTTCCATCGTGATGGGCAGGACATGTTGGTACACTTGCTTTTCGTCCCCCTGACTGTGCGTCGAACCGCCAATCTCACATCCTGACGATCCGGTCCATGGGGGAAGCGTTGATCGAAAGCTCGTCCTTCAGGCTTCGCGCAGCAGGGCCCGGCGACGAAGCGTTCCTCTATGAAATGTTCGTCGCGTCGCGCGAACGCGAGTTCGGCCCACTGCCCGCGGAAATGCGCGACACGATCGCCCGAGAGCAGTTTGCCATTCTGCAGAATGGCGTGAAGACCGATCATCCCGATGCGCAGCAATTCGTGGTGATCGCTCCCAATACGTCAGGCGACGCCGAAATTCGCGTCGGTATGTTGCTTCTGGCCGAACATCCCGACGCCCTCTGGGTGATTGATCTCGCGCTCGATCCGGCCCACCGCAACCGTGGTTTCGGCAGTGCGATCCTCCGGTCGTTGATGGAGTCCTGCCGACGGTCGGGCAAGATCATGAAGGGTTCGGTCACGCCCTACAATCCTGCACGCCGGCTCTATGCACGCCTTGGGATCCGGGAGCTCGGAGCGGATCGAGGCTACATTGCGCTTGAATGGCGCCCGGAACAGCCTCTCGAACGCTAGCGCGCACCACGACGGCGATAGTGCTCGAGGAGGAGGGGGCATAGTCCTTCGAGGCGCTCCTCGAGCCCTGTCGGCAGATCGCGGTCATCGAATTGCCGAGACACCTCTCCCAACTGCACGTTGCCGTATGAGAACTCGAACCGGTCGAACAGCTCCGGAACCTCGTTCCACAAGGCTTTCGCAAGATCCATGTGCGTTCGCCTGAAGGCATAGTACGAAGGCTCGACCGGCCAGCCCAGGGCATTGACCGAGGCCAGAACGGAAGGCGCTCGGTCGACGAATTCCTCGTACTCGATCACAGCGTCGAAGCTGTCCCGGGCTTCGAACACGCGATCAAGCAATGTGAACTTCTCGTCGATCAATCCGGAATGGTTGCGATAGGGTTTGCGCTGCAAGCTTTCGAAATTTCGGCGAGGATCCCGCAGGAACAGGATGGTCCGGTCGGGTCTGAAACGCTCCCGATGGACTTCGAGCGGGTAAGCCGTCGTGATCACGACCTTGGCAATGACGTCACGCCCGGTTTCGAGGCAGGGCGCTGCATAGTTGTTGAGGATGTCGACCAGCGCGAGGCAGTCGGGTCGTTGCGCCAGAAACAGGCTGAACGCCGTCGCGCCACTCGACTGCATTCCGTAGACCAGCAGTCTCATGATCTACCGTTGGTCCCGACGGTATCGCCGTGCGGTTCGGTCAGCCAATCCTCTTCCAATTCGGCGGTGATGAAGAGGTAGCGCCGTATGTGCGGGGTGGGATGGCGGATGCCCACGCCGTGAAGTGCGGAAACGCTCTGCGGAAAAAGCACCAGTTGGTTGGGTCGATAGGGGATCGCCGACACGCGCTCGACGTCATCACGCGGCAGTTCGAAAACGTCAATGGGCTCGCTGGGTCGCGATTTCCACCGAAACAGCTCGAGGTCTCCGCCGGTCGAATCATCCCGCTCATCACGAAAGTAGAACAAGGCGCTGTAGACCCGGTTCGGCGTGTCGAGGTGGGCCCCCCGCGGGGAAGACGGGACGTCGCGTACCGGGCTGTTGATTTCGACCCTGGCGTCGGCGAGCACCCGGAAATCCCGGAAACTGTCCCTGTAGAGCAGCCCCGGCCCCGATCGCTGCAACTCGGCGTCCGTGAGCAGGGGCAAGAGGCGACGATCCCAGTGACCGGCGAAGGCCGTCAAAACGGTCGCGAAAAACTCTTTCGATACGAGCAGCTGCAGGAAGGCCTGCCAAACCGGATGCAGGTCCTCGCGCAGAAGGAGCGACCAGGCCGGCGCTGAGTACCGTCGGTTGTTTCCTTGACGCCGCTGGTAGCCGGGTCCTGCGACGACTTCCGGCCGCGGAAAGGAGCTTGCCAGGGCGGCGTAGAGTTCGGGGTCGAGGGCCTCGTTGATCACAAGATGGGGAAACGGCTCGATGCAGATATTGGACGGCTGCGCGCGTGCGAGCAGGTCGATCCTGTGGGTGCGGCTCTGCCCGGGGCTTGCGATCGAGTCCATGGTCTTACCGGTGAACCACCGTCGAATACGTGGGGCGTCGTTAACAGACTCTCATTTGAAGCGAGATTCGTTTCCAGCTCCCACCGCTTTTTTCTCCCGCAAACGTCAATCAAGCGGAGGCTTCACTTCAGCCATTCTCTTCGGAGTTCGACTTGAGAGGGCCGGCGACTATCGTGGCGGCCGCTCCGAGGCAATGGACGCTTTCCCACTCGGATCGGCTCCATTGTCTCGGCGGAACGGGGGGGAAATCCCTGGAACCGATGGCATAGTTCGGTTCCGGTTCGCGGGCCCGAGCGATGGGCAGTTTCCAGGTACCTGATTTTGGAAAGAAGGTGGTGGACGCACTAGGGCTCGAACCTAGGACCCGCTGATTAAGAGTCAGCTGCTCTACCAACTGAGCTATGCGTCCATCCGGGCGATTTCCGCGGAACCCGCGAATCGCGGGGAGCGGCCCATATAGCGATTGCTCGCCGTGTGAAAAGGGGCCTGTGTGGCCTCAGGCGAACGAGCTGCCGCCGCCAGGCCTGCGGCTCCAGCGGTCGATCATCATCAACGTGCCGAGACACAGCATGTTGGTCAGCATCGACGATCCGCCGTGGCTCATGAACGGCAGCGGGATCCCGACGACCGGTGCCAGGCCCATGACCATCAGCAGGTTGATCGCGACGTAGAAGAAGATCGTCGCCGTCATCCCTCCGGCAAGCAAGCGCGAGAAGCGATCCGGGGCGCGACGAGCGACGGACCAGCCCCAGCGCAGAATGATGCCGAACACGAGCAGCACGAACAGCCCCCCGAACAGGCCCCATTCCTCGGCCATCGTCGCGAATACGAAATCCGTGTGCGGCTCGGGAAGATAGTTGAGGTGGCTCTGCGAGCCCTGGCCGAACCCCTTGCCGCTGATTCCGCCGGAGCCTATGGCAATCTTCGATTGCGTGATGTGATAGCCGGTGCCGAGCGGATCGCTTTCCGGATCGAGAAACGTGGTCACACGCGCGCGCTGGTAGTCGTGCAGGGCAAAGAAGTAGGCGAGCGGGGCGGCCACCATCGCGGCCAGCCCGCCGCCGACGAACCACCTCGCCGGGAGCCCCGCGAGGAACATCACCACGATGCCGCCGAACGAGATTGCGAGACTGGTCCCGAGGTCTGGCTGGAGCATGACGAGGCCCACGGGCACACCGATCAGCAGCCCGGCGGGAATCAGCGCCCGCCAGCTGCCGGTCATGCCTGGCGGGAGCGAATGATAGAAGCTGGCCAGCACGAGGACGATGCACGGCTTCATGAATTCCGACGGCTGCAGCTGCATGAAGCCGAGATTGATCCAGCGCTGGCTTCCGCCGCCGACCACCCCGATCGCCTCGACCACCACCAGCATGACGACCACGGCGGCATAGGCGGGGTAGGCGGCGAGCAGGATCAGGTCTCGCGGCAACAGGCGAATGACCAGCGCCATGACCAGGAAGATGCCGTAACGCACCAGGTGCGAGGAGGCGTAGCGCTCGAACGAGCCGCCCGCCGCCGAGTGGAGGACCGCTGCGCCGAAGCAGACGAGCAGGGTCAGGGGAATCAGCACGCGCCACGGCAAGCCTTCCAGCGGAGCAGGGAGGACAGCCAGCTTCACAGTGTTTCACCCCCGGCCGTTTCCGAGGGTGGAGTGATCGCCTGGGTGGCCACCGCCGCGGGCTGCGCTGCGGCGCGAGCTTCGGCCTCGACCAAGCGGATGATCGTTGCCGGGTCCGACGGAGCGGGAGGAATGTCAACTCCGGCGGCGGCCGCATATCGGGCATACTCGGCGGCAAGCCGCTCCTGCGCTGTCCCGCCCCATTGCTTCTCCAGTGCATGTAGCACCTCGAGGCCTTTCGCGGGGTCGAACAGGAACGTCGTGACGTCCCTCGCGATCGGATAGGCTGCGCCAGAGCCTCCGCCGTGCTCGATCACGACTGCGCCCGCGTAACGCGGGTTGTCGAAGGGCGCGAAGAAGATGAACAGCCCGTGGTCGCGGAACTTCCACTGCCCGCCCTTGCCGCTGCTGACCGAGAGGCTGACGACCTGGGCGGTACCCGTCTTGCCGGCCATCAGCACATTCTCGATCGGCAGCCGCGCACGGCCCGCGGTGCCCGGGCCATTGACCACGTCCCGCATCGCATTCTGGATCACCTGCACATGGTCGCCGTGGAAGTTCATGCTTTCGAACCGCGGCCGGTTCTCGTCGAGCAGCAACCGCGGCATGACCTTGTTGCCGGTCGCGAGCCGCGCGGCCATCACGGCCAGCTGCAGCGGGTTGGCGAGCATGTAGCCTTGGCCGATCGTCGCGTTGACCGTGTCGAACGGCTGCCACGGTTGCCCGTACTTCCGCAACTTCCACGCCGGGTCGGGCACAGTGCCGAAGAACTGGCTGGAGACCGGAAGCGGAAATTCCTGCCCCATTCCGCAACGTCGGGCCATCGGCGCGATAACGTCCATCCCGAGCCGCTGGGCGAAGTGATAGAAGTAGACGTCACACGACTGGTAGATGCCCTTGGCCATGTCGACAGCGCCATGGCCCCGGCGATTCCAGCAGTGGAACACGCGATTGCCGACCCTCAGCCCGCCACCGCACATGGTCGTCTCGGACGGATCCAGCCCGGCCTCGAGGAATGCCATCGCTACCATTGGCTTGACCGTCGACCCAGGTGGGTAGAGGCCCTTGAGCACCTTGTTGCGCAGCGGCACGCGCTCGTTCTCGCTGAGCATCTGGTACTCGACGCGCCCGATGCCGTCGGAAAAGCTGTTCGGATCGAAGCTCGGCATCGAGGCCATGCACAGGAGATCGCCGGTCAGGCAGTCGATCACGACGACGGAACCGCTCTCGAGCCCGATTCGCCGGGCGGCGTAGTCCTGCAGGGGGCCGTCGATGGTGAGCTGGATCGCCTGGCCTTGGACGTCCTCGCGAGTCTCGAGGTCGCGGACGATGCGGCCGGTGGCCGTCACCTCGCTGCGCCGCGCACCGGGCCGGCCGCGCAGGGTCTGCTCGAACTCCTTCTCCAGGCCGTCCTTGCCGAGCTTGAAGCCGGGGGTGAGCAGCAGCGGGCTCGGTTCGGCCTCGTACTCCTCGCGGCTCGCCGCGCCGACATAGCCAATCAGGTGCCCGACGGCGGGGCCTGTCGGGTAATAGCGCGAGAAGCCGCGCTGTGGGACTACGCCGCGCAAGTCGGGCAGCCGCACGCTGACAGCGGCGAAGGTGTCGTAGTCGAGCCCGTCTGCGACCTGCACCGGCTGAAACGGGGCAGCCTTGGCGACCTTGTCGCGCAGGTCCTGTACCTCGACCGGCGTCATTCCGAGCAGGTTTCCCAGCGTCGTGATGGTCTGTTCGGGATCGTCCAGCCGCTCCGGGATGATGTCGACGCGAAAGTCGGCCCGGTTCGAGGCGAGGGGGGATCCGTTTCGATCGAGAATCCACCCGCGGCGTGGAGGGATCAGCACGAGATTTACGCGGTTGCTTTCCGCTTCCATCTCGTACTTCTCGTTCTCGGCAACGGCGATGTAGCCCATGCGTGCGGCGAGCAGCAGGCCGATGCCGCCCTGGACCGCGCCGACCACGAACGTGCGGCGGTCAAAGCTCTGCGCCAGCTGGCTGGGAGTGAACTTCTGCTTCACGGCCTCAGTCTATCCGCCGCACGCGCATAAGGCGCAGGCGGTCGAGCATCGCGACGATGCGCGCGATGATGGGGAACAGGACGACCGAGAGCAATATCTGCGGGGCGATGGCCATCAGCTGTACGGGCGAGAGCTCGGCACCCGAAATCAGCGCCGCGGCCATGATGTAGGGCACGATGATTCCTGCCGCGGTCAGCCAGTCGAGCCAGAAATTGCGCCAGGGGAAGCGGAACTCGATCAGCTCGATGACGATCAGCGCGAGCGAGAACAGGAGGACGCCGCTGCCCATCGGCTGACCCGAATAGAGGTCGTCGAACAGGCCGAGCGGCAGCCCGGCCCACGGCGGCAGCAGGCCTGGGCGCAGCAGCCGCCAGGCCAGAAGCAGCAGGAACCCGACCGGAGGAAGGACAGGTGCCGGAGAGATGATCGGCAGCCAGGGCGTGAGCGATCCCAGGAGAATTGTAGCCCACGGCAGGCCGTAGGCCAGCAGCGTGGATTCCCGGCGATTGATCCGGCTTCCATAGGGGTCGCGACGCGATTGCGGATTGAGCCGTTCCATCAGTCCGTCGGGACCGGCGATGCATCAAGCGAGTGTGCCTGGAGCGCCTCGAGGGCTTCGGGCTGCCAGATCGGCTCGACCACGACGACATCGGTTGCCGCGGGGTTGCTCAGCAGCTGGGCGATGGCACCGTCGCGCGTGATCTCCGTCGCTATCGCCACGGCCGTACCCGGGCGGAACAGGCCGCCCGCGCCCGAGGTGACGAACACGTCGCCGGGCTTGATGGGGTTGATCCCGAGGTTGACGAGACGCAGCCGCAGCGAGCCGTCCGACCGGCCCTCAGCGAAGGCGACCACGTTGTCGGTGGCGCGGCGCACCGGGACCATGCTTTCACTGTCGGTGAGAAGGAGCACGCGTGAGCTGACCGCACCGGCTTCGAGGACGCGCCCGATCAGACCCATCGGCGAGGTGACCGGCATGCCGGGCCGCACCCCGTGATTGCGGCCGGCCGAGATGTAGCCCAGACGTCGTGCGCTCGACGAAGTCGATCCGATCAGCCGTGCGACGGCAACGGGCCGGGGATCTTCGGTGGTCAGCGCCAGCACGGCCTTCAGCCGCGCGTTTTCCTGCTTGATCGCTTCCGCTTCGGCGAGTTTGACCCGGGCGATCCTGGCCTCCTCCTCGAGCTGTGCATTGCGGCTTCCCGCGCGATAGTAGCCGGCAATCGCATCAAGGACATCCTTAACCCCCGTGCGCCCTTCGGCCCCGACGATCCCGATGGGAGCGGCCGCGTCCGACGCCATCGTGCGCAGGCCGTTGAAGGTTGCCGGCCGCAAGAGGGAGATCGTCAGCAACGCGGCACCGAACACCACGCCGAGGCCGGCCACGACGTAGCCCGTGAAGACGCCGAGCTGGGCCTTCCTGTTTACTCCGGAACGGCGGTGTGCCGGCGGCGTCATAACCGCCTTTCCTCTTCCTCTGTTGCTCGGTCAGGCGGTCATCAGCACGCCGCGGTAGATCGGATCCTCCATCGCCCGACCCGTTCCCAGTGCCACGCACGACAGCGGATCCTCGGCAATGCTGACAGGCAGCCCGGTTTCCTCCTTCAGATGATCGTCGAGCCCGCGGATCAGCGCGCCGCCCCCCGTCAGCACGATGCCCTGGTCGACGATGTCAGCCGCCAGCTCGGGCGCGGTGTTCTCGAGCGCGATGCGCACGCCTTCGACGATCGCCCCGATTGGCTCGCTGAGCGCCTCGGCGATGTTCGCCTGGTTGATGGTGATTTCCTTCGGAACGCCATTGACCAGGTCGCGGCCCTTGATGGTGATCTGTTCGCCGACGCCGTCCTCCGGCACGATCGCAATACCATAATCCTTCTTGATCCGTTCGGCGGTGGCGTCGCCGATCAGCAGGTTGTGGTGGCGGCGGACGTAGGACACAATCGCTTCGTCCATCTTGTCGCCCCCCGTACGGACCGAAGTCGTGTAGGCGAGGCCGCGCAGGGAAAGCACCGCCACCTCGGTCGTGCCGCCGCCGATATCCACTACCATCGAGCCGACAGGCTCGGTCACCGGCATGTCGGCTCCGATCGCCGCGGCCATCGGCTCGAGAATCAGGAACACCTCGCGCGCGCCCGCATTGCTGGCCGCGTCACGGATCGCCCGGCGCTCCACCGAGGTCGAACCCGAGGGGACGCAGATTACTATCTCGGGGGGGCTGAACATGCTCGTTCGCTTCCCTGTGACCTTGCGGATGAAGTGCTTGATCATCTCCTCGGCGATCTCGATGTCGGCGATCACGCCGTCGCGCAGCGGGCGGATCGCCTCGATGCTGTCGGGCGTCTTGCCCATCATCAGCTTCGCGTCGTCGCCGACGGCCTTGACGCGCTTGACGCCGTTGATCGTCTCGATGGCCACCACGGACGGCTCGTTGAGCACGATGCCGCGGTCCTGGACGTAGACCAGCGTGTTCGCGGTGCCGAGGTCGATCGCCATGTTCTGCGACCCGAACTTGAACCACTTGAAGAAGGAACTCATCGACTATTCCGTATCTTAACGCGCCATGTTGACGGGTCTGCAGACGGGCGGCGGAACGGCTGCAGGCGAGGTCGCAGTGCCTTAACGCGAGGTAGCGGGAAAGACCAAAAATTTGTGTCGATAGCGGCCCGGTTTTGCACGGTCCGGGTCGAATTGGCCGCCGCGGCGCGTTAGGCTCCTGTCATGCCGACAATCCGCCGCCTGCCGGAGACGCTCGTCAACCGCATCGCCGCCGGCGAGGTCGTCGAGCGCCCGGCCTCCGCTCTCAAGGAGCTGGTCGAGAATTCGATCGACGCCGGCGCCACCCGAATCGCGGTGAACCTGTCCGAAGGCGGGCTCGGCCGGATCGAGGTGACCGACGACGGATGCGGCATGAGCCCGGCCGACATGGCGCTCGCACTCGAGCGGCACGCGACCTCGAAGCTGCCGGACGACGCGATCGAGCTGGTCTCGACCCTCGGCTTCCGCGGCGAGGCCCTGCCCTCGATCGCCAGCGTCGCGCGCGTCGCGCTCGAGAGCCGCGAGCACGGTGCGACGCAGGGCTGGGCGAGGGTGGTCGATCATGGCGCCCTGGTCAGTGAAGGGCCGGCCGCGCTTCCTCCGGGAACGCGCATCCGGGTCGAGAACCTGTTCGGCAAGGTGCCCGCACGGCGCAAGTTCCTGCGCTCGGCGCGCAGCGAGTACGCGGCCTGTCTCGACGTTGTCCGGCGCCTGGCGATGGCGCGGCCCGAAATCGCCTTCACGCTCGAGCACGACGGGCGTCGGATCCTCGGCCTGCAGGGCGGCGAAGGGCTCGAGGCGCGCGTGGCGCAGATTATCGATCGGGGGCTGGCCGACAACGCGGTCATGGTGAACCTCGACCGGGGAGCCATGCGGCTCACCGGCGTCGCGGGGCTGCCCACGTTCAATCGCGGCGTGGCGGATCACCAGTATCTGTTCGTCAACGGGCGACCGGTGAAGGACCGGCTGCTGATCGGAGCCGTGCGCGGAGCCTACTCGGGGATGCTCGCGCGCGACCGGCACGCGGTGCTGGCGTTGTTTCTCGAGCTTCCGCCTGAGGAACTCGACGTCAACGTGCACCCGGCGAAGACCGAAGTCCGCTTCCGCGATGCCACCGCGGTGCGCGGATTCATCGTTTCGGGGCTCCGCGACGCGCTTGCGAGCGGCGACCGGCGCAGCGCGCAGGCGCCCTACTCGGGGGCAATGGCGCGCTGGCAGGTCGAGCCGCCTCGGGCCGAGCCCGGCGCCGCACTGCGCTCGATCTTCGAAGGCCGCGACTGGTCCGCGCCGTCGCCTGCCGTCCGCGAACCGGCCCGGCCGTGGGCCGATGCCGAGGTGCTCGCCGCACCACAAGGGCGGGCGGAGGAAGCGCCGCCGATCGCACCTGAAGACCGCGATTATCCGCTTGGGATTGCGCGTGGGCAGATCGCCGAGACTTACATCGTGGCCGAGGCTGCCGACGGGCTGGTGATCGTCGACCAGCACGCGGCGCACGAGCGGCTCGTACTCGAGCGCCTGCGCGCGGCGGGCGCTGCAGACAAGGTCGCGGTGAGTCAGGCGCTGCTGATCCCCGCCGTCGTCGAGCTGGACGAGCCCGACTGCGACCGTCTCGAGGAGCGGTCGGAGCAGTTCGCAGAGTTCGGCCTGGCAATCGAGCGCTTCGGCCCGCGCGCGATGCTCGTCCGCGCGCTGCCCGGGGCCCTGAAGGATGCCGATCCCGAAGCGCTGCTGCGCGACCTCGCGGACGATCTGGCGCAGCACGGTGAAGGGCTGCTACTGGGCGAAAAGATCGAGCACGTGCTGGCAACGATGGCCTGCCACGGATCGGTCCGCGCCGGTCGCACCCTGTCGGTTGCCGAGATGAACGCGCTGCTCCGCGAGATGGAGCGGACGCCACGCTCGGGCCAGTGCAACCATGGCCGGCCGACGTGGATCAAGCTGTCGATGGCCGACGTCGAAAAGCTGTTCGGGAGACATTGATGCGACGTCTGGTCCTGATTGCAGGCACGGCCCTTGCGCTGGCGGGCTGTGAACGGGAACTGACGCCCGAGGAGCAGGCTCTCGCCGACGAGCGCGACATCGCGTTGGTGCAGAAGGCCAACAGCTCGATCCCGCCGATGGTCCCCGTCACGCCCGAGCCGCTGCTGCTGCCCGACATCGAACGCTTCGACATGCTCGGTGAAGCCTGCAGCTATGCGCCAGGGACAAGTCTCGGAGCGCGGGTGATCGCGCGTCAGGCCGACGCGTTCATGAAGATCGACGGCAAGATCGAACGCTTCGCGGCCGATCCCGGCGCGCCCGAACTGCCGGCGCACACCCGCTCGGTCTATCACAGCAAGAATTACTCGCTGCGCCTGGAGCTGCGCGAAGACGCCACCTCTGAAGAAGCCGGGCCGGCCGAGGACGCCCGGTCCGACGGTCAGCGGTCCTACGAAGGCTCGGTGACGCTGCGGGATCCACACGGCCGCATAGTCTACGAGGGCGCAGGGCTTGCCCAGTGCAAGGGCTGACGGTGAACGTCAGCGCACGCGCTTGACCCAGAGCTGGTTGTCGCGACGCTCGAGCTTGAAGTTGTCGCTTGCGGCTCGCATCAGGTCCGAAAGCCGCTTGAATCCGTAGTTGCGCACGTCGAAGCTCGACCGGTTGCCGGCAATCTGCCCGACTTCCTGCAGCTTCGCGAACCCCTCCTCGTCGCGGCTGGCCGCCTTCCAGGCCGCACCGAGCAGGTCGATCAGCTCCGCATCGATCTTGTTGCCGGTGGCCGCCACCGGTTGATCCTCTTCCTGTTGGTGGGTCAGGATCAGCTGGTCGACGTCGATGTAGCGGGTGCAGGCAGTCTTGAAGGCTTCGGGCGCCTTGGCACTGCCGAAGCCGTAGACGATCAGTCCGTCCTGCCGCAGCCGGGTCACCAGCGGCGTGAAGTCGCTGTCCGAACTCATGATCCCGAAGCCGTCGACCTTTCCCGCGTAGAGCAGGTCGATCGCATCGATCGTCATCGCCATGTCGGTTGCGTTCTTGCCCTTGGTCAGGTCGAACTGCTGGATCGGCTGCAGGCCGAAGCGGTGGGTGATCTGGCTCCACTTGGCGAGCGCGGGCTTGGCCCAGTTGCCGTAGGCGCGGCGGATATTGACCTGGCCGAGCTCGGCCAGGACGGTCAGCACAGGGTCGATTCCGGCGTGGCTCGCGTTGTCGGCGTCGATCAGCAGGGCGATGTTCTTGAGCGGGGCTTCGGCCATGGCGCGCTAGATGAACTCCCGCCGCGTGCTCGGCAAGTCACGCAGGCGAAAACATCCCGGCCTTTTCGTCGAGCAGGTGGAGCACGCCGTCGGAGATGGCGAAGAACGCCCCGCGCAGGGTCAGCGAGCCGCGTCGCTCCTTTTCGCGGACGCAGGGAAACGTGCGCAGGTTGGCAAGGCTGACCTTGACCGCCGCCTGTTCCATGGCCCGCTCGGCATCGCGCCCCTCAGTTCCAAGCTCGTCGGCGATAGGCTCGCGGACCGGATCGAGCATTTCGATCCAGTCGGCGATAAACCCGCCCTTGCCGGGCTCGGTGCCCCGCAGTTCCTGGGTCAGCGCGGCCTTGCAGCCGCCGCACATCCCGTGGCCCATGACGAGGATCTCGCGCACCCTGAGCACCTGGACCGCGAACTCGAGCGCTGCAGAAACACCGTGGAGACCCGGTGCGGTCTCGAACGGCGGGACCAGGGCGGCGACATTGCGCACGACGAAGATTTCGCCCGGGCGGACGTCGAAGATCTGGGCCGGGTCGACCCGGCTGTCGGAGCAGGCGATGACCATGATCCGCGGCTCCTGCCCCTCGCGCAGCGTCGCCCAGCGCTCGCGCTCCGGCTTCCAGCCACGTTCGCGGAAGCGGCGGTAGCCCTGCAGCAGTTCGGCGAGTTCGACGGATGGGACGATCATCGGGCCCGCCATGGCGCGCGCCATTGCCACTGGCAAGGCGCTTCCCTAAGTGGCGCCTGATGAACGACCTCTCGCCGAAGAGCCTGGGCGGTCCACGCCCCGAGCGCCAGCGCAAGCCGGACTGGATCCGGGTCAAGGCGCCGGTCAGCAAGGCCTACCACGAGACGCGCACGCTGATGCGCGAACTCAGCCTCAACACCGTCTGCGAGGAGGCGGCCTGCCCGAACATCGGCGAGTGCTGGAGCAAGAAGCACGCGACGGTGATGATCCTCGGCGACGTCTGCACGCGCGCCTGCGCGTTCTGCAACGTCAAGACCGGGATGCCGCGCAAGGTCGATCCGCTCGAGCCGGAACATGTCGCCGCGGCGGCCGCCAGGCTCGGTCTCGAGCACATCGTCGTCACTTCGGTCGACCGCGACGATTTGCCCGACGGCGGCGCGGGGCAGTTCGTCCGGGTGATCGAGGCGCTGCGCCGCGAGACTCCGAACACAACGATCGAGATCCTGACGCCCGATTTCCGCGGCAAGATGCACGAGGCGGTCGAGGCGATCTGCGCCGCGGGACCCGACGTCTACAATCACAACCTCGAGACCGTGCCTCGGCTTTATCCGACCATTCGACCGGGCGCGCGCTATTACGCTTCGCTGCGGTTGCTCGAGGAAGTGAAGCGGCACGACCCGAGAATCTTCACCAAGTCCGGGATCATGCTTGGGCTCGGCGAGGAGCGGCTCGAGGTCCACCAGGTGATGGACGACATGCGCAGCGCCGACGTCGATTTCCTGACGATGGGCCAGTACCTGCAGCCGACCCCCAAGCACGCGAAAGTGGTCGATTTCGTGACGCCGCAGGTGTTCCAGGCCTTCGGAGCGGTCGCCCGCGCGAAAGGATTCCTCCAGGTGGCTTCGAGCCCGCTGACGCGGTCCAGCTATCACGCCGGCGCCGATTTCGCCGAGATGAAGGCCGCCCGCGAAGCCAGGTTGTCCAGGCAACCGGCCTGATGCCCGGCATCCGCGAAACGAGGACGCTGCCCTACAGCGCCGAGCAGATGTTCGACCTGGTGGCAGACGTCGCGCGCTATCCCGAATTCCTGCCGTGGGTCGTGGCCACCCGCGTGCGTTCGGACGACGGCCAGGAAATGGTCGCCGACATGCTGGTCGGCTTCAAGGCGCTGCGCGAGAAGTTCACCTCGAAGGTGATCAAGGACCGGCCCAGCCGGATCGAGGTGATCTACATCGACGGCCCGATGCGCGACCTCGACAACGTCTGGCATTTCCGGCAGCTGCCCGACGGTGGTTGCGAGCTCGACTTCCGCGTCGAGTTCACCTTCAAGAACAAGATGTTCGAGATGCTCGCGGGCAGCTACTTCGACCGCGCGTTCCACAAGATGGTCGCGGCGTTCGAGGCCCGTGCGGATCAGCTTTACGGCAGCAGCAGCTCGAGCGCGCAAAGCGTTGCCTGAAGGCGCACGCCGGCGCGGTCCTTCTCGTCGAACAGGCGCGATTCGGCTTCGGGCTGGTCACTGCCGCGCACGGCGCGGGCAAATACCACCGTCCCGACCGGCTTGGTCTCGCTGCCCCCCTCGGGGCCTGCGATGCCGCTGATCGCCACCGCTACGTCGGCCTGGCTGCGCTCGAGAGCGCCCTGCGCCATCGCGTAGACGCAGGCCACAGAGACAGCCCCGAAAGCATCGATGATGTCCTCGGCCACGCCGAGCATGTTCTGCTTGGCTTCATTGGAGTAGGTGACGAACCCGCAATCGAGCACCGCGGACGAGCCCGGGATCTCGGTCAACGCCGCTGCGACGAGGCCGCCCGTGCAGCTTTCGGCAACCGCGAGCCGGCGACCCGCGGCCGCGTTCTGCTCGACCACCTTACGGGCGAGCGCGATCACGTCCTTGGGCAGCAGGCTCCTGGTCATGCGCGCCGCTCCGGGCAGACGGGAAGCGTCTCGGAATCGGCAAAGCCCACCAGCAGCCCGATCAGGTTGCCCGCAACGTCAGGATCGATCGGCGCCATGACCTCGATCACGCGCTCGATCCGGGTGCAATTGCGCACGGCGATCCTGGGCGAGGTTTCCTGCACGATCAGCGCGTCGACCAGCGGGCGCACCGCCTCGTCCGGGAGGGCGGAGACGGTCTCGGGCCCCTGGCCATCGGCCCGGCTGGCGAACAATTTCAACAGACCGGACTTCGCCCGCGGCCACACGCCCGGCTGCAGCGCGACGTAGCGCGCGCTCAGCGTGTCGCCACGGCGGGCGAGGTAGCCGGTGGCGGAGAGCTCTCCGTTGCAGCGCAGGCGTACGGCCTGGATCAGGCTCGGGACGCTGTAGATGGCGATCGCGCTGACTTCCTGTTCGGTCAGGCAGGGGCGCGCCTGCTGTGCCTGGGCTACGGTCGGCTGAACCGCCAGCGTCGCCGCTCCAAGCGCCGCGAGAAGCGATCGGGGTGAGGGCATCAGGTCATGTCCTTTCGAGCGGGACGAGGAGGGCAGAGGCCTGGGCCGCGATTCCTTCGCCGCGGCCGGTGAAGCCGAGACGCTCGCTCGTAGTCCCTTTCACGTTAACCGCGTCTATCCGGGTGCCCAGCAGTTCGGCAAGCCGGGCGCGCATCGCCTCGCGGTGAGGCTCGATCTTCGGCGCCTCGCAGACGATCGTCACGTCGACGTTGCCGACCGCGTATCCGGCTTCGCCGGCGAGAGCGACCGCGTGCTCGACGAAACGGCTCGAGGCTGCCCCGCGCCACCGTGGATCGCTCGGGGGGAAGTGCTGGCCGATGTCGCCCGCACCGATCGCGCCGAGGATCGCGTCGACCACGGCGTGCAGCGCCACGTCGGCGTCGCTATGGCCGGCCAGACCCCGCTTGTACTCAAGCCGGACACCGCAGAGCCACAGTTCCTCACCTTCGGCGAGGCGGTGCACGTCGTAGCCGGTGCCGACACGAGGAAAGCGGGCTGCTTCCATGAAATCCTCCGCGAAAGTCAGCTTGCGCAACCGCTCGTCGCCGTCGACCAGCGCGACGGCCATCCCTGCCGCCGTGGCGACCTGGGCATCATCGCCGGCGTCGGGTTCGCCCGGCCAGGCGCGGTGGGCGGAGAGGATGGCCGCGTACCGGAACGCCTGCGGGGTCTGCACCCGGCGAAGGGCATCGCGGTCGGCCTTGCCCGCCATCTGCGAACCTTCGGCCACGGCGAGGCTGTCGACGACCGGGAGGACGGGAATGGCCGCAGAGTGCTCGGCGAGTGCATCGAGCAAGCGCTCGACGACCTCCGCAGGGCAATCCGGCCGGGCGGCATCGTGGATCAGCACCAGCTCCGGCGCGTCGTCTTCAAGCGCGTCGAGCGCCGCACGGACCGAGGCCTGCCGGGTGGGTCCGCCCGCCACGAGGCGAACTCCGGTGACCCCTTCGAGGGCTTCCTTCGCGACGCTCTCGGCGCCGGGAGGTACGGCGACGGCCACCGGCCCGGCGCCGGCCGCGACCAGCGCTTCGGCGGCGTGCCGAACGACCGGCTTGCCTCGCCACGGGGCGAACTGCTTGGGAACGGGCTGCCCTGCACGCAGTCCCTGGCCGGCCGCGACAATGACGGCGGCGAACCGTGCTGAAGTGGGAGCACCCATCGCGGGCCGGGCGCTAGCGGGTTGCGGCAACCGTCGCAATCCACTATGCGCTGCCCGATTTTTAGGCACACTTCCCGATGAACTCGCTGCCCACCCCCCCGGCGCTGAAGCCGATCGAGATCGGCCCGGTGCGGATCGACTGCCCGGTCGTGCTCGCGCCGATGACCGGCGTCACCGACATGCCGTTCCGCGCGCTCGTTCGCCGCTACGGGTCGGGACTCAGCGTGACCGAGATGATCGCCAGCCAGGCGGCCATCCGCGAGACGCGGCAGAGCCTGCAGAAGGCCGAGTGGGACGCGATCGAGGATCCCGTGTCGATGCAGCTCGTGGGCTGCGACCCGGATTCGATGGCCGAAGCGGCGAAGCTCAGCGAACAGCGCGGCGCGGCGATCATCGACATCAATTTCGGCTGCCCGGTGCGCAAGGTTGTCGGCGCCTATGCCGGCAGCGCGTTGATGCGCGAGGTTCCGCTGGCGACGAAGCTGATGGAAGCCACGGTCAAGGCTGTCTCCGTTCCGGTCACGGTCAAGATGCGGATGGGCTGGGATCACGACAGCCTCAATGCGCCCGAGCTCGCGCGCATCGCCGAGGACGTCGGGGTCAAGCTTGTCACGGTGCACGGGCGCACCCGCAACCAGATGTACAAGGGGGAGGCCGACTGGGCCTTCGTCCGCAAGGTCAAGGACGCGGTGTCGATCCCGGTGATCGTCAACGGAGACATCTGCGGCATTGCCGACGCCGCCAGGGCGCTCGAGCAGTCGGGCGCCGACGGGGTGATGATCGGCCGTGGCGCCTGTGGCAAGCCGTGGCTGCTGGGGCAGGTCATGCACTGGTGGCGGACCGGCGAGGTGCTGCCGGACCCTGACATCGACGAACAGTACACGACGCTCACGAGGCACTACCGCGCGATGCTGGAGCACTACGGCGAGGACGTGGGGGTCAAGATCGCTCGCAAGCACCTGGGGTGGTACACAAAGGGGATGCCGGGCTCGGCCGAGTTCCGCAACTTCGTCAACTTCATCGACGACCCGGCGCAGGTGCTCGGCGAGCTCGAGCGCTTCTACGAGCCGTTCCTGCGGCGACGCGCAGCGTGAAGGAGTTCGAATCCGTGGGTCAACCCGACCTGCGCGACCAGATTGCCGGACTGACTTTCGCGCTGATCCTGCTCGCCCCGGACCTGACGATTGCCCAGGTCAATCCGGCGGCGGAGAACCTGATCGGCCGCAGCGCTCGCAAGCTGCTGGGGTGCAAGTTCCTCGACGTTGTCCGCTTCGCCGAGGAGCGCGTGCTCGACCGGCTGATCGGAGAGGATGCGCAGCTCGTCGCCCGGGGGCTGGCGGTCGAGGTCGACGGGCGGACGTCGCAAGTCAATCTCACGATCTCCTCGCTCGCAGCCCATCCGGGTTGGCGCGTGGTCACGCTGTCCGACGCCGTGCAGGGCGAGCGCTTCACCGACGACGAGCGCGGCGGCGCGCTGCGTGGGCCGGCGGTGCTTGCACACGAGATCAAGAACCCGCTGTCGGCGATTCGCGGCGCGGCGCAACTCGTCGCCCGCAAGCTCGACGAAACGGACCGGGCGCTGACCGATCTGATCACCGACGAGGTCGATCGCATCGCCCAGCTGATCGACCGGATGCAGCGCCTCGGTCGCGAGCAGCCGGAACCCGTGGCTCCGCTCAACCTTCACGAGGCGATCCATCGCGCGTGCGACACCGTGCGCGCCGCCGGCGGGCTCCCGGTTCGGCTCCGCGAGGAATTCGATCCCTCGCTGCCGCCGGTGCTCGCCAACGAGGGGGCGCTGGTGCAGGTCCTGATCAACCTGATCGGCAATGCGCGCGACGCGTGCGAGGGGGTCAAGGACCCCGAGATCGTGCTGCGCACGCGCTTCGTCAGCGGCCTGGTGATGAACGTGATCCGTCTCGGACGCCCGGTGAAACTGCCGATCGAGGTCCAGGTCAGCGACAATGGCCCGGGGGTCGATCCGGCGCTGCGCGACCACATCTTCGAGCCGTTCGTCTCGAGCAAGAAGAACGGACAGGGGCTGGGCCTCGCGCTGGTCAACAAGCTGGTACGCGACATGGACGGCCGCATCGGCCACGAACGCGACGAAGCCGGTGGATGGACGCACTTTCGCGTGCATCTGCCGATGGCGAAATAGGAAAGGCACAGAATGACCCGGCGAGCCTTGCTGGTCGAGGACGATGCGTCGATCGCCACCGTCATAACGGCGGGGCTCGAAGCGGAGGCGTTCACGGTCGACCGCTGTGACAGCGTCGCCGAACGCGACCGGCTGCTCGCGAAGGATTCCTACGACGTGATGCTGACCGACGTCGTGCTGACCGACGGCGACGGGATCGCCACGCTCGACGAAATCCACCGCGTCTATCCCGAGATGCCGGTGATCATCCTGTCGGCTCAGAACACGCTCGATACAGCGGTGCGCGCGACCGAGACCGGCGCGTTCGAATATTTCCCGAAGCCGTTCGATCTCGACGAACTCGTCCGCGCCGCGTGCCAGGCGGCCGATTCGCGCGGGAGCGGCGAGACCGACCGGGAGGATGTAGGGGAGGGGCTGCCGCTGATCGGGCGCAGCCAGGCGATGCAGGACGTCTACCGGATGATCGCCCGGGTCCTGCGTAACGACCTCACGGTACTGGTCCTCGGTGAATCGGGCACCGGCAAGGAGCTCGTCGCGGAAGCGATCCACCAGCTCGGCGCGCGCAAGCACGGGCCCTTCGTTGCCGTCAACACCGCGGCAATTCCCCGCGAGCTGATCGAGAGCGAGCTGTTCGGGCACGAGAAGGGCGCGTTCACCGGCGCGGTCAGCCGGGCGATCGGCAAGTTCGAGCAGGCCCACGGCGGCACGCTGTTCCTCGACGAGATCGGCGACATGCCGCCCGAGGCGCAGACGCGGCTGCTGCGCGCACTGCAGTCGGGGCGAATCCGCCGCGTCGGCGGGCGCGAGGAAATCGCCATCGACGTGCGCATCGTCGCCGCGACCAACCGCGACCTCGCGCCGATGATCGCCGACGGGACGTTTCGCGAGGACCTCTACTACCGGCTCAACGTCGTTCCGATCCACTTGCCGCCGCTGCGCGAGCGCAAGGGCGACATCGAGCCGCTGGCACGCCACTTCCTGAGACGTGCGGCGGAGGAGGGCCTGCCCGCGCGCGGGCTGTCCCGGCAGGCCGTCGCGCTGCTCGAAGAGCAGCCGTGGCGCGGCAACGTGCGCGAGCTGCGCAACTTCATGTTCCGCGCAGCGCTGCTCACCCGTGACGACGAGATCGACGCAACGACCGTCCGCCAGCTCCTGTCGGACCGTCCGGCGCCCGAGCCGGCGGCCGGTGCCGACTTCGCGAGTGCGCTGGCGGCGTGGCTCGAGCGAAACCCCGTGGCCCCGGGGACGCTCTATCACGGCGCACTCGCGGCCTTCGAACGGCCGCTGTTCGAGCACGCGCTGCGCCGAACGGGCGGCAACCAGCTGCGCGCGGCGCAGCTGCTCGGGATCAACCGCAACACGCTGCGCAAGCGCCTCGACGACCTCGACATCAACCCCGAAGGGTTCGCTCGCCGCGGATAGCAGCCGGCCGGCCGCAAAAAGCCCTTGCAAAGCCGCAACAGGGGCGTTGTAAGTCTGCAACGATGGCCTCAACCCCCGGCCCAGAGCACGCTCCCGCGACTGCCCGCCGTTCGCCGCGATGGTGGCGTCGCCTGCAGGTTGCCTCTCGCCGGGCCAATCTCTACCGCTGGCTCGAGATCGCAGCCGCCGTAGTGCTGCTGATCATGCTGGCGACCGCCTACCTGGCGCTCGCCGGAGCAAGCGATCCGGGCGAACTGGTGCCTTCGGGACAGGCGGCGCTGCTGCTGATCGGCACGCTGATTCCGGCGATGGGGTTGCTGGTGCTCGCGGGGCGGCGGCTGGCGATCCGCAGAGCGGGCGGCACGAGTGCGCGCCTGCACGTCAATCTGGTGTTCTTCTTCTCGCTGGTCGCCTCGATCCCGACGTTGCTGGTCGCGGTTTTCGCCAGCTTCCTGTTCCAGTGGGGGGTGGAGTTCTGGTTCTCCGGCGAGCGTCGGGGGCTGCTCGAGAACGCCAACGAGCTCGCCCGCGGGTACTATGACGAGAACCAGCGCCAGGTCGGCAACGAAGCCGTGGCGATGGCCGACGACGTACGCTTCTTCCTGCAGAACTGGCCGATGACGGATGTCCGGTTCATCGAACAGTACGGCTTCCAGGCGCTGGCCCGCGGGCTCAGCGAGACGGCGATCCTGCAGCAGGCGCCCGACGGCGGCCTGCGTGTCGCGGCGATCGTCGACCCGAGCGAGGATTCGACGCGCGAGCGGATTTCCGCCGATACCCTGGCACGGTTGCAGGCGGGCGAGCAGGTGGTCGTCATCCCCAGTCAGTCGCGGATCGAGGCCGTGACCCCTCTCGATCGCGCGTCGCAAACCTACCTCTACATCGCCCGCGACGCCGATCCGCTGGCTTACAGCCAGTGGCAACGCGCGCAGACGGTCATCGAAAGCTACGATGTGCTCGGGCGGGAAGGGCGGCTGCTGCAGATGCAGTTCAACCTCGCCCTGTTCGGCGTCTCGCTCGCGCTGGTCGGTCTCGCGGTCTGGTTCGCGCTGCGCTTTGCCGACCGGCAGGTGAAGCCGCTGGCCGAGCTGGTCACGGCGGCGCGCGAGGTCGGCGCCGGCAACTACGCGTTGCGCGTGACCGGGCGGACCGGTCCGGACGAGATCGGCCTGCTCAACCGCGCGTTCAACCGGATGACCGCGCAGATCGAGCGGCAGACCGACGCGCTGGTCAGCGCCAACCGGCAGCTCGCCGAGCGCCGCGCGTTCATCGAAGCCGTGCTGCAGTCGATCACCGCAGGGATCGTCTCGGTCGACACCCGCGAGCAGGTGGTGCTGATGAACACCTCGGCGCAGCAGTTGCTGCTCGACCGGGTTGGGCCGGCGCCGATCGGGCTCGCGCTCGGCGAGATCGCCCCGCAGATCGCGACGCTGCTGCGCAGCGGGTCGAGCGGCGGAATCGTCCAGTACAACAAGGGCGGGGAGCTGCTGACGCTGGCGGTCAAGGTCGCGCCCGCGGCCGAGGGGTACGTGATCACCTTCGAGGACATCACCCGGCAGCTGCTCGACCAGCGCCAGGCTGCGTGGTCGGACGTCGCCCGCCGCATCGCGCACGAGATCAAGAACCCGCTGACGCCGATCCAGCTCGCCGCCGAGCGGCTCAGGCGGCGCTACGGGAAACAGATCGAGCAGGATGGCGAGCTGTTCGAGGAGCTTACCGCCACGATCATCCGCCAGGTCGGCGACCTCAGGAAGATGGTCGACGAGTTCTCGTCGTTCGCCCGGCTGCCCAAGCCGGTGTTCCGTTCGGAAGATGCGGTCGACCTGATCCGCCAGGCGCTCTTCCTGCAGGAAGTCGGGCATCCCGAGATCGACTACCGCTTTTCCGCTCCGGCCGAGGTGCCGCGCATCGAATGCGACCGGCACCAGTTCGGCCAGGCCATGACCAACGTGCTCAAGAACGCCGCCGAGGCGGTCGATGCCCGCCGGCGCGAAGCGGAGCCCGACTACCGCGGCCGGATCGGGGTCGAGGTCGAGTTCGACGACCAGCAGCTGACGGTCTGCGTCACCGACAACGGCATTGGGCTCCCGCAGGAGGGCGTGGCCATCATGGAGCCCTACGTGACGACGCGCGAGAAGGGCACCGGCCTCGGTCTCGCGATCGTCAAGAAGATCGTCGAGGAGCACGGCGGCGAACTCAGTTTTGCCCTCGCGGACGGCGGCGGCACGCGGGCGATCCTGCGCTTTGCGCGCGACCCGGCGAGCGTCGCCGCCGGAAGCGAGGCGGCGGAATGACAGGGGGGCAAGAACCTTCGATGGAGACCGATTGATGGCGCTCGACATCCTTGTCGTCGACGACGAACAGGACATCCGCGAGCTGGTCGCGGGCGTCCTCACCGATGAGGGCTATACCTGCCGCACAGCCGGAGACAGCGCGACCGCGCTCAAGCTGGTCGACGAGCGCCGGCCCAGCCTGGTCCTTCTCGACGTGTGGCTTCACGGGAGCCCGATGGACGGGCTCGAAGTGCTCGACGCGATCAAGCAGCGCGAGCCGCAGCTGCCGGTGATCATCTTCTCGGGGCACGGCAACATCGACACTGCGGTGTCGGCGATCTCGCGCGGGGCGGTTGACTTCATCGAGAAGCCGTTCGAGGCTGAACGCCTGCTGCTGCTGGTCGCCCGCGCGACCGAGACCGAGCGGCTCCGGCGCGAGAACGAACGGCTGCGCGAAGGAGCGCTGCTGGCCGAGGAATTCACCGGCAACTCGAGCGTCATCAACCAGGTCCGCGCCACGCTGCGTCGCGTGGCCAATACCGGCAGCCGCGTGCTGATCACCGGGCCCGCGGGCTCGGGCAAGGAAGTGGCTGCACGCCTCCTGCATGCCTGGAGCCCGCGGGCCGACAAGGCCTTCGTCACGGTCAATTCGGCGCGGATCACGCCCGAACGCTTCGAGCAGGAGCTGTTCGGGGAGGAGGCCGACGGAAAGCTGGTGCGGGCCGGCCTGCTCGAAATGGCCGACGGCGGCACGCTCTATCTCGACGAAGTTGCGGATATGCCGCTCAGCACCCAGGCGCGCATCCTGCGCGTGCTGACCGAGCAGAAGTTCGTGCGCGCCGGCGGCAACCGGCAGATCGGGGTCGACGTGCGCGTGGTGTCCTCGACGGCGCGCGACCTCGAGAAGGAGATCGCCGAAAAGCGCTTCCGCGAGGACCTGTTCTATCGGCTCAACGTCGTTCCCGTCGCCGTCCCGTCGCTCGGCGAACGGCGCGACGACATTCCCGCGCTCGCCGATCACTTCTTCACGCGTTACGCGCGCGAGCAGGGCCTCGCTCCTCCGGAAATCTCGCCCGAGGCGATGGCCGCGCTGCAGGCCTACGACTGGCCGGGCAACGTGCGGCAGCTGCGCAACGTCGTCGAGCGGACCGTGATCCTTGCCCCGCGCGAGCGGATGGCGAGGATCGAGCCCGACATGCTTCCCTCGGAAGTTGTCGGCGGCTCGTCAGAGAACGGCACGGGCCTGTCGACGCTGATGGGCGTGCCGCTGCGCGAGGCGCGTGAAAGCTTCGAGCGCGAATACCTGCGGATCCAGATCCGCCGTTTCTCGGGAAATATCTCGAAGACCGCGGGCTTCATCGGGATGGAGCGCTCGGCCCTGCACCGCAAGCTCAAGCTGCTCGGGATGAGCGACCGCGACGCCGCGGTCGAGAAGGACTGACCCCCCGGGAACCGCCGGACCCCGGCGGAATTGGGGGATTTGGGATTTGCGCATTTGAACAGCCGCACATAGAATTCGGGCAGGAGATTTCGGCCTTCCGTCTGCTGTCACATGCGGAGGCCAGAACGCGGACCGCGGGTTGCGGCCGCCAACAAGAGGAGTCAGACGAATGACCAAGGGAACCCTGTCGCCGCGCCCCCGGGCAACGCCGGAACCGGTGGCGGCACCCCCAGCAGGTGCGGTCGCAAAAGGCGCCAATCTGCAAGATCTCTTCCTCAACCACCTGCGGCGCGAAAAGACCCCGGTGACGATGTTCCTGGTAAAGGGCGTCAAGCTGCAGGGGATCGTGACCTGGTTCGACAACTTCTCGATCCTGCTGCGGCGGGACGGGCAGTCGCAGCTGGTCTACAAGCACGCGATTTCGACGATCATGCCGGGTCAGCCGATCGACGCCGCGCAGTTCGGGCCCGGCGGTGATGGTGGCAAGAAGCAGCGCCTGCTACAGGATGTGTTCCTGTCGCGCGTGCGCGACGCCGGCGTGCAGGTGACGATGTTCCTGGTCAACGGCGTGATGCTGCAGGGACGGATCGCAGCCTACGACCTGTTCTGCATGCTGCTCGAGCGCGAGGGTTTCGTCCAGCTGGCCTACAAGCACGCGGTCTCGACGATCCAGCCGGCCGCGCCGGTCGATCTGACGACCGGGCTCGACGAAGAGGAAGGGCCCGAAGACTGAGGTGGCCGTCTGAGTTTCGATGATACGATCGAAGGCGGGGTAACCCGCGGGGCGAGGGCAGTGGTCGTCTGCCCCGACATCCGCCGCCAGCGTCAGGCGTCGGACCCCGAAGCGCGCCTCGAGGAAGCCAAGGGACTGGCCGAAGCTATCGGCATCGTCGTCGCCGATGCCTTCATCCTGCCGGTGCGCGACGTCCGTCCGGGCACCCTGTTCGGGGAGGGCCAGATCGAGCGTATCGAGGTCGCCTGCGCGCAGGAGGAGGCGGAGCTGGTCATTGTCGACGGGGCGCTTTCGGCGATCCAGCAGCGCAACCTCGAGGAACGGCTCAAGTGCAAGGTCATCGACCGGACCGGCCTGATCCTCGAAATCTTCGGTGAGCGCGCGGCGACGGCCGAAGGACGGTTGCAGGTCGAACTCGCGCATCTCGACTACCAGCAGAGCCGTCTCGTGCGCAGCTGGACCCACCTCGAACGCCAGCGCGGTGGCTTCGGGTTTCTCGGCGGCCCCGGCGAGACTCAGATCGAGGCCGACCGACGGATGATCCGCGCGCGCATGGGCAAGCTGCGTCGGGAACTCGAGCAGGTTCGTCGGACGCGCGCGTTGCACCGGGAGCGGCGGGGCCGGGCGCCCTGGCCCGTGATCGCGCTGGTCGGCTACACCAACGCCGGCAAATCGACGCTGTTCAACCGCCTGACCGGTGCCGGTGTCATGGCCGAGGACCTGCTTTTCGCAACGCTCGATCCGACCATGCGGGCGATCTCGCTCCCCGGAGTCGAGAAGGCGATCCTGTCAGACACGGTCGGCTTCATTTCGGACCTTCCGACGCAGCTGGTGGCGGCCTTCCGGGCAACACTCGAGGAGGTCACCGCAGCCGACGTGATCCTCCACGTGCGCGACATCGCCAATCCCGACAGCGCCGCCCAAAAGCGCCAGGTGCTCGCGGTCCTCGAAGAGCTCGGAGTGATCGACGGGGAAGGGGGCGAACCGACGATTCCGATCATCGAGCTGTGGAACAAGTGGGACCTGCTCGACGACGAACGGCGTATCGAGATCGAGGCGCTTGCCGCGATCGATCCGGAGGTGCTGCCAGTCTCGGCGCTCACCGGTTTCGGCGTCGATCGGGTCCTCCAGCGGCTCGGCGAAGCGCTGACCAAGGGGGCGCGGCGACACACGATTACCCTTCCGGCCAGCGCCGGGCAAAAGATCGCCTGGCTTCACTCGCACGGCGAGGTGCTGGCCGAGGAGGAGGCTGGAGAAGGGGAGGAGGGCCCGCTGCGGCGCATCGAGGTCAGGCTCACCGACAAGGAATTGGGCCGGTTCGAAGCGCTCGACGGCTGACGGGGCTATGTGGGGAGAGATCGTCACCGGCTACGAGCCACAATTCGACTTCCCGGAGCGCGAGGGGCAGCCCGCCCGTCCCTGGCTGCTGGCTTCGGTGCCGCGGACCGGCAGCACCTATGTGAGCCACCTGCTGTGGGCCTCCGGTTGCCTCGGCGCCCCTCTCGAATACCTCAACTTCGAGCCAGCCGGGCCATATGGTTTCGCCAGCCGTTCGCCCGCGCGCCAGACGGAGCTGTGGCGTTCGGCGCTGCGCCGGAGGACGTCACCGAACGGGGTGTTCGGGCTCAAGGCCTTTCCGTTGCAGTTCGGCGACCTGAATGCAGCCAATCCCGGGCTCGTGAACGAGGTCATGCGGACGCTGTTTCCCCGGGGCCTGTGGCCGAGGGTAGTGCAGTTGCGCCGGCGCGACCGGACCGCGCACGCGATCTCCTACGCGCGCGCGCTGCTCTCCGGAATCTGGCGCAAGGAGCAGGAACCCGAGGATCGGCCCGAGCCCGAATATTCGGACGTCGCGATGAACCACGCGTTGCGGCTGATCGACGAGCAGGAGGCGATCTGGAACAAGATGTTCAACGACTTGCGGATCGAACCTCTCGTACTCTGGTACGAAGACATTCTCGATATCCCGGCGGCTGCGCCAGCTGCGGTGGCGCGCTACCTGGGAGTGGATCTCGATCCGGCCGCAGCCGTCGCGGTGCCAGCGATCGAACGGCAATCGCAGGCTGGCGCCCGGGCCTGGGCCGAACGCCACGCGCTCAGCTCTCGGCGCTCTTGACCTCCTGCCACAGCGCCTCCTGTTGAACGAGCGTGAGGTCGGCGAAGCCCTCTCCGGCGCGGGCTTCCATGGCCCGAAAACGGCGCTCGAACTTGTCATTCGCGGCACGTAGCGCCTCTTCAGCGCCGATCCCATAGGCGCGCACGAGGTTGACCGCGGCAAACAAGAGGTCGCCCGCTTCTTCCAGTCGTTTGTCGGGCGAAGCTGCCTGGAGCTCGGAGACTTCTTCGGCGAGTTTCTCGGCCGGACCGTCGGTATCCGGCCAGTCGAATCCGACACGCGCGGCACGCTTCTGCAGCTTTTCGGCGCGCATCAGTGCCGGCAGCGCCCGCGCCACGCCGTCGAGCGCGCTGGAGGCTCCTTTGCGGGCGCGCTCGGCCGCCTTGATGGCTTCCCAGCGTGCGTCGCGGCCTTCTCCGGGTGGTGGTGCGCCAGCGAAGATATGCGGATGGCGCGCCTCGAGCTTGTCCGAAATCGACCGCGCGACGTCGTCGAAGTCGAACAGGCCGGCTTCTTCGGCAATGCGCGACTGGAAGATCACCTGGAACAGCAGGTCGCCAAGCTCGTCGCGGATCTCGTCGACGTCGCCTCGGGCAACGGCGTCGGCAACTTCATAGGCTTCCTCGATCGTGTGCGGGACGATCGTTTCGAATCGTTGGGCACGGTCCCATTCGCATCCGTTTTCGGGATCGCGCAGGGTCGCCATGATGCGGAGGAGGCGGTCTAGCTGTTCGGACATCGCAGAATGATAATAGATATTATGTTAAATGGAATCGAGGCCGGGCGCCCTCTCAACTCTCAAGCGCGATGAAGACCCCGGTCGCCAGCAGGAACATGCCCAACCACGCCAGGCCCATGACCACGCTCTGGCGAGCCCCGACGCGATGGGCCCGATACGATCCGAACGCGAGCACCAGCCAGCCCGCCATCGCGATCAGCGAGACCCACGCGTACTCGTTCACGCGATCAGCTCCATGCCGTCGTAGCCGACCAAGACCCCGGGCGGAACTTCGGCTGACAACGTGGCATAGTCCATCGTGTAGTCGAGATGAGTCAGCACCGTGGTCCCGGCGCGGCAGCGTTCCGCCAGTTCCAGCGCAACGGCCAGACTGGCGTGGGTCGGATGCGGTTCGCGACGCAGGCAATCGGTGACCAGGATATCGACACCCTCGAACAACGCGACCATCTCGCTCGTGATCTCGCTGAAGTCCGTTGCATAGGCGATTGATTTTCCGTCGGTATCAAAACGGAAGCCCGTGCTCGTCGTCGGTCCGTGAGGCATCTCTACGGAGCCGATCGCGAAGCCCGCGTGGATCTTGACCAGCTCGAGAGTCTCGAGATGAACGATCGTCGGATAGCCGTAACGCCCCGAGAAGACATAGCTGAACCTCTGGCGCAGGCTGCGCGCGGTTTCGGCCGAGGCGAAGCCGGGCAGCGGCGCGTTGCGCGTGAAGCGCATCGGCCGCAGGTCGTCGATGCCGTGACAATGGTCGGCGTGGTCGTGCGTCCAGAACACCGCGTCGACCTTGTCGATGCCATTGTCGAGGAGCTGCTGACGCAGGTCGGTCGAGGTATCGACAAGCAGCCGCTCGCCCGCGTTGCTTTCGACGACAATCGAGACCCTTGTGCGCCGGTTCTTGGGCTCGTTGGGATCGCACTCTCCCCAGTCGTTGCCGAGCCGCGGCACGCCGGTCGAAGTGCCGCACCCGAGCACGAGGAGCTTCACGCGGCGGCCTTGTCGAACAGCTGGTAGAAATTGCGCGTCGTCGAAGCTGCGAGAGTCTCGACCGATTCACCGCGCAGGCCCGCGACGAATTCGGCCGTGTTCCGAACGAACGCCGGCTCGCAGGTCTTCCCCCGGTGCGGCACCGGCGCGAGGAACGGGCTGTCGGTCTCGACGAGCAGGCGATCTTCGGGAATTTCGGGAACGAATTCCTGGAGATCGCGCGCGTTCTTGAAGGTGACTATGCCGGAAAGCGAGATCGTAAGGCCGAGATCGAGGACCTTGCGGCCGAACTCGGCGGAGGCGGTGAAGCAGTGGATCAGCGCCGGGAAGGCGCCCTTCTCCATCTCGTCCGCCAGGATCGCCACCGTGTCGTCCTCCGCATCGCGCGTATGAACGATCAGCGGCAGGCCCGTTTCCCGGGAAACGGCGATGTGCGTACGGAACAAGTCGCGCTGAACGGCGCGGTCCGAGCGGTCGTAGTAGTAGTCGAGTCCGCTTTCCCCGATCCCCACCACGCGCGGATGCGAAGCCGCCTCGAGCAACGCGGCCTCGCCGAGATCGGCGTGCTGCTCGGCCTCGTGCGGGTGGATGCCGATGCTCGCCCAGACGTCGGGCTCGCGTTCAGCGGTACCGACGACGGCGTCCCACTCGCTGCGGCGGGTCGAGATATTGAGGAAGGCGGAAATTCCGGCCTCGCGCGCCCGTGACAGCACCGCCCCCTGTTCCTCGACGAGGCCGGGGTAGTTGAGGTGGCAGTGGCTGTCGACGAGCATCACTCGGTTTCCTCCACGAGCTCGAGGCGTGGAAAGGCGGGTGTGGGGTTCTCGACCCGAACATCGCCGATCCCGGTTTCCAGGGCAGCGAAATCGCGCGCGTCGACGGGAATGCACAGGGCGTCGAGGATCCTGGCCGAGGCCAGCGGGGTGACTGGCGAAATGGCGATCGCGAGGTCGCGAATGCAGCCGCACAGGGTGGCCAGCACGCGTTCCATTCGCGCCGGATCGGTCTTGCGCAGGGCCCACGGAGCCTGCTCGTCGATGTAGGCGTTGCAGGCGAACACGGCCTGCATCCAGGCCTCGATCCCGGCCGCGAAAGCCAGCTTGTCGAACGCTTCGGGCAGTTCGACCGAGCATGCCTGTCGCACTCTGGAGAGCAACGCCGTGTCGACGTCTTCGCGGGGCGCTTCCGGCGCAAGCCGGCCAGCGCAGTTCTTGGCGACGAAACTCATGACCCGCTGCGCCAGGTTGCCGAAGCTGTTGGCGAGCTCGGCGTTGGCGCGGTTGACGATCGCTTCGTGCGACCAGCTGCCGTCCTGTCCGAAGCTGAACTCGCGCAGCAGGAAATAGCGCAGTACCTCGACACCATAGCGGTCGGCGAGCTCGCTCGGATCGACGACGTTGCCGAGCGACTTGGACATCTTTTCGCCGCGGTTGAGCAGGAAGCCGTGTCCGAAGACCTTTTTCGGCAGCGCGATCCCCGCGCTCATCAGGAATGCCGGCCAGTAGACCGCATGGAAGCGCACGATGTCCTTGCCGATCAGGTGCAAGTCGGCCGGCCAGAACTTCTCCATGTCGGGCGTGGCGTCGGGATAACCGAGCCCGGTCAGGTAGTTGGTCAGGGCGTCGACCCAGACGTACATCACGTGATTCTCGTGGCCGGGAACCTTGACTCCCCAGTCGAAGCTGGTGCGCGAAACCGACAGATCCCTCAACCCGCCCTCGACGAACCGGACAACCTCATTTCGCCTCGTCTCCGGTTCGATGAAGCCCGGGTTGTCACGATAGAGTGCGAGCAGCGGCTCCTGGTACCTCGACAGGCGGAAGAACCAGCTTTCTTCGACCGTCCATTCGACGGGGGTGCCCTGCGGCGAGAGTTTCTCGCCACCCTCCCCTTCGATCAGTTCGCTCTCGTCGTAGTAGGCCTCGTCGCGCACCGAGTACCAGCCCTCGTAGCGATCGAGGTAGAGGTCGCCGTTGGCCTCCATCGCCTTCCAGATCGCCTGGCTGGCGCGATGGTGAACATCCTCGGTGGTGCGGATGAAACGGTCGTAGGAAATGTTCAGTTTGTCGAACAACTCCCGGAAATGGCCCGACATCTCGTCGGCCAGCTGGCGCGGCGTAACTCCGAGGTCGCGGGCCTTCTGAGCCATCTTGAGCCCGTGCTCGTCGGTTCCGGTCTGGAACCGTACCTCGTGCCCGCGCAGACGCTTGAAGCGCGCCAGCACGTCAGCGGCGATCGTCTCGTAGGCGTGGCCGATGTGCGGCCGCCCGTTCGGATAGTGGATCGCGGTGGTGAGGTAGAACGGTTCAGGCATGCTCGGGTGCACTAGGCACCGCGAGCGAGGCGAGCAAGGTGCCGATTTCCATCACCAGTAGCCCGGCCTCGAAATTGTAGGTCGGCGCTTGCGCGGCGAGCCGATTGAGATCGGCGTGGGCCTCGGTCAGCGTCGGGATCGCGGCGAGCGGCGTGCTGACCATCCGCGAGGCGACCACCGCGCGGGCGAGGTCGATGGCAGCCAGCTGCCGCTGGCGGTCGGGCCGTTGGCCGATTGCGGCGGCCAGCTGACCGCGGCGCGAAAAGTCCGGATCGCCGTGTTCGACGATCTCGCGCATCAGCGCATGTACCCTGGAGAGATCAAGCTCGACGAACTCCAGCGCCACGCCGGGCGAGCCGCCGGCTGCGGCGATTGCCGCCTCGCGCATCGCGGCGTCGGCCTCGGGCGCTTCGCGGCGCAGGATCCCGTCGATCTCCGTCGCGTCGAGCGGGGCGAATGGCAGCAACCGGCAGCGCGAGCGGATCGTCGGCAGCAGGCGCCCCGGACGGTGGGCGACGAGCAGGAAATAGCTCCCCGCCGGCGGTTCTTCGAGGCTTTTCAGAAGCGCGTTGGCCGCGCCCTTCTCCAGGTCGTCGGCCGGATCGATGATGATCACCCTGCGCCCACCGAGTGTCGGCCGCGTGGTCAGCCGCTGCTGCATCGCGCGGATCTGCTCGACCGTGATGTTGCGCTTGCGCTGGTAGGGCTTGCCCTCTTCTCGCTTCTTCTCGTCATCGGCCGTCGCCGGTAGCGGCTCGAGCACGATGACATCGGGATGATCGCCCTTCGGCTGAGCGACGCCGGGCTCGTCGACCAGCTCGCGCGCGGCAGCAAGCGCGAAGGCCGCCTTGCCGAGGCCGCGCTTGCCCGCGAGAATCCAGCCGTGATGCAGCCGTGGGCTTGCGAGCGCCGCGCGCCAGGCGCGCCAGACGTCGTCGTGGCCGACGAGGCTCATGCCAGCCCTTCGAGCAGCGGCGCGATCGCCTGCATCACCAGCGCGTGCGTTTCGGCGGCGGTGGCCTGGCTGGCGATGCGCGCGAAGCGCGCGGGTTCGGCCTCGGCAATCCGCGCAAACGCGGCTGCGACCTCGGCGTGATAGGCGGCTTCGCGTCCGCCGATCGCGTCGCTTTCGCCGCCATCGCGCCGTGCGAGCCGCGTGGCGGCTTCCTCGGGCGCGACGTCGATAAGCACCGCGAGGTCGGGGAGGAGCCCGCCCGAACCGATGCGGTGCAGCTCGAGCACCTCCGCGTCCGACAGCCCCCCTCCCCCGCCCTGATAGGCTCGCGACGAGTCGACGAAGCGGTCGCTTACGACCCACCGTCCGGCTTCGAGCGCAGGACGGATCGCCCTCGCCACGTGATCCGCACGGGCGGCGGCGAACAGGAGGGCTTCGGTGTTCGCGTCCCATCCCTCTCCGGGAGGGGCGAGCAGCAGCTCGCGAATGGCTTCCGCGCCCGGCGTACCCCCGGGCTCGCGCGTCAGCAGCACGTCAATCCCGTGTGCACGCAGCGCTTCGGCCAGCAGGCGGGCCTGGGTCGACTTGCCGGCCCCTTCGCCGCCCTCGAAGGCAATGAAGCGCCCGCGGGTCACGTCAGCAGGCCGAGGATGCCATTGCGCAGCCGCTGCAGCAGGTTGGCTCGCGCGACGGGCTCGGCTGCGACCAGCGGTACGTCGTGAGGTATCTGCCCGGGTACCTCGACCCGGAGGAAGGCAACCTGCTGCCCCTCGGCGATCGGGGCCTCGATCGGGCCGCGGTAGCGGATCGACAGCTGGGCGTCCTTCAGCCGCTCCTGCGGGATGCTCGCCCTGATCTCGCGCTGGGTCCGTAGCGCGACTTCGCCGCGGGCCCCGTTCTGGACCAGGGCATGGCCGACGGAAAGGTCGGCAGGCAGGATCACGCGGCTCTCGAACGCCTCGAAGCCCCATTGCAGCAGATTTCGCGCGGTGCTGTTGCGGATTGCTGCGGTCGGGGCGCCGGCCACGACCATCACGAGGCGGCGGCCGTTGCGCTCCGCCGAACCGAGAAAGTTGTAGCCCGACTGGCGTGTGAAGCCGGTCTTCATCCCGTCGGCACCTTCGATCACTCCGGTGATCGGGTCATGATTGTTCTGGGCGATGTTGCGGTATCGCATGCCGCGATGGCCGAAAAAGCGCCGGTAGAGCGCGGGATAGCGGGTCGTCATCGCCTCGGCGAGGATCGCAAGGTCGCGCGCGCTCGTGTAGGTCCGGCCCTCGTCCGGCCACCCGTTGGGCGTGCCGAAATGCGTATCGTTCATGCCGAGCTCGGCGGCGTTCTCGTTCATCAGGTCGAGCCAGGCCTGCTCCGAGCCGACCGCCGCCAGCGCCAGCGCGACCGAAGCGTCGTTGCCGGAGACGGTGGTGATGCCGAGCAGGAGCTGGCCGACGGTCACTCGGTCGCCGGCTTCGAGGAACATCGTGGAGCCTTCGCCCGACCACTGCTCGGCCACTTCCTTGCTGATCGTTACCATCGTGTCAGGCGAGATCTTGCCCTGCTCGATCAGCCGGAACGCCGTGTAGGCGGTCATCACCTTGGTCACCGAGGCGGGAACGAAGCGCCGGTCCGCGTCGCGTGCAAACAGCGTCTGGCCGCTCGACAGGTCGACCAGCAGCGCGATCGGGATTTCGTCGGGCACCGGTGCGGCCGTGACCGACTGCAACACGATCGGGTTGGCGGGAGCCGCCCACGGCATCGACGGCACCGCCGCGAGGGCAAGCGCCAATGCCGACCCTGCGAAGAATACCTGCTTCAAGATCGCTCCCAGAACCCGAGCGGCTGGCCCTGAGCGCTCAGAAAGCCGCGCTCAACCGCTCGTGTAGATTCGCGCATCCGTATAGCCTGCGGCCCGCACCTTGGCGAGCGAGGCCTCGGCTTCGCTGCGTGTGGCGAAGGGCCCGGTGCGGACGCGATAGTAGCGGCCGGCGCGGCTGACCTCGCCGCCGAGCGCCTTTGCCGCGCGCTCGGCGCGTTCGGCCGTCGAGAAGGCCGCCGCCTGCACGACGAAGCCGCTGTCTACGGTAGTCGCCCGCGGCGCGGGAGCCGGGGTGCTGGGGGTCTCGATCGGTGGCAGCGCAGGCGGTTCGGAAGAAGCGAGGACCGGCTGCTGCTGAGCCGCGTCCGACGGCACTTCCAGTGGCGGCGCCGCGATCGCCGCACGCACGGTGACCGGGGTGGTTGCGGGAAGCTTGCGGCGGAGGACTTCCACCAGAGGCATCGGCGTGTCCATCCGCAGCGGGGCTTGCTGTCCGGCACGCAGCAGGGCGCGCTGCTCCTCCGGCGGATTGACGCGGCGCACGCGCACGGGCGCACCCGCCGCGATTTCAAGCTGCGCCAGCGCACCCGGCGACAGCGCGATGAGCTCATGGCCCGTCATCGGCCCACGCCGTTCGAGGCGGACCAGCGCGGTTCGTCCGGTATCGAGCGAGGTGACTTCGACGTAACTCGGCAGCGGCAGGGTATGGTGCGATCCGGACACGCCCGATCCGCCGGCCGTATCGGCGGCGACATAGCCGACCTCGTCGTAATTGAGCACGTCGGCCGGCACGTATTCGGTGCCGGCGATCGAATAGGACTCGCCGATCACCACCGGGTAATCGGCCTGTGGGCCGTTGACCGGCAGCGATGTGAACGAATCGGCGAAGGTTGCGCCGGACGTACCGCATGCGCCCAGCGCGAGCGCCAGGGTCAGCGCGACGGCAAGTCCGGGGACCCGACTGCCGGAATCATCAACGGGCAATCTCATCTGCAAGCAACCCCACACTCATCGCGTAGTAGTTCGAGCAGTTATATTCGAGGATGACCCGATAATTCTGGGTTAAGAGGTAGCTCGGCGCCGCCGGCCCGTCGGGCTCGAACAGCGCCGCCAGGGTGTCGTCGGCGATCGGCCCCTGCGGGATCACGCCGCGCTCGCGCCACTCGCGCACGGTCAGCCACTTGCTGTGGCGGACGTGCACGCGCGGGCACACGGGAGAGACCATCTTGGTCTGGATCGCGGCGCGGTCGACGCTGTTGGGGGTGTAGGCCCGCACGCCCCAGGGCTGGCCCTGGCGCCAGCCGGCGTCGCGGAAGTAGTTGGCGATCGAATGCAGCGTGTCGGCCTCGTTGGTCCAGATGTTGCGCACGCCGTCGCCGTCGCCGTCGACCGCGAGGCGCAGGTACACGCTCGGCAGGAACTGCGGGTTGCCGAACGCCCCGGCCCAGCTGCCGACGAGCGTCGAGCGCGGGATGCCGCTGTCGGCGATCTTGAGCAGGTCGATCAGCTCGCGCTCGAACAGCGTCCGCCGGCGCCCTTCCCACGCCAGCGTCGCCAGCGAGCGTGCGAGGTCGAAGTTGCCGCGCACAGCGCCGTAGCTGGTCTCGTGGCCCCAGATGGCGATGAGGATCGGCGCGGGGACGCCGTAGCGCGCCTCCACCTGATCGGCGAGCGGGCGGAGCTGCGCGTAGACCCGGCGCCCACCGTTGATCCGCGCGGCGGTGTTGTGGTTGGCAAGGTAGGGCGCCAGCGGCGGAAACCCCGCGCTCGGCCCGCCCGAGAGGTTGTCGCGGTCGAGCGCGAGCACACGCTCGTTCGGAGTGAGCCCGCCGAGCATGCTCGAGATCGTCGCCTCGCTCACGCCCTCGGCGCGTGCCTTGGCGGCGACCTGCTGCAGGTAGGCGTCGAACGTCTCGCCCTGCGCGCAGGCCGGCAGGGCGAGGATCAGGCTCAGGAGGGCGGCGAGTCCCGACAGCGTCCGGCGCATCATGGCTCCTTGTGCCACGCCCGGCCGCGCGAGGGAATGCCCGCCGCGCATCGCCCGGACCAATCGGCGCCTCGCCTCCTTACTTCTGCGGCCGGGTGACGACGGCGATGTGGTCGAGATTCGGGTACATGTCGGGATTGCGCGCGAGCATGTCCTTGAACGGCCCGAAGCCGCAGTTCTCGTCGTCGCCGCAGTTGGTGATCGTGTGAATGTAGCGGATCTTGCCGTCCTCGATGCGGAACACGTGCGCGTCAGGACGCCGGTTCGGGCCCATGCGCAGGAACACCGCAACCGCACCGACCACGGGATCGATCACGTAGCGCCGTTCGGCCATCTCGATGTCGTCGGGGACGCCGACGTTGCAGCTGTCGTCGGGCTGCCCCTTGCCGGTATAGACGCTGCCCTCGAGCCGGTTGCACGGGGTTCCCCACGGCACCTCGACGCTCTTGTCCTTGAACAGGTCGAGGTAGGCGTCGGCCGCCGCCTGCAGTTCCTCGCGGGTGTTGCGCCGGCCCTCCGGAATCTCGGCCCAGTCCTCGCGCTGCGCATAGTAGAGCGTCTTCTCGGCATTGAAGAGCCAGTCGCCCTCGTCGGTCACGATCGCGTCGATGCCGGCGATCGTGCCGGGAGGCGAGCCGGGCGAACCGATCGCGCGGATGATCGTCGCGGCGACGTACGGATGCTCGGGATTGGTAATGATGGCCTCGATGTACACCTGGCAGGTGGCGGTGTCGTAGAACGAGCGGTCCCAGTCGATCTTCTGCGGCGAGGCGATCAGGCCGCCGTACGTCATCGACGAAAGCTCGAAGTTCTCGTTGTAATTCACCCACTCGCCCATCGGCCGCAGGTGCATGATGGCCCGGCCGTCGGCCTGAGCGGCACGATACTGGTCGGCGATCTCGGCAAGGCGCTCGCGCGTGCAGGTCGCCTGCGCCAGGGCCGGGAAGGCGGCAGTGACGGCGGCGATCGCGCCAATGGCACCGATGACGAAACGCTTCATGTCGTTGGGCTCCCTCTCTCAACCCGCCGCGGATGCTGCGACCCGGGCCTTGCGTCCTTGGCTAGCGCAAGGGCGCAGTGGTGTCACGGGGTGACAGGGCGCCAAATCGAAGGTAGCCGGGCGCGTCCGGACAGGTGGCCGAGTGGTTTAAGGCAGCGGTCTTGAAA
>Ga0180223_1000165_pt1 | contig 124165 bp, 93 predicted proteins | sample eDN5th30CKraftOP_FD_151337 | JGI IMG/M metagenome (GOLD analysis project Ga0180223, IMG submission 151337) | Enriched Organic Plus compost microbial communities from Emeryville, California, USA - eDNA 5th pass 30_C Kraft OP (version 2) (version 2) ...
CCAAATCCTCGATTACTACCTGCCCCACGTGCTCATTCATACGCCCAATAATCTGGGAACGCATCAGCAAAAGTTCATGCTTGATGACGGATGATTCTACCTTAACAAACAACTTCCGATCACGGATGTAGAGCTGTTTGGTACGGTTAGCAATGGCATTGCCCATCAACTGCGGCCAGGCAGCTATCAACGCAGTCTCGTCAAACCTGCGCCGCAATTTGTACACATCAAGCATCTTTTCAATTGCCTCTTTGATGGTTATATCGTCACCTCTGCCACTCATATCCTTTCGAATTACTGTACGGTGCCGTGCCTGATTTCATAAACCCGCACCTTTCGGTTTATTTCTTCAAAGATACGGTTTATACGGACCGCATCCGTATCGGTGAGAAATATTTGTCCGAAATCATCGGCAGACACCATTTGCATAAGCTTGCGGGTGCGGTGATCATCCAATTTATCAAAGATGTCATCCAGCAATAACAAGGGCTTGAAGCCTTTCTGTCTATATAAAAAACTATACTGTGCCAGTTTCAATGCAATCAGGAAAGATTTCTGCTGTCCTTGGGAACCGAATTTCTTGAGCGGCATATCCACATGGATGGTAAATTGCAGATCATCCTTATGAATACCTACGGTTGTACGCTCCAACGCCCTGTCCCGATCCAGGTGTTGTTTCAATAGCTCTGCAAAATTACCGCCCATCAATTGGGATTCGTAGGTCAAAGAGACGCTTTCAGCTGTTTCCGTCAGAAAGCCGTAGTGCCCGTTAAACTCCGGGATAAACTCATCCATAAATGCGCGTCGTTTCTCAAAAATCGGCAGCCCCAATTCGACCAGCTGCGCATCCAGGACATCCAACAGACCTTTATCCAATACGCCACCCCGGGAGGCCTGCTTTAGCAGGCTGTTGCGCTGCATAAGGCAACGGTTATAAGCAATCAGCCGATCAAGATAAGGAAGGTCGGTCTGTGAAATCACATTATCGACAAAGCGGCGGCGCTCCTCGCTCCCCTCGGTTACAATCGCCGAATCGTTTGGAGAAATCATGACCAACGGAAACTGGCCGATGTGGTCCGCCAGGCGGGTATATTCCTTCTTATTCTTTTTGAATTGCTTTTTTTGATTTCGTTTCAGGCTGCAGGCTACCAAATCCAGCTGTCCATCCTTATCAAACTCCCCCTGCACCATAAACCAGTCTTCTCCCTGTTTGATTTGCTGGGAATCTACAGGATTGAAATAACTTTTACAAAGTGAAAGGTAATGGATGGCATCCAGCAGATTGGTTTTCCCGGCTCCATTGGCGCCTGTAAAGGCATTTACTTCGCGGGTAAATTGGAGCGTGGCCTCCGTATAGTTTTTGAAATTAAGGACAGACAATTTTTTCAGCCACATACCTGCAAAGGTAAGGTTTTTGATGGCTATTCCGCAGACGGCTTGATTTCTTCAAATTCCACAAATTCCCCTGCCTTTTTTGCTCCCTTTGATTGGTTTTGGGGCGGCACATAGTCGATACGTATCTTGCCGTCGGGCTGACGGGTACCATGGTTACGATAGGGCGCATTCCGTTGTTGGTACGGCTGCTGCGCATTGTCCATTACCTTCTGAGCCATCTTACGCATTGCCCAAGGGAAGATCAGCCGGAACACAATACGTACCAACCATAAAACGGCGATTGCTATGAATAAAAATTTCAGTAACCCCATACGTACACAAACATACGTAAAAAAGGATAAGATTTATTTACTGTATTTGTTTTTTTACGAACTTTTTAACGATCCATTGACAAAAACCCACCTTATTTATTGAGCCGCGTCCTTCCCCGATTTGTTTTTCGCTTTGAGAATGGCCTGCTCAAGTTCCACCTGCCGCTGCGTACCGATGATGTACACCAGCCCGTCCCGGTCGGTCAACCACACGGCGTCTTTCCCTCCCGCATAAAACTTAATCCGCCCCTTTTGATGCAGGTTATATACCGGATTGTTGATAAAGAACTTACTGTAGGGTTTACGCTCAATTTTCACAATGCTATTCAGGTCAATTTTGACCAGGCGGGTAGTCCATAAACCGCTGAGTTTGACACTCCCCTGTTCTACCGTAATGCGGTATTGAAGCATATACATCATCACAATGGACACAAATATGATCGCACTTCCCACCAATAGGAACAATTGGCTTTCGCTTTCCCGTTCGATGTTGATGTAGTATGCGATAAAACAAAACAAAGCCAGTACCAGCCGCACACTCACCCAGCCACGGTCACGGCCCAAATATTGATTTTCGATGTATATCGGTTTTTCTCCCATGGGTTTAAAAACATGCTAATGTAAGCACTTTTTTGGTTTTGCCCGTAATTTTATAACGATCGTCCATCCGATAGGGAACCACCCACAGGATATCGCCATTGCCGTTGGTCACTACAGGCACTGTATGCTTGCGGTGTACTGGAATTTTCAACGATACAAATAGATCGCTCAATTTCTTATGTCCCTTCATCCCCAAGGGCCGAAATGCATCCCCCTCTTGCCAGGACCGGATAGACAGTGGAAATACGATTTTATCCGCATCAAATTGCGCGATGTGCATTTCCGCTTGGATACGCTTGTCTTCCGATACATGAGATTCGAAACGGCATGTCCCCCATTTTACCGCTGCTCCCGGCCGCTCAAGGGCAGCAATCGGTTCATGTATTGCCTTTTTTGGGGTAAGGATTACCTCTTCGCGGTCTACATACAGCACATAGGATGACGAGGCAAACTGTTTACCTGATATCCCCGTCCCCATTAATGTACCGGCTAAGTCGCTCATTACGGCATCCGTAAAGCCAAAGGGCTTAAATAACTCGTACATCAGGAACTGCTGTGGTTCCAGGGTTGCCAATGCACGTTTACTCATGCGCCATTCTCCCTCCTTATATTCGGCAAAAAGCTGTTTGCGCAATTGTTTCACGTGGTGCTGTAATACGGTGTAGGCATCCGCAAAATGGGCCATACTTTTCGCCAAGGTTACTTCCAGGTCTGGATTGAGTTCCTTTAACCGGGGGATAACCTCCATACGGATTTTATTGCGGGCGTATTTGGTGGAGAAGTTGGATAAATCGTCCCGGTATTCCAGTTTATTCTCCTTTACGTATGCTGCGATTTCATCTGCGTTGAGAAAAAGCATCGGGCGGATAATGTGGCCACGCTTGGGCTGTATACCGCATAGGCCGGCCAACCCTGTCCCGCGCACCAGGTTAAGCAATAAGGTTTCCACATGATCGTTGCGATGTTGGGCTACCGCAATGTATTTGTAGCCTTGCGATACCCGGATGGTTTCAAACCAAGCATAGCGCAAATCACGCGCTGCCATTTGAATGGAAATACCGTGTTTACGTGCATACGATGCTGTATCGAAACGGGTTACATAGAAGGGCACATTCAATGTCTTTGCAAGTTCATATACCAACGCCTCATCCGCATCGGATTCCTTCCCCCTTAGCTGAAAGTTGCAATGCGCAAACCCCACGGCATATCCCGACTCGACAAACAGCCGGGCCATCATCACCGAATCTTTGCCTCCACTCACCGCTATTAAGATACGGTCATGCGGCTGGCACAGTGCTTGCTCTTGGAGATATTGGATAAATCGCTCCGGTACGCTCATAGGGCCAAAGGTACAGGTTATCCAACAAAAAAATCATCCATATAAGGCGCATTTTATCTAAGTTTGCTCCCGTGAAGAAAAGCCTGCTGCTCATATGCCTTTCGATGTTGGTTTCCTCCTTCCTGCATGCGCAGCAGCGGGACGAATTGAGGCTTATCTCTTCCTCACACAGCCGTCTCAGTGCGTCCACCGGCAACATGATGAATTACCGCCCGGTATACGAACACCATGGCTCCACATTATCGGCAGATAGCGGCTACGTATACAGCGACGACGAAGAAAAGCAATACTTCGATGCATTTGGAAAGGTCATCATCACCCAACCCAATGGTACGGTCATTTTTGCAGACAAACTCCACTATGTAGCGGAAACCCAGCTGGCCACCCTTACCAATAACGTACGCATGGTAGACGGAAATTCGGTATTGACCACCAATTACCTCACATACAACATGAAAAATGGTGTGGGAACTTATACGGGAGGCGGCCGGATCGTGAACACAACCGATACCATTACCAGCCGGAACGCCACGTATTTCGACAATTCCAAAGACGCCTATTTCCGTTATGATGTAGTGGTTCGCACGCCGGATGTCAAAATATATACCGATACCATGCGGTACAATTCCGTATCCAAGGTCACCTTTTTCTACGGTCCCACCAATATCAAAGGAAATGAGGGAGAAAATCTCTACACAGAACGGGGTGAGTATAATACGGAAACCGAACAGGCATGGTTTGACCGCAACAACCTGTATACTTCCGGAAGCCGGTTTTTACGGGGTGACAGTTTGTTTTATAACGGTCAGACCGGCAATGGACGTGCCGTGGACAATGTGATATTCATTGACACTGCCGATCAGTTCTTTGCCTATGGCGGCGTGGGATTGTACCACCGGGGCGACGAATCCATCACCATGACCCGGAATCCATTGGTCATGACCGTAACACGGGCCGACAGTGTTCGGAAAGACAGTACAGCAGTAGACAGTACCGTGCTAACGCGTACCGCCTTGGATAGCACAGCGGTGGACAGCGCAGCCATGGACAGCCTGAAACACCCCGCGGGTGACCGGCCTTCCGTCGATACCATTTATATGACCGCCGATACCCTATTTTCTCAGGTCATTCCGCTGAAGGACTATATACCCAAGGTCTTTGAGCTTGACCGCGAAGGCGGGGCGCTTGACGAATATGAAGACGAAGATTACGGCGAAAACTTTGATGAGATGGAGGGAATGGATGCCGACACCACGGATTCCCTGATAGTTGCCCCTCCCGGTGACAACCCGGAGGAGTTCCCTAAGGACTCAGTAGCAAACCAGCCCGATTCATTGGCGAATGTTTCAAAAGCTCCACCTGACAGCACCAAGGCGTTGCCGGACAGCGGCGCAGTGAGGGTAGACACCGCATTAGCCAACGTTTCGCCTAAAACCGATTCGGCACTGCTTAAGACACACATCAAACGGGTAGAAGCTGTACCGTTGCAGACTCAGGCAACCCACGATGTGTTAGCACGCAATCTTGCCGCAGACAGTGTGTTGCGTGCACAAGCCTCAATACCCACCGGTGGCGAGGCAGATAGCCTGATGGCGGGTGCCGTCGCTGCAATTTCGCGCCCTCCCACTGATACGGTAACGATGGATCCGCTTGCCAGCGATACGGCCAAAACGCGTATCATCAAAGCCTATTACAACGTGAGGTTGTTCAAATCGGATCTCCAGGCAGTTGCTGATTCCGTGTACTATGGGTATCCCGATTCGATGATGCGGTTTTTTGGCAGGCCCATGATCTGGGCCCAAGGTTCGCAGATGACTGCGGATACCATCTATATGCAGATCCGCAACGAACAGCTGGATAACATGCTGCTGGTAAGTAATGCCTTTATGGTAAATACCCAATTGGATTCGACCAAATATAACCAGATCAAGGGCAGACGGATTACCGGATTTTTTACAGACAATGCCTTGGAACGGATGTTCATCGACGGGAATGCCGAAAGCATCTACTACATTGTCGATGAGAAACGAAAAGCTTATACAGACATGTACCACAGCCGCAGCAGCCGTATCAAGATATTGGTGGACAGCAACCAGATTACCCACTTTATCCCGATCCGGGGCATTGACGGCAAAGTATATCCCCTTAATCTCGTTCCCCAAGAGGAGGAAATATTGGAAGGTTTTGTATGGAAACCGGGTGACCGTCCGACATCCAAGGAAGACCTGCTCGCACGCCGGCGACCACCTGCCGATGCCGATACGGTAGTTCCGGCCGATACGACCCATACAACCGATGTGCCCTCCGGCCGCGCCATACAGGAGGAAGAACCCGATCCTCCTACCACTGATACGACTTCGAACGAAACCGAGCGGGATTACTCCAGTATCCATCTGTTTCGCTTGAAAATGCTCAACAAATCTCCGGAGCTAGTTGCCCGGGGATGTTACTCATCTTCGATTGGCCCGCTGTTGCAGCAACGACTATCCGAGGCCGATCGGCGGAGCCTGACCGTCTGGAGGCCGTGGCTATGCACCGCACCTTTCAGCACTTCCTTTGCCACTGGTACACCCGTTGGGCATCCGCGGCCAACAGGCACCGTATCCTAACGGAGTCTGCTGGCAGTCGGAGTGCGATCATCCTGCAGTCAGGGTGCTGAAAACAGCCAGCGGACCGCCGGCACATGGCAGGCCGATAGTTACGTCATGCACAGCAGTCAGGCAGCGGTTACGCAGCAGGCACGATGGTTTTATGGTTGCCCTTACATCCGTTCGTGCAACCAATTGGGCAGCCATCGGTAAAGCCAAGCGACCATACGCCAGCGCCGGGTTACATAAATCATATGCCGCTGTTTACGCAGCCCTTGGTAGATTTGCGTTGCAGCCTTAGGTACGGGAGCGACCCAAAAACGGGCCGGTGACTTTGCGGCGGGTGTGTCTACGAAACCGGGACAGATGTCTGTAATAACAATACCCGTCCGTTCTTTGCGGGCTTTTTGCCTCAATCCCTCCAGATAGGTAATCTGATAGGCTTTGGTAGCGCTGTATGCCGGTGCCTGTCTACTTCCCCGGATGCCCGCTACCGAAGTGATAGCGGCCAATTGGCCATGCCCCTGACGTTTGAAATAGTTGAATGCCCAATCGGCAAGACAGGTAAAAGCTTCTACATTCAGTGCGATCATCCGATGCTCTACTTCAAAATCCAGCGAACGATTGACATCCCCGCCCCCGGCACTGATTACAACGGTATCTAAGCCACCCATCGCAAGTACCAGTTCTTCCAGATGTATAGTGACATTCGCGGTATCTGTCACATCAAATGACCGGAACCGATATTGATCGGGATCCGTGGCGGCTAATTCCAGAAGAAGCTCTTCCCTGCGGCCCGTGATACCTACCGTATAGCCCTCCGACACCAGTAATTGGGCCAGTGCACGCCCAATGCCGGACGTAGCCCCTATAATCATGATTTTTTTTTGCTCCGTTGTACCCATGTGCTTATGCTTTGGGGATAAAGATAATAGTTTCATTCCGATGGATTTCGCTATCCCGTTTTCATTTATTATCTTTGTATAACGGCAGCACTTTCTTACCCTTCGTTTTTGCCTGCTTCTTCGTTAGCAAAATCATCGAATATGCTCCTTAGTTGTTATCAACATCAAAGTTTAATTTAAAGTTCATCAATGGGAAGATCTCAGGAAACATTCAACAAAAAAGAAAACGTAAAGAAAAAACTTCAGAAACAAAAAGAAAAAGAACAGCGTCGTGAAGAAAGACGTCAAGCGGCATCATCCAACAAAGGAAAAAGTCTGGATGATATGATGGCGTATGTAGATGAAAACGGAAATATTACGACCACACCGCCTGATCCAAAAAAACTTAAACCCATATCTCCCGATGAGATTATTATCAGCACCCCGAAATTGGAAGATTCGGAAGAGGATAATGGGGTACGCACAGGCCGCGTAGCCTATTTCAACGATTCCAAAGGATATGGCTTTATCTCTGACGCGCAAAGCGGAGAACGCATATTCGTGCACATCAACGACCTGGCCGGGCCTATTGCCGAAGAAGACCGTGTGGAATTCACCTTATCCAAAGGGCCTAAAGGTCTACAAGCTACTTCCGTAAAAAAACTCTCGTAATACCTCTGTATTAACTGTACTTAATTAGTTTGCAATGCGCACGACATAGATATCCTGCGCAATTGCAAACCACAGTGACACTTAACTTGCATGGGACCCTCCCAAATGCCCACGCCTCTTCTATAAAAAGAACGCTTGGGATGATAGTGTGTTGCAAGGTAACGTGGCCGGTTTGGAAAGGCAATACCTAAATATCGGTATTTTTAAACAATACCAAGGGCTGCTTGTTGCCTTAGCAGGAAAGAGCTACTAGACAGAGAAGCATGATACAGGAAAAATTCAGAAAATGTATGGAAGCGTGTTACGATTGTGCAGACGCATGTGATCATTGTGCAACAGCGTGTCTCGGAGAAGATCACGTAAAGGCGATGGTCACCTGTATCCATTTAGACCGCTTTTGCGCAGAGGCATGCCGGATGGCCGCCTCCTTTATGGCTAAAACCAGTGGAATTGGCCACCACGGCTACGTAATCCAGCTTTGCGATTTATGTGCTCAGATCTGCGATGATTGTGCTGATGAATGCGAAAAACATGACATGGCTCATTGCCGCGTCTGTGCGGAGGCATGCAGGCGCTGCTCGGAAGCATGCAGGCAAATGGAAGCCGCTTAGTTTATCCCCATGCGTCTTTAAACCCATGTGCTTCAAGCACATCCTGCGGCACACCGTCCCATACCCCGGGACGGTTGCCAACGTATCCGATGTCTTTCACACCCATCTCGCTGGTGAAAAAACCCGAGGCTGTCAGGTTGCGCATCAGGTTGAAAAACGCGACCCCCTGCCCCATTTCGGGCTTGGCCTTTGCCGGATAGGCGATTTCATTCACCAGTTCCAGCTGTTGTGATTCACCGCAATCGGCAAAGGCCTTGCCGTAGCGCCGCTGACATTGTACGTCCAGCCATTTCAGTCCACCACGCATCGGCGTTTGATAGGCCGGAATATCCTTGACCATAAACTCGATGAAGGCAGGGACACCTGCATCGGTTGCACTTCCTGAAACACCGTCGGCAGGAATAATAATGTCTGCCAGTACTCCGATGGCAGTCAGCTCATGGTCGGTGAAGAATTTCTCACCGGCCAGTTTCCCATTCCGTGCATGCTCCCAGTCCTGTACGCCCGGCAGTTTATCTGCAAGCTTTGCCGTTTCCTTTCCCGCCTTGGTTCGAGGCCCGCATCCATCCAACAGCAGGGCGCCCCCTGCAGCTGCCAGCCCCAGCGCCTTGAGCGAATCTCTTCTATTCATAAGCTATATAGGTCCGAAGACCGTTTTATATGTTAGATATTTAGTTTATTACGTTGTTCCAGGATATAGTCAGCTGTCCGCATTGACAGTGCCAGGATCGTCCAAGTCAGGTTCTTGTCACCCTGCTGCACAAACGGACCGGCATCTACGACAAAAAGATTGCGGCAGTCATGCGCCTGGCTCCATTTGTTCAGTACCGATTTCTTGGGATCGTCGCCCATCCGTGTGGTTCCCCCTTCGTGGATGATCTTTCCCGGTGCTTCCAAGCCGTACTTGGTTTCCGGCCCCGGCATGGAAGAAGCCACGACAGCCCCCATTTCGTGCAGGATTTCCCGGAAGGTTTCCTGCATATGCCGGGCTTGTTCAACTTCTTCGTCGGCCCATTTATAATGGAACCTGAGTACGGGTATTCCGTATTTATCTACACGCGATGGATCGATCTCACAATAGTTGTCATAACGTGCCAACGCGGTACCCCGGCCCGCCATACCCACACTCGCCCCGTAAAATCTGCGGTAATCTTCCTTCAGCGACACGCCATAGCCACCCTGTTCCCGTTGCGCTCCGTCTTTGGTAGGCACCAGGTGATTCACATGCGGAACCCAATCCATAAAACCATAAGAAGGCATGTGCATACCCCCACCATACTCAATGTGGTAACCACGCGGGAAGTTCAGCTTACTGTTATCGCCCCACCAGGGCGAGTAAATGTGTACGCTGCCTACCCCGTCTTCGTTATATCGTTTCCGGTCCAATAATTGCGGCAGAAAACCTCCGGCACTGGCTCCCGTGGAATCATGCAGGTACCGTCCTACCAGACCGCTGCTGTTACCCAGTCCGCCTGGGTGAGCGGCTGAACGGGAGTTTAGCAGCAACCGCGCACTCTCGCAGGCGCTGGCGCCTAAAATAACCAGCTTACCCCGTACGGTATGCTCCTGAAGGTCCGTGGTGCTTACGTACGAAACACCTGTGGCAAGCCCCTCGTCATTCGTCAGCACCTCTCGTACCATGGCGTTATCAATTACCGTCAGGTTACCCGTCTTCATGGCCGGTATTACCAAACAGGAAGAAGAAGAAAAGTCGCCGTATACACGGCATGCCCTGCCGCACTGCCCGCAGTAGAAGCACGTGCCCCGGCCTTCCACGCCCGGCAATGCTTCGGTGAGTACCGAGCCACGGCCGGCAATCACCGGTACACCTGCTTTCTGGGCACCGCGACGGATATAAAGCTCGTTCAGCCTGGGTTTAGGTGGTTTCAGGAAAATTCCGTCCGGTTCGTTGTGAATTCCCTCCACCGTGCCATAAATCCCGATCATCCGGTCCACCCGGTCATAATAGGGCTTCACTTCATCGTACATAATCGGCCAGGAGTCGGTTATGCCATCGGTGGGTTTGAAGTCATCCGGGCCCATGCGGAGCGAAATACGTCCCCAGTGGTTTGTCCGGCCGCCAAGCATCCGTGCACGAAACCATTCGAACTCTGTACCCGCTGCACGTGTATAAGGCTCACCATCCAGTTCCCAACCTCCGTAGGCCGCGTCGAAATCTCCGAACGGACGGACGGTACCCGCTCCCCGCCGTGGGGACTCCCACGGCCAACGCAATTGCAGTGTATCCTTAGCCGGGTCAAAAAACGGACCCGCCTCCAGCATCAGCACCTTCAACCCAGCGTTGGCTAGCACATAGCCTGCCATACCCCCTCCAGCTCCCGAACCCACTACCACTGCATCGTATACCTCGGGGTTTTCTTTGATTTGATAAGAAATCATTCTTCTATGGTCTATATATAGTTACTGTTTAGTTTGATAGCAAATGAACACGTTCATGAGCGCTACCACCGGCCAAATATATAATTTTTCTTGATAATAATGCAAAATGATGGCTAAAACGATTATGCCAATGCCCCAAAGAAAAAGCCCAATTTGCCGGATATGCAAGCTAATATGCGGTCATTAACCTAATAGGTAGTTTTCAAAAATTCGGCGAGTTTAGCCACGGCAATTGCACGGTGACTGATGGTATTCTTCTCAGCGGCACTCATTTGCGCAAACGTACGGCTGTGCCCATGAGGTGTAAACAAGGGGTCATAACCGAACCCACCGTCGCCACGCCGTTCGAATCCGATTGAACCTTCTACGGTTCCCTCAAAAAAATGTTCAGCTTTCCCGACCCGCAACGATATAACCGTCCGGAACCGCGCCCTTCTATCTGATTGGTTGCCTAACCGCTGTAGCAGCAGATCGATGTTTTTCTGCATATCCCGCGTGCCGGAATAGCGGGCCGAATACACACCGGGTTCATTGCCTAATGCCAGCACCTCAAGCCCTGAATCGTCTGCAAAACAGTCGTATCCATATTTGTCATACAGATAACTGCTTTTTTGCGAAGCATTGGCTTCAAAGGTATTACCCGTTTCCGGTATCTCATCGGTACAACCGATCTCTGCCAATGTCAGGATACGAAACTGATCACCGACGACTGCTTGTACCTCTTCGAGTTTATGAAGATTATTGGTGGCAAATACTAATTCAATCATACCAGCAAGGTCTTTATGGTGGTCCAAAACACCCGTTTTTTTTCGGCATCCACCAACATCTCGTCAAACGAGTAGGTCTTGAAAACCGTTAAACCGTCCGATTCATCCCACGACAACGGCACGCCCAATGCGACCACGATCCGCGATTTGAAAAAAGTGATGAGATCTGTTTTTGCCGGAATCTTGGACAGTTTTCCGACATTTAGCAAGGCAATGTCATCCATAGACAATTTCAGTGCCGCCAATGTTTTGGTAAATGCATCCAAGGCTGCGGCAGACATCCACTCATGCTGCGGTTCATGCGTTAAAAACAGGTAATTCCGTTTATTTGCGCCGTAATAAGAAAATTGAAGCGATACGCTAGGAGCTGCACTGGGAGCAGCCGAATGACGATCTGATGAATCCGTCATCGGTTCGTCTATACCGAAAATGGTTTCCGTCATCAGGTAACGAAGTGCCGTTGGATCAACAGTATGTAAGGATGATTCCCGCATGCGCTCTCCTTATTGTCCCAGTACCCAGGCAAATATCAGCGGTGCAACGATGGTGGCATCCGATTCAACGATATATTTAGGTGTATTGACATCCAATTTTCCCCAGGTGATTTTCTCATTGGGTACGGCTCCCGAATAAGACCCATACGAAGTTGTCGAATCCGAAATCTGACAGAAATATGCCCAAAAGGGTACGTCGTGCCATTCCAGGTCCTGATACATCATCGGTACTACACAAATCGGAAAATCGCCGGCTATCCCCCCTCCTATCTGGAAAAATCCTACGCCTTTTCCTCCGGAATTGGCGCGATACCATTCCGTTAGGTACACCATATATTCGATGCCGCTCTTTACGGTTGACGCTTTCAATTCGCCTTTGATTACATAGGATGTAAAAATGTTACCGGTGGTAGAGTCTTCCCATCCCGGCACCACAATCGGTATGTTTTTTTCTGCGGCGGCTAATATCCACGAGTTTTTGGGATCTATTTCATAATATTGTTCCAGTTCGCCCGACCGTACAACCTGATATAAAAATTCATGGGGGAAATACCGCTCACCGCGCTCCTCCGCATTACGCCATACTTTTTCAAGGTGTGATTGCAGGCGACGGAAAGCTTCTTCTTCAGGGATACAGGTATCCGTGACCCGGTTGTAGTGGTTTTCCAATAGGTCCCATTCTTCCTGCGGACTGAGATCGCGGTAATTAGGTACCCGTTTATAATGCGAATGGGCAACAAGGTTCATCACATCCTCCTCCAAATTCGCCCCGGTGCAGCTGATGATCGCTACTTTATCCTGACGGATCATCTCGGCCAGTGAAATCCCCAGTTCAGCGGTACTCATCGCACCCGCCAAAGAAATCAGCATTTTCCCGCCAGCATCCAGGTGTGCTTCGTATCCCTTAGCGGCATCAACCAATGCGGCCGCATTGAAGTGCAGGTAGTTTCTTTCAATAAATTGAGATATTGGACCTCTTGTTTTGCTCATTGCTCTGTTGTACTTGGTTTTTGCCTACAAAGGTAGGGTTTTAAATAGGAAGTTAGAAGTACTTTTGCACAAGCGCCGTATGTGGAAAACCTAACTCATATCAATCCAATTAATTGACATCGCGCGCTCCTCAAGTTTACCACATCGTTAGGCTTTGCTTGCAAAAATCCGTAAGTTTGTTTGGGTTTAATTACTTCCCCAGTAATTTTTGAAGCAAGCGATGTATTTGATTTTTGACACCGAAACAACCGGTCTTCCCAAGCGATGGGATGCCCCCATTTCCGATACAGATAACTGGCCGCGATGCATACAGATTGCCTGGCAACTGCATGATTCGATGGGCAACCTGATCGAACATCAGGACTACCTGATCAAACCGGATGGGTTCAATATCCCTTTTGATGCGGAGCGCATCCACGGCATATCCACAGAGCTGGCGATGGAGCAGGGAATTCCCTTGGTAGGCGTTCTTGAAAAATTCAATGCAGCATTGACCCAGGCAAAATTCGTAGTGGGGCAGAACATTGGGTTTGATATCAACATCATGGGATGTGAGTTTCACCGATATGGCGTGGCTACCCCATTGGCACAATTACCCGTGCTGGATACCTGTACCGAGGTTACGGCTGAGTTACTCCAGCTTCCCGGCGGACGTGGCGGCAAATACAAATTGCCCAATCTCACCGAACTGCATCAATACCTTTTCGGAATCCCCTTTGCTGAGGCGCATAATGCGACTGCCGACGTTGAAGCAACCACGCGTTGTTTTCTTGAGCTCATTAAGCGGGAAGTATTCACTCCCAACGAATTGCAGGTGGATACGGGATACTTCGTAGAATTCCGCCAATGCAATCCGCAACCCATCCAGCCTGTTGGGTTGACACACATCAACCTGAAAGCAGCCTCGGATGAAATACGAAGACGCCTGCAAGATCAGCAACAGGCAGCGATACCTACGCAGGATCTCGAAGCGAATAGGCGCGACATGGCGAAGGTTGACTTCGTACACCTGCATAACCATACGCAATTCTCCGTGCTCCAGTCGACCATATCCGTGGGCGACCTGGTGAAGGCGGCGGCGGCTCACAAGATGCCTGCGGTGGCGATTACCGACCACGGCAACATGATGGGGGCCTTTCACTTTGTGAGCAATGTACTGAACCATAACAAGGCCGCAGAGGCTAAAAACAAAGCTGCTGTTGAAAAAGGCGAAAGTCCAACGGAAGTGGTCATCAAGCCGATCGTGGGTTGTGAGTTTTACATCTGCGACAACCATACCGATAAATCACGCAAAGACAACGGCTACCAGGTGGTCTTTCTGGCCAAAAACAAAAACGGGTACCACAACCTGGCCAAAATGTCGTCCATCGCCTACACGAAAGGCTTCTATTACGTACCGCGCATCGACCGCTCCGTTGTTGAACGATACAGGGAAGATGTCATCGTACTCTCGGGCAACCTATACGGCGAAATCCCCAATAAGCTTCTCAACATGGGTGAAAACCAAGCCGAGGAAGCGTTGCTATGGTGGAAGGATACTTTTGGGCCAGATTTTTACATTGAGCTCATGCGGCACGGACAGGAAGATGAAGACCGCGTAAACCAAAGCCTCATCGCCCTGGCGGAAAAACACGACGTGAAAGTGGTCGCTACCAATAACACCTATTATATAAATAAAGCGGACGCTCATGCACACGACATCCTACTCTGTGTAAAGGATGGCGAGAAACTTACTACGCCTAAGGGGCGCGGGCGAGGTTTCCGCTTTGGGCTGCCCAACGATGAATACTATTTCAAGTCGGGCGAAGAAATGAAAAAGGGGTTTGCCGACCTACCCGATGCCATCCTGAATATCCAGGAAATCGTCGATAAGATCGAACCCTATTCGCTGTACCGCGATGTATTGCTACCCAAATTTGAAATACCGGAAGAATTCCAGGTGGCGGAAGACAAAGACGACGGAGGCAAACGGGGCGAAAACAAGTACCTGCGGCATCTCACCTATGAAGGGGCAAAAAAGCGGTACGCCGAGATTACCGATGAGATCCGCGAACGGCTGGATTTTGAATTGGCGACCATCGAACGGACCGGATACCCCGGTTACTTCCTTATCGTACAGGATTTCATTGCGGCCGCACGCAATATGGGGGTATCCGTCGGGCCGGGTCGTGGATCAGCGGCGGGGTCGGCCGTTGCTTATTGCCTCGGCATCACCAACATTGACCCCATTGCCTACGACTTGCTGTTCGAACGGTTTCTTAACCCCGACCGGATATCCATGCCCGATATTGATATCGACTTCGACGACGAAGGCCGCGGCCGCGTTATGGAATACGTTATTAATAAATATGGCGCCAATCAGGTGGCCCAGATCATCACGTATGGTACGATGGCAGCCAAATCATCCATCCGGGATACGGCCCGCGTGCTGGATCTTCCCTTGTTCGAGGCCGATAAGATTGCCAAACTCATACCCAACCTAAAACTCAACAAGATTTTCAACATGGATGCGCAGGCACTCAAGAGTGCCCTGCGCTCCGAAGAGCTGGAAAATGTGCAGCAATTGGTATCCATGGCCCAGGGCACCGGCCTGGAAGCTGAAACCATCAAACAGGCACAGGTACTCGAAGGCTCGCTCCGCAATACCGGCATCCACGCCTGTGGCGTCATCATCACACCGGATGACATCACCAACTTTGTGCCGGTGGCCACCGCAAAGGACTCCGAGTTGTATGTCACCCAATTTGACAACTCCGTGGTGGAAAGCGCCGGACTGCTCAAGATGGACTTTCTCGGTCTTAAAACACTCACGCTGATTAAAGACACCGTGAGCATCGTCAAACAACGTCATGATATTGACCTGAATCCGGACGAATTTCCGATTGATGACGCGCTGACCTATGAGCTTTTCCAACGCGGTGAAACCGTCGGTATCTTCCAGTATGAGTCGCCCGGCATGCAGAAATACATGAAAGAGCTGAAACCAACGGTATTCGGCGACCTGATTGCGATGAACGCTTTGTACCGACCGGGGCCCATGGAATACATTCCCAGTTTCATCCGCCGCAAACACGGTTTGGAACCCATTACCTATGATCTCGATGCATGTGAAGAATACCTGAAGGAGACCTATGGTATTTCGGTATACCAGGAGCAGGTGATGCTTCTCTCCCAGAAACTGGCTAATTTCACGAAAGGCGAAGCCGATGTTTTGCGGAAAGCCATGGGTAAGAAGCAGCGCGATGTACTGGACAAGATGAAGACCAAATTCATCGACCAGGCTGCGGCCAATGGACACCCGCCAAAAGTCTTGGAGAAAATATGGAAAGACTGGGAAGCGTTTGCCAGTTATGCATTCAATAAATCGCACTCCACCTGTTATGCCTGGGTGGCTTACCAAACGGCGTACCTGAAAGCACACTACCCCGCGGAATACATGGCCGCCGTGCTCTCCAATAACATGAATGACATCAAACAGGTGACTTTTTTCATGGAGGAATGCAAGCGCATGGGCTTGCAGGTACTGGGGCCTGACGTCAATGAGTCTTACTATAAGTTTACGGTAAACGACAAAGGAGCCATCCGTTTTGGCATGGGCGCTGTGAAGGGGGTGGGCGCAGGTGCCGTAGAAACCATCGTACAAAGCCGGAAAGAAAGTCCTTACAAATCCATTTTTGACCTCGCACGGCGTATTGACCTGCGGGCTGCCAATAAAAAAGCATTTGAAAGTTTGGCCTATGCGGGCGGATTCGACTGCTTCGCAGGCACACACCGTGCCCAGTATTTCCACGCGGATAGCGATGGCGGTGGTACAACGCTCGAAAAAGCGTTAAAATACGGAGCTAAATACAAGGAAAACGAAAATTCGGCACAGGTGAGTCTCTTCGGTGGCGGCAGTAGCATAGAAATTCCGGAGCCGGCTCTCCCCTTCTGCCCTGAATGGGGGCTGATTGAGAAACTGAAATACGAAAAGGATGTCATCGGCATCTATTTGACAAGTCATCCGCTGGATAATTACCGCTTCGAAATCAGCCACTTTTGTCAGCACCCGGTGCGGTTGCTTGCATTGATCGATAAGATGAAAGAGCTGGAAGTCGACGAGGAGCTCCGCATGGAATTCAACAAAATCAAAAATCGGGAACTGACCATCGGCGGCATGGTCACAACGGCAAGCCACCGCATTACCAAAAACGGCAAACCGTTTGGCGTGATGGTTTTCGAAGACTATTCAGATTCGTATGAGATTGCCTTATTCGGAGAAGACTATGTAAAAATGAAGGGTTACCTCAACGAAGGATACTTTATCCAAGTGAAAGGCATCATTCAAGAGCGCTTCCGACAACCGGGAAATTGGGGGTTTGAGGTCAAAAGTATGCAGCTGCTTTCAGATCTACGCGATAAGCTGGCTAAATGCCTGACCATACAGGTGCCCCTGCATGAATTGAATGATAGTTTTGTAAACCGTATCCAGCACCTCGTGCATACGAATATCGAACAACACGAAAACACAACCTGCCAACTGAAATTTGCAGTCCGAGATTTTGAATCGGAAATCAGCGTAGAAATGCCATCCAAAGGCCTGAAAATCAGCCCAAGTAATGACTTTATAGAAGCACTTATGGAGCTGAATGGAGTCAATTACAAGTTAAATTAATGTCAGATTGTCGGTAGGTATGCGTTGGCAATAATTTTGATAACTATCTTTGCAACAGTGATGGGGGGATGGGTGGTCGGTGATTGGTGGTCAGTGATCGGAGATCAGAGGCTGATAGCAAAAAACAAAAACGTGTAAACAATTAAAGTAAAAATAAGCTGGGTAGCCGGCAGACAACAGACTGGTAGCTGACAGCGCAACTAACTAACATCATGGCATTAGAAATCACAGACAGCAACTTTGATGAAGTTGTATTACAATCAGACAAACCTGTATTGGTCGATTTTTGGGCTGAATGGTGCGGTCCTTGCCGCATGGTAGGCCCCATCGTCGAAGAATTGGCAAAAGAGTACGATGGAAAGGCAGTCGTAGGCAAGGTCAATGTAGACCATAATCCGGATATATCGGTAAAATACGGTATCCGTAATATCCCTGCCCTGCTCTTTTTCAAGGATGGTCAGATTGTGGACAAACAAATCGGAGCGGTACCCAAATCTGTATTGGCAGATAAATTGGTCAAACAACTATAAAAAACCGTACAAATCGCGTGACATGGCCCGCTGTATTCATATAGTGGGCCATGTTGTTTGGGGTGGGGTTCATGCCAGAAAAGCCCTTGTATAACGTTCATCCAAAGAGGCCAAAGGCGCTTCAAGCATAGCGCATGCAGATTTCGGGTATTTTCTGTATGTTTGTGAAGTGATTTGATTTATGCTAAAACAGACTTTACAACAGAAGTTATTACAAAAATTATCACCCCAGCAGATCCAGTTCATCAAACTGCTGCAGGTGCCTACTGTTTCTTTGGATACCCGTATCAAGGAAGAACTGGAAGAAAATCCAGCTTTGGAAGACATCAGTCTGGCCAATATGAACGAGCCGGCCGAAGAATATCCCGATAAGGACCCCGATGAAGATAGCTTTGGAGAGGACGATCAATCAACAGAGCTCGACGAGTTCAATGTAGATGACTACCTGCAGGCCGACGACATAAACGATTATGGCGGGGGCCAAAACAGCAACGGTGATGACGAAGACGACCGCAAGGAAATTCCTATCGCCATCCAAAACTCGTTTTTCGAAAACCTCCAGCAACAATTGGATCTGCTGGCATTATCCGACAGGGATTTCCTGATCGGTCAGCAGATCATTGGCAGCCTGGATGACGATGGTTACCTGAGGCGTCCTATCTCTTCGCTCATTGACGACCTGGCATTTTCTCAAAACATCATTGCTGAAGAGCAGGAGATGGAAGATATGCTGAAAGTCATCCAGGAATTTGACCCGGCAGGCATTGGTGCCCGCAATCTTCAGGAATGTCTGCTCATTCAGCTTCGCAAAAAAGATCAGGATAATCCGATCATCAAAAAGGCGATGGCCGTGGTGGAAGATCACCTTGAAGAATTTACCAAGAAGCACTACGACAAGCTGGAACGCTCACTCAACATCAATTCTGATGAGCTGAAAGAAATCGTTAATGAGATTCTGAAACTTAACCCCAAACCCGGTGATTCGGGCGCTGTAGCGGGGAAACAACTGCACATCATTCCCGATTTTCACATCACCAACAACGACGGGGTCCTGCACCTTACCCTGAATGCACGCAACGCACCAGAGCTGCGTGTAAGCCGGTCCTATCAGGAAATGTTTGACCACTACGACAAGGCGGCGCAAAAGGACAAAAAGATGAAGGAGGCGGTACAGTTTGTCAAGCAAAAGCTCGATTCGGCAAAATGGTTCATCGATGCCATCAAACAACGGCAGCAAACGTTGCTTAAAACTATGAATGCCATCATGAATTACCAATATGAGTATTTCCTGACAGCAGATGAGCGCAAGTTGAAACCGATGATCCTGAAGGATATCGCTGACCGTATTGACATGGATATCTCAACGGTTTCCCGCGTGGCCAATTCCAAGTATGTACAAACCGAATTTGGAACGTTTCTGCTGAAATCGTTTTTTTCGGAAGCAATCCAAACGGACACTGGCGAAGAAGTATCCAATAAAGAGGTAAAGAAAATACTGGAAGAATGTATATCGACAGAGAATAAACGGAAACCCCTGGCAGACGAAAAGTTAACGGAAATATTGAAGGAAAAAGGATATACGATCGCCCGTCGCACAGTGGCCAAATACCGGGAAGCCATGGGTATACCCGTTGCAAGGCTCCGTAAGCAGCTGTAGGTGGTGGTCAGAGAAGGATGATCAGTGGTCAGTGAACGGTAGTCGGTAGTGGTAAATAATCGGCATTATTAATTAAATCCTAAATAGAATGAACAAGTTATTTCTTACTGCAGCCATTGCATCCACGTTACTGGGGTGCACCGGCACCCAACAAAACAAAGACTCTGCCGAAACACCCGCGGCTCCGGAACTGACACTTTCCTGGAAAACAGACACCTCATTTACCGGTTCGGAATCGACACTATACGACCCCGCGGCTGGTGTCATTTATGTTTCCAACGGCAACACCAAGGCCGGAGAAAAAGACAACGATGGGTTTATTTCCATCCTCAATACGGATGGTACCGTCCGGGATTTAAAATGGGTAGAAGGAAACCTTCACGCACCAAAGGGTATGGCGCTACTCAATGGAAAGCTATATGTGACAGACATTGATGAAGTAAAAATCATTGATGTTGCATCAGCGGCAATTGAAAAGACCGTGGCTATTGATAGTGCCCTCTTCCTGAACGACCTTGCCACCGATGGCCAGCAGCTTTATTTTTCAGATAGCCGGGCAGGAAAAATTTACAGCATGGCGACAGATGGCAACTATACGGCCATTTCGACGACAAATCCAAATGTAAACGGACTGGAATGCCACGATGGTCATTTGTATGCGCTGGACGGTGAGGGCCTGAAAAAGTTCAGTAACGATGGAAGTTACACCCAGGAAACGATCAATACAGAAGTAACCGGCGGTGACGGATTGGTAATACTGAACGACAGCACCTTCGTGGCCAGCCGGTGGCATGGGGAGATCTTTTTCATCCGTGGCGGCGAAACGACGGTCATTCTGGATACCCAGGCTGAAAAATCCAACACGGCGGATATTGGCTTCGTAGCGGATAAAAACCTGGTTATTGTGCCTACCTTCCTGAAAAACGAAGTCGCCGCGTACGAACTGAAATATTGATTTAATAGAATGCGGATGACGCTGATGATTTATTACGCTAAGAATCCATGTGATCATTAGCCACGGATGGCACGAAAAGCACGGATAATTCGTGTCAATCTGTGGAATCTGTGACGTAAAGAAAAAACCCGTGTCAATCTGTTTGATCCACGTCATCCGTGTTCCATACGCTTTTCGTATCTTTGCGCCTCAATAATAGGATAGCATCATGACCAAAGTGAAAATCGGGACGGTACAAATGAGTTGCGAAGCGGACAAGGCTACCAACTTAGCTAAAGCGGTTGACCAGATCCGTGTGGCCGCCTCTAAAGGGGCACAAATCATCTGCCTTCAGGAATTGTTTACGTCGCTTTATTTTTGCGATGTGGAAGATTACGACAATTTTGAACTGGCGGAGCCCATTCCGGGCCCGGCTACGGAGACTTTGCAGGCCGTCGCCGCCGAACTGGGTGTGGTCGTCATTGCTTCCTTGTTTGAAAAACGCACTCAGGGTCTGTATCATAATACCACGGCGGTCATTGATGCAGACGGCGCCTATCTTGGAAAATACCGCAAGATGCACATTCCCGATGATCCGGCATATTACGAAAAGTTCTACTTTACACCGGGGGATCTGGGGTATAAGGTTTTCAAAACACGGTATGCCACCATTGGTGTACTGATTTGCTGGGATCAATGGTATCCGGAGGCTGCGCGGATCACCGCCTTAATGGGGGCAGAGATCTTATTCTTCCCCACTGCAATCGGTTGGGCTACGGATCAGGACGAAGAGACCAATCAAGATCAATACAACGCTTGGCAGACCATTCAACGGAGCCATTCGGTAGCCAATGGGCTGCCTGTGGTCAGTGTAAACCGTGTCGGATTTGAACAGAATGGTGCGATGAAATTCTGGGGTGGAAGCTTTGTCACCAACGGCCAGGGACGGTTATTGTACTTAGCATCTCACGATGCGGAAGAAACCGAAGTTACCGAAGTGGATTTATCCCAATCCGACTATTTCCGGAAACACTGGCCCTTCCTGCGTGACAGGCGGATTGACAGCTATAAACCGATCACCAAGCGGTTTATAGATTAAATTGGAACCGTCACTTCAGACTTTCCCAGTTTTTTCCCAAAACAGTACATTTCTTTGTTTAAAATGACTTCTCCAACACCCAAAGCGTTAGGTTATTATTTTCCCGCAGAATGGCATCCGCACCGGGCTACCTGGTTGAGCTGGCCGCATAAAGAGGCTAGCTGGCCTGGCAAGATCGATGAAGTATACCGACCTTACTGCCAATTTATTAAGGAGGTATCTACCGGAGAGCAAGTATGTATTAACGTGGCCGATGCAGCTATGCAAGCGGCAGTTACCAATTACCTCGCGGAAGCCGGTGTTGATCTCTCCAAAATTGAGTTTTACCACCATCCGACAGATGATGCCTGGTGCCGTGACCACGGTCCTGCGTTTCTAGTCAATCCCGGCGCCGATATACAAAAGCTGGTTGTGGATTGGGGGTACAATGCATGGGGAAATAAATATCCGCCTTACGAACAGGATGATGTCATCCCCTCTTTGGTGGCAAATGCGCTGAATCTTCCCGTCGTATACCCGGGCATTGTGATGGAAGGCGGTTCTGTAGATTTCAATGGAAAGGGCACAGTACTCACCACCACGGCGTGCCTGCTCAACAAAAACCGCAATCCGCATTTGAATCGAAACGAAATTGAAGCCTATCTTTTTGACTACTATGGTGTGTCACAGATTCTTTGGTTGGGCGACGGCATTGTCGGAGACGATACCGATGGTCACATCGATGACATCACGCGTTTCGTAAACGAGGATACGGTGGTCACCGTAGTTGAAACAAACCGAGCCGACGAAAACTATTCAATTTTGCAGGACAATCTGAAATTGCTCCGAAAGATGCGATTGACGGACGGTAGGCAACTTAATATCATCGAATTGCCCATGCCAGCTCCCGTCATATACGATGGACAACGGCTTCCGGCCTCGTATGCAAACTTCTATATTGCGAATGCGGCCGTCGTTGTGCCTACATACCGCGATGAGCTGAACGATCAGCGTGCACTGGATATCCTCGCATCCTGCTTTCCCGACCGCAGGGTGATAGGAATAGATAGTACAGATATCATATGGGGGCTTGGTAGCTGGCACTGCTTAAGTCAACAAGAACCAGACGTCATCCATTTACCCTAAAATTTATAAATCAATAACCAAGAACATGAATTATCGGCTGCTGACATTATTTATAACCTATATTAGCCTTTTGTCTCCAACTGTATTATTCGGCCAGCGGCAACGTGACGAACGCCCGACCATTGAAAATTTCAAGGGTATCCAATATACCGGCGACGATTCGACTTTCTACATCAATTTCAGGTTCCGAATGCAGAGCCGCTTAAAATATACATCACTCAGCGGAAATGACTTCGGTGCCGAATCTTTTGAGGCAAGGATCAGAAGGTTGAGACTGCGTATGGATGGCTACATTTACACACCCAAATTATCCTACAGTATACAGCTCGGTTTTACGCGCGGTGATCAGGATTACGACGATACCGATGTACCGAATATCGTGCGCGATGCCGTGATTTTTTATAATTTTACGGATAACTTCTACGTTGCCTTCGGACAGAATAAGCTACCCGGAAACCGCCAGCGTGTAAATTCTTCGGGTGAGTTGCAATTTGCCGAACGTTCGTTGGTCAATGCAACTTTTAACATCGACCGCGATTTCGGTATAAAAGCCTATTATTCACCTAAGATCGGCGATGTGCCCCTTCATTTCAAGGCCGCCATCAGTACCGGGGAGGGGCGTGTAGCCAATGTTACCGACGACGGATTGGCGTATACCGGACGGGCGGAATTTCTACCCCTGGGTGAATTCACCAACGAAGGCGATTACTACGAAGGCGATCTTGAATATGAGGAAACACCCAAGGTGGCCTTTGGCGGGGGCTATAGCTTCAACGACCGGACAACACGTTCAGGCGGCCAAACTGGAAAATATCTTACTGCACCGCTTACGCTGAAAACTTCTTTCTACGATGCAATCTTCAAATACCGGGGTTGGGCATACCAAATCGAATACATGAAACGGGGAGCGGATAACCCATTCAGCACAGACAAAGAAGGGGAAGTGGCCTACACATTTAAAGGTCAGGGTGTAAACCAGCAGCTCTCTTATGTATTGAATAAGGACTCCGGTTACGAGCTCGCAGGCCGGTATACCTGGATCAAACCCCATCAAGATATCCGCGCATTCGAACGACAAACGGAAATCGTAGAATTGGGGTTAACCAAATATTTCCGCGCCCACCGTCTCAAATTGCAGCTGAATACCCATTACCAAACCAAAGACGGTGTCTATCAGACGGGCTACGATGGAAACAATTGGGGAGCTACTTTCCAGATTGAGTTAGGGATATAATTCCGACAGCTGATAGCCGAAAAAATGAAATACTACGTCATAGCTGGAGAAACATCGGGCGACCTACACGGCGCCAACCTCATCCATGCGCTGAAAAGACTAGATACTGAGGCGGAATTCCGGATCGTCGGCGGCGACCGGATGCAGCAGGCAGCGGGCGAGACCGCGGCCATCCACGTGGCGCAAATGGCTTTTATGGGGTTTGTGGAAGTACTTGCCAATCTTAGAACCATCGCCAGAAATCTACGGATTGTAAAAGCAGACATCGCTGCCTATGCCCCCGATACATTGATCCTGATTGATTTTCCCGGCTTCAATCTAAAAATTGCCTCCTATGCCAAAAAAATCGGCATGAAGGTATGTTACTACATTTCTCCGAAAGTATGGGCATGGAATCAACGGCGTGTCTTAAAAATCAAACGGGTGGTAGACCGGCTGTTCTGTATCCTGCCCTTTGAGGTTGAATTTTACCATAAATGGGGCATGGAAGTCGACTATGTGGGAAATCCACTCCTGGATGCGATAGCGGGTCATACAGACAATCCCTTATTTATCCAGGAAAACCACCTCTCGGGAAAGCCCATCATTGCGTTACTCCCCGGTAGCCGCCACATGGAAATCAGCAAACTGCTTCCCCTGATGAGTGACCTGGCTTTCCGGTTTCCTGCCCACCATTGCGTAATTGCCGGTGCTCCCAACTTCGATGAATCCTACTATAAACAGTACATGGGCGAAGCCGACCTACCCGTGGTGTTCAATGCGACTTACGACCTGCTGAAGCACGCAGAGGCTGCTGTGGTGGCCAGCGGCACAGCAACGCTGGAAACCGCGCTGCTAAACGTTCCCCAGGTGGTGGTCTATAAAGCCAATCCCTTGTCCATTGCCATTGGCCGGATGGTCATCCAGGTCAAATACATCTCGCTGGTAAACCTTATTCTGGATAAGCCCGCCGTCAGGGAACTGATCCAAAAAGAATGCACAACGGAGGAAATTGCGGCCGAACTCGATCGCCTATTGAATAAAAAAGCGTATCGAGAACAGGTATTGGCAGATTACACCACTCTCCATCAAAAAATGGGGGAACCGGGTGCATCCGGACGCACAGCCCAGCTGATAACCAACTTTCTGGGTAGACAGACCGAGGATTGATTGGAATGCTATGCGATCAGCTTCCGGTAAAAGTCGAGACTTTCCCGAATCAATTCTTCTTCCACAAACACGTCGATGCTACATTGCCCTATGGAACTGAGTAAGGCGAAGCCGATCTGATTTCCCGCATTCTTTTTGTCATTTTTCATGAGCGCCAATAACCCGTCGTAAATATCGGGACTAAAGGTATAATCGGGAAAATGCGCGCGGAACGTCCGGATAATGTCTTCAAGCGCATCTTCAGAAAGCCCGTTTATTCGATGCGCCAGGTATGCCTCACAAATCATTCCCGCTGCAATGGCCTCGCCATGCAACAACGGATTACGATCGTTTGCCAAGGAATAGCCTTCCAGTGCATGACCGATGGTATGACCAAAGTTCAGTATCTTTCGGATTCCCTTTTCCAGGGGATCCTGGGTCACAACGCTGTTTTTGATGGCTACCGAATGCTGGATGTGTTCAAGGGACACGGTTTCAACATCCAATCCTTTGACCTTTTCATAAAATGCACGGTCGGCAATCAGACCGTGTTTGATGACCTCTGCAAAACCCGAAACCAGCTGCCTCCTATCCAGTGTTTGCAGGAATGTAGACGCAATGAATACCGCTTTTGGCTGTGCGAATGTGCCGATGATGTTTTTCACATTATCCATATCAACACCCGTCTTACCACCCACAGAGGCGTCTACCTGCGATAATAACGTGGTAGGAACCTGGATAAAATCAATCCCCCGTTTGAACGTAGATGCCGTAAATCCGCCCATATCCGTAACCACCCCACCGCCAAGATTGATCATCAGACTCTGGCGGTCTGCACCGAAGTCGAGCATCATTTTCCAGATACCTACGCAGAAATCGATGTTCTTATTTTCTTCGCCCGGATCTACCTCAATGACATCGTATCCGTCGAATTCGGGTAACGCTGCCTGTAACACCGGCAGGCAATGTATACAGGTATTTCGGTCGGTCAGTATCAATATCCGGGAGTAATTACTCCGTTGGACAAATCTATTCAACTCGGCCAACGAATCATCAAAAACGACGTCATAGCCTATGCTGGTTATTGTGTGGTCACTCATCCTGGTTATCTTGCTTTCATCAATTTCAATTCAAAATCTTTTACCCGATCGTAATATGGAATGTTGGAACGCCGCGCGAATTGGATAAAATTCATGATGACGCTGTCCCGTTGATCCTGTGGAACGGAAGGTACTACGTCACTGCCCGTCTCATCCATGATTTTCAACCCACTTACACCTTTTATCGAATCGGGGAACTGCTCGGTATGCATCAATACCGCTGCATATTTTTGGATGCCTTTGGAATAGGCCGCCAAAGGCGTAGGTACCGTCACTGTATCGGTTTCCAGTTTCTCGACGACGGCATCAGTCCCTTTTTTTGCAAAGGTCTCTACCGTAATGGCCAGGACATACGGCCTGTCTCCTTTCTTCTTATTTCCCGTGCAGGCACATAGGGATACAAGCAATAAAGCAATCAACCCGTTTTTCATTGATTCACGATTCATTTCTGTATACTGACTTGTTTTCCATTGAACTCAACTATGTCTTCCGGCTTTACTTTCAGACGTTTTCGGTGATCGACGTTTCCATTGTAACGCACCAATCCCGCCGACACAACTGCTTGCGCCTCTCCTCCATTTTCCACCCAATTGAGAGCCTTAAGCAATTGAATCAATGTAATGTATTCTCCCTTGATCCGATACGTAATCATGGCGCAAATGTACAGGAAGTTTTTGTAACCCCGTATAGGTTTCCGTTGTTCACTAAGACGGGGTTCTTCTGCTCAGGCCGCAGAGGCTATTTGCTCAATCGCCACAAGGGCTCGGTACTTTTTTCGGCAAGTGTTTGTTTCCAATGGCCCTCAAGCTTGCTTCGCAGGTTGACCGCAAAAGTTGGCAAACCGAACGAAGTGAGTTCATGAACACCGATGAAAACAAAAACACGAGCGTGAATAACCTCGTCGCTTGGATACTTTGCTACAAAGGTAGTGCTTCAACGTGCAGACCGCAAAGCATATGCAGGAACGACCGTACTGGCAGTAACCAAGCGGATTGGGGAAGCGGCTGCAATACGCGCCATGTATGCTTTGCAATCAACCTGCGACCGAGGCTTCAAAGCCTTGACCTTTGGTTCTTTGGGTCAAGCCAAAGAACGAGCTTTGCGGCGACTGAGCGAGCCTGTCCGGCGAGGACAAAAAACCAATTCATTGCAATCTCCGCAACCAGAAACGTATATGATTAACAAATTATCAATAATAAACATAAATAATAGGTAATTATCAACAAAAATGATAAAAGTTTGATAAAAATTTAATTATTTTCATTTTATTTACTAATTTAGCAATTGGAATTTAGCTAACTAAACAGAATGACTGATAGATTGAGAAAACAGGAGGGGCTATACCATGCTGATTTTGAGCATGATGCATGTGGTGTAGGTTTTATTGCGAACCTCAAAGGCAACAAAACTCATCAACAGGTGCGGGACGCGTTGACCATGCTCGAAAACATGGAACACCGCGGTGCCTGCGGTTGTGATCCCGAAAGCGGTGACGGTGCCGGCATCATGATTCAACTACCGCACGAACTTCTTTGGGAAGAATGTATCGCGCTGAGTATTCAATTGAGTGAGCCCGGCTACTACGGCACGGGAATGGCTTTCTTACCGAAAGATGCGGAAGCAAACCGAATTTGCCGTGAGATTATCCAACAGGCTACCAAGGAAAGAGGCATGGATTTCCTGGGTTTCCGGCGTGTCCCGGTAAATCCGGAAGGGATTGGTACCACCGCATTGAGCGTGGAGCCCGAGATTGTTCAGTTCTTTGTTTCTCGGCCCGCGGGCGTGACGGATACCACCGAATTTGAGCGGAAACTATTTGTACTGAGGCGATTGATCGCTAAAAAAGTACGGGAAACCGCGGAACTCACCGAAGATCTCTATATCGCATCGTTGTCCTGTAAAGTAATTGTTTATAAAGGACAGTTGACTACTTATCAGGTGGGCACCTATTATCCCGATCTTTCGGATAAACGGGTGGTCTCTGCTTTTGGGTTGGTCCACTCCCGCTTTTCAACCAACACGTTCCCCTCGTGGCAATTGGCCCAACCATTCCGCATGTTGGCCCACAATGGTGAGATCAACACCCTGACGGGTAACCTCAATTGGTTTTATGCGGGTTTACGCTCTCTGTCTTCTCCCTACTTTACCGAAGAAGAACTGCAGATTCTCCTGCCGGTGGTTGATGGGCACCAGTCAGATTCGGCCTGTTTAGACAACGTGGCTGAACTGCTACTCCACAGCGGCCGTAGCATCGCCCATGTGATGCTTATGATGGTTCCCGAAGCGTGGGACGGCAACTCCCAAATGGATCCATTGAAGAAAGCATTCTATGAATACCATGCTACGCTGATGGAACCTTGGGACGGACCTGCGGCCCTTTGTTTCACCGATGGCACCACCATTGGTGCTATGCTCGACCGGAACGGCTTGCGGCCTCTCCGGTTTGCCGTCACATCGGACGACCGTGTGATCGTTGCTTCGGAAGCCGGCGCCCTGCCCATTGACGAAAACCTCATCATAAAAAAGGGCCGCCAACAACCGGGTAAGATTTTCCTGATTGACATGGAAAAAGGAGAAATCCTATCGGATGAACAGGTAAAAGGCGAATTGATAGCGAGACAGCCGTATAGCGACTGGTTACACCAATACAAAATCCGGATGGACGAGCTTGCCGAACCCCGGGTTACTTTCACCTATTTATCGAAGGAGTCTGTATTCAAATATCAGCAGATATTCGGCTACTCCCGCGAAGACATCGAAGGGATCCTTACACCGATGGCGCTGGACGGAAAGGAACCTGTCGGATCCATGGGAACAGACGTGCCCTTAGCCGTACTTTCCAATCATCCCCAGCACCTGTCAAGTTATTTCAAGCAGTTCTTCGCACAGGTTACCAACCCCCCGATTGACCCGATCCGCGAGCGCTTGGTCATGAGCTTGGCCACCTTCATCGGCAATGCGGGGAATATTCTGGATGAAGATAAAATGCACTGCCACTGTGTAGCGCTGGAGCATCCCATATTAACAAGCCGGGAGCTTGAAAAACTCCGTAGCATTGACACCGGAATTTTCCAAGCCAAAACTCTGCAGTGTTATTTCAACGCCAATGGCAAGCCGGGTGCCCTGGAAGAAGGATTGGCCCGCCTATGCCGCTATGCGGAAGATGCGGTGAAGGATGGATTTGAGGTAATCATCCTCTCTGACCGCGCGATTGATTCGCAGCACGCGGCCATCCCTTCGCTGTTGGCTGTATCAGCCGTTCACCACCACCTCATCAAAACCGGACACCGCGGTGCAGTGGGTCTTGTTGTGGAAGGCGGTGATGTATGGGAAGTGCACCATTTCGCCTGCCTGCTGGCATTCGGCGCAACAGCGATCAATCCCTATATGGCATTGGCGTCCATCCGTACACTCAAAGAGCAGAAAATACTGGATACTGACCTAACCTGGCCCCAACTTGCCAAGAACTACGTGAAAGCGGTATGCGGCGGATTGCTCAAGATTTTCTCGAAGATGGGCATTTCCACCCTGCAGTCGTACCATGGCGCCCAGATTTTTGAGGTGCTGGGTATCAACAAAAATGTGGTGGATACCTATTTCTGCGGTGCCGTTTCCCGGATCGGTGGATTGGATTTGGATGATATCGCCCGCGAGGTACTGAGTAAGCACCATCGCGGCTTCACCAGTTCGCGCAATGCCGCCGACCTGTTACCTGAAGGAGGTATCTATCAGTGGAAAAGAAGAGGCGAAGCACACCTGTTCAACCCGCAGACGGTACACCTGCTTCAACAGGCATGCCGCACTGGCGACTACGAAACCTTTAAAAAGTATAGTGCGCTTATCAATAACCAAAAGGAACGCATGTATACCCTGCGCGGATTACTGGACTTTGCACGGCACCGCACACCGGTTCCCATTGACGAGGTGGAACCTGCGGAAAACATCATGAAACGCTTCGCTACGGGTGCCATGTCGTTCGGGTCCATCTCGCACGAAGCACACAGTACCCTCGCCATTGCGATGAACCGCATCGGCGGCAAAAGTAACACCGGCGAGGGTGGTGAGGACGAGATCCGTTACAAACCGTTGCCAAACGGCGATTCCATGCGCTCGGCCATCAAACAGGTGGCTTCCGGCCGTTTCGGTGTGACTTCCCATTACCTCACCCAGGCCGATGAGCTGCAGATTAAGATGGCGCAGGGCGCAAAACCCGGCGAGGGCGGACAGCTGCCCGGACACAAAGTGGATGATTGGATTGCCAAGGTAAGGCACTCCACTCCGGGTGTGGGATTGATTTCTCCGCCCCCGCACCACGACATCTACTCCATCGAAGACCTGGCACAACTGATCTTTGACCTGAAGAATGCCAACCGCGACGCCCGGATCAATGTGAAACTGGTATCCAAAGCCGGTGTAGGTACGATTGCTGCGGGTGTTGCAAAAGCCCATGCCGACGTGATCCTTATTGCCGGATACGACGGTGGAACCGGGGCATCTCCCATCAGTTCAATCAAACATGCCGGATTGCCCTGGGAGTTGGGATTGGCTGAATCGCACCAAACCCTCGTGAAAAACGGGCTACGCAGCCGCGTGGTGCTGCAAACCGACGGACAGCTGAAAACCGGACGGGACATTGCCATCGCAACCTTGCTGGGCGCTGAAGAGTGGGGCGTGGCAACGGCCGCTCTGGTAGCTGGCGGATGCATCATGATGCGGAAATGCCATCTGAATACCTGCCCCGTTGGGGTGGCTACCCAAGACCCCGAACTTCGTAAACTGTTTACAGGTAAGCCCGAAGATATTGTCAATCTGTTTAAGTTCCTCGCCGAAGAATTGCGGGAAATCATGGCCGAGCTCGGTTTCCGTACCATCAATGAAATGGTAGGCCGTGCGCAATTCCTCAAAAAACGGGAGAACATAGACCACTGGAAAGTTAACAAACTGGATCTGTCGGGCATACTCCACGTAGCCCACAGCCGTACGGGCGATACACTGTACCAAACGGAACACCAGGATCACGGATTGGATATGATCCTGGATTGGGGGCTGGTAACTCAGGCACGTAGTGCGCTGGACAGCAAAACCCCGGTTTTCGGCACATTCAACGTAAAGAATACGGACCGTACCATCGGCACCCTGTTATCCAATGAAGTATCTAAGATATACGGCGGCGAAGGCCTTCCCGACAATACGATCAACTATAAGTTTACGGGTTCGGCCGGACAAAGCTTTGGTGCATTTGCCGCTAAGGGACTTTCTTTCGAATTGGAAGGCGAGGCCAACGACTACGTGGGCAAAGGCTTGTCCGGCGCGCAGTTAGCCATTTACCCGGCGCACAACAGCCCTCTGGTACCCCATGAAAATATCATTATCGGTAATGTGGCACTGTACGGCGCTACTTCGGGCCACCTGTTCGTATGCGGACAGGCAGGCGAGCGGTTTGCCGTGCGCAACTCCGGTGCCACAGCGGTGGTGGAAGGTGTGGGCGATCATGGGTGTGAATACATGACGGGCGGACGGGCTCTGATACTGGGTGCAACAGGACGTAACTTTGCTGCGGGAATGAGTGGCGGTATTGCGTGGATATACGACCTGGAAGGTACATTCAGGGACAACTGCAATACCGAAATGGTCGATCTTGATCCGCTCGAAGCCGAAGATGAAACGGCTATTATTGCGTTGCTGAAACGGCACATACACCTCACAGGTAGCAAACGGGCTACCTCCATCCTCCAAAATTGGAAGACCGAAAAAAGCTATTTCATCAAGGTATTCCCGCGGGAATACAAAAACGTATTACGGTCAAAATTAATAGAGGCTTGATGGAGAGAAAGAAAGGACTTAGGGAGCAAAGGGTAAGGAGTAAGGAACAAAGACTAATGACTAACGACTAACGTCTAAAGACTAAAATAAGATGGGAAAACCAACCGGATTTAAGGAATTTGAACGGGCGCTCCCCAAAAAGGATCCCGTTGCAAACCGGAAGAAGACGTACAATGAATTTGTACATCCATATAGCGACGATGAACTCAACAGGCAGGCCGCACGGTGCATGAACTGTGGCATACCTTTCTGCCATTCGGGATGTCCCTTGGGTAATGTCATTCCCGAATTTAACGATGCGGTATACGACGGAAAATGGGAAGAAGCATACCGGATATTGGTGTCTACCAACAATTTTCCGGAATTTACGGGGCGGATATGCCCCGCACCCTGCGAATCGGCTTGTGTGTTGGGCATTAACCGATCGCCGGTTGCAATCGAAGAAATCGAAAAGCACATCATTGAAATCGCCTACAAACGGGAATATGTGAAGGCAAGGCCTACGCACCTAAAAACAGGAAAACGCGTGGCTGTTGTGGGCAGTGGCCCTGCAGGGTTGGCAGCAGCTGCGCAACTGATCCGCGTGGGTCACGAGGTAACCGTATACGAACGGGACGATAAACCGGGAGGATTGCTCCGTTACGGTATTCCGGACTTCAAATTGGAAAAATGGGTAATAGACCGCCGGATCAAAGTAATGAAAGAAGAAGGCGTCGTGTTCCGCTGCAATGCCGAAGTGGGCAAAAATGTTCCGGCTGCTGAACTGCAGGCGTACGATGCGATCGTGCTTGCGGGTGGATCTACCATTCCACGTAACCTCAACATTCCGGGCAGGGAGCTTAAAGGTGTGCATTTTGCCATGGAGTTTCTGAAACAACAAAACAAACGGGTGGGCAACTCACCCTTTGAGGAGGAGGAAATTCTGGCCACAGGAAAACATGTGCTGGTCATTGGCGGGGGCGACACGGGCTCCGATTGCGTGGGTACCTCAAACCGCCACAAGGCCAAGTCCGTGACCCAATTTGAGCTGATGCCCCAGCCGCCCCAACAGCGTACGGAAGCCATGCCCTGGCCTACATACCCCATGCTGCTTAAAACCACCACATCGCATGAAGAAGGCTGCGAACGCCATTGGAGCATCAGCACGAAGGCGTTCATCGGCGATGACAAGGGCAACCTCAAAGCCGTGCGCATCGTTGACCTGGAATGGGAACGCGATCAGTTGGGCCGTCCGGTAAAATTCGCTGAAGTCCCCGGTTCCGAGCGTGAGATTCCCTGTGAACTCGCTTTGTTGGCCATGGGGTTCCTGCATCCACAGCACGAGGGACTTCTGCAACAGCTGGGTGTGGAATTAGACGAACGGGGCAATGTACGGGCAAAGGAAGGTGAATACCAAACCTCCACCGCACGCGTTTTTGCGGCTGGCGATATGCGCCGTGGCCAATCGTTGGTGGTGTGGGCTATTTCTGAAGGACGCGAGTGTGCACGCAAAGTAGACGAGTACCTGATGGGCTATTCGGAACTTGAAAGCAAAGATGCTGTGTTTGACTACGCTTGATACGTACCGGTGGATTTCCGTTTGGCCAGTCGGTATCTCACGATTGGATAAAGGAAAACCGCCCCAAGAATGATAACAGCGCCGGCATAAAAGCCGGCGCTCATTTTTTCCTGATGACCAAAAAACAGCCAGGCGAGCGCGATCCCGTAGATCGGCTCCATATTGCTTGCCAGCGCTACACGAAATGCACTGATTTCCTTCATCACCGATACCGCTGCGACATACGCACCCGAAGTGCATACCGCACCCAGTAATAGCAGGTAGAGCCAGTCTGCTCCCGTTGCTTTCATTTCCTCATTAAAGCCACCCGAAGCCAGCATAACCAACGAAAGCAACAGCCATGCCCCCGCCATCTCATAAAGGCTGATGAGGGTAGCGCCGCTGCGCTTAATCAGCATGGAATTGATCGTACCAAAGAAGGCTGCCGCCAATGCCGCCGCCAATCCCAAAACAATCCCCCTGATATATTGGCTTTCAAATTTAAAAACCAGGTAGATGCCAACAATAATCAGCAAGCCGACAAACACTTCCATTTTTGAAGTTCGCCGCTTGTAAAACAACGGCTCCACCAGTGCTGTAAACAGCGTAACCGATGACAAGCAAACCAATGTAACCGATACCGTAGACGCCTTGATAGACTCAAAAAAAAGCAACCAATGCAATCCCACCAATCCGCCTGTGCAAAAGAAAGAGACAAAGTCCCGCCCACTTACTGCAAAAGATCGACCCCTGAGGGCAAAATAAAGGGCCAGCGACACGAAAGCAATCCCCACCCGGTACCATACCAGATGAACAGCTGAGATGGAAATGAGGTTACCCAGTATTCCGGTGAATCCCCATACCACTACGGTAAGATGCAAAATAAATAGATTGCGGCCGCTTGTTGGAGGTTCCATGGCAAAGGTTGGTTTATTTCGGTGCTTTATGCAGGAGGTAAAATGCTAACAAACCGAAAATGATATTAGGAATAAAAACTGCAATGATAGGCGGTAGCCCCCCTTTCAGCGAAAACATGGTCGAAAATTGGATAAACACAATGTAGGTGAAACTTAATCCAATTCCGATACCCAACGATAGCCCGATTCCGCCACGTACTTTCTTTGACGATAGGGCCACGCCCATCAGTGTAAGCACATAGGCAGCCAACGGCGTGACAAAGCGTTTGTATTTCTCCAGTAACAAATCGGTCATCATGCCCGTGCCTCTGATTTTCTCTTTTTCGATGCGATCGTTCAGTTCGGTCATCTTCATAGCCGTGAATATATTGTCGTACACTTCGAAATCTCCCGGCGACATGTCCAGCAGCGTGTCCATGCTGGTACCTTTTACCATTTTCTCTTTTAGCGAATCGATCATGCGGATCGTATAATTTTCAATCCGCCAGTTATTTTTGATGGAATCCCACGTGATGCGGTCTGCCATCAGTTTTTCGGTCATCTCCCCTTCCTTGAATTTTTCAAGCACAAAATTGTACCCTATTTTCCGGTTATTGTCAAAATTATCAATGTACACATAGCTATCTTCGTCAATCTGCATGTGGGTGGAACTTTTGGTATTATTCGCGACGGGTTTTACATAAATCCGCTCAAAACCCACTTTTAGCTTATTGGTACGGGGAATGATGTATACACTGAACGCGAAATTGAGGGCAAATATTAAGGTGGCCGCAACCATATAGGGACGTATGAACCGATTGAAACTCATCCCTCCACTCAAAATCGGTACAATTTCGGTTTGGTCTGCCATTTTAGCCGTAAAAAAGATAACCGCAATAAAATTGATCAACGGCGACAGCATGTTCAGGTAAAAGGGAACAAATCCGGCATAATACTCAAACACAATTTTTGAGAGCGGGGCCTTGTGTTTCATAAAATCATCCAGCCGCTCAGACACGTCAAACACCACAGCTACGACAGTAAAAATAGCCATCGTAAATACAAACGTACTCAGGTATTTCCGGATGATATACCGATCAATAATATTAAACGAAGACTGCAGCCACCTCATCATACCCTATAACCTTTCGTCCAATTGTACCACCATTTTATTTTTCCATGCAAGAAAATCACCCGCCAAAATATGTTTGCGCGCCTCTCCCACCAACCAAAGATAAAAATGAAGGTTATGCAACGATGCAATCTGTGCGCCAAGAATTTCCTGCGACCGGATGAGATGCCTTAAATAAGCCTTGGTATATACCCGATCGGCCAGCAAATCACTTGTTGCATCAATCGGCGAAAAATCTGCCTCCCATTTCTTATTTTTGATATTAATAATCCCTTCTTTGGTGAACAGCATACCATTGCGCGCATTCCGCGTGGGCATTACGCAGTCAAACAGATCGATACCCAAGGCGATGTTCTCCAGGATATTGACCGGTGTACCCACTCCCATCAGATAACGCGGTTTTTCAGTAGGAAGTATGTTACAAACCAATTCGGTCATCGCATACATTTCCTCGGCCGGTTCGCCCACAGAAAGGCCACCGATGGCATTCCCGTCGCGTTCGAAGGATGCAATGGTTTCCGCTGACCGTGCCCTCAGATCCGGGTATACCGACCCCTGGACGATGGGGAAAAGCGTCTGTTCGTAACCATACAGCGGCTGCGTTTGGTCAAACCGCTCGCAACAGCGTTTCAGCCAGCGATGGGTCATATCCAACGAGCGCTTTGCATAGGAATAGTCACAGGGATACGGCGTACATTCATCAAAAGCCATTACAATATCTGCGCCGATGATCCGCTGCGTATCCATGACATTTTCAGGTGTAAAAAGGTGCTTCGAGCCATCAATATGTGAACGGAACGTTACTCCTTCTTCTTTGATTTTCCGTACTTCGGTAAGCGAATACACCTGGTAACCTCCACTGTCGGTTAATATCGGTTTGTCCCAACCGTTGAACCGGTGAAGGCCACCCGCACGGTTCAGGACATCCAGTCCCGGCCGCAGGTAAAGGTGGTACGTATTTCCGAGAATGATCTGCGCACCGATATCGTCTACCAATTCATGCTGATGTACCGCCTTTACGGTACCTGATGTGCCTACAGGCATAAAAATGGGTGTCTCGATGGTGCCATGGGCGGTCTCCATTAAACCGGCACGCGCCCTGCACTGTTTATCTGTTGCCTGAAGGGTAAATTTCATGTTGCGCAAAAATAGGAAAAACAAATTAACCTACTATCTTTGGCAACGTATATGGACATATTCAGCCAAATAGCCGAGAACGCTTTTATCCTGTTATCGGGAATATGCGGGTTACTGTTGCTCTTTCAATTGTATTACATTTTATCGGTTTACAGCAAACTGGCACTTTACAAAATCCCGTCCTTACCGGTTAAATCTTCGCCCCCCCCCCTTTCCGTCATTATCTGTGCCCGTAACGAGGAAGAAAATTTACGGCGGAACCTTCCACATATCCTGGCACAGGATTATCCTGCGTTTGAAGTGATCCTGGTCAATGATTTCTCCGAAGATGAGACCAAATGGTTGCTGCGGGACCTTTGCGCGCAATCTCCGTACCTCAAAGTAGTCGAAATCGCCGAGCATGTACGCCTCAAGCACGGCAAGAAGTTTGCCGTCACGCTTGGTATCAAAGCCGCTCAATACGAACACCTGGTTTTTACCGATGCCGATTGCATTCCGCAATCCGACCAATGGCTCAAACACATGGGCAGTTCCTTTGATGGCGGAGAGGAAATCGTGCTCGGTTATTCTCCTTACCTGAAAAAACCGGGATTTCTCAATGCTTTAATCCGTTTTGAAACATTTCACACCGCCATGAGCTACCTTTCCTATGCACTTCGGAAGAATGCATACATGGGGGTAGGGCGCAATCTCGCTTATACCAAAAGCTTGTTTTTCAGGGGAAAGGGATTTGCAGCCCACATGCATATCGCCTCGGGTGACGACGATCTATTCGTGAACCAGAACGCTACCCCGCATAATACGGTCATCTGTATCCACCCCGAAGCACAGGTGTGGAGCGAACCCAAAACTACATTTTCAGCCTATGCCCGGCAGAAAACCCGGCATGCAGGGGCTTCCAAAGCGTACAAACCCTCCCATCGACGCATGTTAGCCACACAGCTTGTAACCGCGTTTCTTTTCTATGTGTTTGCCACCGCAACGCTTGTCGCCTACCCACAATACGGATACGTTGTGGCCGGAATGTATCTCTTCAGGCTGCTGGCACAGCTCCTGGTCTATTATCCCATCATGAAAAAATTGCAGGTGAAGGGACTGTTATGGGGATTACCGTTGCTTGACTTCGTTTATTATTGCTATATCTGCCTCAATGGCTTTGCTGCACTTTATAAGAAGGACGTAAAATGGAAGTAATGTTCAGTCCGGGTGTCGAGATTATCTACCACTATTTCCCCAAGCTTTCCGAGATACAACGAGAACAATTTGCGAAATTAGGTACCCTATATGCGCACTGGAATGCGCAGATCAATGTAGTCTCACGCAAAGATATGGATAGTCTTTACCTTCACCATGTATTGCATTCCCTCGGTATTGCCAAGTTTATCCATTTTACTCCTGGCACACGTGTACTGGATGTCGGCACAGGGGGTGGCTTCCCGGGCATTCCATTGGCAATTTTATTCCCTGAACTATCATTCCATCTTGTCGACTCCATTGGCAAGAAAATCAAGGTTGTGCGGGAAGTTGCCACAGCAATCGGATTGAAAAATATGGAGGCTTACCACATGCGGGCAGAACAACTGGATGAAAAATACGATTTCGTGGTATCGCGTGCTGTTACCCGTTTGGCCGACTTCTACCCCTGGGTTAGCAATAAATTCCTCAAAAAAGATAAAAATGCCATTCCCAATGGCATCTTATACCTGAAAGGGGGCGATCTGCGCGAGGAAATACGGGAAGCGCGTGTGCGCGCAGAAATCCACCCATTATCCCAGTATTTTGCCGAAGACTTTTTTGAAACCAAATACCTGGTGTACATTCCGGTTTAAGCAAAGCGGGAATGCACTATGTGAGCAAAGGCACCAGTTTAAGGGTCACGAACAACTGTCCCAAATGGCGTTGTGTATGTTCTGCCGCATGAAATAATAATCCGATCAAGGTTGTAGGGATACGTTTCCTGCCAAGGTACCGCGGATGGGTCAATTGATTTTCATCCGTCTGTTTGAGCTGCCCAATGGCCCAATCTACCCGTTCCTGTAAAGCAATTACCAACCCCGCACCACTTATTTCCGGCATTTCCATCCCTTCCGCGCGCAGACGGGCAAACTGCGCCTCCGATAAGGCCTGGTTGTTGGCATAGGTAAACATGCGTTCGATCACACCATCCATATGCTGTAAATGAAAGCCCACAGCAGCCCTCCCACCCGGGCGCTGCCATAGGTACCGGTTATCAAAATCTTCCATGTATACGGCCACTTCTTCTTTTACCTGCAACAGGGCATGTGCCACCGGCTGCAATAATGCCGGGACACCGGATATGGGACCGCGCATCCATACTTCGGGTTGTCGTTCTTCAGCCATTGATCTATCTCATTTTAAATGTACACAATATCGTATTTTTTTTCTACATTCGTATCCTCCTATGAGCCTGTTTCACCAAATCGCATTAACAAAAATAAACGGTGTCGGACCGGTCATTGCCCGTCATTTACTGGATCATTTTCAGGATGCCGAAGCGGTATTTTCTGCATCCCGGAAAGCACTTATGACCATCCCGGGAATCGGAAGCCGATTGGCCACTGCCATTTTAGAAACGCGGGTATTACGCGACGCAGAGAACGAACTTCAATTCATCGAAAAGCATCGTATCAAAGTACTTTTTTGGAATGAAAAGCATTATCCCAAACGCCTCACGGAATGCCCTGACGCGCCATTATTGCTTTATTATAAAGGAAACGCAGATCTTAACGCACCGCGTATCATCAGTATCGTCGGCACACGAAACGCCACTTCCTATGGAAAAGCAATCTGCAGCGAACTGATCAGGGACCTTCAACCCTACCACACCAGCGTAATCAGCGGATTGGCATACGGTATTGATAGTCATGCCCACCAAAACGCCCTCGCTTATGGTTTACCTACTGTAGGCGTCCTGGGCCACGGTCTCGATCGGATCTACCCCTCGGCTAACCGCGAAATGGCAGCAAGAATGCTGGATCAGGGAGGATTACTCACCGAATTTCCATCCGGCACCAATCCCGATAGACAAAATTTTCCGATGCGCAACCGCATCATTGCCGGCTTGGCCGATGTGACCATCGTTGTGGAGGCCGCTACCCGCGGTGGCGCACTCATCACCGCAGAAATTGCCAACACCTACAACCGCGACGTATGTGCATTTCCGGGAAACCTGAATCAGGAATTTTCCGCAGGATGCAATTACCTCATCAAAACCAACCGTGCACACCTGATTACCGGTGCGAAGGACCTGGAATATCTTATGAACTGGGAAATCGACGAAACGCCTGCCCAGCCCAAACAACTCCCTCTTCATATTTCAATGGACAGGACTGAACAGCAGGTATTTGACACCATTCAGGCCATGGGACAGATGGCGGTGGATGAGCTCTCACGACGGTTGCAATGGCCACAGAGCAAACTAGCCATCACACTGCTTGAAATGGAAATGAAAGGCATCCTCGCTGCATTACCGGGTAAGATGTATCGAATTCTTTCATAATCTTATTGGTTTTCTTCACTTTTTCCCTACCTTTGTGGCATGGGTAAGTCTTTTACGACCAGCTCCCCGAGAATCCCCCAGGGTGGGAACACAGCAAGGGTATTGGGTTGTAGCGGTGCGATAAAAGGAGCTTGCCCATATTTTATTTGTAGTTACCGGTTACTAACAAGTGTATGGCGACGCTTGCATATCCCCGCAAGTTTATCTAAGTTTGCACCCCATAACAACTAGTTGCATGAGTTGGTTTAGACGTGAAAAGGCCGGAATCAGTACGGCTACCGAGCATAAAAAGGAAGCGCCCGACGGTCTTTGGAATAAATGCCCTTCCTGCAAAAAACCGTTGCTGAATATTGAGCAGATCGAAAATAAATATGTATGCCAGTATTGCGGTTATCACCTCCGCATCGGATCGGCAGCATACTTTTCCATCCTATTTGATGACAATCAGTTTACCGAGCTATTTGCCAATCTGAGATCGGGAGATCCCCTGCATTTTGAAGACACCAAGAAGTATACGGAACGACTGGAAGAAAGCTATGCCAAAACCGGATTGAACGATGCGATCCGCTGTGCCCGTGGCAAGGTACAGGGCCGTGATTTGGTGCTGGCATGCATGGATTTTACGTTCATCGGCGGTTCCATGGGATCGGTCGTGGGCGAAAAAATCGCCCGGTCTATCGACTATTGCTTACAACATCGGACTCCGTTCATGCTGATATCCAAATCGGGAGGTGCCCGTATGATGGAGGCTGCATTTTCATTGATGCAGATGGCCAAGACCTCTACCAAACTTGCGCTGCTTAACGAAGCTAAATTACCTTACATCTGCCTGCTGACGGATCCGACAACCGGCGGGGTAACCGCTTCTTACGCCATGCTTGGCGACATCAACATTGCCGAACCGGGAGCACTGATTGGTTTTGCCGGCCCCCGTGTCATTAAGGAAACCATCAAAAAGGACTTACCTAAAGGGTTTCAGACTTCCGAGTTTTTGCTGGAACATGGGTTTTTGGACTTTATTGTCGACCGTCGGCAACTCAAAGAAAAAATAGCCCTGTTTTTATCCATGGTCAGCTAGCTGATTTTAATTTTGTACATAAAGGCAATTTTATATAAGTTTGTTTTCAACTAATTGGCGACCGCAGTATCGAAGTCAGTCTGAACTGTGAACTGAAGTGAATCAAATACAGCGCTAATGGCGAAAACAAAGTATCATTATAATTCTCATACGCTGAAATATGAGAAAATAAAAACAAGCACCAAGACCTGGGTTTTACGAATTATCGGCTTCCTGACCAGTTCCTTCGCTTGTGCCATTTTTCTTTTCTATGTGGGTTTCACATTTTTTGACTCGCCCAAAGAAAAACAGATGCAGCGGGAAATGGACCAAATGGCGCTTCAATACAACCTGATGCAGGAACGCATGAAACAGATCGATGCTTCCCTCGAAAGCATGCAGCGCCGCGACGATCATATTTACCGGGTCATTTTTGAAGCAGACCCCATCGATCCTGATATCCGCAAAGCGGGATTTGGCGGCATTAACCGATATAAAAGCCTGGAACACTTCAGCAATTCAGATTTGATGGTTGAAACGGCCAAAAAACTCGATTACATAACCAAGGCACTGTATATACAATCGAAATCGTACGATGAGCTGACGGAAATGGCTAAATCCAAAGCGGAAATGATGGCAAGCATACCAGCCATCCAACCCGTAGACAGCCGGAAAGGACAGGTTGGTGTATCAGGTTTCGGGATCCGGATACACCCGGTATATAAAATCCGGAAAATGCACGCGGGAATCGATTTTGCGGCACCCGTAGGTACTCCGATTTACGCAACCGGAAATGGAAAGGTCGAAGCGGTGGGATTGGATAGCGGATATGGACAGCGGATAATCATCAATCATGGCTACAGCTATAAAACGCTGTACGGCCATATGAACCGGTTCGCTGTACGGGTGGGTCAACAGGTGAAACGAGGTGACCTGATCGGTTACGTGGGCAACACGGGAATTTCCACAGGCCCTCATGTACATTACGAAGTGCATAAAAACAACAAACCGGTGAATCCCATAAATTTCATCTATAATGATCTTTCACCCGCAGAATATGTAGCGATTATAGAAGCTGCTTCCCAGGAAAATCAGTCGTTTGATTGATAGCCTTAGGATATTCCAAGGGTAATCGTATCTTTGCAATACAAGGTGCATTAATCTGGTTCGTTATATGCCTTACAAAGAGCGCGAAATCAACAAACTCTATTACACCATGGGGGAAGTGACGGCCATGTTTGGCGTCAATGCGTCCCAAATACGGTTTTACGAACGTGAGTTCGATATTCTTCAACCCAAGAAGAATAAGAAAGGCAACCGCCTGTTTACGCCGGACGACATTGCCAATCTGAAAATCATCTTCAATTTGGTCAAAGATAAAGGATACACATTGCAGGGGGCGAGAGATTATCTGCGGGACAACAAAAGTGAAGCGCGGGAAAACCAACGGGTGATTGACTCACTCCAGCGCCTGAAAGCCTTCCTACTGGAAGTGCGGGACAGCCTCTAACTGTATAAACTCCTCCACTTTTTCCACCATTGCTGTACTACCGATAAAAATCGGTGTGCGCTCATGGAGATTCCGGGGTTGGATATCCAGGATCCGGCGATACCCATCGGTTGCTCTCCCACCTGCCTGCTCGACGATGAAAGCCAATGGATTGCATTCGTACATCAAGCGCAATTTGCCTTGGGGATGGGATGACGTAGTGGGATACAGAAAAACCCCGCCTTTGATCAAATTGCGATGTACATCGGCCACCATTGATCCGATATACCGGGAAGTAAAAGGCCGGTTGGTCTCCTTCTCTTCTACCTGGCAATATTTGATGTAATCTTTTACCCCCTGTGGAAATTTCACGTAGTTTCCTTCGTTAATCGAATAAATCGTCCCATCAAGCGGTATCCGCATATTGGGATGTGAAAGACAAAACTCACCGATCGAGGGATCGAGTGTGAAGCCGTTCACACCCTTGCCTGTGGTATAAACCAGCATCGTGGAAGAACCATACACCACATAGCCCGCCGCAACCTGACAAGTTCCTTTTTGAAGGACTTCCTCGGGCCGTACGGGTCCCACCGGATTCATGCGTCTGTATATGGAAAAAATGGTACCGACAGAAACATTGACATCAATGTTCGAAGAACCATCCAATGGATCGATGCAAACGATATATTTGGCATCTTGCGATACATGTGAATCGATAAAAATACAATCATCGTGTTCCTCAGAGGCAACCAGACAGCATTCGCCGCCACTGCGCAAAGCTGAGATGAATTGCTCATCTGCATACACGTCGAGCTTCTTCTGGCCTTCACCCTGAATATTGGTGGTACCGTTATCCCCGAGTATATCGACAAGCCCGGCTTTGTTTACTTCCCTGTTTACAATTTTTGCGGCAATACCGATATCGCGCAAAAGCCTTGACAATTCACCCTTCGCATACGGAAAGTCTGCCTGCTTTTCAATAATGAACTGGCCCAACGTGGTCACTTTCGTCATAGAGTCCGTTTTAGTTAGTGTATTTTATATTTTAAAATTTCGGACAAAAATAGCCAAAAATGCCATTTAAGCAAGTAAATCATAAAAACTTAGTGTAAATAAAAAATTATTTACCTCTCAATTCTATCACTTCCAGGTTTTCAATACGCTTATCGTCGATGCTAAAACGTAAAAGCGTACGGACTTTGTGCCACCCCTGTTTTCCCGCGGCTCCGGGGTTGAGGTGTAAACACTGTAACTTTTGATCGTACATCACCTTGAGAATATGCGAATGCCCGCAAATAAAGAGCTTTGGAGGGTTCAATTGGATGGCTTTGCGCACCTGGGGGCTGTAGTGATTAGGGTAACCACCGATGTGGGTCATCCAGACATCCACGGCTTCGCAATCGAAACGCAGGTGTTCGGGATACACAGCCCGGATATCTTTACCGTCTATGTTCCCATATACCCCCTTTAAGGGTTTAAAGGCCGCAAGTGTATCTGCCACGGCAATATTTCCGAAATCTCCCGCATGCCATATTTCGTCGCACGACTCAAAATAGTTGAATACGGCCTCATCCAAGTAACCGTGTGTATCCGAAAGCAATCCGATCCTGGTCATATAAAGGCGAATATAAGGATTCTTAGAACGCCAGAAAAAAGTCTTTCAGCAATGCCCGGTATGCAGGACTGTATATACCTTTGTCTTCGTAAATCACCAAATCGCCGGTAAGTGCAGGGAGCGCTGACGGAAGTTTGCCTATGGCTACGATGCGGCGGATCGGAGGTTGGGATACAAACGAACGGATAGCTAGCCGTCCTTGCACGACCATCCCGTACTCACCGGTTGCCCGTTGTTCGATCCATTCCGCCAAAGAAACCGGGAGTATAAGCTGAAGGCTCCCCTTTTCTTCCAGCCACATAGCCGCCCGCTCCAGCAACTGGGAGTAAAATAAGACGTCGGTATGCCGTGATACCTGTTTCCGCCGATCGCGGTTTTTAAGCGCATGCAGAAAAAAGGGCGGATTGGATACGATGAGATCAAAAGGTTTCTCCGGCTGGAAATCTGCCAGTGCCACCTCCTGAGCAGAAATGCGCTCCGCGAAAACGGATCTGATAAAATTCTTGCCCGCCAGCCTGGCCGCTGTTGCATCCATTTCGATGGCGGCTACCGTCGCCCCGGGAAACCGTTGTGCCAGCATCAAGGCGATCACGCCTGTACCCGTACCTATATCGAGGATGCGAACGGGATTTGTCGCAAAGGCGACAGCCCCCAGCAATACACCATCGGTATTAATCTTCATGGTACTTCCGGTCTGATCAACTGCAAATTGTTTGAAGCGGAATATAGACATACGGGGTAAAGTTAAAAAGTTTGTCACATTGCCAAAAAAAAGGATTTTCTATTGCGGAATTACTGAATAGTTCCGATTATTGTACAAATTCATAGATAATCTGCGTTTTCTAAGCGAATTGCCGAATAACCTGTTGCATACATGAAGAATTTTCGGTACGGTACTGACAAACTTACGATAGGATCGGTTATAGGGCTCACACGGGGCCTCCTTCAGGGAACACTTTCTGCCAAGTCACGGCATAAAGTGGATCAATCCGAAGCGTTTGTAAAAAGCATGGTATCCCATAACGATGTCGTATACGGCATCAACACAGGATTCGGCCCTTTATGCGATACCATCATTTCCGCCGAAGATACACCCCAACTGCAATACAATCTGCTGCAGAGCCATGCAGTTGGCGTTGGCAACCCCATTCCGGCCAGCGTTGCTAAAACGATGATGATTATCAAAGCGCAGGCGCTAGCCCAAGGGTATTCCGGTGTGCAACTACGTACATTGGAACGCATTATCTGGATGGCTGAACAGGATCTCATCCCCGTTGTGCCTTCCCGGGGTTCGGTTGGTGCATCCGGCGATCTTGCCCCGCTTTCCCACCTGTTTTTGCCGCTCATCGGACTGGGCAACGTGTATTACAAAGGGGGCATCATACCCGCCGACGTGGCACTGAAGGCCTATGGGATGTCTCCACTTCAGCTTGGCCCCAAAGAAGGATTGGCACTCATCAATGGCACTCAGTTCATAGCAGCCTACGCTGTGCACGCCTTACACCGGATGTACAACGCACTGGAAGTAGCCGATCTGATCGGAGCGATGTCGTTGGAAGGACTGATGGGCTCTTACAAACCATTTGATTCACGCCTACACGAAATCCGGCCGTTTCCGGGCAATCAGTTAGTCGCTCATCGCCTGTGGGAATTGCTCCATACATCCGAGATTGCCAATTCCCATCCCGATTGCGGACGTGTACAGGATCCATACTCATTGAGGTGTATGCCCCAGGTGCATGGGGCTTCACGGACGGCTTGGCTGCATCTCAAAGAGCTCACCGAAATCGAAATCAATGCCGTCACCGATAATCCCATCGTATTGGGCCCGCATGAAGCCATCAGCGGCGGTAATTTCCATGGCCAGCCCTTGGCCCTAGCCATTGATTATGCCACTGTCGGTGCCGCGGAGCTGGGTAATATTTCGGATCGCCGGAGTTATCTCATCATCGAAGGCCGGTATGGTCTTCCCAAGCTGCTGATACCGAATGCAGGCCTTCACTCGGGTTTCATGATACCACAGTATACATCAGCTGCATTGGTATCTGAAAATAAAACATTGTGTTTTCCGGCAAGTGCGGATAGTATTCCGACGTCTCTGGGTCAGGAAGATCACGTATCGATGGGCGCGATCGGTGCCCGTAAATTGAATAGCGTTCTTGACAACCTCGAATACATTCTGGCCATCGAATTGTTGTATGCGGCACAGGCCCTGAATTTTCGTCGTCCCCTCAGGTCATCAGCGGTATTGGAAGCTTGCCATACGCTGGTAAGAACAGAGGTTCCCTTTGCGGATCGCGACCGGATTTTTGCCGACGACATCGAAAAGCTCCAGCATCTGATCCATAGCGGAAAGCTTTTAGAAACCGCAAATCAGGCCGCTAAAACCAGCCATTGCCCCCTTAATAAATCGGCGTATGATGCGTTCCGGATTTAGGCCTCAAATTTATACCCCACACCTTTTACGGTGGAGACGTAATTTTCACCTATTTTTTCGCGCAATTTGCGGATGTGTACGTCAATGGTCCGGTTGGTGACCACTACCGAGTCTTCCCAGATATTCTTTAAAATTACCTCGCGGGTATAAACTTTGCCCGGTTTAGAAGCTAACAGATAAAGTAATTCAAATTCCTTTTTGGCCAGCACTATCTTTTCGCCGTTTCTGAATACCAAAAAAGCTTCCCGATCGATCACCAAATCTGAAATTTCCAGCTTCTCATTCGGAATTTCATCCGTTGGGGCGTTCCGTCTCAGAATGGCATTGATACGGCTCAGCAATGCACGGGGTTTGATGGGCTTAGCAATGTAATCGTCCGCACCGACATTGAATCCTGCTATCTCCGAATATTCCTCACTGCGTGCGGTAAGAAACACCATGAACGTACTTTTGAATTCCGGCATAGCCCGCATGATTCGGCAAGCCTCTATTCCATCCATTTTGGGCATCATTACATCCAGGATAATCAGATCAGGCATGATCTTCTTGGCCGTCGTCACAGCTTCCTGTCCATTGGACGCGGTGTGTACCTGATATCCTTCCCGTTTGAGATTATATGCAATCAGTTCCACAATATCGGGTTCATCGTCGACCACCAAGATCTTTTGTTTTGCAGTGCTCATCGTATTTTTTTTGCTAAAGTATGTACTTAATGACAAATCACCGTTAAATCAAGATTAATAAATCGTTAAACCACACATGCTATTAACACAGAATATGCACTAATCCAATGTTTTCTTTAAAAAAGCTTCCAACTCAGCGCCCCGCAGGTTCTTAGCAACAATAATTCCCTTCGGATCAAGGAGATAGGAGGTCGGAATAGCCTGTATGCGGTACAAGCCCACCACTTCGCTACCCCATTGCTGCAAGTCCGAAACCTGAGTCCATTCCAATCCATCGTCCTTGATGGCACGCATCCAGGAGCCGGGATTGTCATCAAGCGATACCCCCAATATGGTAAACCCTTTATCCTTATATGCATGGTATTGCTTTACGATATTCGGGTTTTCCTGCCGGCAGGGTCCACACCAGGAGGCCCAAAAATCCACTAATGTATATTTCCCGCGAAAGTCAGACAATTTGACCCGTTGATTGTTGGGGGTTAACGATTCAAAATCAGGCGCCGGCTGGCCGATAGCCAGTCGTTTCAGACGCGCCATTTCGTCTATAAATTGCCGCACCTGCACATTATCATCCCACCGCCCCGCTATCTGGTCTGCATAGGCTACCAGCTCCGTTTCAGCCACTTCCTTATCCAGCGTACTCATTGCGTAAAAGCCGGCCAGGTCATCATGTTCATTTGCAAACCGTACGGCCGCATCTGTGTAACTTTTCATGTGCTGCCGGTATTTTTGCATAAACTGCTCCCTCAGATTCATCAGTGCTGCGTCATCCAATCCGGCAGCCTGGCTGGCAAACGAAGATTCCAGTTCTGCCTCAAACTGTTCTTTCTCAGCAATCGTACTAGCAAAATGCTGTATCTTTTCGGACAATGGTGAACCGGAAATTTCGTAATCGTTCCCATCCGACATCAGATCGGCACGGAACGTGACACGGTCGCCATTCTGTAGAATCAGATGATATTTTTTGGTACCCGCCTGCAATGTGAGCAGCCTGGGGTGGGAAGCCGTACGCCGCAATATAAACCTACCCTGTTCGTTCAAAAACACGGAATCCAATTTCCGATCCGCTTCATACAACGATACAGTGTGTGTATTTCCGGCATTACTGATCTCTCCCTCGATCGTGAACTGCTCGTTATCGGTACAGGCCGACAACAAGTATACTAAAAATCCGGTTATTACAGCGATTCTTTTCATTCGAAACCGTTATTAATCCTTAAACTTGCCATTTATCCATCCACAAAATCCCGTGCCTTGGTCAATGCCCGATACAGGCCACTGGCATCCTTACCTCCTGCCGTAGCATAAAAGGCCTGTCCGCCGCCGCCGCCTTGTATCTCTTTAGCGAGTTCCCGCACCACGGCACCTGCATTCCAGCCCTTATCTTTAACCAGATTATCAGAAATAACCACGGTGAGCGAAGGTTTGCCGTTAATTTCAGCGGCCAGCACAAGAAACAGGTTTTCAACCGCCCCTTTCAGCGCATAAGCCAGGGTCTTCACGGCCTCGTTATTAGGTAAGTCTACCTGCTCGGCTATGAAAGTAATACCGTTCACATGGAAGGCTTTCGCAGCTAATTCCTCTTTCAGTTTCAGTGCTTTTTCCGTTATGGCACGTTCTACTTCCTTTTTCAATACGCTATTTTCTTCCAGCAACCGGTCCAAAGCCGACACAAAGTCCTTGGGACTGTTAAGCAGTTCCCTGAACCTATTAACGATGGATGTCTGTTCCTCGACGAACCGCTCGGCGGCGCTTCCGGTAATTGCCTCGATCCGCCGCACGCCGGCAGCCACTGCACTTTCGGCTATGATTTTAAAAAAACCGATCTGCCCGGTTGCCCGTACATGTGTGCCTCCGCATAACTCTTTGGAAAAACCGTCGTCAAATGTGATTACCCGGACACGGTCTCCGTATTTTTCACCGAACAAAGCCGTCACCCCGGTATCGATTGCCGTCTGGAAGGGTATATCCCGTTCTTCTTTCAGTGGAATATTTTCCCGTACTTTCTCGTTTACAATACGTTCAATCTGTAAAAGCTCTTCATCGCTCACCTTCGCAAAATGTGAAAAATCGAAACGGAGGTAATCGGCATTGACCAACGATCCCTTTTGGTTCACATGATTGCCTAGTACCTGCTTCAACGCAGCATGAAGCAAGTGCGTAGCCGAATGGTTTCCTTCTGTATCACGCCGTTTTTGAGCATCAACTTTGGCCACAAAAATCCCCTGCAACTCCGCCGGAATCACTTGCGCGTAATGCACGATAAGCCCATTTTCCTTTTTGGTGTCGGTAATAACGATCCGTTCGCCGGTCTCCTGAGAAACCAACGTACCGGTATCGCCCGCCTGCCCGCCACCTTCCGCGTAAAACGGTGTGACAGACAATACCAATTGATACTGTTCCCTGCCCTTTGCCTTGATCTTTCGGTATTTGAGTACCTCGGTTTCACATTCCAATCGGTCATATCCCACAAAATCCACTGTCTCGCTTTCATGCAATACCACCCAATCATCGGTATCGATCACCGTAGCGGCCCTTGAACGGTCCTTCTGCGCAGCCAGCGCCTGCTGGAACCCCCGCATGTCTACCTTCAATCCCTTTTCTCTCGCCAGCAATTCGGTCAGATCTATGGGAAAACCGAATGTATCATACAATTCGAAAGCAAAATCGCCCGTAATTGCTTGCTTTTCCTTTACATAATTCTCAAAACGCTGAACACCGGTAACCAACGTACGCAGGAAAGACTGCTCTTCCTCGAGAACCACTTTCTGAACAAAATCCTGCTGAGACTTCAACTCGTCAAAGACCCCTTCAAACTGTTTCGCCAGCAACGGAACCAGCTCGTGGAGGAATGGCTCCTTAAAATGAAGAAATGTGTAGGCATAGCGTACAGCACGCCTCAGAATCCGTCGGATTACGTACCCCGCCTTGTTGTTCGATGGCAACTGCCCGTCGGCAATCGTGAAGCTGATGGCACGGATGTGATCAGCCAGCACACGCATGGCAATATCCGTCTTTTCATCCTGTCCATAGGGTATCCCAGCTCTATCGGCGATATAGCCGATAATCGGTTGAAAAACATCGGTATCGTAGTTAGACGCTTTGCCCTGGATTACGCGTACCAGCCGTTCAAACCCCATGCCCGTATCCACATGCTTCGCGGGGAGTGGATTCAATGAGCCATCTTTCTGGCGATTAAACTGCATGAATACCAGGTTCCAGATTTCAATTACTTGTGGATGATCGGCATTCACCAGTGTTTTCCCGTCCACCACAGCCCGTTCCGTATCCGGACGGCAGTCCACGTGTATTTCAGAACAAGGCCCACAGGGCCCTGTATCTCCCATTTCCCAAAAATTATCCTTCTTGTTGCCCAATAAGATACGGTCTTCCGGAATAATGGTCTTCCAGTAAGCATAGGCTTCCTCATCCCTAGACAGCCCATCAGTCTCATCTCCCTCGAAAATCGTTACATAAAGCCTATCTTTATCCAGTTTATACACCTCCGTAAGCAATTCCCAGCTCCAGGCGATGGCTTCTTTTTTGAAATAATCACCGAAACTCCAGTTTCCCAGCATTTCGAATAAGGTGTGGTGATAGGTGTCGATTCCCACTTCTTCCAAATCGTTGTGTTTTCCCGAAACACGCAAGCAACGTTGGGTATCCGCTATACGGGGGAAATGTGCGCGGGCCTCACCCAGAAAAATGTCCTTGAATTGGTTCATCCCCGCATTGGTAAACATCAATGTTGGATCATTCTTGACAACAACCGGTGCGGAAGGTACGATATGGTGGTCTTTATTTTTGAAAAAAGCCAAAAAGGCTGCACGGATTTCCCTACTTGTCATTGAAACAGATGTGTTTAATATTCGCGCAAACTTAGGCAAAATTGCCTGTATTTCCAATGGATGGGCAACGCTGTCACCACATGAGGTACCGTGTACCTGCGGAAAATGGCCGGCATAAAATACAAGGGTACATGCAGCTGTTTAGGGATAACCTTTTCAGTTATCTGCCATTCCGGGCAAAAATGGCTCGTTAATTGCTACACAATTCAAAATAAACGATCAAACAATTACTTTACGACGAATGAGAATGAATCTTACCAAAACAGGATTTCTTGCCGCAGCAGGTATCCTATCTGTAACACAGTTGGTTGCACAGGCTCCCGCCCTGAATGAAGTCAAACCTTTCGCCCCTGAAACCGAATACCGTACCTGGTCCGTCGGCGTACATGTCGGATTGCTGGACCAATCCAATCTAATCGGTATACGCCGCCAGTTTGACCAGGTAAAAAGCAATTTGGGATATGGTGTGTATGTAAAAAGACAGATTTTGCCGGGCTTCGGTATTCAGGCCGAATACATTGGCGGCAAGGTAGCGGGTGCGTACAAAGACAATGACAACACCTTTGAAACCAAGTTACCATGGTCTGCGGCTTTGTCGGCTAACGTCACGCTGGCCAACATCAATTGGCGGTACCATGAAGGTATTATCAAACCGTATTTGAATGTTGGTTTGGGAGCGATGGGCTTCGAACCGTCGGCGAACATCAACGGCGCTACCAATTCTTATGAGCAAACTACGGAGCTTTTTGTTCCGGGTGGCGTGGGATTGAAATTTGCGGTTGCCAACGATATCGCCATTGATTTGGGCTACCGCCTTAATTTAGTGCAGTCAACAAATTTTGATGGCGTCCGTGGCGGTGGATCCAAAGACATATTTTCTTACGCCCATTTGGGTGTAGAATTTGCATTAGGCGACCGCAGCAAACCCTTCTTGGCGAATAGCAACCCGGTATCGGCCATGCAGAAAGAGTACACCGCACAGTACGATGAGCTGGTTGCTCAAAAGGCAGCGGTAGAAGCACAGAAAGCAGAAAATGAAAAACTGAAATCACAGCTTGAACGGCTTTATGCAGACCTCGCCGATGACGATGGGGACGGGGTAGCTAATCGGTATGATAAATGCCCGGATACTCCCGAAAAAACAAAGGTAGACGGAGCGGGATGTCCGCTGCCAGAGCCTAAGGCTCCGGTTGTACAGCAAATCACGGTAACTGACGAAGACCGAAGGGTAGTAGACGAAGCAATCCAGAACCTGGAATTTGACTTAGGTAAAGCCACGATCCGCTCAACCTCACATGCCAGCCTGAACAAGGTTGCCGCGTTACTGATCGAGAAAAACTTCAGCCTCAAACTAGCTGGACACACGGATAATACCGGTTCCATGCAGACGAATATGCGCCTTTCCAAAGAACGTGCTGAGGCCGTAAAAGCCTACTTGGTTAGCAGAGGTGCCAACCCATCGCGTATTGAAGCCACCGGCTATGGACCTACTCAACCCATTGCCAGCAACAATACCGCGGCAGGCCGTCAGCAAAACCGCAGGGTAGAGTTTACGCTATATTAAGTTTAAGAACTAAAAGTCAAAAGTCAAAAAGCCGATCTGCGTCATCAGATCGGCTTTCGCTTTCTCATTTAGCGCCCATTCACCTTTTACTTTTGATTTTTTACTTTTTTTCTTTCAATCACTTTTCACTTCTCTCTTTGAATTTCAATAATTTAACCGTATCTTTGCACCGCCTTAGGCAATAGTGCCTATTGTATACATAATATTCATGAACCCATTTGTTGAACTGGGGATCCGTCATGATATTGTTAATGCCATCACAGAGTTAGGTTTCGAGAAACCCACTCCCATTCAGGAACAAGCCGTTCCCGTACTTTTGACAGGCAGCAACGATTTTGTCGGATTAGCCCAAACAGGCACCGGCAAAACCGCAGCGTTTGGCTTGCCATTGTTAGAATTGTTGGATTTTTCGCAGAAGCACCCGCAGGCATTGATTCTTTGCCCTACGCGTGAGTTGTGTTTGCAGATTTCCAAAGACATCGAAAAATTTGCCAAGAACATTCCGAATGTACATGTAGTCGCCGTTTACGGCGGTGCGAGTATCAGTGACCAGTTGCGGCAGATCCGTCGAGGCGTGCAGATTGTTGTAGCCACTCCAGGCCGCATGCTCGACATCATCGGCCGCGATGCCATCGATTTCTCTCATGTACGGTATGTTGTGTTGGATGAAGCCGACGAAATGCTCAACATGGGCTTTCAGGAGGACATCAACAATATCCTGTCCACTACCCCGGACGAGAAAAAAACCTGGCTGTTTTCAGCCACCATGCCCGCCGAAGTGCGCCGGATCGCAAAGAATTACATGACCGATCCGTATGAGCTGACCGTAGGCACCAAAAACAGCGGAAACGCCAACATCGAGCACCATTATTACGTGATCCGTGCCCGCGACAAATACGCAGCATTCAAGCGTATCGTGGATTCCAATCCCGAAATCTTCGGTATCGTATTCTGCCGTACCAAGGTTGAAACACAGGAAATTGCCGAGGCCCTTATTAAAGACGGCTACAATGCCGATTCACTTCACGGCGACCTGTCGCAGCAGCAGCGTGACAAGGTGATGAAACGCTACCGTGAACGCTCCTTACAATTGCTCATTGCCACCGATGTGGCCGCACGCGGTATCGACGTAAACGACGTAACGCACGTCATCAATTATTCATTACCCGATGAAATCGAAAACTATACGCACCGGAGTGGCCGTACGGCACGCGCCGGCAAGACAGGGATTTCACTTTCATTGGTAAACCTGAAAGAACTGGGTAAGATCCGTCAGATCGAGAAGGTCATCGGCAAGTCGTTCATCAAAATGGATGTCCCCAGGGGTGAAGCGGTTGTCGAAAGCCAACTGTTTGCAATGATCAATAAGGTTCAGCAGGTATCGGTCAACGACGACCACATCGACCCTTATCTACCGAAAATCATGGAAAGCTTTGCCGACCTTAGCAAGGAAGAGATCATTAAGCGGTTTGCATCGCTCGAATTCAACCGGTTTTTGGAATATTACCAAAACGCACCTGATCTCAACGTCGATGCGAATGAACGGCGTGGCGATTTCGACCGCAAGGGTAAAACGGAGCGCTTTGGGCGCGATGGTTACAAATCGGATTATACACGCTTGTTCATCAACCTCGGTTCAGTAGATGACTTCACCCGCGGCGACATATTGGGATATATCTGCAATACGACCCGGATCAGTGGAAAAGCCATCGGCAAGATCGACCTGAAAGGTGTTTATACCTTCTTCGAGGTAGAAAATGCATCCGTCGATAAAGTATTCAGTGGATTCCAGGATGTGGATTTCAATGGCCGTACCGTACGCGTTGAAAGCGCAGGCGAGGGGCGCAGCGAAAGCCGAGGCGGCAGTGAGCGCCGAAATCGCTCTTTCCGCAACGGACCGGACAACGGTGGCCGCCGCAAGCGTGAAAACGGCGGTGGTTTCCGTGACTTTTCCGGGAAACGCCGGGAAAAAAGCCGTTGGTAACCTAACATTCATTTTTCTTCATAAAAAAACCTTTAGCGTTTCGCTAAAGGTTTTTTTTATGATTATTGCCCATGCACCAAGTGTACCGACAGCTCCTACTAATCGATATCCGTTATCGGTGTATAATGCGGCACGAGTGACTTCATAATGAGCCAGCCGATGAGGTAGGAAACCGAGCAAATGGAGAAAATAATAAAATATCCCGACTCGATTCCGGCAAAGCCCATGAATTTCATGTTTGTATCGGCTGCATAATCGAAAAGCACACCAGACCCTTTATTGATAAAGAATGAACTTATACCGCCCGCCATTCCCCCGATTCCGGTAATGGTGGCCACGCTAGACCGGGGAAACATATCACCGATTGTCGAGAAAATATTAGCGGACCACGCCTGGTGCGCCGCTGCGGCGATACCAATGATGATCACCGGGATCCAGACTGAAATGTGGCCAAGCGGCTGGGCAAGCAAGGTCAATAAGGGGAAAAATGCAAAAATCAACATCGATTTCATCCGACCGGAATATGGATTCATCCCTTTCTTCTCCACGAAATACGTAGGTAACCATCCACCGATGATCGATAGCAAGGTAAGCGCATACAGTACAAATATATGCAATGCACTTTCTGTAGAATCCAAATTATAGACCGAACTGAGGTAGGCCGGTGTCCAAAACAGGAAAAACCACCAAACGCCATCTGTCATAAATTTACCTACCGCAAAAGCCCACGTTTGCCTGTACCCAAATGCCTGCAAAAAAGACATCTTCCGTCGTTCGGCCGGTTGATCGGTCGTGGTTAACGGTATTTCAGCATCGTCCTGTTGGATATAGGCAAGTTCAGCAGCATTGACCCGGGGATGTACATGCGGCTTTTTATACATAAAGAGCCAAAATCCCATCCAGATGAATCCGAGTGCTCCAATAATGATGAACGATGCTTCCCAGCCATACGCTTCAGCGATGAAAGGGATGGTTACCGGTGCAGCCAGTGCCCCTACCGTTGAGCCGGCATTAAAAATACTGGTCGCAAATCCCCGGTCCTTTTTCGGAAAAAATTCAGCCGTAGCTTTAATGGCCGCAGGAAAGTTTCCGGCTTCACCGATTGCTAACACAATCCGGGCGAAAATAAACAGAGACACGCTGACCGAAATGATGCTTCCCACATCCCCCACCGTACCAAGAATCTCCTTTGCCTGTTCGAAACCGACCAACCAATTGCCCGTGAGCACCCCCGCTGTGGCAATTCCGCAATAGGCATGCAAACAAGCACCCACAGACCAAATACCAATGGCCCACAAGAATCCCTTTTTGGTATCTAACCAGTCTACAAACCGTCCCGCAAATAACATCCCAATTGCGTACACCAATGAAAAGATCGCGGTAATGTTTCCATAGTCATTATTCCGCCAATGAAACTCAGGAACGATGAAATCCTTCCATGTCAGCGAAAGAACCTGTCTATCCAAATAGTTGATTGTGGTAGCAAAAAAAAGCAAATAACAAACCGTCCATCTGTACTTGCTGGCTCGTTGGCTAGAAGTCATTATATAAGTTTTAACATGATTAGATTTATACCGCGTAAACGTTTACGCCAGCCAAATATAACAAGACTTGCCGAATTTCTCGGCCCTTGCGCTGGATTTTCTGCGAAATCGTTTTCGTCGTTATGCCGGACGCTGCTCCCAACCAAAATACCGGTTTGCGTTGTGATAGCAAATGTCCTGAATCATCTGCCCAATCCATGGCAGGTCATTTGGTAGTTCTCCACTTTCCACTTCCGTTCCAAATAAATCGCACAGCAACCGACGGAAATATTCATGCCGGGGGAAAGAAAGAAAACTCCGGGAATCCGTCAACATTCCCACAAAGCGGCTTAACAGTCCCATATTGGACAGCGCGTTCATCTGTTTGATCATTCCATCTTTTTGATCGAGGAACCACCAAGCCGATCCGAGCTGAACTTTACCTGCCACCGATCCATCGTTGAAATTTCCGATCATCGTTGCCATCAATTCGTTATCGGCCGGGTTCAGGTTATAGAGAATCGTTTTTGTCAATTGGTTTTTGCTGTCGAGCCTGTCAAGAAATTTCGAGAGTGCCCTCCCATGCCTGAAATCTCCGATGGAATCCCAACCTGTATCTGGACCTAAGTTTTTCATCATACGCGAATTGTTATTACGCAACGCTCCGAGGTGATACTGTTGTACCCAATTTTTCTCTGCATCCCACTGCGCAAATAAGAAAAGGAGCGCTGATTTAAATTTCCGGTGCTCTAAATCCGATACGGTATTTCCTGCCAAGGCTTTGTCAAAAATGCGGGGAATCTCTTCATCGGTATACTCTTCTGCATAGATCTCTTCCAATCCGTGATCGGAAACACAGCAGCCCATGGATGAGAAAAAGTCATGCCGGGATTTTAAGGCGTATAGATAGCTGTCAAAATCCGAAACAGAGCAATGAGACACCCGCTCTAAAGCGCTAACATATGTCCTAAATTTCCCCAAATCACTCAGGTTCATCCCCGCATCCGGACGGAATGCAGGAAAGACAGGAATTGTATAACCTTCCTCACGGAGTCGCTGATGGAAATCAAGCGTATCCGTCGGATCATCAGTCGTGCAGATAACCTTCACATTCATACGTTCCAGCAGCCCACGCACCCGGTACTCGGGAGATTGAAGTCTCTCCCGGGTTTCATCAAATACGCGATCAGCGGTATCTGGATTCAGCAGTTCCGATATGCCGAAATAGCGTTGAAGTTCCAAGTGTGTCCAATGGTATAAGGGATTACGCATGGTATAGGGTACCGTCTCGGCCCATTTCCGGAACTTCTCGCGATCGGACGTCTCTCCGGTGATATAACGTTCATCGACGCCATTTGTCCGCATTGCCCTCCATTTGTAATGATCGCCATTTAACCAAACCTGTGTGATATTGTCGAACTGTGTATTCTCAGCTATCTGATGCGGAGGCAAGTGGCAATGATAATCGATGATGGGCATTTTTGCCGCATACTCATGGTATAAAATCTGAGCCGTACCTGTACTTAACAGAAAATGCTCGTCCAAAAATTTCTTCATTTCGCATTTTGCTTTCGGCTGCCAGTTTTAGCTATCAGCTGTCAGCTGTCGGCTATCGACTTTCGGCCTTCAATTACTTAGTTAATTTTTGCTTTGTCTTCCGTATCTGCATTTCTAACCTCGTACCTCGTACCTCTAACCCCGTACCTACAAAGAAACACCTCGTTTCCATGGAATAAAATCATCCTGATTAAGTTGTACGGCCTTTGGCACCACTTCTCCTGACGCTGCACGTATGCAATACTCCAGAATTTCTTCACCCATCTGCTGGATGGTCCGCTTTCCGTCTATAACCGGTCCGCAATCGATGTCGATGATATCGGCCATTCGTTCTGCAAGCACGCTGTTGGTTGCCACCTTGATCACCGGACAGACGGGATTGCCGGTAGGCGTTCCCAATCCGGTAGTAAACAGGATTAACGTGGCGCCGCTTGCTGCCTTCCCTGTAGTTGCTTCTACGTCGTTTCCAGGCGTACATACCAAATTCAAACCCGGTATTGTCGCCCGCTCGGTATAATCCAACACATCAACAACTGGCGAGGTTCCTCCTTTTTTGGCCGCCCCATTGCTTTTAATAGCGTCTGTGATCAATCCATCACGTATGTTTCCGGGAGAAGGATTCATATGGAAACCGGAGCCAACCCGTTCCGCAGCCTCGCTGTATCCTTTCATCAATCGGATAAATTTATGGGCGGCTTCTTCGTCGATTGTCCGGTCAATCAGGTTCTGCTCGGCACCGCACAACTCCGGAAATTCAGCCAACAGTACCGTTCCTCCGAGGGCTACCAGTAGATCGGCGCAATGTCCAACCGCCGGGTTGGCCGATATGCCACTGAATCCGTCGCTTCCTCCGCACTTGACGCCCAGGGTCAGTTTACTCAGGGGTGCGGGACTACGCACACACTTATCTGCCTCGATAAGGCCAACAAAGGTTTGACGGATGGCATCGGTAATCAGTTGCTCTTCACTTTGGGACCGCTGCTGCTCAAAGATTAACAGGGGTTTATCAAATTTCGGATTCAATGCATACAGATCATCCAAGAAATCACGCACCTGCAGATTCTGGCATCCGAGGCTGAGTACCGTAACCCCCGCTACATTCGGGTGGTCGGCATAGGCAGCTAGCAATTTGCCCAGTATGGCGGCATCCTGCCGGATTCCACCGCACCCTCCCTGATGGTTAAGAAACTTAATACCATCCACCTGCTTAAATAAGCGGTCTACAGGCACAACAGATTCCTTCACCGTTAAATCGGCCGAAGCCACATCCTGTCCCCGCTCGTACAGTTCGCGGAGCATATGCGTTTTGGCGCGGTATTTATCGGTAACAGCATACCCAAGTTCACGATGCATAGCCTCACGTATCACATCCAGGTTGCGGTTTTCACAGAACACCGTAGGTATAAACAACCAATAATTGGCGGTCCCTACCCGCCCGTCGTTGCGGTGATACCCCATGAATGACCGGTTTTTAAACTTGGAAACATCCGGTGCCTCCCAACGGTATCGATACGGGCGGTACGCGTAGGGTTCTGCAGCATGTGCTACGTTGGCCGTATTCATCCATTGCCCTGCACGTACATCGTGCAATGTACGCCCCACCAATACGCCATACATCATGACCGCACTGCCTGCTGGAAGGTCATCCGTAAAAAATTTATGCTTTGCAGCGACATCTTCCACCAACACATAGGTTCTACCACCAAAGGTGACGCTTTCACCCACTTTCAGGTCCTGCAACGCAACCAACACATTATCGGTGGGGTGAATCTGCAATACACGGACATCCATCGCTTCCATCTTACCTTATTTCCTCCTTTTTATTCAATTGATCTATTACACCCAATACAGTCTCTTCTGCCTGCAACCGGTTGAGATATTGTGTCGTGGTTTCCCAAAAATCACTGCATTCCTGCAGGTCATCTTTCCACTCGTTGAACAGCTCACCTCCTTCCGTGGCTTTCATAAAATACAGATATCCCGCGAATCCCAAGGCCATGTAGGTAGGCGCCATTGCGGATTGTTGCCTATGACGCACAATCGTGGGCAGGTTCCGCATCCGCATTTTTGATGTGTAATTTGTACTGATACTCTGCCAGTGGTGCTGGAGGAACGGGTTACTGAACCGATCAATCACGCGGTCAGCAAATTCAGATGCCTCACCCCTACCGATCCCTATCCCCACCAAAGTGGGAATGATTTCACGATGCATCAATTGCCTTACATATTTCGAAAATACCGGATCGGCCATAGCTTCTTTTACGGTATCAAAGCCTGCTAGTATTGCCAACCCGCAAGCAAAGGTATGACTTCCATTGAGTAGGCGTAGTTTCAGTTCTTTGAATTTTTGTATATCGGCAGCTATGACAACCCCTTTATCTACCTGTGCAAATGAGAGTACTTCCGAAACATACGGATCGGACGATTCGATGGCCCAAAGGCAAAATGGCTCGGCCATTATGGCCAGTTCATCTCTATAGCCCAATTGCCCTTCGGCCTGTTTCTGCTCGGCAGGCCCCAAACTGCCCGGCACAATCCGGTCAACCAGCGTATTGCAAAAATGGTTACAGTTTTTTATCCACTTGATAAAATCTGCACCCAACTGTTGGCGCTCGGCCAACGTAAGCACAATGTCCTGCAACACCGCACCGTTTTTGTCAATCAGCTCCGTAGGAAGGATGACCAATCCCCTGTCTTCCGCACCGTTGAATGTCCGGAATCGTTCGAAAAGGACTGCCGTCAGTTTACCCGGAAAAGAAACCGGTGGCGAAGCAAACAGATCTTCCCGTTCATCGAGTGTGATTCCTACTTCTGTGGTGTTGGAAATAACAATTTCTAGCTGGGGATTTCTGGCACTTTCCAAAACCGCGGCCCAGTTACTGACTGCAGAAATAACACGGCTGATTGCCGATATCCGTAACACATCCTGCACCTCACTTCCTTTTTCTATCCCTTTAATATGGATCGTGTAAAGATTGTCCTGCTGTTCAAATTTATCCACACCGCCTGTATCGGTCGACTTTACCACTACGATGCTTCCGCCAAATAGGCCCGCCCGATTGGCTTTCTCAATAAAATAGTCCGGCAAACCGCGGAGCAACACTCCGGTACCGAACTGGAGTACCCTTTCCGGATAAGAATCTTCATTAAATAACCGTCTGTTCAATAACTTCATTCGAAAACCGTTTATTTTTCATATCTGATGAAACCTAACTAAAACCTATGTGATACGCAACAACCCACACAGATAAATGTATTCCCAGTTCCTGCCACTGCAATGTTACAGCTTGGCGGTTAACGAATGAAACAACTGGACCACTATAATTGCGCAAACGTTGCCGGCAACGTTTGCGCAATCCGGATAAGAAAGTCGGCTTACTGTTGACCGTTGAATTCCGCAAACCGGTCGTTGATGGTAGCGGTATCCAATTTACTTCCGGCATGGATTAGGACCTTATACCTGAACCGGGTAGATGCGTCCTTATCCAATTTGAAATTCAGCACATCCTTTCCACCGCTGAGTTCTTTCTGTCCCAGTGGATTGGCAGCAAACAACCCGTAACCACGGGCATGCCAATAGGTAGGATATCCGGGATTTCCTTCGTGATCCAAAATGACGAGCGATACGTCCTCCCCTTCGATGGTTCCGTTCAGGGTTACCCATTTTCCGCGGGTTCCCCACACATCGTCACCTTCAATACCCTCGCTGCTTATGTAATGTCCAGTAACCCCATCGTTGTTGCTTTGGGCCACTTCGGTGACAATCCCGTTGGCATCCGTAAACTTAGCGGGCTGATCAGAGGGATGTTCAAGTTCACGGGCTAAGCGTATACCCAGTACCCCCTCTTTGTTGTCTTTGAGCGACACATCTTTCAGCGCCGTCAATTTGATATCAAGTTCAATGGACGTACTGCCTTCCTCATCCACCTGAAAGACATACCGGGTATCTTCTTTCAGGAGGCTATCTCCCTGCGGTCCCAGCCAATACTTGGTAACATCGAGCACACCGGTATTTCCATTGCTTTCTGTCTTGTTAACTGCTGCGTGGTGGATACTCCCGTAGCCCGAACGTTTTTCGGCCGGGATGGCCGGTGAATTGTTCCAAAAATCAAGTCCATTTACATCGCCGTAATTAAACCACAGTCCAATGTGGTGCGGATGATCCGTACGCTCATTTGCCCGGGGTTGCACCGGCCATCCTCTCGTTACAAAATGCCCGCCCTTGGTACGCAACGGAAACAAAACCGGCTTTTTTAAGCTATCCGTATAACAATAGAAGGTATAAGGCTGCCCATCCAGTAATACATCAATGCACTGGCTTCCGGGGTTCTCTACGAAGGAAAACCGATCGGTTTGTTCCGTCTGTGCCTGCCGGGACTGCGATTGTCCCGACTGTGACTGTCCGCAGCTAGCCAAAGCTGTGGACAGCACAACGGTACCTATTAAAATTTTTGCTGTTTTCATCAATCTACTTTTAATGTGTCTCCGGTTAAGAAACCACCACTTCTTGCTTTTCGTCATCAAATGTCACCCGTTTGCCGGTCACGTAGGCGGTATGTCCCATGATATTGGCCACGGAATGGTTATAGCCGGCGACAACGTCTGCATTGGGTTTCTTCCGGTTCCGCACACATTCCATCCAGTTAAGCATATGCAACGAGGTCATCGGATCTCTTCCTGTATCGGCGGATGTCTCGATTTTCGCTGCATTGGACAGCGTAAACGGTTCGAGGAGGTTTTCCTTCATCCCCATTTCACTGGCAGCGCGCTGGGTCAAACCACCCTCCGGGGTCACTTCGTTCGTATCCAGGTTCAGTGATCCAGAATTTGAAAAATACAATTCCTTTACGTCGCCCGCGGAGTTGGTGAATCGCGACGAATATAACACCTGAAATCCCTTTGACATGTCATCCGCCGGGCCGTAATCCATCACGGCAGTCAACGTATCGGGATTCGTACGGCCATCGTTCCACATATAAATACCGCCATTCGCCACCACACTGCGGGGATGTGGCAGGTCTGTAAACCAATGCACCGTATCGATTTGGTGAGCCATCCATTGACCAAAAATCCCCGATGAATAGGGCCAGAACAGCCGGTATTCAAGGTAATACCGTGGATTCCAAGCAACCTTTGGCCGATTCATGAGAAACCGATCCCAATCTGTATCCTGTTCGCGGATCTCTTTCGTCAGTTGCGGTAGGCGCCAGCGACCGGGTTGATTCACGTTCCAGGTCATTTCTACCATTTTAATATCTCCGAATTTGCCGGAACGAATGTATTCATTGGCAGCGATGTAGTTGGGTGCGCTGCGACGCTGTGAACCCACCTGCAAGATTTTGCCGGTTTCCTCCACGGCCTTCCGTACCACCTTAGCGTCTTCAAGCGATTCGGCCAACGGCTTTTCTACGTATACGTCTTTCCCATGCCGTACTGCATCTGCCGCAATCAGCGCGTGCTGGAAATCCGCCGTGCTGATGATCACCGCATCCACGTCCGTCCGTGGAAAAAGTTCATCGTTATTCCGGTATTTAGCGATTTCCACACCTGCTTTCTCCTTCACATAGGCATATGCTTCGTCGCGACGGCGATTCCACAAGTCCGAAACCGCTACAAATTCAAAATTCTGGGCCTTGGCATGGCTCATAAAGGCAGGGAACAGTGAACCCCTAAACCGGTTTGAAAACCCAACGATACCTACCCGTACCCGGTCATTGGCTCCGATAATCCGTGCATAGCTTTTTGCGCTGAATCCCATAGCGGACAGGCCGACGACACCGGCTCCCACCGAAGCCTGTTTGATAAATTCTCGACGCGAAGTTGTTGATTTCATCTTCATTTGATTTTTATAATTGTGAATAATACTATTTATAATGGCGATTAATACTATAATAATAAGAATAAAAAATGTATGTCACTTCATTTAAACTAAACTTTTACATACTATACATCAATAATCCGGTGCTTTGCAACGAATGCCGGATCAAAGTCGATTCCCAAACCTGGGCCCGTGGGGACTTTCACCCGTCCTTTTTCAGGAAGCAATGTCGACGTTTTGCATTCGAACTCCATGTCGTCATTAAAAGGCGATTTCAGTTCATGATAGGGTCCCGCATTGGGGATAGCAGAAACAAAATGCAAGGTATACACGTAACCGATATTTGACACATGGGGAGTATGTACCTTACCCAGGACTTTGGCCATCCGTGCAACACGCATGGAGCGGATTAGTCCGCCGAAATAACACATATCGGCCTGAACTACCTGCAACGCATCGTTGCCCAGTAACCAACGGAAATTGCGCATGCTCGGCTCCTGTTCGCCGCCAGCGATCGGAATCTGCAGGGCATCTGAGACCTGTTTGGTTTCTTCGTACCAGTCAAAAGGAACCGGCTCTTCATAAAATTCGTATCGGTATTCTTCCATGATTTTTCCCACCCGGATCGCTTCGGCTACATCATACGACCCATTGGCATCTGCGCAGATGACCATGCCGTCGCCGAACGTTTCACGCACCAAGGGAATCAATCGTTCGGTTCGGCCTTTCGGTACTTCCGGAGCATTCATCCGGCCGCCTATCTTGAATTTGATGGCGCGGGCCTGTGACTTTTCCAGTTGCTCATGCAATTGATCGATCGTTTCTTCCGGTGTAATGCCCCGTTCGCTGTTCGCTTGGTACAGGTGGATCTCCGGATGATGGATTTCCCCGACCAGCTGTCCCATTGATTTGTTGGCAATCCGGCCCAATAGATCCAAAATGGCAAATTCAATCGTAGATACAGGCACCCACAGGGCGACGCTTTGAAGTTTATAGTTACTTTCGTGTACATAAACTCCTTCCAGCAATGCTTCCAGGTTCCGTGCATCTTTGCCGATAAAATAGGGCTTGATATCCTTCAGAAAAAACGGATACAGACGATCCATCTGGCTGTTTACAAACGCAATCCCTTCGGCGCCTCCCCTTGATCTCACACGACACAGGTAGTTGCGCTTATATTTTAACAAATCAATTGACTCGATAATAACGGGATCCCGAAACAACTCCGTTTTAAGCACGGGCCGTTTCATAGCGTTATCCAATTTTTCATAAATAGGCGCCAAAGACGGAGCGTCCCCTGTTCCTGCGCACACATGGAAAGGCAGAGCTGCCCCGATTCCGCCCGCTAAGGCCGTAGTCAGAAATTGGCGACGATCTGTGTTCAATAGTTAGCTAATTTTAAATGACAATTGTGTCTCATTGCATCTGCATTAAATATCCTGGCGATAATTGGGATTCTGCAACAATTGAGGAGCCTTTTGGCGTTCAGTTGTTGGGATTGGCAGCCAGTACGTGGCGTTTATCATAATATTGTTTGGCATCGCCTGATTATATTTCCACGTGGTTGTAACCGTCGCGGGGGATTTTCTATTATCCGTTACCTCCGTAATTTCTACACCATATTGCGGCAGTGTCATCGTTTTATCCATAATCACCCATCTTCGTATGTCAAACCACCTTGACTCTTCCCCATACAATTCGATTTTCCTTTCATGTCTTAGCGCGTCTCTTAGCCCTGCATCCGTTGCCGTTGTGTTGGGGAGGAGTACGCGGTTTCTGAAAAAATCCACCCACTTTCTGGTTTCTTCATATTCACCCAACTCCCAGCAAGCCTCAGCATACCCGAGTACTACTTCCGTATAGCGCAGATAGGGCCAAATATTGAAATTATAATCTGTGCTACCGGTAACCCCTTGTTGCACCCATTTCATGGTCAGATACCCAACGTAATTACCATTACCTGCCACAATTGGACCGTTACGTGTATCCAGCCCATATACTACTGTTTCTGATCCGTCTGCTTTGATCGTCACACGTGTACGCCGATCGTAAATTCCCAACGGATCCCGAAGTTTCAGACTCGACGGCCTGGGTTCGATGTTATAGATGGCACTGTCATATAACACATTTGCGTAAAACCTCGCTTCCCGATTGTGATAGGGATTTTGGCTATCAAAACCGGTGACTTCCGACTTATTTTTTATGTATCTGCCGGTATTTGACCCTTCGGCCACCTCTTCGATATAATAATGATCAAAGAAATTTGTACCATCCTCCATTTCATACTCATCGACCATCCGTTGCAGCGGTGCATTTCTTCCATAAAGCCCATCATACCCGTTTGGTCCGTCTACCTGGTTCGTACGATGCCGGGTGCCAAGTGCCTGGTCAAACATTTTGGCAAAGATGAATTCGCCATCGGCCGGAGTGGTGCTATTGCCGGTCAACGCCCGGTAGTTCTCGGCCACGGTTGCCTTATCGCCACTCGATGCTCCGAAATCAGCCAAGGCCAAGGAAGAACCGGGAAGTTCCATTAAATCCTTCGCGGCATTTTTTGCCGCTGTCCACAAAGCTGTTCGGTCGGGATTTACGTAACGGACAAGTGCATTATCCGCACTGATATTGATACTGGATACATCCCCGGCTATGAGATCACTCGCCGCAAATAACAATATCCTTGCTTTAACCGCTAGCGCAGCTTCTTTACAGGCCCTTCCCAATTCCTGTTCCGATTTGAGCGGTAACAACGCGGCAGCAGCGTCACAGTCTGCAACGATAAAATTAACGGTTTCTTCAAAAGTAGCCCTCGTAATCGCCGAGAAATCATCATTTAACTTAGCTGCTTTATCCAATAAAGGCAGACCCCCGTAGGTGCGGGCCAGGTTACAATAGTTAAATGCCCGCAAGAATAACGCTTCCCCTTTTAACACATCTGTTTTCGCTTTGACATCTGCCTGCTGTGCGGAAGGATAGGTATCCGCAATCCCATCAATTTTCTCAAGAAATTGATTTATACGCTGGATCTGCTCGAATTGTGACCACCTATAAGGCTCCATAAAATGATCACTAAGCGAGGCATCCGGAGACATCGTACCGTTCAGGAGCGTCGTTGTACTGGCACCTCTGCCAAATATGGCCTCATCTGTAAAGTTACTTGCTTTAACACTCTGAAAACCATGACCAAGCCCATCGTAACAGTAGTTCAGGTAAGAACTAGCAAGCTCCGGACTAGACCATACTATTTCATCAGAATATTGATCCAATGGGGTTTTGTCTAAAATGTTTTTACTACATGCCGTAATAAAAAACAAGAAGGCAACTATCAAATATTGTTTCATGACTTTGCTGTTTATCAGTTAAAAAGACACCCTTGCACCCAATGCTAACACCCTGGTTGTAGGATAAGTAGAGACAGAAGCTACTTCCGGATCTGTTCCGACCGCATTTTTATTATACAGGAAAAACAGATTCTTGCCCGTAAGGTATACGCTTGCTCCTTTAAGTCGTACAGATTTCAATAAGTTTTCAGAGAACGTGTAGGAAAGCTCTACGCTTTTGAGACGGGCGAAAGCCATATTGTAATAGTCAAAGCTGGACAAATAAGCATCCTTTCTCCAGTATTCCTCCACCCTTTCAAATGCCCTGTGCATGGTTGCATCGGTGTTAGACTCCGTCCACCTATCATCGGCATAGTATTGAAAATAATTGCCGAAGGTACCCATGTATATAAAATCACCTTCTGTTTCAGCAATCCTTCGCCAGTTGTTTCCAACCCCCTGCACCAACGCCTGCAGTTGTATGTTTCCATACCGTACGGAAAGGTTAACGCCAAAGGTTATTTCCGGATCCCCATTCAGATCGTAGACGATCCGATCTGCTTCGGTAATTTCACCATCGCCATTATGATCCGCCAAGATCACATCCCCTGCTCTCGCTCCCGGTACATGCGGTGTGGAGTTAACTTGCTCTGCATCCCGATAGATACCAATTGCCTTATATTGTAAAAAAGCAGTAGTGGGGTGTCCTGTTAGTCGTTGCCAGTCATAGGAAACGGCTGGCTCATCGTATTCCACAATCTTATTACGTGCAAATGAAAATATACCGGTTACCGAATAATCGAACTTGGTCGATTTACTGCGAAAACCAAGTGTTGCATCAAAGCCTCTACTCGATACGATTCCAAAATTCTCATCCGGCAAGGACAACCCCGTAAAATCCGGTACGGAAGCATTCCGGGCCACAAGGATGTCTGTGCGTTTTTGATAGAATGCATCAATGTCAAATCTGAGTTTACTATCCAGTAGGAACGATTCAAATCCCACATTGAAGACATTAGCTACTTCCCAGGTTATATTTGGATTGGGCTCTCCTACCTGATACAAACTTGATTGATAACCTCTTGATGGCCCGAAGGTCTGTCCGTCACCTATTGCGTACATTGTCAGGTACTGGAAAGGAAGCACTGCATCATTTCCTAACTGTCCCCATGAAGCCTTTAATTTAAAGTAATTAATTGCTTGGATGTTATTTTGCCAGAAATCCTCGCTTGAGGCAGTCCACCCTAACAGAACACTCGGGAAATTGCCCCAACGGCCGACATCTTTGGAAAACCTAAGGGAACCATCTCTCCGAAAGGTAAATTCAAACAGATATTTACTATCATAGTTATAAGCAAGTCTTCCGAAATAATTTAGGCGCGCATCGATACCGGCAGACGAGCTGTTGCTCATTTCCTCAGTCGAGCCGAAATTCAGGTAAGGAAGGGCTACCGTTTGGAACCCCCTGCGGTATGCCGTTATTCCCTTATTCAGGTAGTCCATGCTCTCAATAGCAGCAAATGTGCTTATGGAGTGTTTGTCGAACGATTTATCATAGTTTATCTTTAAGCTATTCGTTATTCTTCTTGCATCGGTATATGTATCTTCTACCCGAGGATCGGCTATTTCTGCTCTTACCTGAGGAGTCAGGAAAGCCTGGCCATTCTGACTGCCGTCATTTCCGGCAGCTAAATAGGCATCTTTATCCAGAAAATACAACGTTGCCAGATCCCTTACATATTTCTGTACGCCGAAGATCATATCGTAGGAATAATTGCCGATTACCGATAGTCCATCTACCCAGGGAATTTTTACGGTAGCGGTCAGCATATTCTCACTGGTATAGCGTTTATTGTCGGTATAACCTGTTTTGCTTGCATCGGTATCCGTTACGGGTTGCTGAGCCTTTTCAATATCCGGACCCGGTTCGCCGGTTGGCCAGATTGCTGTGGATACGGGAAGGTTCCGAATGATACTGGTAAACTCCGTATTGTACGGATCCATGATGTTGGATTGAGATCCCGATACATTCAGGTTGAGTGTGATGTATTCATTTAAAGCCGCTTGTAAATTAAGCCTCACATTATACCTATTATGAGACGAAGACCCGGATTTATAAATTCCGTCGTCCTTCTGTGCACCGAACCCGCCATAATATTTCACATCTTTGGAGCCTCCAGACACCCTGAACGTATAATGATCGCTTTTGGAGTAATCTTTGATCACAGCGCTGAACCAATCGGTATTCGGATGCGTCCATGGATAGTTGCCCGATTTGAATTTTTCAACATCTTCGGCCGAATAGGCCATATTTTCTTCGGAAATACCCCGGTAGGATTGTACTTCCCGTATCATGGTTGCATACGTAGCAGCATCCGTCATTTTTGGAAGAACCGATGCCGAGGACCATCCCGAGTAAAAATCAAAGTCGAATCTTGGTGGACTTTCTCTTCCGGATTTTGTAGTTACCAGTATGACTCCGTTTGCGGCACGAGATCCGTAAATCGCTGCTGACGCATCCTTTAATACGGAGAGACTTTCGATATCTCCGGGCTCTATGGAATTGAGATCTCTTCCGGGAACACCGTCAACAACAACGAGGACGGCCGTATTATCAATACCGGTATCTTCGCGATAACCAATTGTTGAGGTCCCTCTGATACTTAATGTGGCATTATCAGCGCCGGGGCGCCCGCTTGACTGTGTGACGAACAGACCGGGCACGCGACCACTTAACGCACTGGAAACATTAGGAGCCGGAGCGGCCGTGATTTCCTCAGAAGATAGGGTTGAAACAGAACCAATCACGTTGATCTTTTTCTGAACTCCATAACCTACCGCTACTACTTCCTGCATCTCCGTAGCCTGCCCAATCAATTCAACACTGACGACTGACCTGTTTTCAACCGGAATTTCCTGCGTCTTCATTCCAATAAATGAAAACACCAGTACCGAATTCCCGGGAACATTTGAAAGTGAGTACCTCCCTTCATCATCGGTCACCGTTGAAATTGAAGTACCTTTTACGGTCACTGTAGCACCTGAAAGCGAATCACCAAAGGAATCTGTTACTTTGCCCGTAATAATGGCTTGGCCTGCCGCATGGAAAACCACGAACAAAAACAAAACACTAATAACTAGTACTTTCCTCATAATTATAGATTTTAAATTGGATGCCTTATGCTGAGCGCATATATTAGCTTATATGCAAACAATTATAAAGACAATAATCAATTGAAAGACCAATATAACCGCAAAATATCTACGCAATCGATCCCGGTAACGATTGCAAAACAGCAACATACCACAATCGGGGGTAATTTATCACACCAAAAGGAAAGCTAGGGCAAGTAAATTTTTGGTATCGATTTCTATAGGAATTTTTTCATGTATTCAATAAACACATACCAGTCTGACGGGATCATACCGTGCCCGCCATCATGCATGTAGTACCCTAGAGGTTGGTAGGCAAGCGAAGTATCCCCCGCTTTCGGCATCCGGGGAAAAGCATTTTCGATACCGAACAAATCGTATACGGGCTGTGCCGCCTGTGCCGCAAGGAATTCCCCTTTCGGATCCGACCAATAATCGGTATCTCCGGTTTGCAATAAGAGATAACGGGGTGCCATCAGTGCAATCAGTTCGTGGGCATCAATGGGACAGCTGTCGAAATCATCGGAATAGGAATGTCTATTAGGGGCAAACTGATAGTAATACCGTGAAGTATCCGTCATATGTTTGATATTTTCACCGTAATCACGTCTACTCAACGCCGCACCACCTTCCCCCGAACAACTGGCCAGCACCATTTTAAAACGCTGGTCATTGGCTCCTGTCCACAAGACGGTTTTTCCCAGGCGTGACGAACCGGTGATTGCCACACGCGCAGCATCGATCTGGTCATCGGTCTCCAGGTAGTCCATGACGCGGCTCAATCCCCAGGACCAAGCCGCGATAGCCCCCCATTCATCTGCTTCGGGCACCGTCTGGCCGGGGGTCAGATAATGTTTCCGTATCCCGCCCAGTTCGATCCCCTTCTTTAGATCGGGCTCTATATCGCCATAATATAAGGTGGCAAAACCGATACCATTGGCTACCAGGTCTTCAATGGGTATCCCGTACCTTTGTGGCCCGCTATCGTTCCCCGTAGCGGGTACCCGCTTATCTCCCTTGCCTTCCCGCGGCCAAACAAACCCCACTTTGACACCCGTATCGCTGACTGTCCTATTATTGGTATTAAATGAAACATTGAGCAGCAAGGGCACTTTTTGCTGCGTATTTGTCGGCAAATAGAACAGGACATCTACTTTGTGATCGGCCGTGTCATTCGTAAAATAGATTGTCACTTGTTTCCGGATGGCTTTACCCCCGAATACGGCGGTTCCTTTGTCAAATACGACGAATGACAGATCTTCAGGTTTGGGGGGCGTCTTCCCGAACTGTGTCGTTTCGAACAACCGGTGAATTTCCGGTCTGCGCTGATTAATCCATGCTTCCTTACGGGTTACTTTTTGTCCATTTTCCAATGTCAACGGATCGGGTAATGTATATGTTCCGACCTTCGCTTCGTCATAGTTTACGGGTAGTCCCGCTACCCGCTGATTTGGATCTGGCTGGCAGTAACCTCTGCTCATCACCCCTAAAAAGGTAAATAGGAGTATCTGTTTTGCCTGGGTGCCTATTCTCATCCTTTTTTTATAAGTTCACGCTATCGCAACCGGTATTTCCGGATAACCACATTACCCTGCAAACCCGATGGCTGTATATCCCACCCTGACGCATCGAATGTTTTATAATCGATGTTGACCACGTTGATTTCGTGATAATCGTTCCACTTGATGTGATTTTTCTCCATGAATCGAATCCGGTTAGCCATCAAGTTGGCCACTTCGACACGGAGGGTATTCTTACCCTGCTTCAGGTATTTTGAAATATCCAACTGATAGGGAACCGATCCTATCCAGCCGGCGTCTTCATCGTTGACCCAAATCCGTGCGCTTTCGGCGAGATCATCCAACACCAAATCGTATCGGCCTGCACGATCTATCGCATCCAGCGTGAAACTGGTTTCATATACACCAATACCACTGAATGACGAATAGGCCTCGCCGGGAAGCGCGGTCCAGTAGATTGGTTGCTTAAGCTGCGTGTCGACGGGCAATTGGGGGCCACCCTCCCTAAATGATAATTTCCATGCATTGCTTAGTTCGATTATGCTATCCAAGGCTTCCCGGTAATTCCATCGCGGCAGTCCGTCAAGGGAACTTTGATCTCCAAACTGAACAAATAAACTCTCGCCCGCGCGGATCTGTAAACGAACCTGGCTTTGGTTACCTTGTATCTTCGCATTACACCAACCGAAATCCCCTTGCTGTGGGTCCATCAATAACACATGGCGGCTCTGCGTGTTAAATGCAATCCATTTATCCAGGTCTTCCTTTCCGTGGTTAACGACATAATAAATGGTTTTCCCTCCGGATTTCAACCGGACAAAACGAAGCCCCTCGTGTACCAGTGGTTCACCCATAAATTTCATCTTCCCCAGTCCGGAAACTACATCTGGCGTAACATGTATGTTCGTTGCAGATGACAGGCTATCGATAAGTTGTTTAAACAATCGGTTCCGCTGCTCATAATTTCCAAAACCGGGGACGTCCTCCGGCAGCTGTTCGAATACCACCTGTATCCCCTTTTCGGCGAACTCCTTGATTTTCGCCAATGTTTCCAGTGGCATCCGGCGTGCAGCGGGAACAAGCAACACCCGGTAACGGTTTCCACCCGGCGATTGCAGATGTCCCCGATCGGCTTGCAAATCGGCCAGCAGCCGATCCGATACGAAGTCAACGCCGTATCCTTCATCCATCAATGCCCTAGCTATCCGATAAAAAGTAGCAGGGTGCAACCAGTCTTCCACGTTATGGTAGGTAAGTGATTTCATCCCTCCTTTTGGGTCGTCCCAAATATCGTATGCCGGCCAATAGAGCAACACTTCATTATCCATCACACCGGATTGAAGGATGGATTGCACACGGGTGATGTACGTATTAAGTCCACGTACATGCGGCCACCAGCTGTTGGTAGGTACCATATTGACCGACGCATAGAACAACCAACCCGGCCAGGGAACGTCCTGCGGAGAATACGTGATGCCGTGATAAAAAACATGATTAATCCCCGCGAGAAAACATTGTTCCACTTCCGGTTTGAATTGGGATAGCGACGAGCGAAAATGTTCACCCAACCACGTAAACGTTTCTGAGGACACCAATGGTTTCCCTTTCAGGTGTGCGGCCGAGCTGGGGAATTTCATCAACACCGGGTCTGGTTTATCACCGCTTTTTGGCTTAATTCCTGGTTTAAAACCCGGAATCGGAAAGTCGCTGGAACCAAAGGTTTCCATCTCGGGGATGTCTACGGTTGCATACAGGTCAAGCAGGTTCGACGGCGATCCATGTGCCTGGTTTTTGGTTTTAGCATGCCGGCCATGTGCCCATGCAGTCCATCGCTCCGTAAAATTTTCGCGTAGCAGATCCCCCACGGTTTCCCGATAATCGGCTTTCACGCGCGCAACCCGGACGTCGCCCGTATCTGCAAATAATTCCGGAAGATGCAAACGCAGGTCATACCCCCGCCGCTGTTCGAATTCGGTGAAAAATCCCGGTGTCCAGTCGGCGCCATACACTTCATAGCTATCGTTATAAAATGCCCGTACACCTATCTCCTGTTCGGCAAATGCCGTGTCAAAGCGATTCAGGTAATGGTCTACCGCAGCTGTGGAAAAATGATCCAGCGTATAGCCCTCCCCTCCGGGAGCAGCGCGTTTCACTTGCTGGCCGGTTTTGCCGACAAAAACCGCATACAGCGTCCAATCGCCCTGCGGGGCATCCCAATCCAGCATCCCCTGAGTGTCTACCTTTTCCGTTAGGATTTTAGCGTTACCCTCCCCATCAAACGCCACCACCTCCGACAGTACCGCTTTTTTGTCTCGTTGATCCGCGGGGCGGATCGCCTCGGTAAGCCGTTGACCTTTGCCAAGCCGATAGATACGATAAACCAGCTTGGTCGCGGCATCTTCCGTGGAAACCTGTGGCCCACCAAATGGCCACCCGGTTCCGGTCGTAAGGTCGACTCCCATATCCAGTCGGTCCCCCTTGTGCAGGACAAATCGAAGCGTATTCACCCAAGCTGGCGAAAGAAATCGCAGATATCGGTCTTCAAAACCTTTTGCCCCGTAAATCGGTGCTATTTCGAGTCCGCCGAATCCTGCTTCGTGGTACTTCTGCATGGCAGCTGAGAGATTCACCGTATCCACGGCATTGCCCATCCACCACCACCGCGCCCACGGTTTGTTTTCCTGTATGGGCTTGGGCCAGGGGTTAAGTTGCTGGGCGGTTCCGGGTACGGAATTCAGTAGCAAACACGATAAAACAATACCGATAAAGATGTTCCTGATGTCCTTCAAAACAACCGTTCTCGTGCTCATGCGCTCGTGACTGAGATCAACCAGCCTATAATTGTTTGCGACAAAAAGAGAAATAATTCAGCATATTTCAAACACATCGGTTGCAATAAATTACGCAATCGTTTCCGACAATCGAGTTAATCCTTATCTTTGATGACTCCAAAAAAAACACCGTGTTCAAACCCATCACTATAAAAGACATTGCCCAGGCACTGGAACTTTCGCCGTCTACCGTTTCGCGGGCACTGAGCGACAGTTACGAGATCAACGAGGAAACCAAGAAACGGGTGATTGAATATGCCGAAAAGCACAACTACCGACGCAACCCCATGGCGTCCAGCTTACGCCAGGGAAGAAGCTATTCGATCGGCGTGGTGGTATGCGAGGTGGCCAACAGTTTTTTTTCACACGCGATTGATGGCATTGAATCGGTAGCATATGGAAAAGGATATCACGTCATTATCTCCCAAAGCCACGACGCATACGAGCGTGAAGTAGTGAATATCCAACACCTTGCTAACCGCGCCGTAGATGGCCTGCTTATTTCCATGTCGGCGGAGACCAAGGATTTTTCGCATATTATAAATTTACATGCGCAGGGGCTTCCCATTGTCTTTTTTGATCGTGTTATCGACGCGTTCGAAACCCATACCGTAACCGCAAATAACCAAAAGGGAGCAATGGTGGCTACCGAATCCCTGATCGACCGCGGATTTAAAAAAATCGCCCACCTCGCCAACGCCCCCCACCTCTCCATCACCGCCGAACGGCTGAAAGGATACGAAGACGCCTTAAAGCAACACGGCATTCCTTTGGATGAGTCACTCATCCGCTATTGCCATCACGGCGGCCGCATACAGCGGGAAGTAGAGGAAGCCATCCAGTACTTTCTCAACCTACCAGAAAAACCGGATGCAGTTTTTGTGGCCAGCGACCGGTTAAGCATGGGATGTCTCTCTGCATACAACAAGCTTGCTCCCCGGGATGAACATCCTGCCGTAGCGGGTTTTTCCAATTCCGACGTGCTTGATTTGCTTCAGGCCGATTTTACCTGTATCCGTCAGCCTGCCTTTAAAATGGGTCAGGTGGCTATGGAGATGCTCATCCAACTGATCGAAAGCCGGTATCCGGTGTATGACTTTCAGAACATCGTATTAGAGACCGAATTAATACACCGATAAAGGTACTTCGTATCTCGTACCTCCTATTTCGTACCTCGTATTTAAAACCGTACCTTTGCACCCATGATTAATGTATCCAACCTCTCGCTCCGTTATGGCAAGCGTGTACTGTTTGAAGACGTCAACCTTAAATTCACACCTGGCAACTGCTATGGCATCATCGGTGCAAACGGTGCCGGTAAATCCACCTTCCTGAAAATCATTTCGGGCGACGTGGATCCTACCACCGGATCTGTTAGTTTCACTCCCGGCGAACGTATGGCTGTGCTGAAGCAGGACCACTACGCGTTCGATGATTTTTCCGTTATTGAAACGGTGATGATGGGTCATAAAGAACTTTATGACATCATGAAGGAGAAAGATGCCATCTACGCAAAGGAGGATTTCTCTGATGCCGATGGCGAACGCGCGGGCGAGCTGGAGGCTAAATTTGCAGAAATGGACGGCTGGAACGCGGAAAGTGATGCAGCAACGCTGTTGAGTAACCTCGGTATCGACGAATCACTTCACTACAAGTTCGTAAAGGAACTGGATGGCAATCAAAAGGTACGCGTGTTGTTGGCGCAGGCACTTTTCGGCAGTCCGGATATCCTGCTGCTGGACGAGCCAACCAACGACCTCGACATCCATACCATTGCCTGGCTGGAAGACTTCCTGGCCGGATATGAAGCCATCGTACTGGTCGTATCGCACGATAGGCACTTTCTCGATGCCGTATGTACCCACGTTGTGGATATCGACTTTGGTAAAATGACCATTTATACAGGCAATTATACCTTCTGGTACGAATCAAGCCAACTGGCATTGAAACAGCGTGCTGATCAAAACAAGAAAATGGAAGACAAGGTGAAGGAGCTCCAGGAGTTTATCCGCCGCTTCAGTGCCAATGCCTCCAAATCCAAGCAAGCCACCAGCCGGAAGAAGGCACTCGAAAAGATCAACCTGGAAGAAATTAAGCCGTCCAACCGGAAATATCCAGCCATCATGTTCAATACCATGGCGAGAGAAGCGGGCGATCAGATTTTACAGGTAGAAAAGCTTGGAAAAACAGTACACGGTGAATCGCTCTTCCGCGATGTCGACTTCATGGTCAATAAAGGAGACAAAATTGCCGTACTTTCCCAAAACAGCTTGGCGACCACCGCATTTTACGATATTCTGACCGGACGTGATACGGATTATACCGGCAGCTTCAAATGGGGCGTTACAATCAGTATCGCCGATATCCCAATGGACAACACGCCTTATTTCGAAGGGAAAACCGAAAACCTGGTTGATTGGTTGCGGGAATATTCATCTGCTGATAAGGACGAGCAATTTATCCGTGGCTTTTTGGGTAAAATGCTGTTTTCCGGTGAAGAAGTACTCAAAAAATGCTCCGTGCTCTCGGGCGGTGAAAAGATGCGATGCATGTTTTCCCGGATGATGCTACAAGGTGCGAATGTGTTGCTTTTCGATGAGCCGACCAATCACCTTGATCTGGAATCGATTACTGCGCTCAATAACGGCATGAATGACTTTCGCGGAAGCATCCTCTTTACCTCGCGCGACCATGAGCTTACTCAGACCGTGGCCAACCGCATCATCGAGTTGACACCGAGCGGTATCATTGATAAGCTAATGACTTACGATGACTACATCAACAGTGACTCCGTAAAAGAGCAGCGAGAGGCTATGTACGCCTAAAACAGGCTACCGAGCAGCCGGATAAAGCAAAGAAACAACTCCTTCACTAATGAGATTTTTTTCCCGGATCCTGCCATATATTTTGCTGCTGATACCCGCGGTAGGAGATGCGCTAGCAAAAGATCCCGAATGGACGGCTCACGTGGGGGTTCGTAAGCTAACTATCCCGGATACCTTGTTTAACGTAGCCGACTACGGGGCAATTGCCGATGGAGCTACGATGAATACGGTTGCGATCCAGGCAGCTATCGACAGTTGTGCCGCACAGGGTGGAGGAAAAGTGGTATTCGATAATGGCAAATACCTCACCGGATCACTTTATCTGAAAAGCAATGTGGAACTACATGTGGGCGAAGGGGTCGAATTGCTGGGAAGTCAGGATCTTGCCGACTACCCCGAAATTCCAACACGTGTGGCCGGTGTGGAAATGCAATGGCCTTCCGCACTTGTCAATATCCTGAATCAACGGAACGCAGCGGTAACGGGCCGGGGCATCATAGATGGCCAGGGGAAGCCGTTTTGGGATGCCTATTGGGCCTTGCGCAATACGTACGATCGAAAGAAGCTCCGTTGGATTGCAGATTACGATGCCAAGCGGCCCCGCACCTTGCTTGTTGAGAACTGCCAGGATGTATTGATTGAAGATATCACCTTCCAGCGGGCCGGCTTTTGGACCGTGCACATCCTTTACTCTTCGTACGTGACCATTGAGGGCATTACCGTGCGGAACAACATCGGCGGTCATGGACCCAGCACCGATGGCATCGACATTGATTCCTCTTCATGGATCTTAATCCAAAATTCGGATATCGACTGCAACGACGATAATTTTTGCTTTAAATCGGGTAGGGACTGGGATGGTCTCCGCGTGAATCGCCCCACGGAATACGTACTGATACAAGATTGTATCTCCCGTAACGGAGCCGGCCTCATCACCTTTGGCAGTGAAACCTCGGGTGGAATAAGGCACATTGTGGCACGGAATCTCCACGCCCAGGGTACACGGAGCGGCATCCGGTTTAAATCTGCCATCACCCGCGGCGGCGTGGTGGAGAACCTGCTTTTGGAAGACATCACCCTGGAGGATGTCGAGATCGCGATCGATGTCACCGCCAACTGGTACCCCGCTTATAGCTACGCCTCGCTTCCAAGGGGTTACGACATCCATAAGGTGCCAGACTACTGGTTGAAAATACTCAAACCTGTCGTTCCGAAGGAACGCGGTATTCCTACTTTCCGTGATGTGCAGATCCGTAACGTAACTGCAAGGAACGTAAAACGAGCAATCTATGCAGAGGGATTGCGTGAGAGTCCCCTGCAGCGGTTTTCCTTCGAAAACGTCCACATCTCAGCGGCCGAAGCAGGTACCATCCGGTACGCAGAAAACTGGTCGTTCAGGAATGTGGTCATTGAAACTCCAAAGGCCCGCCGGGTACGGGTGAAACGTTCAACAAATGTCGTTTTGTAAGATCAATGCACAAATAACCCGACTGTGATAAAAATGTTATGCTGACTGAATTTGTAGCCTGAATAGCGGGAATCAAACTGCTGAAAGCCGTAACCGGCGCTGAATTGCAAGTCTGACCCTTCTACCAATAACTGCGAGTAAGTAATACCCGCTTTTCCGAGAAATCCTTTGAAATAATCGGCTCCAATACTTGGAGCATACCCCGCATCGACCATCGCGCCGAAGGTACCGAGTGGCGATATCCGGGCGAACGGCGCGCGGAAATCCACGAATATGGGCAGGGTATTCACCCGGCGTGTAGAGCGTTTTCCGTCGGCCAAAGTGGTCCGGCCACGGTATACATCATTGCCAATTCCCAAGCCGAGATACATCCGGTCATAAAAGTTCCGGCCGAATGCAAACTGAAATTGGTAACCATGCATCGCTGACTGGTCGCCTGTCGTGGCCATACCGAATATACCCCCCGCCTGCAGCAGTGTATAGGTATCACGCCGCTGGGCCCGCCCCTGGAAACAACAAAAAAGAAGTAAAAAAGCTACGGTCAATAAACGACTATGTATCATTTAATAGAGAATTTTGTAAACCAATTCCTTAAGCAAATCTCCCTGCTCGATATTTGCCGCGTTCAAACCCTTCGACTTGAGGTCGTATTCGCGCAGATATGCGATAATGTCAAACGTTTTGCGACGGTTATAACTGCGTGCCGCCAAATCGTATTCCCGGGTAAAAAAAGGATGGACACCGAGTTCCCGCGCTACCGCCTGCGGCGATTTATCAGGAAGGTAATGGTATTTCAATATTTTTGTAAAATACCCCGCCATGGCACCCAATATCACCTGTATGGGATTACTGCGCGGATTGGCTGCAAAATACGATACGATCTGAAAAGCCTTGGTTGCTTCCCGTTTTGCGAGGGCGGTATTTAATTCAAACACATTAAAGTCCTTGCTGATACCGATATTCCGTTCAATGTCCTGTGCAGAAATCTGGCGGTCTTTCGGTACATTGAGCATCAGCTTCTCCAGCTCATTGACCACTTTGGAAAGGTCATTCCCTAAGTATTCAGCCATCATCGCAGCCGCCTGCGGATGAATTTCCCAGCCCCGTTCTTTGGCAAATGAGTTGATCCAAGGAGCTATTTTGTCGTCGTATAGTTTGGCCGATTCGAGCACCACGCCGGCTTTTTCTGCTATTTTATAAATCTTTTTCCGCTTATCGAATTTCGCATGCTTATGAGCAAGCACCAGCACGGTACTTCGCATCGGGTTTTCCAGGTAAGCCAACAGCAGGTCATCATCCCCTTTCCACTTAAGATTCTGGGCTTCTTTGACAATAATAACCTGATACTCACCTAACATCGGATACCGCTTAGCGGCATTCACCAGGGTTACAAAATCGGTATCCTTGCCGTATAAGATTGTTTGGTCAAACCCCTTATGGGCTTCTTCCAGTACGTGTTCCTCGATGTAATCACTGATCAGATCAATGTAATAGGGTTCCTCCCCGTGCAACAGGTAAACAGGCAATAACTTCCTGTTTTTTATATCGGCAATGATTTTATTGGCATCCATCTTTCTTTCCGCCGCCAAATTAAACATTATTTTAGGTTTTATAAGTAACTTACCTAAGTTTGCAGGATGTTCACTCCAATACCGCTCAATTTACCGGCGTATGCCGCGAAGATCCAACGGGATGGCACGAAGTTGTATATATTTGACGAATTACGCAAAAAGCAATTGGTGCTTACGCCTGAGGAATGGGTGCGTCAGCATTGGGTACAACACCTTATCCGCACGAAACGCTATCCGAAGTCGCTCATTAAGCTGGAAGGTGGGCTCAAGGTCAACGAGATGCCGCGGAGGAGCGACCTGGTTGTCTTTGACACGGGAGGCAATAAGATTCTGCTGGCGGAATTTAAGGCTCCGTCCGTAAAAATCACACAGGCAGCATTTGAACAGATCGCCCGATACAATACGGTACACCGTATTCCTTTTTTATTGGTAAGTAATGGCCTGCAGCACTACTATTGCCGCATTGATTTCGAGCATAGTTCTTTTGAATTTCTCACCGATCTCCCCGACTTCGGCGCCCCGTATTTTACCTAAGAAAAACCGACATGCTGGCAGCAAATCATAGGGCATTTTGGCAGTCAAAATGTCTCAGATGCCAATGGCCTGATGTTTGTCGCAACGATTAAATACTGCGCTACAAATTAAAATTTAAACAAAATCATATATATTAGCACAATTAATCAGAAAAATATGAGTATCGATAAAAAGGAATTCAGGAAATATGCAATCAAGCACCACCGGATCGGTAGCCAACACATAGATAACTTCATCTCCCGCGTGGAACACAAGATGCCCACTTCACTTACACCCTATATCATCGAAGAGCGGCAACTGAACGTGGCACAAATGGACGTATTTTCACGTCTCATGATGGATCGCATTATCTTCCTTGGAGATGCCGTTACGGATCAGGTAGCCAATATCATACAGGCACAACTGCTCTTCCTACAGTCTGCAGATGCCCACCGCGACATTCAGATTTACATCAATTCGCCGGGTGGAAGTGTATATGCAGGCTTAGGAATCTACGATACCATGCAGTACATTACGCCTGACGTGGCTACGATCTGCACCGGTATGGCCGCGTCTATGGGAGCGGTATTACTTTGCGCGGGCGCAAAAGGAAAACGTGCGGCATTGACCCACTCGCGCGTGATGATACATCAGCCATCGGGAGGCGCACAGGGAGTGGCTTCCGACATGGAAATCAACCTCCGTGAAATGCTGAAACTTAAAAAGGAATTATACGAAATCATCTCACATCATTCCGGCAAACCCTATGACTGGGTGGAAAAATCGTCGGATCGCGACTACTGGATGACCTCTTCGGAAGCCAAAGAACACGGTATGGTGGACGAAGTGTTGAATTCCAAAAAGGAAAAATAAAATGGCAAAAAATATGAAAGAAGTGACCTGTTCGTTCTGCGGTATACGAAAACAAGATGCATTGATGCTTATCGCAGGCGACGGTGCACACATATGTGACCGCTGTATTACCCAGGCCGGCGAAATTCTGGCCGAAGAGATGAACCTGCGAAAAAGCAAGGCGCTGCAAACGACATTGAAATTAATACGGCCCATCGAGATCAAAGAACATCTTGACCAATACGTTATCGGGCAGGATGATGCGAAAAAGGTGATGGCCGTATCGGTATACAACCATTACAAACGGCTCAACCAAAAGGTGGACAAAGATGAAATCGAAATCGAGAAATCCAACATCATCATGGTCGGCGAAACGGGTACCGGAAAAACATTGCTCGCCAAGACCATTGCCAAAATCCTGAATGTGCCATTTTGTATATGCGATGCCACGGTGCTGACGGAAGCAGGTTACGTAGGTGAAGATGTGGAAAGTATTCTGACCCGCCTGCTTCAAGCCGCCGATTACGATGTTGCGGCCGCAGAACGTGGAATTATTTACATCGACGAAATAGACAAAATAGCGCGTAAAAGCGACAATCCGTCTATTACACGGGATGTATCCGGTGAAGGTGTGCAGCAGGCGCTGCTCAAAATCCTGGAGGGTACCATCGTTAACGTGCCACCGCAGGGCGGTCGCAAACACCCAGACCAAAAGATGATTGCCGTGAATACAAATAACATCCTGTTTATGTGTGGGGGGGCGTTTGACGGCATACAGAAGAAGATAGCCAATCGGTTGCGTACGCAAACCATTGGGTACAAAGTCAACAAGGAAGATGCAGACATCGACGTAAATAACCTTTATAAATATATTACGCCACAGGATTTAAAAAACTACGGTTTGATCCCCGAATTGATCGGCAGGCTACCGGTTTTGACATATCTCAACCCACTCGATAAAAAGACGCTGCTTAACATACTCACGGAGCCCAAAAATGCGCTCATCAAACAGTACAAGAAGTTGTTTGATTACGAGGGTGTGGCACTCAAATTTGACGAGGATGTCTTTGAATTCATCGTCGATAAAGCAGAAGAATTCAAGTTGGGCGCACGTGGACTTCGCTCCATCTGCGAAGCAATCATGCTGGATGCCATGTTTGAAATTCCTTCTACCAAAAACAAAAATGACCAGAAGGAGTTATACATATCACTGGAATACGCCAAACACAAGTTTGAGAAATCTGATCTGAAAAAACTGAAAGCGGCGTAACAAGGGGCCTCGCCATGGCAACAAAAAAAGTAAAACCGGTGCAAAGCCCCATCAAACCGGGCTTAAAATCCAAGGAAGATATCGTGAACAGTTGGTTGCCCCGGTACACGAGCCGTCCCTTGGGCGAATTCGGAGAATATATTTTGTTGACCAACTTCTCCAACTATGTAAGGTTGTTTTCAGAGATGCATGACAACGCCCCCATTATGGGTTTGGACAAGCCCATGCAAAGTGTGACGGCTGGAGGCATCACCATCATCAACTTTGGAATGGGTAGCCCGATGGCGGCAACAATTATGGATCTGCTATCGGCGATTGCCCCGAAGGCGGTGTTGTTTTTAGGCAAAGCCGGGGGGCTTAAGAAAAAAAATAAGATTGGCGATCTCGTGTTGCCGATTGCTGCAATCCGGGGCGAGGGAACCTCCAACGATTACTTCCCACCGGAAGTTCCCGCCCTTCCTGCATTTGCGTTGCAGAAGGCCATCTCTACAACCATACGGGATCATTCGCTTGATTATTGGACGGGAACCGTCTATACGACGAATCGACGGGTATGGGAACACGATAAAGTCTTTAAACGGTATCTCAAGCGCATACGGGCCATGTTGGTAGACATGGAAACTGCTACGATATTTTCTGTGGGATTTGCCAATAAAATCCCCACGGGGGCGCTGCTGCTGGTTTCGGACCAACCCATGATTCCGGAGGGTGTGAAAACGGTAGAAAGTGATTCCAGCGTAACCGCCGAATTCGTTGAAACACACCTTACCATTGGAATCGAATCCCTGCGGCAGCTCATCAATAACGGATTGACGGTAAAACACCTGAAATTTTAATCGTTTTGTGATGTGGTACAATAACATTCTGGAAACCATCGGCAATACCCCACTCGTTAGGCTGAACGACATCACTAAAGGTGTCAAAGGCACGATACTGGTGAAAGTAGAAACCACAAACCCGGGCAATTCCATCAAAGACCGTATGGCGGTAAAGATGATCGAAGATGCGGAAAAGGCCGGATTACTCAAACCCGGTGGGACCATCATTGAGGGTACATCCGGCAATACCGGCATGGGGTTAGCCATCGCAGCCGTTATTAAAGGATACAAATGTATCTTTACAACAACCGACAAGCAGTCCAAGGAAAAAATCGACGCGCTGCGTGCGTTCGGTGCGCAGGTTATTGTCTGCCCCACCAATGTCGACCCGGAAGATCCCCGCTCCTACTATTCGGTATCCAGCCGCTTAGAACGGGAAATTCCCAATTCGTGGAAGGCCAACCAATACGATAACCTGTCCAACACGCAAGCCCACTACGAGCAGACGGGCCCCGAGATATGGGAACAGACCGAAGGCCGGATTACCCATCTGGTTGCCGGTGTGGGCACGGGTGGAACGATCAGTGGTGCAGGCCGGTATCTCAAAGAAAAGAATCCCAATATACAAGTTTGGGGAATTGATTCATACGGATCGGTCTTCAAGAAATACAAGGAAACCGGAATATTCGACAAGGAGGAGATCTATCCGTACAGCACGGAAGGCATCGGAGAAGATTTCCTGCCGAAAAATGTGGACTTCGATGTGATCGACCTGTTCGAGAAAGTAACGGACAAAGACGCAGCACTGATGACCCGGGAAATCGCGCGAAGGGAAGGAATTTTTGCCGGTAACTCTGCTGGGGCGGCGGTAGCCGGACTACTCCAACTACGTGAACGGCTCGACGAAAATTCAGTGGTTGTCATTATTCTGCACGATCACGGGTCTCGTTATATGGGTAAAATGTACAACGAAGACTGGCTCCGTGAACGTGGCTTCCTCAAAGATGAAAAGCTGACCGCACAGGCTATCCTTAAGAAGCGGGGTGATGTGCCGATTGTGACAGCCGATGTTGAACAGTCGGTCATCGAGACATTCAATCTGATGAAAACACTCAACATCTCGCAAATACCGGTAACTCAGCAGGGAATGGTCATTGGAAAAGTCACAGAAGCCGACATCTTACATGCGCTGCTGGAAAATCCTTCCTTAAAATCAGCCGGGGTAGAAGAGATCTGTACCCCGCCCTTTCCATTCGTTGATCTGCGGACATCGATCGACAAAATATCATCACTGATCCACAAAGATAATCAGGCTGTGTTGGTCGAAGACGAATACGGCAAGATCAACATCATCACACAATACGACATCATTAACGCGATTTCAGGATACTAAAAACCCCCCAAAGCTGAATGCCTTGAGGGGTTCTTTCATTGTAACTTTTTAGGCTTTCGCCACCAACGTCACTTTCAAATTGATCTCTTTACTGATCAAATCGTCTGCCTGGCCCGCATAATTTACTCCCCAGTCTTCACGAGCGATGTTGAAATCCGCTGTTGCTTTGACAGAAGAATCTGTTGCCTCTTCCACATGGGCATCAAACGTAATGTTCTTGCTGATCCCGCGGATGGTCAGATTGCCTGAAACCTTGACCACACCTGCTTCCGAACCGGGGGCTACATTGGTGATTTCGAAAGTAGCTTCCGGATGGTTTTCGACGTCAAAAAAGTCGGGCGACTTCAGGTGGCCTTCCAATTTTCCTTTGTACTCACCTTCGAGATCGTGATTCGTGATGGTCGTCAGGTCGGCCACAAAGTTACCGCCCGTCAATTGCCCACCATCTACCGTCAACGAACCTGATTTAATTTTGACGGTACCGTGATGCTGACCACTGACTTTGCGCCCGGTCCATGCCAACTCGGAGGCACTGGTATCTACCGTTAGCGTATTGCCTGTCCCAACCGTTTCGGTTGTTTCCACGCTGTCGGTCGTTTCCGCTTTTTTTCCTTCTGGATTGCTTACACAGGAGGTTAACAATAGTGCACCTGCTGCTACCGATAAAAACAATTTTTCCATGGGTTTGAATGATTAAGTAATAGATGGTTAAACAATTATTCGATGCAAATATATAAAAGCGATTGTTATTTCCTATAATTATGTGGATTAAATAACAATTAACTTACATAATTGTTTTAATGCAACGGTAGATTTGAGTCAATGCGCCGGATGTTAGCCCCCAATGCCTGTAACCGCCTTTCGATGTCCTGATAGCCACGTTCAATCTGTTCGATGTTATGGATAACGGACTTTCCCTGTGCCGAGAGGGCCGCAATCAGTAGGGAAACACCCGCCCTGATATCCGGGGAAGTCATTTCGATGCCCCGCAGTTTAAACGCCTTATTCAGACCAATCACGGTAGCTCTGTGCGGATCGCACAGAATGATCTGTGCGCCCATATCTATTAGTTTGTCAACAAAAAACAACCGGCTTTCAAACATCTTTTGATGAATCAGCACATTGCCCTTGGCCTGTGTAGCCACAACCAGCACAATACTGAGCAGATCCGGCGTAAAGCCCGGCCAGGGGGCGTCCGCCACGGTGAGAATGGAGCCGTCGATAAAGGTATCGATCTCGTAACTGGTCTGATGAGGGATATAAATGTCATCACCCTTCCGCTCGAACCGGATTCCCAATTTGGAAAAAACCGAGGGAATGATGCCTAATTCATCAAAATGCACATCTTTGATCGTAATCTCCGACTCAGTCATGGCTGCCAGTCCGATAAACGAACCGATTTCGATCATATCCGGCAGCATGCGGTGTTCGGTCCCTCCCAGGCAGTCCACCCCTTCGATGGTCAGCAAGTTGGAACCGATGCCGGTGATCTTTGCTCCCATCCGGTTCAGCATTTTGCACAGTTGCTGTAGGTAAGGCTCACATGCCGCATTGTAAATCGTGGTAGTTCCTTTTGCCAATACGGCCGCCATCACTATATTGGCCGTGCCGGTTACCGATGCTTCATCCATCAGGATGTACGTGCCGGTCAGGTCCGTTGCATCTACGTTGAAGAAATGGGCATCTGCGTCGTAATGGAAGCGGGCGCCTAATTTTTCAAACCCCAAAAAATGAGTATCCAGTCTCCGGCGTCCGATTTTATCGCCACCGGGCTTAGGAATAGCGGCTTTACCAAACCGTGCCAACAGCGGCCCCACAATCATAATAGACCCCCGTAAACCACCTCCTTTGCTTCTAAATGTGTCCGATTTGAAATATTCCAGGTTGATATCCTTCGCCCTAAACACGTAGGTATCCTGACTCTGACGGTGCACTTCGACTCCGAGGTCACCGAGCAACTCAATCAGCTTATTGACATCCTTGATATCGGGAACGTTGCTCACCGTTACGGCCTCTTCGGTCAGCAAAACAGCTGACAGAATCTGCAGGGCTTCGTTTTTTGCACCCTGAGGGATGATTTCACCCTTTAATGGGTTACCCCCATATATTTCGAATGCATTCAATGCTTCTTCTTTTTCTTTTGAGGTTTTTTGTTTTTCCCGTTGTTATTGTTCTGTTGGGTGGTCCCTCCTTTGGTCCGGCTACCCGGAGGCGGAGTTTTGAAATCAAGTTTGGTTAAGCTCACATCGGGCCCAAGCTGCAGTTCGCCGTTAGACAATTCGCGAAGGTCCGCAATAATCGAATCATCTTCCACGGTATCTTTATTCCAGGTCACATACGCCATTTTCATAAAATTGGCGATGGCCTGAGTCATGTTCTTTTTCTTTTCTGGATCCGCAATTTTCCGGGCACGTTCAATCATCTTTTCGATGGTATGGCCATAATGCTTATACCGGATCCGGTGCTGCGGGTATTCAAGCAGCTCGGGTTTCGGGTGAATGGCATTCCGATCGGGGGTCGGATAAGGTGAATCGACGTCGATCTTAAAGTCCGAAATAATATGCAGGTGATCCCATAGCTTGTGTTTGAAATCGGCCACATCGCGAAGATGCGGATTGAGGAATCCCATCATATCAATAACGACCTGAGCGTGGCGGTTCCGCTCTTCTTTGGTCGGCAATGCACAGATGTAATCAACCATATTCTGTACATTCCGGCCATATTCCGCCAAAATCAATTTCGGCCGCGTGCTATTATAATCAAAATTCATTTCCATAACTTTTTATCTGTGCATTTATGCTCACCCCACGATCCTCAATTTGGCAAATTTAAGCAACAATTGCTTCTGTCCCAATTCCCGGAAGAAAATAGTTGCTTTTATCTCATTTTTACTTCCTTCCAGGTTGATCACTTTTCCAAATCCGAACCGTTCGTGCTCCACTTCCATACCTACCTGCAGGTTGCTGGTATCCGAAGGCGTAAATCCAGGGGTAGGTGTATGTGCCTTAGGCAGAATCGCCGTGGTCTTCGGGGGTACTTTGGGTTTTGGTTTGGTAAAGACATCACGCTGCCCCCAAGTTTGGCGTTCGTCTGCAAAGGAAGCCGTACTTTCAGGTACAGCCCGCGGCTTGAAATCCAATTCAAGGTAAGTAGGGTTCAACTCATCCAGGAACCGGCTGGGCTCGCAATTATTCAATGTCCCCCAACGGTACCGCGATGTCGCGTAGCTGAGTGTCAGTTTCTTCTCGGCACGTGTCACCGCTACATAAAACAGCCGCCGCTCTTCTTCCAATTCACTGCGCGAATTGAGTGACAGCTGTGAGGGAAACAAATTTTCTTCTAGTCCTACGATGAACACGTGTGGAAATTCCAGTCCTTTCGAAGAATGGATGGTCATGAGCGACACGGTATCGGCATTGGGATCTTTGTCGTTGTCATCGTTGGTCAGCAACGCCACATCCTGCATAAATACATCCAGTCCCTTCTCTTCAATATCTTCCCGTTCGCTGAATTCCTTGATCCCGTTGAGCAATTCCTGAATATTTTCATAGCGGCTCAGTCCTTCCACCGATTTGTCTTCATACAGGTTCTTTAAGATACCTGAATGCTGCGCGATGTGCATGGCGGCATCAAATGCCGAATGGCCTTTAGCTACTACCTGAAAACCCTGTATCATGGTAGCAAATATACCTACCGGCCCGGCGCTTCTTCCATCCAGGTAGGTGGAGGCCTGACTAATGACATCCCAAAGTGTCACCTGATGTTGATCGGCAGCAATCAGAATACGGTCTACAGTAGTATCCCCGATCCCCCTTCGCGGGTAGTTAATCACCCGCTTAATGGCCTCTTCGTCATTGGGATTGAATGTCAGCCTGAAATACGCGATCAGGTCCTTGATTTCCTTCCGTTGGTAAAACGAGGTTCCGCCGTAAATCTTATAGGGGATGTTAATTTTCCGAAGGGCTTCTTCCATCGCCCTCGACTGTGCATTGGTACGGTATAGAATGGCAAAATCCCGGTACTTTCCACCGTTAAGCGCCCGTTCCTGGGCAATGGCTTCCGCTACAATCTTACCTTCTTCATTATCGCTGAATGCCCGGCATACTTTAATCTTTTCGCCGGTTTCATTCTCCGAAAACACATTTTTCTTGAGCTGGTTTTTATTGTTGGCGATGATGCTGTTGGCCGCATTCACGATATTCTGTGTAGAACGGTAGTTCTGCTCCAGTTTAAAGACCTTCAGATCCGGGTAATCTTTTTCAAAGTTGAGAATGTTCTGGATATTGGCGCCGCGGAACGCATAGATACTCTGTGCATCGTCGCCCACCACGCAGATATTTTCATTGATCGCAGCCAGCTTACGGACGATGAGGTACTGGGAAAAATTGGTATCCTGATACTCATCTACCATCAAGTATTTGAATTTGTGCTGGTATTTATGCAGTACATCGGGATATTCGCGGAACAGTACATTGGTTTTGAACAGCAGATCGTCAAAGTCCATCGCACCTGCTTTATAACACCGTTGGGTATACGTAAGGTAAATCTGCCCCAACTGTCCCCGCCCATTGGAAAAATCCTCGGCCTGAATCTGTTCGTTGCGGCTGTACTCCTGTGCCGAAATTAGGTTATTCTTGGCGGATGATATGCGGTTATAGACAAAACTTGCGTTGTACAGCTTGTCGTCCAGTTGCATCTCTTTGAGGATGCTCCGGATAAGACTTTTGCTGTCGTCGGTATCATAGATGGTGAAATTACGTGGGTATCCGATGTGCTCCGCTTCCACACGCAGTATTTTCGCAAATACAGAGTGGAAAGTGCCCATCCAGATATTTTTAGCCTCATCGCCCACCACCCTCATAATGCGTTCCCGCATTTCCTTGGCAGCCTTGTTGGTAAAAGTGAGCACCAAAATATTGAATGGGTCTACTCCCCGCCGCACCAAGTGGGCCACCCGATACGTAATTACGCGCGTCTTGCCGGAACCGGCTCCGGCCACAATCATGACCGGCCCCTCGGTTTGTTCCACTGCGGCCCGTTGCGACGGGTTTAAACCTGCTAAATAATCCAAAATCCTATTCCTCTTCTGTCGTTTCTGATTGAGGCGTAAAGGTACGAATTCGGTGCGAGATACGAAAACGAGGGCACGACAAATTGCCGATTGGGATAATGGGATAGATTTTTCTTATTGCCACGGATTTCACGAAATTGACACAAATCAAATTACTCGTGTTTTTCTTATTATCCGTGGCTAATGTGGGCCGCGTCAAAACGGCGAATCGTCATTCATGTCGTTCATCCGGGACTGCCGGACGATGCTGCCGGGTGAATCGAACGAGGCAGATGGCGACATGCCCGACCCAAATGACCCCGATTCGGGCAGCCCACCGCTACCAAACGAAAAATCATCTTCCAGGTCTGCAAATTTCACATATTTACCTACAAAGCGAAGTTGTACTGTACCGGTTTCACCGTTCCGGTGCTTGGCAATAATGACTTCTCCAACGCCGGCCGTAGGACGTCCGGCTTCGTCTTCGGTAAGACCATAATATTCCGGCCGGTATAAAAACAGTACCATGTCGGCGTCTTGCTCAATGGAGCCGGATTCACGCAGATCGGATAGCATCGGGCGTTTACTTCCTCCCGGACGGCTTTCCACGGCCCGGCTCAGCTGCGAAAGTGCGAGAACCGGAATGTTCAGCTCTTTTGCAACCGACTTTAAGGAACGGGAAATGCTACCGATTTCCTGTTCGCGGTTTCCTCCCTTGCCATCATTCTTGCCATGCATCAACTGTAGGTAATCCACAATGACCATTTGGATATCGTATTGGGCCTTAAGCCTGCGGCATTTGGCACGAAACTCAAAGATATTGAGTGCAGGTGTATCGTCGATCAGCAACGGCGCCTGGGTTAGCCTTCCGATGCGGGAATGGAGCTGTGTCCATTCGTGGTCTGCCAGGTTGCCTTTCCGCAGTTTTTCCTGCTCGATTTCCGTTTCCCCGGCAATCAAACGGTTCACCAACTGCACGGACGACATTTCAAGGGAAAATACGGCTACCGGTTTACCGTGGTCGACCGCGGCATTGCGTGCACAGCTCAGCACGAAAGCTGTTTTACCCATCGCCGGGCGGGCTGCGATAATAACCAGGTCAGAAGGTTGCCAGCCCGATGTCATCCGGTCCAGTTCGGTAAATCCGGAAGGCACACCGGTAAGGCCATCGGTACGGTCACGCAGGGTTTCCAATGCCTCCACGGCCTCCCGCATGATATCATCCATTTTCCGGGTATCCCGTCTCAGGTTGTTTTGCGCAATATCAAACAGGCTCTTTTCGGCGTGGTCCATCAGATCGAAGATATCCGTTGTATCCTCGTATGCATTGTTGATGATTTCTGTAGACACCTTGATAAGTTCGCGCTGAATGTATTTCTGAGAAACGATACGGGCATGATATTCAATATTGGCAGCCGACACCACCCGGTCGGTTAACTGCGTAATGTAATATGCTCCACCTACCAGCTCCAGTGTCCCCATCTTGCGCAATTCGGCGGTCACGGTAAGCAAATCAATGGGGGAAGTTTTCTGAAAGAGATTGTAAATTGCCTCAAAAATTTTCTGATGAGCCTCCACGTAGAAGGTTTCGGGCTTGAGAATGTCAATAACCTCACTCAATGCATTTTTCTCCAGCATCAGCGCACCCAACACCGCTTCCTCCAGATCCACGGCTTGTGGCGGCAACTTTCCCAATCCGCTTACCAAATTATTCAACCGAGTACGCCGCTCCGCAAACGTACCCCGCGAAGAATTAACAGTTTGGCTGGAAGCATATTCATTCTCGTTACTCATATACCATTACCATATTATTCGTTACTAATGAAGGTAGAATTGAAACCGTGGCTTATCACCAGTTGCTGCTCCGAAAACCAGCAGAGCAAATGTAGGGATTTTTGACAGCCACACGCAGACAAGTTCTGAACAGCCTTTTCACAACACATTTTTCACAAATCCTTTCCGCCTGACACAAGCATAATTAGCAAGATACGTTATTAACATCAACTGTGCAAAAAATGTTAAAAAAATAAAATGGATGCTGAGACACAACACCTTAAGCAAGTGTTAACAACTTTACAAACTGTTAATATATGAAATAAGAATCAAAAACACCCGGCCAAAAAGGATATTTCGGACCCGATCAATTTGATATCAATTGATTATCAATCCATAGCGCAAAAATCGTTAACAATTACTTAACAAGGGTACCCAGGTTGTGAAACTAAAATCGGAAATCTTATCTTTGCCTTCCATGGCGACATCGGAAACAGTAAAGCCCTATAACGACAACGACACAGACAAGAAGCAGCAGGTGGCCGATATGTTTGACAACATATCAGGCACCTATGATTTCCTAAACCATTTCCTGTCATTGGGGATTGATATTATCTGGCGGAAAAAGGCAATCCGCACATTAAAAGCCTCCCAGCCGCAGTATTTGTTGGATGTTGCCACAGGCACTGGTGATTTTGCATTGGAAGCCCTCCGTATGCTGAATCCCCGGAAGATCATTGGCGTTGACATTTCACAGGGCATGCTGGATGTTGCAAAGGAAAAAATAACAAAAAAAAACCTGGGAGACCGGTTTGAAGTCGTATTGGGCGATTCGGAAAATCTTCCTTTTGCAGCCGATACATTTGATGCCGTAACGGTCGCTTTTGGTGTCCGCAATTTCGAAAACCTCGAAAAGGGCCTCGCTGATATCTGCCGGGTACTGAAACCCGGTGGCAAAGCGGTTATCCTCGAATTTTCGAAACCGAAAAGGTTTCCCGTAAAGCAGCTTTACCACTTTTACTTCAATCACATCACGCCACGCATTGGCAAAGTGTTTTCAAAAGACCATCGTGCCTACAGCTACCTGCCCGAGTCTGTCGCTCAGTTCCCGGATGGGAAACGGTTTACCGATATTCTCCACCGTGTCGGATTCAGCCAGACGGTATGCCGTCCGCAAACATTTGGCATTTGCACCCTCTACATCGGCACCAAATGAACACGGTGCGCCTGATATTGGCATTGAGCATTACGGCCCTGCTGCTGATGGCTCTTCCCTCCCCAGCCCAGCAAAGGTTCCAGCGGTGGGGAGGTGGCGTAGACGATGAACCCCTGCATTTCGGCTTTAGTTTCCACTATATCAATGCCGACTATAAAATCACGCTGAAACCCGATTGGCAAACCCTAGATCTCACCGCATCGGCAGCAGACACAGTACCGCTCTTGGGTGTTTCTTCCCCATTCTACCACGGCGTCGGGCTGGGGTTGTTGGCAGACGTAAAGCTGACCGAGAATGCCAATTTGCGCTTTACCCCTTCACTGGTGTTTTCCAATAAAGCTGTACATTATAGATACGCGAACACTACTGACGTTACCGAGAAACTGATACGGGCTTCCTACATCGATCTACCGCTATTATTCAAATTCAAGTCAGACCGCAAAGGTAATTACCGAGGCTATCTGATCGGCGGAGGCAAGTATTCCATCAATGTGGTCTCAGGCAAACGGTACGATGACGCGCAGCTCGTTCCGTCAGAGAAATACCTGAAAACCAAACCCGGTTATTTTTCATATGAAGCCGGTATTGGCTTTGACCTCTATTTTGATTTCTTCAAGATGTCTCCCGAAATCCGGTGGGTGCAAAGTATTGGCAATTTATTGGATAGTCGGGAACCCAATATGTATAATCGTCCGATCGATAGACTGATGTTGCGGAATTTACAGATCAGTCTGTTTTTCGAATAATCCTGTCGTTTGAAAATGAGTGACTAAATTTAATATCCAGTGTCCCTTAGCTAATGTCTCAAATCTCAAATCTCATGTCTAAGAAAAAAGCTTTCATTACAGGAGCCAGTGCAGGCATCGGAGAAGCCTGTGCTTCCGTATTTGCCCGTGAAGGGTATGATCTATTGCTTGCGGCACGCCGTATTGACCGCTTATCAGAAATTTCGGACCGGCTAACCCGTGCACATGACATCAAAACCCATCTCCTTGCACTCGATGTACGCAATGCTGATGAGGTATTTTCTACTTTTAGTAACCTACCGGGTGAATGGCAGCAGGTAGACATACTAGTCAACAATGCAGGCTTAAGCCAAGGACTGGATCCCATTCACGAAGGTGACATTGGTGACTGGGACCGAATGATCGACACCAACATCAAGGGACTTCTTTATGTGACGCGTGCCGTAGCTCCGATTATGGTGGCACGTGGCGAGGGGCATATCATCAACATCGGCTCCATTGCTGCGAAGGAAGTGTATCCCAACGGCAATGTGTATTGCGCCACCAAACATGCGGTGGACGCACTGACCAAGGGCATGCGTATTGATCTGCTAGACAAGCACATCAAGGTAACGTCCATCCATCCCGGCATGGTGGAAACGGAGTTTTCCATTGTCCGCTTCAAGGGCGACAGAGACCGTGCATCCGCCGTCTACAAAAATCTTGAACCCTTAGTAGCCGACGATATCGCCGAGGCTGTATGGTTCGCTGCCTCCCGGCCGAAACATGTTAACATCAATGACCTGGTCATCATGCCCACGGCGCAGGCCAGCGCTACGTTAACCGTAAGGGAGAATTGAAATATAATCATGAAAAGAGTCCGTATCTTCTTATTTATTCTAATGACAACCGCAGTGTCTTCCGCTTTCGCTGTATCCCAGCCCAGCATTCATTTTGAAGTTTCTTTTAAAGAACCTCAGGCCCATTATGTCGAAATCACCATGAAAATTGAAAATATCCAGCGTGATTTCATCGACGTAAAGATGCCCGTTTGGACTCCCGGCTCATACCTGGTACGTGAATACGCAAAAAATGTGGAAGGCTTGGTAGCATTTAGCGGGGATCATGCGCCGCTTGCCACAGAGAAAATCAATAAGAATACATGGCGGATCAACTCGGGAAAAAAAAGTGCTCTAACCGTCCAATACCGGGTATATGGCTTCGAAGTGTCGGTACGCACTAATTTCATCGATGACAGTCATGCTTTTCTATCTCCCGCGGGTACTTTCCTATATGTAGACGGGTTCCTCGAACTTCCGGTGGATGTGACCATCCTTCCATATGTCTCCTGGTCTAAAATCTCCACTGGCCTTGCCCCTGTCGACGGAAAACCGGGAACGTATCATGCCGCTGATTTCGACATCCTGTTTGATTCGCCGATTGAAGTGGGGAATCAGGATGTGTTCACATTTGAAGCGGCCGGTGTACTCCACGAAATCGCCATGGTGGGTGGAGGCAATTACGACTCGGATCGGCTAAAGAAGGACTGTGCCTCCATTGTGGAAGAAGCTACGCGTATCTTCGGTGTAAATCCCAACAAACGTTATGTATTCATCGTGCACAACTATCAGTCGGGCGGTGGCGGTTTGGAACACCTCAATTCAACCGTGCTGGGCGCCAGCCGCAACGGCTACCAAAATGAGCGGTCATACGTCGGTTTTCTTGGGCTCGTAGCGCACGAATATTTCCATTTATGGCACGTTAAGCGGCTCCGTCCCATTGAACTCGGCCCCTTTGACTACGATGTTGAAAATTATACAACCTCCTTATGGATCATGGAGGGATTCACGGCGTATTTTGACAACCTCTTGCTCAGACGCTGCGGTTTCCTCAGCGAGAACAGTTATCTGCAAGCGTTGGGCAGCGACATCAACACCATTGAAAACCGTGCAGGAAACCAGGTGCAGTCGGCGGCATCTGCCAGCTTCGATGCCTGGATCAAATATTACCGCCCGGATGAAAACTCAGCCAATACAAGTATTTCCTACTACAACAAAGGCGCCTTGCTCGCCCTGATGCTGGACCTCAAGATCCTCGCGGCAACTAACGGTGAAAAGCGGCTCGACGATGTATTGAAAGCTGCCTATGAAACCTTCTATGTACAGCAAAAAAGGGGGTTCCGTGAGCAAGAGCTTCAAACATTGATCGAACAAATTGCCGGAACGTCCGTATCGGATATTTTTGATGCGGCCTATACGCCGGGATCGTTGGACTACAACCGCTACCTGAAGGCCGTTGGCTACGAAGTGATCGACTACAACGAAGGACGCGAATTGCCCGATTTAGGTATCACTACTTCAGCCTCAGACGGCCGTGTATTGGTTACCGGCGTAAGCCGCGGTACCGGTGCATGGGACGGAGGCATTAATGTCCGGGATGAAATTATTGCCATCAATAGCGAGCGACTGGATACTAACGGCAAGGAATTAAACCGTGTGTTGCAAACGGCGGCTATCGGAGATACACTTCAGGTGCTGGTGGCAAGAGATGGAAAAATACGGGAACTTACGATTACCCTCACCAAAGACACCCGGGGTTCATTTGGTATCATCCCATTGGTTAACGCGACACCGGAACAGCAGCGCCTTGGGAAGATCTGGATTGGTGGTCGGTGATGGGTGACCGGTGATGAGTGAACGGTGGTCTGTGGTCAGATACCGATCACCGACCACTGGTCACCGGTTACCATTAAAACACAAACCGTATTGACAATCCAATGCCATCAAACCGTACGCCTGATTCGGGTGTAAGTTCCATTGTAGGCTTCCAATCCAACGACAGATTAATCGGTGCGGTTGGAATTTTATAGTCCAGGCCTACTACACCGTCAAAACTCCAGGCCATCCCGCTTTCATCCGTATCTTTATAACGGTACGAACCCAAGCCACCTCCAAAGCCGTAGTACCAACGTAAGCCTTCGACATCCACGAAATTGATCGGCTGATGAATTTCATAGAGGCCCAGTAACTTAAAAATTGTAAAACTCCGGTTACCCTGAAAATTCAGGATACCGTCGATGGCGTGGTTTTCATTGATGAAATGCTTGTATGTAATGCCGTTTGCTACTCCAAAGCGCCCCCCGATACCACGTGTATACGTGCTGCTTTCCTGACTTTCCTGAGCGGCAACCTCCTGCCAGGCAATAAGTCCCATAAAAAAAACGGCGATGAAGACGGCGATACGATTTCTTTCCATGCTCCTTTCCGCGCAAAACAAATGCCAAAGAATGAACAAGGATGACGCAGATTTAACAGATTTCCACAGATATTATTTTTTTTCGTAAAGATCTCGCAGAAGCGCTTCATTATCACCCAAGAATCCACGTGGTTAGCCACCAATGACACGAAAGGCACGAATAATTTGTGCCAATCCGTGGAATCCGTGGCAACAAGAAAAGAAATCCGTGTTCCATCCTCGTAACCTGCAATTGGTCGCACATCACTTAAACTATGAGGTTTTCTAAATTATTGTTAACTTTAAATGCGCTACTACGTAGCCAGCAAAATAAATTATAGACCAACAATAAAATATATGACACCGGCAACCCGCATTTTTGACATTCTGACAAATTACAAAGGGCATTATTCCAAACCGGTCATGGTGGCAGGAAAAGCACACGGGAAATGGACAAACTATTCAACCGAAACATTTATTTCTTTGGTAAATAACCTAAGCAAGGGACTGGTTGCAAAGGGCATACAAAAAGGCGACAAAATTGCATTGATGTCTGCCAACCGTCCGGAATGGAATTTCTGCGATTTTGCCATCAACCAGCTCGGTGCCGCCGTTGTACCCCTGTATCCCACTCTTTCGGGCCAGGATCTTTCCTTTATCATCGACGACGCAAACGTCAAGCTTATTTTTGTGAGCAATACCGAATTACATGACAAGATAAAGACAGCCTTACAAGCCAAAAATCTTGACATTCCGGTCTACTCGTTTGATGCGGTCGAAGGATTACCTTCATGGCAGCAATTAGTTGAAGAGGGAACCAAGCAGGATGTGGATTTGGATCCTTATCGCGAAGCGGTGCATGAGGATGATCTGTTCACACTTATTTATACTTCCGGAACCACCGGCAAACCAAAAGGTGTCCACCTTTCTCATAAAAACGTAGTTACCAACGTGTACGATTGCTATGACCTACTGCCCGATTACTTCAAGAAAGCATTGAGCTTCCTACCCCTTTGCCATATCTTCGAGCGGATGGTTGTATATTTATACTTCGCCAGAGGCGTGGAAATCCATTATGCAGAAAGCCTGGATACCATCGTGGCCGACATTAATGACGTGAAACCCGATGGCTTCACCACCGTACCCCGGGTACTGGAAAAGGTATACGACCGCATTGTATCCAAAGGCAAGGAACTTACCGGAGTGAAACGGCATATTTTCTTTTGGGCGCTTGCGCTTGGCCTCCGCAACAAAGAGCCACAAAAAAACAGCGCGTGGTTTAACATACGTCTCGCCATTGCGCGGAAACTCGTGTTTTCCAAATGGCAGGCAGCGCTCGGTGGCAACATTAAATTGATTATTTCCGGCGGCGCTGCCTTACAGCCCCGTTTGTCCCGCGTATTCTGGGCGGCGGGAATACCGGTGTTGGAAGGATACGGCCTCACCGAAACTTCTCCCGTTATCGCCGTAAACAACCTCGAAAAAGGAGGCGTAAAATTCGGCTCCGTGGGCAGGGTACTGAAACACGTAGACGTAAAGATCGCACCCGATGGCGAAATACTGTGCAAAGGCCCCAGTATTTCTTCCGGATACTATAAAAATGAAGCAGCCACGGCAGAAGCCATTGACAATGAAGGATATTTTCATACGGGCGATATCGGTGAACTGGACGCAGAGGGTTTCCTGCGCATTACCGATCGCAAGAAAGAAATGTTCAAAACGGCTGGAGGCAAATATGTGGCACCCCAAGCGCTCGAAAACAAGTATATGGAATCGACCTTCATCGCCCAGGTAATGGTCGTTGGTGAAAACCGGAAATTTCCGGGAGCGCTTATTGTTCCTGCCTTTGACGTACTGGAAAATTGGTGTAAGATCAAAGGCATCCCCTTTGATTCGCGGGAAACAGTGATTCAAAAACCGGAAGTCATCGAAAAATACCAACGCGAAATCAGCCGGCTGAACCAGGATTTCGGACATTGGGAACAGGTGAAAAAATTTGCACTGCTGCCCAAAGAGTGGACAATCGATGCCGGTGAACTCACGCCAAAGCTCAGTTTAAAACGCAAAGCTATTCTACAGCGCTACGAAAAAGAAATTGAAGATATCTACCAAGCGTAAACAACCCTGTCAATTTCTGGTTTATAGAATACATCAAGTACGTATGTATGAAGCTTTTTAAAAAATCTTTCTACCGGGAAATCTTTCAGCTGCTGAATAACACATTTTCTGAATTTTCAAAAGATAATGCGATGAAAATGAGCGCCTCACTGGCTTATTACACCATTTTCTCCATCGCTCCGCTGCTGCTCATTGTCATTTGGTTAGTCGGTTTTTTTTACGGTGAAATTCTCGCCGGCGAGCAGGATGCTCAATCCGAAGTTTTTCATGAATTTGCAGCTATTTTCGGGCCGGATACCGCAGCACAGATCCAACAAATTATCCAGAACATCAGTTTGTCCAATAAATCGGGGATTGGAATCGCAGTTGGCATCGGTACCCTGGTATTGGGGTCTACGACCATCTTCACTGAAATACAGGACTCATTGAACCGGATATGGGGTGTGCGGCCCAAGCCGAAAAAAGGATGGTTGAAGATGCTGCTGAATCGTGCCATCTCGTTTTCCATGGTACTCGGCCTCGGCTTCCTGCTAATTGTTTCGTTGATCGCCAACGGACTGATTGTGGCACTCAGTTCGCAGATTACACGTTTTTTCCCCGAAATATCCGTCTATGTTGTCGAATGGATCAACATAGGGCTCACATTTATCGTCATTACATCCTTATTTGCTTTTATCTTCCGTTTTTTACCCGATGCACGGATGCGTTTTCGGGATGTGGCCGGTGGCGCCATCTTCACCGCTGCCCTCTTTATGCTGGGGAGATACCTGATTTCGCTTTATATGCAATACAGTGCCCCCGCATCTGCCTATGGGGCCGCAGGCGCCATTATCATTTTGCTGCTTTGGGTATATTATTCGGCGTCTATTCTCTATTTCGGTGCGGAGTTTACGAAGGTGTATGCGCTCCGTTATGGCAAAGGAGTATGGCCTTCGTCCTATGCAGTGAAAGTCGTATTAAAGGAGGAAGAAGTAGAAGATGAACCGCTCGAATTGCCAACCGATCAAAACAAGGAAAGCTGATTGGCTTCTGGATTGGCACGGTCAAAGTTGCTAACCGATATGCCCAGGAGGCGTACCGGCATTGGGTCTGATGTCATGACCGATTGAAGTGAATTACGGGCAGTAGACAAAATTTCATCGATCGCATCGGTATAATAAGGCAAGGAATGGCTTCGGGTTATCAGTTTAAAATCGGCAAACCGCACTTTCAGCGTAACAGTCCGTCCTTTCAATTTTCGGGTTTGCATCCGCCCTGCCAATTTGATCGCTATTTTTTCCAGCTCTGCTTCCATGGCTGGCAGCAAATACAGGTCTTCGCTAAACGTATCTTCGACTGCGATCGACTTCAGCTCACGGTCAGGCTGCACGGGTCGATCATCGATGCCCCGCACAATACGGTAATAAAAACGTCCGCTTTTCCCGAAAAAACGCACTAAATCTGCCTCGGGCAGCCGTTTGAGGTCTGCGCCTGTAAATAGTTGCAGCTGCTTCATTTTAGCCGCCGTCACCTTTCCTACACCAAAAAATTTTTCCACGGGGAGGCTTTCCATGAACCGCTCGATGCGAGACGGACCGATAAACGTAAGCCCATCGGGCTTTTGCATATCCGACGCAATTTTGGCTACAAACTTATTCACCGAGACACCCGCCGATGCGGTGAGGTGAAGCTCGGAACGAATGGCTTCCTTGATCTGCCGTGCAATCTCCAGGGCGGAACCGATGGACTGTTTATCCGTTGTTACATCCAAATACGCTTCATCCAACGATAGGGGCTCTATCACATCGGTATAGCGGCGGAATATTTCGCGGATTTTAGCAGAAACTGCCTTGTATGCATCAAACCGGGGCGGTACAAAGACCGCATCCGGGCACAGCCTAGCGGCTTTGCTGCATGGCATGGCCGAACGGATTCCATATTTACGGGCCTCGTAGCTAGCCGTTGCCACCACGCCCCGGCTGTTGGGCGGACCACCCACCACCAACGGAATACCCCGGTACTCGGGAAAATCCCGTTGCTCCACCGAAGCATAAAATGCATCCATGTCGATATGGATGATTTTCCGCATCCCATTCCTTATTGAATCATTGCTTCACCGTATATCGATACACGGCCCGACCGATATTTCCTGTGGCATCCACACCTTCTACAACTACCCGATAACTGCCCGCACCGTCGGCGTTATAGAAATCCAGTTGCGCGGTACCCTCTTCGGTGGTTTGTACCTCGGGGTTCCAATAGACAGTGGTCCGGATATCGTTCACCGCACGGCGTTCGGGTGTATCGTATTTGGGTGTATAAAACTTCCGCTCTTCCAAATACCCCAACGGCGTCAGGTCAATGATATTGCTTTTCGGTAACAGCGCCTCAATCTGACTCAACGACATCCGCGGTCCTTTTTCCTGCTTTTTAGTGGTATAAATCGCTACAACACCATTATTTTGATACATCCGGCTTACCGTACCCAACTCATCGCGTAGAAAAATTTCAATTCCTTCCACTTCCGAAGGCATGATACCGTTTAGCGAAGGAACATCCATTGCCATTCCATTCACAAAAAACTGCACTGGAATACGCCCCCCTGCATTGTAATCGCGGGTAATGTAGAAGAGCTGGCTTTGGCTATCGTAGGTAATCCCTGTAAGTGCGGTCTGCAAACACATGATGAGGTTATTACATCCCTTTAACCGGTCGGCATTGATCTGGTGATCGGCCATACCCAATCCGGAAATTGCCGGATAGTCTTTGTGTGAAAAACTAGGCCGGGAGGAAGCTGTCACCTCCACTTCTTCAAGCAATATGGATGTCCGGTATTCATTTCGGCTATTGGTCAGATAAGGAGCAAGCGTAGCGTCGATATTCAGCACATCGTCTGCCCGGTAGGCCGTGGTATCGATTCCCGGATATTGCGTTGGATCTACATTGATGACCATATCGCGGTAGTTGTCATTGCCGCGGGCATTGATGGTTACACGCGACGAATCGGTAAATACCAGATCTTTAAATACAAAGTGTCCGTTTTCATCTGTATAGGTATCTTTACGGAAACTCCGGTCGGGAATCGACAGCAATAGTCCGCCGTTCACCACTGGCTTCCCATTGTTCAACCTCAGGATCCCGGATATTTCGATGCCCTGCTCAGGGAAAAAATGCACTTCGGGGTACCGATCTGCCAGCACATCCGGATATGAGAACCGACGATATCCCTGGGTAAGCAACAGGATATCAAGCGCTTCTCTTTTTTGGTCATCTGGCTGATTAAAGTAGTAATTTGGTTCCTCCACGTAGCCCTTCAGGTCTGACGTAAGCAACAGGTTACTCAATATAGTTGTTTCCTTGTTTTCGTCGTAAGGAACTTTGGACTCGTCTACCACCGCTACTGAATAGCTGCCAACCGTCGTTGTGTCGTTGTTGGCGACTTTTATGCCTAACTTAACCAACTGCTTGGCGGCATATTCCTGTTGATCGGTACTCAGCGCTATTGATAAGGGTTTGATATTCTCGACAAAGACCAGGCGTTCGCTCACCGGTTTCCCCTCCGAAGTAAATAAAGTCAGTTGAGCGATGCCCGTGGGGAAACGATCTTTGGGCAGATTTACTACTACCGTTTCGTTGCGTAAAGCAGCCTGCGCAGCATAACAAAGAATTCCATTGGTTTGTGCGATCAGGTAAAATGCCTTGCCTTTATTTGCCGAAAAAAAACGGTCGTTGGCCAAAATGGCCAATTGCAGCTGTGCTGTATCGGATTTCACCACCGTTACGCTGATTCCCTGCTCAACTACCGGAGGCAGCGGAAAACTTTGGGTTTCACCATTTTCAAAGGTAGCGTTGGCAGTATATGCATTCCCCGCCTCGGGTATAAAAGTGATAACCCCCATCCCTTTATGTGCATCCGAAAACGCAGCTACCTCCGCTCCTTTCTGGTCTACTATGGTCCCCTTGATAGCCAGCCCACGGCCATCGCTTCCAATCGCCTTGAAGGCTACTTTTTTGGACAGCCCTGCAATCAGATCGCCACCCTCAGGAAAAAATTGAACGTCCGCATCCCAAAGTGCTGACCGGAGTGACAACGTACCGAGCATCGGTGGTGCACTGCTGCCCGATTCAAGAGATACATACAGGTTTCCCTTTCTAAGCTGCTCCCTATCCTTCCCGTTGATATGGATGACTACATTACCTACGGCATCTGTTTGTCCTTTACCATTGTCAATGGGATTCCAGCCTACCTGTGCAGACCAATTCAGCTTCCGGTTGGCCAATGGCTTTCCTTCACGGTCTTTGAATTGAATGACGGCTTGTGTGCGGGCATTTTTACCTTTACCCAGGTCATTGAACGTAACGTCGTAATGAAGCGCATTATTCAGCACATCGCCCACCGGAACAATCTTGTTGAAAAAATAAGCCGGGTCAAAATTCATCATCCATTTCGTGTAAGCCCGAAACCGGTAATTGCCTTGGGTATACCATTCCTGATCGAATACCAGGTAGCCTTTACCCACATGATTGGTCAGTGGAATCCGCATTGTTTGCATCAGCGAATCTTTACCGTTCAGTACTTCAACATATACCACTTTGCTAAGGTCATAATTGTACATGTTACTGGTGAGGTAGGTTTTGAACCATAGCGTATCTCCTACCGCATAGTAGGGCTTATCAAAATGCAGGTGCACCTTTTCAATGGGATAAGCCTCTAGCAGTTTCTGTGTTTTCTCGACAACAGTATTGACGGAAATGCTATCCTGCTGAGCAAAGGAAGGGATCGATTGGCAACAGATAAAAATCGAACAACAGACTAGTTTAACGATACGGTTCATTCAAATCAATCTTATATACAATAAGTGGCTAAGATATTCTTTTTGGTGCTTTATGCCAAAATTCGGGTCAATTTTAACATTTAAAGCAAAGGGGTCAACAGCCTGCATACGGAGTCCATTCCGCGCTTCCATCTTGGACGCCGCATCCAAATCGCACGGGTCATCAGGGTACTATCCGACTTATCCTTCTCAAATTGGGTGTCCAATTGGGCGCAAAGATCCCGATCACTGATGACCGCGCTGACTTCAAAATTGATATAAAAGCTACGGATGTCTAAGTTGACCGTACCGATATAAGCCAACCGGCCATCGATGCAGATGGTTTTCGCATGCAGGAAACCCTTTTCATACAAATACACGGACACGCCACGTTCCAATAAGGGCTTCAAAAAAGAAAACGAGGCATGCTGCACGAGAAAAGAATCGGACCGGGCGGGCAACATCAATTCAACCTGTACTCCCGAAGCAGCAGCCAATTGAAGTGTAGTACTTAACTCGTCGCTGGGGATAAAATATGGCGTACAGATCCGCACCGTATGTGCTGCCTCGGCAATGCCAATTAACATAGCTTCCATGTTGAACGGCGCATTGGAGCCGGGATCGCTAAAAGCAAAACTCACTGCCGAATGCCCGGCTGGAATTACAGGTACCGTGTGGAAATACCCATCGCGGAGGTTAAAAGGAGATCCCTCCGCCAGGTGCCAATTCATCCAAAAATGGACCTGAAGGACGTTTACCGCATCTCCCTGGATTTTTACCGCCGTATCCCGCCAATACAGGGGATATTTACCGCTGTTTACATACCGATCACTGATGTTGATGCCCCCTACAAATGCCGTATGTCCATCAATAATGGCTATTTTACGATGGTTCCGATAATTACCGTTTGCCAATGACGTAAAGGTGACCGGCATAAACGGGATAAACTGGATTCCGGTTTTTTCAAACCGCTTCCGCCGGCGCCTGAGTTTAGGTGACCCGAATGCATCGACTATGATGCGGACAGTTACACCTGCGGATGCTTTTTCCTTCAACAACGAAATCAACGCAAGACCGATATCATCGGGATCGAAAATATAATATTCTAAATGGATATGATGCTCCGCCTCACGGATTGCGCGGAGCAGTTCGGGAAATTTCTGTTCGCCATTTATCAAAAGTTCAACGTGGTTATGCAGCGAGGGCGGTGCAATCCGTTGGTTTTTCAGGAAGGTAAAAACCCTGCTGAGCGGCCCGATGGATTGCCTTAACACTTCAAGGTTGTGATCCATAATGGGATTAAGCTTGTTCCACACGCTTAATAAACGGGTATGTTTCTCCCGGTTTTGAATCCGAAAAACCTTGACTCTCTTAAATTTCTGACCAAAAAAATAGTAAAAAACGATTCCCACCACCGGTACGAAAACAATGACCATAATCCAGGCAATTGTTTTCGTAGGATTGCGGTTTTCAATCAGGATGGTGACGATAATGGCGACATAGACCAATAAAAGCGGTATCCAATACCACTGGTAAATGAACGCTCCAATCTGATGAAGTATCTGCATGATATCCGCCACGCCCAACGAATGTATGACCAAACGTACTCATTTTACGCGAGATTTGCTACCTTCTTTTCGATGGCTGAAATAACCTCATCCATAAAATCCGTGCGCTGGAATTCACAGGCATGGATTAAGCCTCCGGGGCTGAACACATTAATTTCCATCAGTTTGTCGCCTACGACATCCAATCCCGCTAAAAATATCCCATCCTCGCGGAGCAGCGGTCCCACCGCTTCCACAATGTGCTCCATCTCCTTATTCATGACCGCCTTTTTTGCCTTGGCACCCTGATGGATATTGCTCCGGATTTCGCCCGACTGCTGCACACGCTTGATTGCCGCCACCTTTCCGTCCCGCTGCAGGAGTTCCCCATCCATCAAAAACAAACGGATATCTCCCTTTTTTGCAGCGGGCAGGTATTCCTGTGCAATGGCAAAACCGTCTCTGCAAATTGCTTCGACGATCTGCTTGCGGTTTTTGTCTTCCTTTTTGTCGATGAGAAATACATTTTTCCCCCCCGAGCCTTTCAGCGGTTTAAGAATAATGCGGTGGTGTTGATCGCGATAAAAGGCTTCTACGTCTGCCATATCGCGCGTGATGAGGGTCTGGGGCCGTACTGATTCGGGAAAATATTGCAAGTACATCTTATTGGAGGCTTTTACCAACCCATTTGGATTATTAAGTACCAAAACCCCTTGCTGCTGGACTAATTGGCCAAACAGAACCCCTGCATCCTGAGCCCATGGCCTTTTTTCCATATCTGCTGCCGGATCGTTACGCAACCACATAACATCCCAATTTTTAGAACTCGACAGCTGCTTTTCTTCAGTCACCACAGCCTCCAGAAAGGTATGCAGCGATCTGAATTCACGGTCAGGTACTTTCCGGCTATGTGCCCCTACTCGCCCATCTGGCAGGTAAACCAGGTCTCCAACCCCTGCATAATAAACTGTATGCCCCCGTCGGTGGGCTTCCAGCGCCAACGCTGTGGTCGTGTAACCCGCCAGTTCTTTCCGTACTTGATTAACGATGAATGTGATAGTCATCTTTGTTATTTTTTGTTTGTGTTTTTGCGTTTTTGTTTGTCAACCACCGCATCCTTCCGACCACTGACCACCGGTCACTGATCACCGGTCACTGATCACCGGTCACCGGTCACTGATCACCGGTCACCCATCCCCACCATTACCCAATCATTTTAAATACGCTACCTCCCTTTTTTATCTCTTCGATCTTCGCGACATAGGGCTTTTCCAGGTATTTGGGATGCAGCGGTGAAGGCTTCAACAGTCGCCTATGCAACAGTTCCTGAATGATGGGAAGATAATCCTGTCTTATCTTTCCAATCAGCAATTGTGAAATATCGTTTCCCTCTTTTACATATTCAATAACGTTCAGCAACCCTTTCAGGTATACAGCATCTTTCGTGAGCCCCCCGCCTCTATATACCCGCATGGTAATGTAAAAAGCGGTCTCGGGCTTAAAGTTGTATTTGTCTACCAAAAGGTCAAACGTATCTGTAAATGGATTACCGGCCAGCATGTGGTGGACCGCCACTACCCGCGCTGCCAATATACGCATCCGTTGGTTGGTTAGCCCTCCCGTCATGTATTCACTGAGTACAGCAAGTCCTTCCTGCAATTGTTCGTATCCCGGTACCCCCACGTAAAAAAGCTTGAAGGGCTGGGCCATACCGTTATAATAAGTAGCAACATGGGTACCTACCTCGTGTTGCAACAGCGAGAACGCACGCTCCCGTGATATGCGGTAACGACTACTGATGTTCAGCGTTCCGCGGGAAACCATAACCCCTTCCACATCGTCACGTACACGGACGGCCGTAGACACCATATCGTATTGTTGTTTCAGGTATTCTAATTCTGTTTTTGCCAACTCTGCAAAGGTGTGGGCATCCAGCATCTCACTTTCTTTGGGGGCCTGCTGTGGCTCGGAGGCTACCAGGATAGCACGGGCAATTTCCAGTAAACTTTCCTCCACATTACCGAAAATCTGCTGGCTGCTATATAGGAAGTCAGGCTTTTCCCGCTCACCCAACATGTTAAGCATCCGGTCTACCTCCTTGCGCTTATCACGGAAAAGGTAAGCAATGGTCGGATCCGAAATATCCTCTATGGGCAGGTTATAGAGCTTTCTTTTAATAAGTTCTGGATCTATCGGCATAGGGCGGTAGTGAAATACTGGATTTTTCCGGTTTTTGTTCCCGGAGAAACTCTGCCAAGCTTCCTGTGCATTGATGGGAGTTACCAACAGCAGGAAATCAAATTGATTGCTGTACTCAGCCAACTTTTCATCGATTTCCCATACGGATTCGTGCAGCTCCGTGGTACCCAGCATTTGGAAATGCGCGGCGCTATACGAAGTTTTCATCCGCACGAACTCGAAAAAACTTTTGCGCAATGCCTTCCCGAAATACTCCCGCAGTTCCCTAAGAAAAAGCGGATACGGTGAGCCCGTCTGTTGGTTAATGTATACCGGCCTGATTTCCAGTCCGATCAGAATAATTTCATTCTTCCGTGCCTCCTCCGCACTGAATAAGGCGGTGTAGTAAGGCGGCGACGGCATCTGTTTGTCCTTTTCCAGCACCGTGTGGTCACCGATCATCTGGGTAAGATGAATCCGCTGCAACTCAAGCCGCAATTTCTCCGCAATAGGCAATGCACTTTTTTGGCTGATATGGATATTGAAAGCCGATGAGTCTACCCGGTCTGACAACCACACTTCCAATAACATAAATCCCCCGAATTTATCAGCCATTGCACCGGCTATGGCATGGATAATCGGATTTATGGGGCACTCGGCTGTATCCGGAGCAACGAGATAAGCTGATTCTGTTTTCCCAAGTGTCGACGTAAATGCATCCTCCCCGTCCGGCGGAACACGGTAGACCAAAAGGTATGGAAGCGGCCGATCCATGCGGAGTTCACCCCCGCAAGGCAATCTGGTAAACAAGGGTCTGCCTTTTTTCAGTTTGTCAAGAATGCGTTGGATGTATTTCTTACCCTCAATGTCCATGCAAAAAAGAAGATTTAATCGGTGTATCAAGCATGTGCAACAGAAACGGGATACACCCCGCCAGCATGGATCGAATTTGGTTCAGGTAGGCTATATCGACCCAACCGGTCCACTCGTCCATAAAGGTTTTCTTAAATTCAAGCGAAAAGACACAGCCATACTCCCCGTAATTCCGGTTGATCCACTCCGAAAAACCACCTCCTTTGAATTTGATGTTTTCCCGGACGTCCAAAAACCGGCCTTTAATCCGGCAATGTCCCATAAAACTGGTTAGGCAATGCCCCAGGGATTTCCACTTTTCGTGGTTGTGGCCGGTCCCGATGTTGATCTCCGGATTTTCCCCCACACTCGCCGCTTCGTTGGGATGTACGCGCCGGTGGTTATAGCTATGGATATCAAGCACCACAAATTTTCCGAACAAGGCGAGGGTCCATTGCAGCAATTGATCTATATCCACATAAAACCGATCGTATCCTTCTAGCAACCGATCGACCATCAATTCAGGTAAAACCGGCTTCCAAACCGTCAGCCCCCAGGCATCTTCCGGCCTGCGGTAGATCGCCTGTTCCCGCCTGCGATTAAGATCCGTCTGAAAGCGGGATGTATCTACAATAACACGGTTAACCGGCAGATTTTCTACCATGTAGCCCGTATAAGGATCTTCTTCACGAAAACGCTCGTGTTCCTGCAGATGCATGTAATCCAGCAGAGGCACAGCCAACCGATGTCCTTGATGGACTGCGGTTGCAATGATAGGAACTTGTTCCCTTTGTAATGAGTAAACCAAATCCATTTGGAATCAATAACACGATAGGTTAGGAAATGTTTGGCACACTATCTGACCCTTATTCAACAATTGATGGCATGAAAACCGTCGAACCCTACGTAACTATACAGATCACACAGAAGTACTAAAACAATAACTAGTAAACAACATGAACATTTCCGTCAAAACAAACATCAAAACACTCATAATCATTGCTTTATCAGCATTATCCTTATTTGTAATTTTCAGCTGTTCCACAGGATCTTCCAAGACCAGCGATACCGAAAATAATGCGATCGCTCTACCCGTGCAGCCCATAGATACTGCCACGGCAACTACCGTAAAAGACTATCTGGGAACGATAGAAGGCAAGGTCAATGTGGAAATACGTCCACAGGTTGAGGGGATTTTGGAAGAGATTTATGTAGATGAAGGTGCATTTGTGAAAGAAGGGCAACGGCTTTTCAAAATCAACCCGCAGCCCTATCAGGAAGAGTTAAACAATGCAATTGCCAATGAAAATGTAGAAAAGGCAAAATTGGAGAATGCCAAGCTGGAAGTGGATCGGTTGAAACCCTTGGTAGAAAACGATGTGATTTCGGATGTCCGCCTCCGGACGGCCATGTCTGATTACGATGTGGCCAAAGCATCGCTCGCACAAGCCTCCGCAGCTGTGGCAAGCGCTCGTATTAATCTCGGATTTACCACAATCAAAGCGCCCGTAAGCGGTTTTATCGGGCGGATTCCCAAACGTGTCGGAAACTTGGTAAGCAGCAGCGACCCGTTGACCGAACTTTCAGACATCAGTGAAGTATACGTCTATTTTGCCATGAGTGAATCGGATTTTCTTTATTTCCGGAAAAAATACGGTAAACGGGATTCCTCCTCAACCAATCCTGCCGATACGGCCCAACTCATTCCCAATGTTTCACTGGTCATGGCCGATGGCACGGTCTATCCCGAAAAGGGCGTGGTGGATGCCATCAACGGACAGGTGAACCGAACCACCGGTGCCATCAGCCTGCGGGCAACGTTTCCCAATGCAGATTACGTACTCCGTTCCGGCAATACAGGCACGCTCAAAATGGAAGAACACCAACGTGGGGTGCTCACGGTTCCCCAAGTGGCTACCACCGAATTGCAGGATAAGATTTTCGTGTATACACTCGATTCCGCCAATCGGGTAAAGCAGCGAGCAATCGAGGTAATCGGGAAAAGCGGAAAGCAATATATCGTGAAGAATGGTGTTAACCCGGGCGATCGCATTGTCCTTTCAGGACTCGACAAACTCGAAGACGGCATGGAAATCAAACCGCTGAATGTTCCTTCAGCTTCCGCGGAATAATCTCTTGCATTTAATAATCCCAATGTTTGTTAAAGCTTGATGCTAGTGGTGGCTTGTATTTGCCATTGGCTCACGTTATAAAAAAAATGTAATGCTCAAGACATTCATCAATAGACCCGTATTAGCTACCGTTATCTCCACCCTACTGGTAATCCTTGGTTTGGTATCCATATGGCAATTACCCATTACACGATTTCCTGAAATTGCTCCCCCAAGTGTTACCGTTTCCACGTCCTATCCCGGCGCCAATGCGGAAACCGTAGCCGGAGCGGTACTGTTACCCATCGAAGAAGCTATCAACGGTGTCCCCAACATGACCTATATCCGGTCGTCAGCAACTAACTCCGGATCAGGCAATATCACCGTATTTTTTAAGACAGGAACCGATCCCAACCAGGCTTCTGTAAACGTACAGACCCGGGTTTCGAAAGCAAATGCCCGTATCCCCGCTGAAGTGATCGAATCGGGTATCACGGTGGAACCCCGCCAAAGCGGGATTATCATGACCATTGATATATTCAGCAACCGTCCTGACACCCTGTATGACGAAACATTTTTGCAGGCCTATGCGCAGATCAACCTCATGCGCGAATTGGCGCGTGTAGATGGCGTAGGGGAAGTACGGCGTGTGGGTGCACGCGATTATTCCATCCGTACCTGGTTGAACCCGGAGAAAATGGCCGTATATGGACTGGTACCGCAGGATGTGCGGACAGCAATCCGGGATCAGAATTTTGAGATCGCCCCGGGGAAATTCGGGGAAACCTCTGATGAGGCTTTCGAAACTATTTTACGGCACCAGGGACGGTTTACACTGCCGGAAGAGTTCGAGCAGATTGTCATCAAAACCAATAAAGACGGTTCGGTCCTCTATCTGAAAGATATTGCACGGGTCGAACTCGGTGCCACCAATCTCGGAAGTGACAATAAGGTAAACGGCTATCCGGGGCTTACCCTGAATATCCTCCAGACCAGCGGATCCAATGCCCGTGAGATTGATATCCAGATACGCGACGTATTGGAAAGGCTTTCCAAGGACTTTCCCGAGGGTATCCAATACCGGATATCCTACAGCGTGCGTGATCAGATTGATGAATCGATCAATCAGGTGCAGCATACGATTTTTGAAGCCTTCATTTTGGTTTTTATTATTGTATTCATTTTTCTGCAAGATTTCCGGTCTACACTTATTCCAGCCATTGCGATCCCCGTTTCCCTGGTCGGTACATTTTTCTTCCTTCAGCTGTTCGGGTTCTCCATCAATGTATTGACCATGTTTGCACTGGTGCTTGCCATCGGGATCGTGGTCGACGATGCCATCGTGGTAGTCGAGGCTGTCCATCAGAAGATGCACGCGACCAAACTCGGACCCCGAAAAGCCACCATCTCTACAATGGGCGAAATTACGCGGGCCATTGTGTCCATCACGTTGGTAATGTCTGCTGTATTTTTTCCCGTCGGTTTCATGGGAGGTCCGTCAGGTGTGTTCTTCCAGCAATTTGCGTACACCCTGGCTACCGCCATCCTCATTTCCGCGCTGAATGCGTTAACACTTACCCCCGCACTTTGTGCATTGCTCCTTCGAAAATCGGATGCACATCCAACACCCACTACCATGGCCGATACCATTGCCGATGACCATTCCGAAAAAAAACCTGGCTTCAGCCGATTCAAATCCAGGTTTTTCAGTGCATTTAATACCGGTTTTGCAACCCTTACGAATAGATATATCGGTTCACTGCGCTTTTTAATCGGCCGCAAATGGATAGCCATAGGCGGGCTTGTGCTGGTTACAGGCATTGGCGTATGGCTGATGAATCGTACCCCCTCCAGTTTTATTCCTACGGAAGACGACAGCTTCATTACCTACTCGCTTTCCATGCCCCCGGGGGCATCACTGGCCCGTACGACGGCTGCGCTTTCCAAAGCAGACAGTATCCTGAAAAAAAGAACAGCTATCGAGGGCATGACCACCGTCTCCGGCTACAATGCCATTGACGCCAGCGCAAGTTCGGCCTTCGCGGTTGGCTACATCAATCTCAAACCGGCGAAAGAACGTGGGGAAATCCGGAATATCAACGCCATTATGGACACCATACGTGCAGACCTGGCCCAGATTACCGACGCATCGTTCAGCGTCTTCCCCCGTCCCACCATCCAGGGATTTGGTGACTTTTCCGGTCTTGAATTTGTATTGCAAGACCGCATGGGCGGCTCGATGTGGGATTTCGGATCGGTGGCAGATAGTTTTATGCGCGAACTGGAAAAACGTCCGGAAATCGCATCTGCCTATACCACCTTCAACGCCAATTTCCCACAGTACCTGTTGGAGGTGGACCCGGTAAAAGCGAAAGCCCTGGGTGTGAGTGTTAATGAGATGATGCGGACCATACAGGGTTACTATGGCAGGGTCATGGTGAGTGATTTTAACCGTTTCGGGAGGCAATACCGCCTCTATATGCAAGCGGATTTTGAATACCGTGCCGAACCTGAATCCTTCAAATCCATCTTCGTGCGTAACGGCAGCGGCGAAATGGTCCCGGTGAATACCATCGTGAAGCTCAAAAAAGTGATGGGTCCCGAAATCGTAAACCGCTATAACCTGTACAATGCCATTGCGATTAATGCCATTCCGTCTGAAGGATACAGCACAGGCGAGGCGATGCAAGCGATGGAGGAAGCAGCCGCGGCCCACCTACCCGGCAACTACAGCTACGAGTGGACGGGGATGAGTCTGGAAGAAAGCCAATCGGGCAACGAGACCCTGCTGATCTTTGCATTGAGCATTATCTTCGTTTATTTTCTGTTAGCAGCCCAGTATGAAAGCTACATTTTACCGTTGGCCGTGATGTTATCGGTTCCCGTCGGATTGATCGGCGTCTATGCGCTCATCAACCTGGTTGGTCTAGAAAACAACATCTACGTACAGGTAGGGCTTATCATGCTCATCGGGCTATTAGCCAAAAATGCCATCCTTATTGTTGAATTTGCCGTACAGCAGCGCCAGGCGGGGCTGAGTATTTATGAGTCGGCCGTAGAAGGCGCACGCATGCGGCTCCGCCCGATTCTGATGACCTCCCTTGCGTTTATTGCAGGACTAATTCCACTCATGTGGACGGTAGGTCCTTCTGCACAAGGTAACCACTCGATCAGTTTCGGAGCAGCCGGAGGCATGTTGATCGGCGTTACGCTCGGTATTTTCATCATACCGGTATTGTACGTTATTTTTAAATACCTGGATGAACAGGTAAAAACTAAATTGACAACAACAGAAGAAGATTAATCATGAATCCCATCCTTCGATATACCGGATTAGCTGTTTCCTGCTGCTTTTTGCTATCCTCCTGCAAAGTAGGAAAAGATTACGTACGCCCCGAGCTACCCGTTGCGGATACATTCAGGGGTGGCAACTCAACGGCAGACTCTGCAACGATTGCTGACATTCCCTGGAATGATTTTTTCACAGATAGCATGCTGATGATGCTCATCGACAGTGCAATTACCAACAATTACGATATGCAAACCGCACTGAAAAACATCGAGATAGCCAATCAATCGTTGCGGCAATCCCGTGCCGCCTTTTTACCTGAGATCGAAGCCGAACTAGGCGGTACCAACCACCAATGGCGGTCGCGCGATTTCTATGGCTCCCCTTCATCGGGCTGGTATGATCAGGAGGGACAGTCTGAACCACCGGAGAACTTATTTATGTATCAGTCGCAATACTTTTCTTCGGTCAGCGTAAGCTGGGAACTGGACGTCTGGGGAAAGCTGCGCAGGCAGAAAGAAGGAGCCATGGCTGAATACCTGCAAACGTTTGAGGCCCGGAAAGCGATACAAACCAGTTTAGTATCGGCCATTGCGGAGGGATACTATAATCTGCTTATGCTGGATGCCCAGCTGGAAGTAGCACAGCGTAATCTTAAACTGAACGACAGCACACTGCAGATTGTGAAGCTGCAACGGGATGCAGGCGAGGTGAGTTCGTTAGCCATCCAGCAAACCCAATCGCAGATGCTGGTTGCCGCCTCGCTTATTCCGCAGTTGGAGCAGGAAATCGCCATCCAGGAAAACACGCTGATGGAATTAACCGGGAAAATGCCAGACAGCGTTTACCGTTCGTCTGCCCTGATGGACTGGCGCATGCAGGATTCGTACGATGCCGGTGTACCCATACAACTGTTGGCCAACCGGCCCGATGTGCGGGAGGCAGAACTTGCTTTGCGTGCTGCCAATGCGGAAGTAGGCGTTGCACAGGCTTACCGATATCCGACACTTACCATCGAAGCCTCGGGTGGCCTCAATGCAATGCTACCGCAAAACTGGTTCAACATTCCAGGAGCGCTGTTCGGCGGCCTTATCAGCGGAGTCACTCAACCCGTTTTTGCGGGGAGAAAGCTGAAAACTCAGCATGAAATTGCGAAATTGGAACGGGACAAGGCCGAAATCGGTTTCCAACGAACGGTCATGGAAGCGGTTCATGAAGTGACCAATGCGCTGGTGATGATCGAGAAGCTCAATGAGCAATATGCCATCGCCGAAGAACGTGTAGCAACGGCGCAACTGGGCGTTAAAAACGCCAACCTGCTTTTTAAAAGCGGTGAAGCTACCTACCTCGAGGTCATCACCGCACAGAGCAACGCGCTCAACAGCGAGTTGGATCTGGTTTCGGTAAAACAACAGCAGTTAAATGCGAAAGTAGCGCTTTACAGGGCCTTAGGCGGTGGCTGGCGATAAAGGGCTGATTGCACAGTTTGGCAGATATTCAGCACATAGGCCAGCCCCTTGTCTGCGCTCACATGCGGATACAGCACGCTTCCCCATGCAATCCGGTAATGATGGCGGTCTACCTGCGAGATCAGGATGGGCAGCCACTCTTTTCCCTGTATCCAGATTTCCATTCGTACCTTATCGTGTACCACGTTAAAGGTTTTCTGCGATTCTTCTAAGTAGGTCAACAACCGGCCGAACATACCCATGGAACTTTCCCAATTTTTGATCAACCAAAAATAATGGAAATGTGCTCCGGTTTCAATAAGTTACCTTTAGGTATGAGCGAATTTTGAAAGATCAGGATACCAATGAACGTTCGTCGACGTCTTTTTCTTCTTTCCTGAGGTAGGCGATAAACGTAGACGGCGACATACCGGCTATGCCACGAAACACCGTGGCAAATTGACTGTGGGAAGAAAAACCACTTTCTTCTGCCAGATAACTGATTTTGTAGTTCAGGTACCGTGCATCGGATTCCATTTTTGAAATAATGTAATTGATGCGGAGTTCGTTGATATACGTGTTAAAATCTTTGCCTTTGTACTGGTTGATAACGTGCGAAAGGTATTTGGTGTTGGTATTTAGCTTGCCCGCCAGCACCGCTATGGAAATGCCTTTTTCGATGAATCCATGCGAAGCCTCGAACTGCGTTAGTTTGTCCATCAGCTCTATCCGGGTGCTTTCGGAAACAACCTCCCTGGGGTGATCGGCTACCGGTTCCTCGCCCCCGTCGTCTACCACCAAATCAATGTTTTCAACCGGATCAACGCTTGTCGTATATACACGGCTATTCCGGAGATTGGCGATGATTTCCTTAAATCGCCTCCGCTGCTTCCGCTGCCTGCGCAAAAAGAAAAGAAAGCCCAGGCCGCAAACCACCAGGCAACACGCGGAAAAGACCAGCAGCAGGCGGTTGGACGCGGATACTTTGGCAAAGTTCGCCTCGACCCCCGTAAACACCTCGTCCACATACCCCTTGTTCCGTTGATTATACTGGTTCTGCGTAGCTAAAAACAAATCGTTGTACTTCGTATATGCCTCCAGATCCCCTGCTTTCCGGTAATAAGCCGCCAATGCTTCGTACACATCGATCTTCAACGAAGGAAATTCGGTGGTTTCCGCTATGTGAAGCGCCTTTTGCAGGTACGCATAGGCATTACTGTCCTGGTTATCTTTGATATCTAGCAACCCCAAACCCGTATAAATAAGCCCTTTTACCGGACTTTCGGCAGTACCTGGACTGGGCTCCAGTTCCAGTGCACGCTCGTAGTGAATCCGCGATGAATCAAGTCGTCCCAGCTCCAAATAACACAATCCGAGCCGCTCATGATTCTGGGCCAGCATAAACAAGGTCGAGGGTGATTCCGACAGCTTTTTTAAAAATACTTCGGCCTGCTGGAAGTCAGCCAGCGCACCGCTGAAATCCTGTTTCTCCAGTGCATAGTGGCCGGATTCCTGAAGGGATAACCCTTTGTACTGCCATACCACATGTTCATTGTCGATATGTTCAATGGCTTTCAGTCCCAATGCGAGGTAATGTGCTCCCTTGTTGAGCAACCCCATTTCGCGGAGCTGGGTAGAGAGCGCCCCGTAAATCCGGGCCTGCCACTCATATAATTTCGCATTGTTGGCGATCCTGATGGCCCGCTCGGCATAATAAATCGATGAATCCCGATTGGCCACGCGGCGGTGCATTTCCCCGATCAGCATCAACGCACGTACCTGCTGGATATCCGTGGTTGACACCCGATACAGCGAATCCGCGGCCCGCAAGGCAACGTTGACATCTGTGCTGGCTACATGCATGTAAATATCGTAAAAAGCCCGGTCAAAATTGGATTGTCCGTCATTCGAATGAGCTTCCGGCCCGGACTGGGCGAACGACAAAGGGGCAAACAGCAAACAGCAGAAAAGCACTAAAAGGGAATGCCTTGTTTTCATTTGCCCACAAAAATGGACAAAAAGATTGCCAAAACCAAGCGTTTTCTGATTTCACCTGCTGCCTCATATGTCTATCAATGTATCCGAAAATTTCCTAAGACGCACCGTACCCACAAACCGGTCATGAAATGCATCGCGCACCTTCAATGCGATGTTATTCTTCAAATCGTTCATGTTCTCGCCAAAGACCACCATATCGTGATTGCTTTCTATGGCCACCCTCCCGCCGGTATAGCTGTCCATGATCACAAAAATCAGCTCCAACGCATGATCGTTTTTCAATCGACACATGATAGTGAACGTAAGGTGTCTAATATGCCAGGATGGTAACTTCCGTACGCCTATTGGCCTGATGCTGTTCCCGTGTACAGGGTACCCCGTTGCCGCAATCATTCACCAACCTGGTTTCGCCATACCCTTGTGCCACCATGCGGTTCCGTGCAATGCCTTTGCTCACCAGGTAATCCACCGCAGCCTGGGCACGACGTTGCGAAAGTGCCATATTATATGCATCGCTGCCCCGGCTGTCCGTGTGGCTGGACAACCCGATCTTCAATGTCGGGTTGTCACGGAGTGTCCGCACCAATTCATCCAACACAGCGGCGGCATCGGGGCGGATGTCAGACTTGTCAAAATCGTAATAGATATTTTCCAGTTCGAATGTCCTGCCTACTTCAAACACCGGCTCCAGCAGCAATGCGACTTTCAGCGTATCCGAGGACGTAATTCCCCTGGTGCTTACCTTCGCCGAGTCGGCATGGTATTTCTCCTTCTGCCCCAACACGGTATAAGCTTTATCGCGATTGAGCACAAACGCAAAAGTTCCACTGCCGTCGCTCGTCTTTTTAGCCACGATCTGCCGCTCACCGTCGTACAGGGTCACCGCTGCATCTGCCAAGCGGGTACCGGTCGCTTTGTCGGACACGGTACCCTGCAGCAGGATGACGATCTTCGGCTTCTCATAGGTAAATGAATAGATATCATCACCGCCCTTGCCGCCTTTCCGGTTTGACGACAGGTATCCCGCAATACCTTCTTCGCCCTCGGCGGTAACCAAGTAGGCAAAATCGTCGCCCGATGAATTGACCGGATAGCGGAGGTTCCTGGGTTCGGTCCATTGTTGTTTGCCGCCTGCCGACCGGAATACGTCCAATCCGCCCAGCCCGGCAAAGCCATCGCTGGAATAATAGAGGGTATGCTCCGCCCCGATGTTCGGAAACAATTCATCCCCCGCGCTATTGATCACGTCACCCGCATTCACCGGTGCGCCCCAACTTCCGTCGGCCTGCCGCTCGCAATACCAAATATCGGTTCCCCCCTGCCCCCCCGGCATATCACTCACAAAGTAAAGCGTATTGCCATCTTCGCTCAGTGCAGCGTGGCCTACCGAATAGGTTTCAGCGTGGTTATAGGCAAAAGGAGTAGCGTGCCACCCTTCGCCAGGTTGCCGTGTGTAGATATAGAGCTCCAATTTATTGGTACGGTATTTCCGGCGGCCTTCCCGTTCCAGATCCCCGTCGTTGCCCACATAGGTCTGCGTCACATATAACGTGTCGCCCGCCGCATTGGCAGATACCGGCCCGATGTGGTAAGCGGCATGATTGATCTCCCCGGTTGCCATCACGCTGTTTGATAAAGCGTTCCCTGCCGACCGGTCCGCGGTGTAAACCCGAAGGAAGGCATTCCCCGTCCAGCCATAGCGATCGACCCCCCGCATGTAACCATCAGGCTCGCCCGTATAATACACCTTATTGCCCACCGGAAACACCGAAAATTCCGACAGTGAGGTGTTGATCGGTTCATTCTGCAACTGATGGACCGTCGGATGGGCCATCCACACCTGTGCGGAATCACATCCCGCCATGCTTACGGCCACGCGTGCCACATCTCCCGTCAACTCGCCATAGGCTGCCAACTGCTGCTTTGCCTCCGCATACCGGCCGTTTGCTTTCAACACTTCCCCATATAGCAACCGGCTTTCGGCGTTGCTGGCTTCCATCTCCACCACCCGTGCATACCAATTCTCTGCCGACTCATAGTCTTTCATCTGCAGGTAGCAGTATGCCAACCGCGTTATGTCCTGCAGCCGGGGTTTTTCCCGATCTGCCAGTTTTTGATACAACGGCACCGCATCGGCATACCCATACCGCTGGAACAGTGCATCTGCCCGATCGCGCAGCGACGGTTGCTCCTGTCCGAATGCAACCATCGCAATCATCAGGAACATCGTTGTCAGCATTGCCATGAGCGCTGCAACCGAAAAATAAATCTTGATGAGTAGTTTCTCTTTCATAAACCATCTATTATATGCTGCTAATCCGTTTTTTATCCGTCGAACTCGTTTTCATGTCCAAAAAAATCCGCAAAATATAGCGATAGGCCCTTTCTTCGTCTTTTGTTTCATAACACAGACCGGCCGTCGAAATGATGTATCGCTCGCGTCTGATTGCCGACACGACAAGCGGCAACTCCTCCCTGTCAGACAACCATATTTCCAAGCAACTTTCCCCTTCGAAATACCTGAACCCTTCCGTTTCCGTTAAAAATAAGGCTAATCGTTCCAATAGCATGACTTCATTGATGTACGGCCATTTTGACCGGCTAATGAACTTAAAAGAACCGTGGACTTAACAACCGTTGTTCCCGATGCCCGAACGTGATCCCCAAGGTCACTTCGTGCGATCCATTCTGCACGCTGCTCAACTGGCTAAGGATATAATCGTATGAATAACCGATACGCAGCGACGGCGTAACGTACAATTGCGTAATTGCCGCTATGGCGTTGCGCTTATTCAACGTGTTTCCGGTAAGCCGTTCATAGTCCTTTTTAAACACAGTGACTCCGGTACGCCATCCGCCACCGATCCAGAAACGGTCGCCAAACACAAACATCGCATTCAGGTCCAGGCTTGTCGGCCCTTTAAAATCCTCTTTCAGCATCAGGCTCGGCCGCAGGCGGGTCCCCTCACTGAGGTTAATTAACGCCCCCCCGATGAAATAAATATGGCGTTTGCGCCGGATGTTGTCTGTGGTCGTATTGTCCCACCGGAAAATGTTGTTGCTCTGGTCGCCAGAAAGCAGATCCATCACGGACACGCCCGCGTACCAAACGGGATTGTAATAGTAGATACCGAATCGGATATCGGGCACAAAGTTATTGATCCGGTTGGGCGGCACGATCGGATCGCCTGTATTCACAGGATCGAGCAGTGTACCATTCAACCCGTATTGGGTCACACCCGCACCGATGCCGAAACTCAGCCGCTGCGTATCCTCGTCATTCAACCGCAACCGGAATGCATAGTTCAGGTAGAGCGACGTGGCCGACTGCGGCCCCAGCTGATCGGCGTTGACCTGTACCCCCAACCCGTGGCGCTTGTATGTTGCCCGATCCAGCAAGCCATCCACCGACAGCAATCCGGTCTGCGGTGCACCGTCCAGTCCGACCCACTGGCTGCGCATGCCCAACTGGCCAAACCAATCCTCCTTGTAGCCTGCGTAGGCCGGGTTGACGCTTAGCGAATTGAATATATACTGGGTAAACTGGATATTTTGCTGTGCGCGAACGGTGAAAGGGGCGACCGCTGCCAGTATCCATATAACTATCCTTATGTTTTTCATCTGCATCTGAATGATTAATCCGCGTAATTTCATGTCGTTTCCTTATTGCTTCTTTAATACCACCCAGCCTTTTTCCACCTGCCGAACATTGCCTTTATACAGAGTGAGCATGTAGTAATAAGTTCCCTCATGAATGCCTTCGCCACCCCACGAATTATCGTAGTCGTTGCGGCGATAAATCTCATTGCCCCACCGGTTGAACACCACGAGCTCGGCCCTGTCGAACCCTTCGATGCCTTCGATTTCGAACCGGTCGTTTTGCCCATCGCCATTGGGTGTGAAGATGTTGGGCACACGCAGCGGGTTCGCTGCTACCGCAACAGTCACGGTAGCCACATTGCTCCAATGGCCCTCGGTATCCCGCACGCGGTACGTCAACTGATCGGTTCCTACATACCCCCGATCAGACGTATATACAATCGTACCATTGGCCCCGATGCTTACGGTGCCGTGCTGCGGATGGCTGACAATCTCCACAGACATTGCGTCTATGGCATGGGTCAGCTCCACGTCATTGTCCAACACGGCTATGGTCAGCGCTTTGTTGGACAGGCCTGCGGGAGCATCGTCTTCCGCCCGCGGCGGGTGAACCGGGGCGACCGATGCTTCCGCTCCGTTGTTATCCGCATCGGGATCTTCTTCATTCCCCTGTACCCGAACAGTGTTCAGGTATTCTCCCTCGGCGTTGACCGTTGCCGTAACCGCTAATGTGGCGCTCGCGCCGCTGGCCAGGCCGCCCACCGCCCAGGTGCCGGAGCTTTCATCATACGTACCGGCCGACACTTCGGCCGACACCAGGGTGTAACCCGAAGGAAGTTCATCCACCACCGTTACGCTGCTTGCATCGTCGGGCCCATCGTTGCCCACTTCAATGGTGAACACGACGGTACTTTCCACCAACGGAGCTGCATTGTCCACTGTTTTGGTAACATGCAGATCCGCTTTAGGAACAGCCAAGTGAGTGAGTACGACTTCATCGGCGACCTCGCAGGCACCGTTGTTAACCGTCCACCGCAATGTCAGCGACGTTCCCGGGGCAAGCGATACAGAAGCGTTCGGGTTGTTGATATCCGAAATCGCCACCAAAGGTGTTCCGGAAACGACGCTCCATGTTCCGGTGCCGACAGCAGGTGCGTTTGCCGACAGCGTAAAAATCGGATTGTTGGCCTGGGTTTGATCTTCTCCCGCATCCGCTACCGGTGTTTCGAGTACCGTCACTGTAAAGCCGGCTTCGGCGTAACAGCCATTTTCCGTAGCTGCGTACCGGTACAGCGGGTAGGTGCCGCCCATCGCAATGGCATCCCCTACCTCGTATCGTTGCCCGGTGCCTCCCGGCCCGGTAAAGTATGCCTTATCCCCTGTCAAGTTTGTTCCCGTGATGTCGGGCAGTACATAACTGCTGCATGCCACGGCATTATCCAGCGAGTCTATCGTTGGTTTTGCATAGATGGTCAGTGTAACCGGGGTACGCATGGGGCTGACACAGGTACCATCCGTCGCCTCGGCATAGTAGGTTACGCTGCCGACGGCATCCAGCATCGGGTCGGTCACGACTTCCCCGCCAACGGGTGCATCGTACCATACCACGCTCAATCCGTCGGGAACGGTGGCTGTTGCCCTCAATGGCAGCGCAGCACCGTCCACACACACTGTCTGGTCCTCACCGACGGGAGCAGCATGTACCGCCGGTGCGGCATAGATGGTCACCGTTACCGGCAGTGCTTCGCAATCAACAACCGTAGATCGCATCTGTACGATATATTCGCCCGGTTCCAGCTCCGCAAACAAAGGCGACGACCGGTACACGGGGGGCTCGCCATCCCGGTACACGGCATATTCGTAGTCCGCATTGGCGGGGAACTCGATGCTGCCGGTGGTTTCCCCGCATTGGGGGTGCACCACTGCAGGTGTATACGTTGTCGGCGTTGCGTTGATGACTACCTCCAATACCTCGCTCTCGCAGTCGGCAGTTGTATTCCGCGCCACCACCCGGTACGTGGTGCCCGGCATCAGTCCGGCATACTCTGTGTCTATGGAATAAACGGGGGTGCCGCCCGCTTCATAGACCGCATATTCAAAATCCGCCCCCAACGGTGCCGTGATGCGAATGGAGCCTGTGGCATCCACTGCACAGTCGGGATGTACGACCGCCACGGTGGGGCGGTCAACAAATTGCACATTAACCGGTGCTATCGTGCTGCAACCCGTCAGTGGATCGGTTCCCTTGATGTAGTAAGTACCCGTCACGGCAACCGCATCGGGGTTTGCCAGTACCGTCGTACCCGATGCATCGGTATAATAACTATAGTTTAAATCAACATCACTGCCCGCAGTAATGGCAACTGCTGTCAGATCAACCGTTTCTCCCGCACAGGTTACCGCCGGGTCCGTGATGACAAGCTGTGGAAGCGCATGGATGGTCAAGGTCACGGAAGTGCGTGATTCGCTCACGCAGGTGCCGTTGGTCGCTTCTGCATAATAAGTGACCGTCCCTACGGCATCCAGTATGGGGTCGGTGACCACATTACCCCCGTTGGGGGAATCGTACC
>Ga0180223_1000166_pt1 | contig 122850 bp, 120 predicted proteins | sample eDN5th30CKraftOP_FD_151337 | JGI IMG/M metagenome (GOLD analysis project Ga0180223, IMG submission 151337) | Enriched Organic Plus compost microbial communities from Emeryville, California, USA - eDNA 5th pass 30_C Kraft OP (version 2) (version 2) ...
CCAGCTGGGACATACAATCCACTTCGGCCACGGCCGGCCCCGTTTTGTTGCCTCGAGAACAACAATTCTGCCGGGTCGGCCGTGCGCCTCTCTCCCCTCAGTTGGGAGAAGAACCAAAAAAAAGCCGCGGCGCCAGGCGCCGCGGCGTGGTTTGCGAAACGGCGGGTGCTTCTTACTGGCCTGCGGTGCCCGATTGAAGGGCGCGGGCCTGCTCCAGGTGCTGGGCCACGTGGTCGCGGGTAAGGCTCAGGTGCTGGCGCACCTCCTCGCGCTCGGCGGCCGGGATCAGCTTCTGGTCCAGGGCCTCCAGCGCTTCGGTGTGGCCCTTCACCATCGCGTCGACGTAGGCCTTGCGGTAAGCCTCGCCGTCGAGGTCGTCGAGCGTGTCGCGTTCCTGTTCGCCCTTCTGGCGCTGGGCCTGGGCATCCTGCGACTGCTCGTCCGGGCCCAGGGCGCTGGTCTGGGTGCGGTTCTGGGTGTGCTGGTCGATCATCAGCCGCGCATAGTCGGCGGTGGCGCCGGTCACGCCCTTGGCCAGGGCCTGTTCGCCGGCGGCGATCTCGTGCTCGTTGATGGCGTTGAGCACCCCCAGCGCGCTGGCCTCGGCGGGGCTGGTGGCCTGGTCGTCGCCCATGGCCGGGTCGACGGTCGCGCCCGGCGGCTGCGCCGCCGGATCGGCGGCCGAGGTGTCCGGCACGCCCGGGTCCATCTCACCGTCGCGGTTGCGGTCGCCGCAGGCGGCGAGGCCGGCGATGGCGAGCGCGAGCAGGGCGGGGGTGGCGATGCGTTTGATGTTCATGCGGTCTCCGTTGCGGGGGAGGAGGGGCCGGACGCCGGCCGGGAGAGTGGCCGGCGTCCGGCTGACCACGGCGAAAGGAGCATCGCAGGCGCCGTGGCCGGGGACGGTCAGGCGGCGCGCTGCTGCGCCGCGGCCTGGTTGCCGCCCTGCTCGGCCAGCAGGGTCAGCTTCTCGTCGGTGGCCTTTTCTTCCTCGAGGGTCTCGAGGATCAGCGGCAGGGCTTCCTTGTAGCCGAGCTGCTTGGCCAGCGCGGCAAGGGTGCCGTAGGCGGCGATCTCGTAGTGCTCGACCTTTTGCGCGCCGCCGATCAGGGCTGCGTCGCGCAGCGGGCCGGCCTCGATCGAATCGATGACTTCCTTGCCTTCCTCGACCAGGCCTTCCATCGCCGACCAGGCCTTCCATCGCCGACCAGGCCTTCCATCGCCGCGCACTTGATGCGCTTGAGGCGGATGTCCAGCAGTTCGACGATCTGGTCGATGCGCTCGATCTGGCCCTGGGTTTCCTCCAGGTGCAGGCGGAAGCCTTCGGCCAGTTCCGGGTTGTCGGCGGCGCGCGCCAGGCGCGGCAGGGCCTTGGTCAGCTGCTTCTCGGCGCTGTAGATGTCCGACAGCTCGTGGATGAAAAGCTCTTCGATGTTCTTCACCGCCATGACGGATGCTCCTTCGTCTGCGGCCGGATGGGATGGGTGGAATGGGTGCACGCCGGCCATGCGCAACGTGGACCATGGTGGACGGGTGGGCATTGGCTGCAGGTCCAATGCCGGTGAAATCGATGTTCAGCAGGCGTGGCGTGCGTTTCATCGCGCTTGCACGCCTCCTTCATCGCGCCATGCGCGGCGCCGCGGTTCCATGGGACATGCGGCATCGGCCGCGTCGCCCAACGAGGAGGATCCACATGCGCATGCCTGTTTCCCCAGGGCCGTGGGCCATCGGCCTGCTGGCCGCGATCTCGCTGGCGGCCTGCGGCTACCAGGCCGCGGCACCGGAGGAGAACGGTGCCAACACCACCGGCGAGCGCGGCGCCGGCGCGGCGCTCGAGCGCGATCCGGCGCCGGACGCTTCGCCCTCGCCGGAGGGCAGCGGCCGGGTGGTGCAGCTGGCGATCGAACAGGAGCCGGCGCCGCACCTGGTCGATGCCAGCGGTGCTTCGCTGTACTACCTGGAAGGCAACGTCGACGGCACCAAGTGCGACCAGGCCTGCGAGGGCGTGTGGCCGCCGGTGCTCGGCCAGGGCCAGCTGCAGGCGACCGACGGCGCCGGGGCCGGCATCACGGTGGGCAGCCTGCAGCGGGCCGACGGGGTTCAGGTCACCTGGCGCGGCCAGCCGCTGTACCGCTATGCCGGCGACCAGGGTGCGCAGCGCTCGGCCGGCGATGGCGTGGTCGACGAATGGGGCCACTGGCAGCTGGCCCGGCCCTGACCACGGCGGCCGGCGGGCGGGGCCTGCCGGCCGCGAGCGGGCAAGAAAAAAGCCGGCACAGGGCCGGCTTCGTGGAAAGCGCGCTGGGCTAGCCGAGGGGGAGGTGGGCCGGCTCGCCATCGCGGCGGGGGAGTGCCGGCAGCGGCGAGGGGTCGGGTACGTACTGCTGCAGCAGTTCCGGCAGATGGCGTTCGAGCCGGTCCAGGTCGAGTGCGTCAGCGTGTTCCGAAGCAAGCATCTGGGACATCTCCTTTCCGGCGGCCTTGCGGCACGCCGCTCCTGCCGTGTCGCGTCGGGGGAAGGTCCGGACATCGCCGGGAGCGCCCGCTAGCGTCCTTGCCGGCGGGCGGTGTCCGGCGAGTGGACACGCGTCCGAATCTGCCTGCCCAAATGTTCAGATCGTGTGGAAGAACAGGGGGTTGGACATGACAAATGCGTAAATTGTGCTGCGCTGCACAAAAGTTCCGGGCCTCTTGGCGGCTCTCACCCCCTGAGACGCGGAAGGTGTACAAATGTACACCATGAGCCAGAACGACTTTCCCTCCCTGCCACCCCAGCGCGCCGCCGTGCTGGACTTCCTGCGTCGCGAACTGGCCGCGGGGCGGGCGCCCAGCCTGGCGGAGATCGCCGATGAGTTCGGCTTTTCCTCGCGCAATGCCGCGCAGAAGCATGTCCAGGCGCTGGTCGCCGATGGCCTGCTGGAGCAGGTACCGGGCCGCAAGCGCGGGCTGCGGCTGCCCGGCGGCGGGGCGGACCTGCTGCCGCTGCCGGTGCTGGGCCGGGTGGCGGCCGGCCTGCCGATCAGCGCCGAGGGCGTGGCCCGGCTGGGCCCGGTGGGCGAGGGCGGGGAGGCGCTGTGGCTGGACCGGCGCCTGTTCTCGCCGCGGCCGGACTACCTGCTGCGGGTGCAGGGCGATTCGATGATCGAGGACGGGATCCTCGACGGTGACCTGGTCGGCGTGCACCGCACCCCCGAGGCCCGCGACGGCCAGACCGTGGTGGCACGGGTGGATGGCGAGCTGACCATCAAGCGCCTGCAGCGCGGGGCGGACCGGATCCGCCTGCTGCCGCGCAATCCGGCCCATGCCCCGATCGAGGTGCATCCGGGCCAGGACTTCGCCATCGAAGGTGTGTACTGCGGCCTGGTGCGAAGGGGTTGAGATGGCCCAGGTCGTTGCCATCGACAGCCTGCTGGCCGCGCGCACGCTGTGGCATGCCGGGCGCAGCGCCCGGCTTCCGGCCGACGGCGAGCCGAGTGGGCACGCGGCGCTGGACGCGCGCCTGCCGCATGGCGGCTGGCCGCGGCGCGCGCTGACCGAGCTGCTGCTGCCGGCCAACGGCGTGGGCGAACTGGCGCTGCTGCTGCCGACCATCGCGCGCATGACTGCCGCCGGCGGCACCGTTGTGCTGGTCGCGCCACCGTTCATTCCCTATGCCCCGGCCTGGCAGGCCGCCGGCGTGGACCTGGCCGGGCTGCACGTGGTCGATGCCTCCCCGCGTGATGCGCTGTGGGCGCAGGAGCAGTGCCTGCGCAGCGGCGCCTGCGCAGCGGTACTGGGCTGGCCGCCGGGTGGCGACGACCGTGCCCTGCGCCGGTTGCAGGTGGCTGCCGACAGTGGTGACTGCTGCGGCTTCGTCCTGCGCGACCGCCGCCATGCCGCCAATGCCTCGCCCGCGGCGCTGCGGCTGCTGCTGGAGGATGGCGGCTGGCGGGTACTCAAGTGCCGGGGCGGGCAGCCGCCCTCGGGGCTGGTGCAGCTGGCGCACTGACATGTCCTTGCATGTCGTCCAACTGCCGTGGAATCCGGCCGGCCTTCCCGTCCCCGGGTGCCGGCACGGGGAGGGCGGCTGATGCTCTGGGCCTGCATCCTGCTGCCGCAGCTGGCGCTGGACGCGGTGCTGCGCCGCCATCCCGAACCGGAGGCGCCGCTGGCCCTGGTCGGCGGTCCGGCGCAGCTGCGCAGCCTGCATGCGGTCAACGCCGCCGCGGCGGCAGCGGGGCTGGTGCCGGGCATGCGCCTGGCCGCCGCGCACGCGCTGCTGCCGCAGTTCGCGATGGTCGATTACGACCCCGCGGCCGAGGCGCGCGTGCACCGCTTCCTCGCCGCCTGGGCCTACCGCCACAGCTCGCTGGTCAGCGCCCAGTGGAACTCGGCCATCGTGCTGGAGGCGCGCGCCAGCTTCCGCCTGTTCGGACCCTGGCCGCGGTTCGAGCGGCGCCTGCGTGGCGAACTGGAACAGCTGGGCTTCCGCCATCGCATCGCCCTGGCCCCGACCCCGCGCGCGGCGCGGGTGCTGGCGGGCCTGCGCGATGGCATGGCGGTGATGGATGCAGCGGCCTTGCCGGCATTGCTCGACCGTGTCCCGGTGCGACGCGCGGTGCTGCCCGGTGACGCCGGCACGCGGCTGCAGCGCATGGGCATCCGCACCCTGGGCCAGCTGCGCGCGCTGCCATCGGATGCGCTGCGCCGCCGCTTCGGCCAGGCGCTGCTGGAACACCTGCAGAAGCTCTATGGCGAAGCCGACGATCCGCTGGAGTGCTACCAGCCGCCGGAGCATTTCGACGAACGCGTCGAGCTGGGCTACGAGGTCGAGACCCATACCGCGCTGCTGTTCCCGCTGCGGCGCCTGGTCGGCGACCTGTGCACCTACCTGTCGATCCGCGACGGCGGCGTGCAGCGTTTCGTGCTGCGGCTGGAACACGAGCAGGGCCATACCGACGTGGAGGTGGGCCTGCTGGCACCGGAGCGCAGCGCATCCATGCTGTTCGAGCTGGCGCGCGGGCGCCTGGATCGGGTGGAGATCGAGCGCCCGGTGGTGGGCATGCGCCTGCTGGCGCGGCACCTGCCGCCGTTCGTGCCGGCGATGCAGGACCTGTTCGCGCAACGCGCGCAGCAGGCGCTGGACTGGCCGCAGCTGCGCGAGCGCCTGCGTGCGCGCCTGGGCGACGAGTCGGTGTACCGGGTGGCGCCGCAGGGCGATCCGCGTCCCGAGCGCGCCTGGTGCCGGGTGACCGGCGACGAGGCGAAGGTGCCTGCCGCGCCGCCGCGCCCGCCACGGCCCACCTGGCTGCTGCCCGAACCGGTGCCGCTGCACGATCCGCGCCTGCAGGTGCTGTCCGGCCCGGAGCGGCTGGAAAGCGGCTGGTGGGACGGGGGCGACGTGCGCCGCGACTACTACGTGGTGCGCACCGGGCGCGGCCAGCGTGCCTGGGCGTTCCGTGCCGCCGGCGCGCGCGAGGGCGGCTGGATGCTGCACGGGTGGTTCGCATGAGCTGGGACGACGCCATCGACGGCGTGGACCGGGAAACCCCTGGCGCCCGCGTGCCGCGCTTCCGCCAGGTCGCCTGGCGCCTGGCCCGGCGCGAGGCCGGCGCGCTGGAGGCGGCCAACGACGACGCGCCGGTCGCCGAAGACGGCCTGCCGGCCTATGCCGAGCTGCACTGCCTGTCCGAGTTCTCGTTCCTGCGCGGCGCCTCCAGTGCCGAGGACCTGGTCGCGCGCGCGGCGCAGTGCGGCTACGAGGCGCTGGCGATCACCGACGAATGCTCGCTGGCCGGCATCGTCCGTGCCTGGGAGGCAGCGCGCGCCACCGGGGTGAAGCTCATCGTGGGCAGCGAGTTCGCGCTGGACTGCGGCCTGCGCTGCGTGCTGCTGGTGCAGTCGCGCGCCGGCTATACGCGCCTGTGCGAGCTGATCACCACCGGTCGGCGCAATTCGGCCAAGGGCAGCTACCGGCTCTCGCGCGCCGACGTGGAGCGGGTGGTGCGCATGCCGCCGCCGGGCGTGGAAGCTGGGGAGGTGGCAGGCGAGGGCTGCGGCCTGTTCGCGCTGTGGTTGCCGGGCGCCGAACCCGATCCGGCGCAGGGGCGCTGGCTGCGCCTGCTGTTTGGCGAGCGCGCGTACCTGGCGGTGGAGCTGCACCGCGAGCAGGACGATGCCGCGCGCCTGGCCCGGCTGCAGGAACTGGCGGCACGGCTGCAGATGACGGCGGTGGCGGCGGGCGACGTGCACATGGACGTGCGCCGGCGCCGGGTGCTGCAGGACACGCTGACCGCGATCCGCCACAACCTCACCCTGGCCGAATGCGCCGACCGGCTGTTCCGCAACGGCGAGCGCCACCTGCGCACGCGCCGCGCGCTGGCGGCGATCTATCCGGCGCCGCTGCTGCAGGCTTCGGTGGAACTGGCGCGGCGCTGCAACTTCGACCTCAAGGAAGCCGGCTACGTCTATCCGAAGGAACTGGTGCCGCCGGGGCATACCCCGACCAGCTGGCTGCGCCAGCTCACGGAAGAGGGCATGCGCCGGCGCTGGCCGGAGGGCGTGCCGCCGAAGGTGGCCGCGCAGATCGAGGAGGAACTGGCGCTGATCGCCGAGCTCAAGTACGAGGCGTTCTTCCTCACCGTGGAGGACATCGTCCGTTACGCCCGCGGCAAGGGCATCCTCTGCCAGGGCCGCGGCTCCTCGGCCAACTCGGCGGTGTGCTTTGCCCTGGGCATCACCGCGGTGGATCCGGCGCAGACCCGCCTGCTGGTCTCGCGCTTCCTGTCCAAGGCACGCGACGAGCCGCCGGACATCGACGTGGACTTCGAGCACGAGCGCCGCGAGGAAGTGCTGCAGTACGTGTATGGCAAGTACGGGCGGCGGCGCGCGGCGCTGGCGGCCACGGTGATCCGCTACCGCGGCAAGAGCGCGGTGCGCGACGTGGCCAAGGCCTTCGGCCTGCCCCCGGACCAGATCGGCCTGCTGGCCGAATGCTTCGGCTGGGGCAATGGTGCCGCGCCGATGCGCCAGCGCCTGTCCGAGGCCGGGTTCGATCCGGACAACCCGCTCATCAACAAGGTGCTGGCGCTGGCGGCGATGCTGGAAGGCATGCCGCGCCACCTGTCCCAGCACGTGGGCGGTTTCGTGATCTCCGACGCGCCGCTGTCGACCGTGGTGCCGGTGGAGAACGCGGCCATGGCCGACCGCACCATCATCCAGTGGGACAAGGATGACCTGGAGACGATGGGCATGCTCAAGGTCGACTGCCTGGCGCTGGGCATGCTCACCTGCATCCGCAAGGCCTTCGACCTGGTGGAGTGGTACCGCGGCGTGCGCCTGGACATGGCCACCCTGCCGCGCGAGGACCCGGCCACCTACGAAATGCTGCAGGCCGCCGACAGCGTGGGCGTGTTCCAGGTCGAATCGCGCGCGCAGATGGCGATGCTGCCGCGGCTGCGGCCGAAGACGTTCTACGACCTGGTGGTGCAGGTGGCGATCGTGCGCCCCGGGCCGATCCAGGGCGGCATGGTCCATCCCTACCTGCGCCGGCGCATGGGCAAGGAGCCGGTTAGCTATCCCTCCGAGGGGGTAAAGCAGATCCTCGGCAACACCCTGGGCATCCCGCTGTTCCAGGAGCAGGTGATGGAGCTGGTGATCCATGCCGGCTACACGCCGGAGGAGGCCGACCACCTGCGCCGCTCGATGGCGGCCTGGGGGCGGGGCGGCGACATGGAGCCGCACCGCCTGAAGATCCGCCGGCTGATGGAAGGCAAGGGTTACGGCAGCGGGTTCATCGACCAGCTGTTCGAGCAGATCAAGGGCTTCGGTTCCTACGGCTTCCCGCAGAGCCATGCGGCCTCGTTCGCCAAGCTGGTCTATGTCAGCGCCTGGCTGAAGCGCCACGAGCCGGCGGCCTTCGCCTGCGCCCTGCTCAACTCGCAGCCGATGGGCTTCTACTCGCCCAGCCAGATCGTGCAGGACGCGCGGCGCGGCCGCGGTGGACGCGAGGGGGTGGAGGTGCGGCCGGTGGACGTGGCCTGCAGCAGCTGGGATTCGACCCTGGAGCCGCTGGGCGAGGGCAGGCAGCCGGCGATCCGGCTGGGCCTGCGGCTGGTGGCGGGCCTGTCGGAAAGCGCGGCGCAGGCGATCGTCGATGCGCGGGGTTGGCGTCCCTTCAGCGACGTGGCCGACCTGTGCCGGCGTGCGGGACTGGATGCGAGGGCGCGCCAGGCCCTGGCCGAAGCGGGCGCGCTCGATGGCCTGGCCGGCCACCGCAATGCCGCGCGCTGGGCGGTGGCCGGGATCGAGCCGAAACGGCCGCTGCTGGATACCAGCCCGGATGAAACCCGCATCGAACTGCCGGCGCCGCGCCTGGGCGAGGAGCTGCTGGCCGATTACCGCAGCACCGGCCTGAGCCTGCGCGCGCATCCGATGGCGCTGCTGCGCGCGCAGATGGTGCAGCGGCGGATCCTGGGCGTGCGCGAGCTGCGGCAGCGCCGCCATGGCAGCGGCGTGCACGTGGCCGGCCTGGTCACCCAGCGGCAGCGGCCGGCCACGGCCAAGGGCACGATCTTCGTCACCCTCGAGGACGAGCACGGCATGGTCAACGTGATCGTGTGGCCGGACCTGGCCGTGCGCCAGCGCAAGCCGCTGCTGCAGTCGCGGCTGATGGCCGTGCGCGGACGCTGGGAACGGGTGGACGGCGTGGAGCACCTGATCGCCGCCCACCTGGAGGACCTGAGCCACCTGCTGGGCGGGATGCAGGTCGAATCCCGCGATTTCCACTGATCAACCGCGCATTGCGCAGGAGGGCGACATGGACCTGTTCGACAACGGACCGCAGACCCTGGTGGAGGACGCCGAGGGCGGTATCCGCTACTGGGCGGAGTTCCTGCCGCCTGCGCTGGCCCGGGAATGGTTCGAGGCGCTGCGCGATGGCTGCCGCTGGCAGTCCGCGCGCAGGCCGATGTACGACCGCGTGGTCGACGTGCCGCGGTTGATGGCCTGGTATGCGCTGGACGAAGTGCCTGGAGGGCTGCCCCTGGGCCAGATGCTGGAACGGGTGAGGGCGGTGGTGCCCGGCGGCTACACCAGCGTGGGCTTGAACTTCTATCGCGACGGCAACGACAGCGTGGCCATGCACAACGACAAGCTGCACCAGCTGGTGCCCGGGCAGCCGCTGGCCCTGGTCTCGCTGGGCAGCGCCCGGCGCATGAACATCCGCGCCAAGTCTGGCGGCCGCGCGATGGGCATCGACCTGGAGCCGGGCAGCCTGCTGGTGATGAGCCACGCCAGCCAGACCACCCACGAGCACGGCATCCCCAAGACCGTGCGCCCGGTGCCGCCGCGCATGAGCGTGGTGTTCCGCGCGCGGCCGCAGGTGACGCGGGCGCGGGACCCCTGGCAGGTGCGCGCGCCGGAAGCGGAGGGTACGCAGGCAAGCGCGGATGCGCGCGACCGCGCGTCCGGGGCACGGCAGCCGCCGGTGCGGGGCGCGGCACCGGAGAAGATGGCATGAGCCGCCGGCGCATGGGCGAGGCGGCCGCGATGTCTCCGGCGTTTGCGGAAACCGTGGCGACCGACGGGCGCTGCTTCGCCTATGTGTTTCCCTGCGCGTGGGAAGACCACTGCAAGATCGGATTTTCGGCCGATCCGCTGGGACGGATATCGGCGCTGCATCCGCGCTGGTTCGGGTTCTTCGACCTGGAGGGCGGGATGCTGGTGGAGGCGGAGTCCATCCGCGACGCGCGCGACCTGGAGCTGGAGCTGCGCGCGCGGCTGTACGAATACAACGCCCCGGCGCCACTGGCGATCCGGGTGCCGGCAGGCGGACATACCGAGTGGTTCCGTGGCGTGTCGGCGCTGCTGGCGGAGCGCGTGGCGACGCTGGGCGCGCGTGGCTATCGCACGTACCGGCTGCGCGACTGGCTGCATGTGGCGCTGGAGCAGCGCGCAGACCGCCTGCATGAGTGGACCCTCGCGCAGCTGTCGGTGGACGAGCTGGAAGGCCTGGCCGGTCCAACGCCGGCGCAGCAGCGGGTACGTGATGCGCTGGATGCGTGCAGCGCGCTGGGCGTCGGGCTGGAGCCGCGGCTGGCTCCGTCCGTCCTGGCCTGGTATCGCGGGCCGGGTTGCGGCTCGCGCGCAGTGGCTGGCAGCCAAGCTGCCGGGGGCGGCGACATCTGATTCCCCTCACGTCACCCCGGCGGAAGCCGGAGCGACGGGTGTTCCGCTCTCCCTTCGGGTGGCAGGACATGCTCGCGCGCCTCCGGCGCGCATGTCCTCGCCGCTTCCCGTGGAGACGGCCGGGGCGCGAGCGGGGGCGGAGGAGAGGGACGGGCGCCGAGGCCGTTGCCGGGCGTAGCGAGGCTGGTGTCTTGGCGTGGGTGGTTCGGGTGTGCATCCCGGATGCGGCCTTTGGCCTTATCCGGGCTACGTGTCGTAGCCCGGGTAAGCGAAGCGCACCCGGGTTCCCCTCTCCCTTTGGGTGAGAGGACATGCTCGCGCGCCACCGGCGCGCATGTCCTCGAATGCCGCTTCCCGCGGAAATGGCCGGGGCGCGGGCGGGGCGGAGGAGAGGGACGGGCGCCAAGGCCGTGGCCGGCGTAGCAAGGCTGGTGTCTTGGCGCAGGTGATTCGGGTGTCCGTCCCGGATGCGGCCTTTGGCCTTATCCGGGCTACGTGTCGTAGCCCGGGTAAGCGAAGCGCACCCGGGTTCCCTTCCCCCCAACCCCTCCCCCGGAAGGGAGGGGCTTGGTGCTCAGCGGGCTGGCTTTTTCGCGGCACGGCGCGTGGATCTCTTCGTAGCCTTCCGGGTGGGAGACTTGCGCGCGCCGGTCCTGGCTGCGGCCTTCTTCGTAGCGGACTTCTTCGCGGCCTTCTTCGTCGCCCGTCCGGTGGTCTTGCGCGCGGTCTTCTTCGCTGCCGTCTTCTTCGCGGGGCTGCTCTTGCGCGTGGCGGTCTTCTTCGTCGCCTTCTTCGCCGCGCTCTTGCGGGGGCTCGACTTCCGGGCCGCGGTCTTGCGTGCGGTCTTCTTCGCAGCGGTCTTCCGGGCGGTCTTCTTCGCGGGGCTCTTGCGTGCAGCGGCGGTCTTCTTCGCCGCTTTCTTCGTCGCCTTCCGGGCCGTGGATTTTGCTGCGCTCCGGCTGGCGGTCTTCTTCGTGGCCTTCTTCGCCGTCTTCCGCGCGCCACCTGTCGCCTTCTTCGCCGTTGCCTTCTTCGTCGCGGATTTCTTCGCGGACTTGCGGGCGGCGGATTTCCTGCCCGAGCCGGACTGCTTGCCACCGCCATCCTGCTTGTTGACGGTCGCCCAGGCGATGCGTTCGGCGGCTTCCTCGCCGCGCCCGCGGGCCTTCTCGCTTTCCTCGATGTGTTCGGCCTGGCGTTTCTGCTTGCCGGTGTAGCTGGACTTGTCACCGCGTGGCATGGGTTGCTCCTGCTCTGCACAGGTTCGTGCATGTGCAGGTAACCGCCTCCGGGGTAAGGCAATCGTGAAATGCGCGACGGATGCTGCAGGCCGCTGGCGCAACCGCGGGGCGCCCGGCGTCCGCGTGGATGCATGCCGGGAAAAAGGAAGGCCCCGCATCGCGGGGCCTTCCTGGCGTGGCAGGGGAGGAAGCCGCGAGGCTCCTCCCGCTTCGCGGTGCCGCTTACTTGAAGCGGATTTCGCCGGCGAAGGTGATGGTGTCGATGTCGAAGTCGACGCCATCGATGTCGGCCTTGCGACGGTCGTAGTTCAGGCTCAGGCCCCAGCGGCGGCTGAAGTCGTAGCCGGCGGTCACGCCGATGTACGGCTTGACCGAGCTCTCGTCGTCGACGACGTCGAAGTGGTCTTCGCGCAGCTGCAGGGTCACGCGGGCCAGGCCGGCGCGGGCGCCGACGAAGAAGCCGGTGTTGTCCGGACCGAAGTTGTGCTTGGCCACGACGCCGGCACCGAGGGTGACCAGGTCCACGTCGAAGTCGTTGCCCAGGTATTCGCTGTACAGGGTGCCGATGTGGCCTTCGATGCCGAAGTTCTGGGTGAACCAGTAGCCGCCACCGATGGTCACGGCGGTATCGGTCTCGCTGCCGCGGTAGCGGCCGACGCTCATTTCGACGTCGCTGTGGCCGGCTTCGGCGCGGACGAACGGCTGGCCTGCGACGGCGTTGGTCGACAGGGCGGAAAGGGCCACGGCAGCGGCCAGGGCCAGGGTCTTCTTCATTGTTACCTTCCAGTGGTTTGGATAACGCCCGTTCCGGGCGGCGCGCACTCTGGAGGGATGGGGTGGTCGTGTCAAGAATTTGTTAATCAGCGTCGGATGAGTGGCACTGCCGGGGCCATTGGCGGTGGAGGGGCGGGGCGGAAGGCGGCTAGGCCGGCAAGGGCTGGCAGCAACCGGCGGCCAGCGGGGTACGGCGCCAGCCAGATGGCATGCGTACAGGGAGTGGCATGTGCCTTGCTTCTACAACACTGCCCATGCCTGGTCCGGCCCCCCGCCGCAGGCCAGGCCTCCCCCAGCCCAAGTGCCGAGATCGTCGTGTTATCCAACCCCCAGCCCCAACCCCGGACCGAGCGCCGGCGCGTTCCCGCGCCCGCGGACCCGTCGCAGCTCAGTGCCGGCCTGACCCCCGAGCAACAGGCCACCCTGGAAACCATGCGCTTCTTCCACTGGGAGCTGCGCTTCGTCCGCCGCCCGTGGTTCCAGCCGCCGATCCCGGTCCTGTTCAACAGCGAGGGCACACGCTACGTGGTGGTGCGCGCCGACGGCACCATCGACGAGCAGCCGACCCTGCGCCTGCGCGACTGAGCGCGCACGCCCTGGAAACAGGAAAGGCCCCGCCGGAGCGGGGCCTTTCGCGTGCGGGGCTTATGCCCCGGCTTCCTCTTCCCTGTACGCGTCCACCGGGATGCAGGCGCAGAACACGTTCTTGTCGCCGTAGACGTTGTCCACGCGCGACACCGGCGGCCAGTACTTCTGCTTCTTCAGCGACGGCAGCGGGAACGCGGCCAGCTCGCGCGGGTAGGCGTGCTTCCACTCGCTGGCCGACACCTGCTGCGCGGTGTGCGGGGCGTGCTTGAGCGGGTTGTCCTCGCGGTCCAGGCGGCCGTCCTCGATCGCGCGGATCTCCTCGCGGATCTGGATCATGGCGTCGATGAAGCGGTCCAGCTCCTGCTTGGACTCGCTCTCGGTCGGTTCGACCATCAGCGTGCCGGCGACCGGGAAGCTCAGGGTCGGGGCGTGGAAGCCGAAGTCGACCAGGCGCTTGGCGATGTCCTCGGCGCCGATGCCGGTGGCCTTCTCCAGCGGGCGGATGTCGAGGATGCACTCGTGCGCGACCAGGCCGTTGCGGCCGGTGTAGAGCGTCCTGTAGTGCGGGGCCAGCCTCTTCGAGATGTAGTTGGCGTTGAGCAGGGCCACCTGGGTGGCCTTGCGCAGGCCGGCGGCGCCCATCATCGCGATGTACATCCAGCTGATCGGCAGGATCGAGGCGCTGCCGAAGCTGGCCGCGCTGACCATGCCGACCTTGCCGTCGCCGCCGAGCGTGCGCGGCAGGAACGGCGCCAGGTGCGCCTTCACCGCGCACGGGCCCACGCCCGGGCCGCCGCCGCCGTGCGGGATGCAGAAGGTCTTGTGCAGGTTCAGGTGGGAGACGTCCGAACCCCACTTGCCCGGCTTGGCCAGGCCGACCAGGGCGTTCATGTTGGCGCCGTCGGTGTACACCTGGCCGCCGTGGGCGTGGATGATCTGGCAGATCTCGACCACGTCCTCCTCGAACACGCCGTGGGTGGACGGGTAGGTGATCATGATCGCGGCCAGGTTGGCCGAGTGCTGTTCGGCGCGGGCGCGCAGGTCCTCCAGGTCGATGTTGCCGTTGGCGTCGCACTTGACCACCACGACCTTCATGCCGGCCATCTGCGCCGAGGCCGGGTTGGTGCCGTGCGCCGACTCGGGGATCAGGCAGATGTTGCGGTGGCCCTCGCCGCGGCTGGCGTGGTAGGCGCGGATCGCCAGCAGGCCGCTGTACTCGCCCTGGGCGCCGGAGTTGGGCTGGAAGCTCACCGCGTCGTAGCCGGTGCACTCGGCCAGCATCGCCTCCAGCTCGGACACCAGCTGGGCGTAGCCCTCGGCCTGGTCGGCCGGGGCCAGCGGGTGGACCTGGCTGAACTCCGGCCAGGTGATCGGGATCATCTCCGAGGTGGCGTTGAGCTTCATGGTGCACGAACCCAGCGGGATCATCGTGCGGTCCATGGCCAGGTCCTTGTCCGACAGCGAGCGCATGTAGCGCAGCAGCTCATGCTCGCTGTGGTAGGTGTTGAACACCGGGTGCTGCAGGAACGGGCTGGTGCGCAGCAGCTCGGCCGGCAGCGCGTCCGGGGTGGCGGCGTCCAGCGCGTCGATGTCGATGCTGGCGCCGAACAGGCCGGCCAGGGCGGCCAGGTCGGCGCGGGTGGTGGTCTCGTCCAGGCTGATGCCCACCGCCTCGCTGTCGATCTGGCGCAGGTTGATGCCGGCCTCGCGGGCGCGGGCCAGGATCGCGCCGGCGTCCACGCCCTTCACGTGCAGGGTGTCGAAGAAGCGCCCGCCGACCTCGATGCCGGCATTGCGCAGGGCCGCGGCCAGGATCGCGGCCATGCGATGGGTGCGGCGGGCGATCCGGGCCAGGCCCTCGGGGCCGTGGTACACGGCGTACATCGAGGCCATCACCGCCAGCAGCACCTGCGCGGTGCAGATGTTGGAAGTGGCCTTCTCGCGGCGGATGTGCTGCTCGCGGGTCTGCAGGGTCAGGCGGTAGGCCGGGTTGCCCTCGGTGTCCACCGACACGCCGATCAGGCGGCCGGGCATGGAGCGCTTGAACGCGTCGCGGCAGGCCATGAACGCCGCGTGCGGGCCGCCGAAGCCGAACGGCACGCCGAAGCGCTGCGAGTTGCCGACCACGATGTCCGCGCCCCATTCGCCCGGGGCGGCGATCAGGGTCAGGGCCAGCAGGTCGGTGGCCACCGCGACCAGGCCGCCGCGCGCGTGCACGGCCTCGGCCAGGGCACGATGGTCGCCGATGTGGCCGAAGGTGTCCGGATACTGCAGCAGCACGCCGAAGCACTCGGCTTCCATCGCCTCCTCCGGGGTGCCCACGCGCAGGGTGATGCCCAGCGGCTCGGCGCGGGTGCGCAGCACTTCCAGGGTCTGCGGATGCACGGCGTCGTGCACGAAGAAGGTGTCCGACTTCGACTTGCCGGCGCGCTTGGCCAGGGTCATGGCCTCGGCGGCGGCGGTGGCCTCGTCCAGCAGGGAGGCGTTGGCGATCTCCATGCCGGTCAGGTCGGCGCACATCTGCTGGAAGTTCACCAGCGCTTCCATGCGGCCCTGCGAGATCTCGGCCTGGTAGGGCGTGTAGGCGGTGTACCAGGCGGGGTTCTCGAGGATGTTGCGCAGGATCACCGCCGGGGTGTGGGTGCCGTAATAGCCCTGGCCGATGAAGCTGCGGAAGACCTTGTTCTTCCTGGCGATGGCGCGGATCCGGGCCAGCGCCTCCTCCTCGGTCAGGCTGCCGCCCAGGGCCAGCGGCTCGGCGGACTTGATCCCGGCCGGGACGATGGCGTCGGTCAGGGCCTCCAGCGAGTCGTGGCCGACGGCCTGGAGCATGGTGGCGATTTCGGCGTCGTTGGGGCCGATGTGGCGGCCGACGAAGGCGTCGTGCTGCTCGAGTTCGCGCAGGGAGGAAGCGTGCTGGGACATGGAGAGCGGTCCGGACAGGGCAGGAATGGAGGCCGCGCACGGGCGCGGCGGGGTGCCCCTCTGTCCTTTTGCCTGAGAGTTTGGAAGCCGCGCGGACGAGGTCGCGTGCTTCGTGCCCCTTCGGCGCCGGCGCTGGCGCTCTCGCGTGGCCGGTCTCTCCAGAGTGTTTGCAGCGGCGGTGGTATCGGGCCTGAGCGATTACGGGCGTTTGCGCCTTCGGCAGCCGGCCGGGGCCGGCTTCTCCCACCAGGTACAGCGTGGCGATTATACCGTGGCCGCGGCGGCGGGCAGGCCGGGGGCGGCGGCACCCGGGGGCAGCCGGACAGGGCAAGCCCGCCAGCGCCGCCGGGTGCAGCGGGGATGGGCGCTTGGCTTACCATGGCCATCCTTTCGGGACCGCGGCCCATGACCTCCGATCCGGACCACGCCACTGCAGCAGCGACCATCGCCATTCCGGAGCCGGCCGCGGTAGCCGCGGCGGCGGAAACCGCGCCCGCGGGCGGTGCCATGGGGCCAGCCGCACCCAGCGCGATCGACCGCCTGGTGCGCCTGCTCAAGCGCGAGCCGGTGCTGGTGGTGTCGCTGGTCTATGCGCTGGTGTCGGCCATGGGCATGTGGTCGCACTACTGGTTCTACCGCCGCCTCGACTTCCCGATCCTGGAATACCTGCAGGGCGCCGACCTGTTCGTGATCGGCCTGCGCCGGCCGGACTACTTCCTGGTGGTGCTGGCGGTGCTGGCCTTCGTGCGGGTCAGCCTGGTCCCGGTGCGCTGGGCCGCGCGCAATCCGGAGCGCGCACGCGCGCTGGCGGCGCGCCACCCGTGGATCCGCTGGGTGTTCCTGTTCCCGGGCGACAGGAAGCGCTGGCTGGTGTCCGGGCTGTCGTTCGAGACCCAGCTGGTGCTGTTCGGCCTGGTGCTATCGCTGCAGTACCTGCTGGTGTGGAGCGTGCTCAATGCCAACCGGGTGGTGGAGGGCCGCTCGGACCTGCCGCAGGTGCGCCTGACCCTGGCCGGGGCCGACGCTCCGGTCCCCGGGCAGGCGCGGCTGCTGGGCACCACCAGCGCCTACGTGCTGGTGTGGTGGCCCGGGCCGAAGCAGGTGGAAGTGTTCCCGGTGGCCAACCTGGCCCGGATCGAGCAGGTGCGCGCGCCGGAAGGCGGGCAGCCGGCGCATGATGCCGAGCTGCCCGCGGACGCGGCGCCCGGCGCCGAAGCCGAGGATGCCGGGGCGGTTGCGCCCGCGGCCGCCGATGCGATCCAGCCGGCCCGGGAAGGTGGCCCGTCCCGATGAGCGCACGCAGTACCCGGACCCTGACCCTGCTGCTGGCCGGCCTGGCGATGTTCGGGCCTTTCTCGATCGACACCATCTTCCCGGCCTTCCCGCAGATGGCCGCGCAGTTCGGCGCGGACAAGGTGGCGATCCAGCAGACCATCAGCGTCTACCTGATCTCCTACGCGCTGATGAGCGTGGTGCATGGTCCGCTGTCGGACGCACTGGGACGGCGGCGGGTGATCCTGGCCGGCCTGGTGGTGTTCACCCTGGCCTCGGCCGGCTGCGCGCTGTCGCGCGACCTGCCCACGCTGCTGGCGTTCCGCGCGCTGCAGGGGCTGTCGGCCGGAGTCGGCCTGATCGTCGGCCGCGCGGTGATCCGCGACGTGCTGCAGGGCGACGACGCGCAGCGGCTGATGAGCCAGGTCTCGGTGATCTTCGGCATCGCCCCGGCGATCGCGCCGATCATCGGCGGCTGGATGCTGGGTGCCGGGCGCTGGCCGCTGATCTTCTGGTTCCTGGCCGCGTTCGGCCTGATGCTGCTGGCGAGCGTGGGCCGCTGGCTGCCGGAGACCCATCCGCCGGAACTGCGCCTGCCGCTGCAGCCGCGGCGGCTGCTGCGCGACTACGCGGCGATCGGCGCCAACCCGCGTTTCCAGCGCCTGGCCGCGGCCGGTGCGCTGAACTTCGCCGGCATGTTCCTGTACATCGCCTCGGCGCCGGCATTCCTGATGGACCTGCTTGGCCTGGGCGAGCGCGAGTTCGCCTGGCTGTTCATCCCCACCATCGGCGGCATGACCCTGGGCGCGTTCCTGTCCGGGCGCCTGGCCGGGCGCTGGCCGCCGGGCCGGCAGGTGGGCGCCGGCTTCGCCTGCTCGGCCACCGCCGCCGCGCTCAACGTGGCCTACAACGTGCTGGCGCCGGCGATCGCGGTGCCGTGGGCGGTGCTGCCGATGAGCCTGTTCGCCTTCGGCGTGGCCCTGGTGTTCCCGGTGCTGACCCTGGCGATCCTGGACATGTACCCGCGCCAGCGCGGCGCCGCCTCCTCGCTGCAGGCGTTCTTCCAGCTGGTGCTCAACTCGCTGGTCGCCGGCCTGCTGTCGCCGCTGCTGAGCCACCACGGCCTGCACCTGGCGCTGGGCATGGCCGCGTTCGTGGCCGGCGGCTGGGCGATCTGGCGCTGGGAGTCCAGCGTCGCCCGGCGCGCGCGGCCGCCTGCCTCCCCGCCGCCCTCCGGCCCGATGATCGAGCCGGGCGAGCAGCTCTGACCTTCCTTCCTTTCCCCCGGAGATCCCGATGTCCATCCAGTCCAAGGCCCGCCGTGACGCGCGCAAGCGCAAGGCCGAACGCGAGCGCAACCGCGCCCGGGCCGGGCGCCCGCCGATCGAACCGCATGCCGAGCTGCGCGACCGCGACGGCAACCTGCTGGCCGGCGTGGTGCGGCAGGGCGGGGTCTGGGTGCTGGGCATGGACGGGCGCATCGCCGGCAGCAGCGACAGCGCCGCGCAGATGCTGATGCTCATGCGCCGCGCCCAGCGCCTGCACGAGGAGCAGGGCGTGCCGGTGAAGCTGGTGTACTCGGACGTGCTGCGCGACGAGGCGGCGCTGGAGGCGGCGGCCAACGGCAAGTCGCCGGAGGAGTACGAGCAGCAGCTGGAGGCGGAGATGGCCTCGGCGCGCCCGGTCGATGGCGAGGACGAGGGCGAGCGGCAGGAACCGGATACCTCCGGCCCGGCGCTGCACTGAGTCCCGCCCGCCGCAAAGGCAAGGGCCGGCTTGCGCCGGCCCTTGCTGTTTGCAGCTTCCGTCGGCCCGCCTCAGGCGTCCTTGGCCGGGGTCGCGGCCGCGGGCGCCGCCTGCGCCGCCGGCGCCGCCGGCGCCTGCCAGCCGCAGGACTTGCCCTGGTTCTGCTGCTGCAGCCATTCCTGCAGCGGGGCGAAGTACTCCAGCACCGCGCCGCCGTCGATCCGCTCGCTGCCGGTCAGCTCCTTGAGCGTGGCCTGCCACGGCTGGCTGGCGCCGCGCGCCAGCATGGCGCGGAACTTCTCGCCGGCGGCCTCGCTGCCGTGGAAGCTGCATTCGTACAGCGGGCCGGTGTGGCCGGCGGCCTCGCACAGCGACTTGTAGAACTGGAACTGCAGCAGGTGCGCCAGGAAATAGCGGGTGTACGGGGTATTGCCCGGCACGTGGTACTTGGCACCCGGGTCGAAGAACTCCTCGCCGCGCGGCTGCACCGGGGCCACGCCCTGGTAGCGCGCCTTCAGCTCCCACCAGGCCTGGTTGTAGCGGTCCGGGGTGATCGAGCCGTCGAACACGCCCCAGCGCCAGCGGTCGATCATCAGCCCGAACGGCAGGAACGAGACCTTGGCCAGGGCCATGCGCATCTGGGTGTTGATCAGCGCCTCGTGGCTCTGCGCCTGGCCCTGGACCAGGCCGATCGACTCCAGGTACTTCGGCGTCATCGCCAGCACGATGGTGTCGCCGATGGCCTCGTGGAAGCCGTCGTTGGCGCCGTTCTGGAACAGCGGCGGCTGCGGGTTGTAGGCCAGGTCGTAATAGATGTGGCCCAGCTCGTGGTAGATGGTGGTGAAGTCTTCCTCGTTGGGCTTGATGCACATCTTGGTGCGCACGTCCGGCGACTTGCCGTCAGCGCCGCCCATGTTCATGTCCCAGGCGCTGGCGTGGCAGACCACGTCGCGGTCCAGCGGCTTGATGAACTGGCTCTTCTCCCAGTAGCTCTCCGGCAGCCGGGGCATGCCCAGGGAGACGTAGAAGTCCTGGGCGCGCTCGGTCATCGCCTTGGCCATGGCCAGCTGTGCCTCGCGCTCGGCCTCGAAGCGCTCGCGCGGGCCGGGGCTGGGGCCGCGGCGGTGCAGGGCGGCGCTGAGCAGCTGCTGGTACTGGCGCTCCAGGGCGGCGGTGATGTCCAGGTCGCCCACGCCCTTGTACGGCTGCAGCATGTCCCAGAGGTTGCCCCAGTCCTGCTGCCACATGTTGCCCATCAGGTGCGCCGGCAGCAGGCCCTCGCCGACCACGCCGCGTTCCACGCCGTAGGTCTGCTGCAGCTTGTCGCGGGTGTAGCAGTGCAGCTGCTCGTACAGCGGGCGCACCTGCTCCCACAGGCGGTCGGTCTCGGCGGAGAAGGCGTCCGGCTCCATGTCGTAGCCGCTGCGCCACATCGCGCCGGTGTCGGCGTAGCCCAGTTCGCGCGCGCCCTCGTTGACCAGCTCGACGAAGCGGACGTAGTCCTCGCGCATCGGTTGGGCGATCGAGTGCCAGCCGGCCCAGGCGTCGAGCTGGGCGTCGTAGTCGCGGCTGGATCGCAGCACGTCCTCCAGCTCGCCCAGCTGGCGGCACTTCCTGGCCGCGCCTTCGCCGCTGCAGTAGGTGCCGGCGCCGTAGGCGCCTTCCATCTTCGCCGCGATCCGGGTCAGCTCGGCCAGCTTCTCCGGGTCGCGCGGGGCGGGCATGGCGGTGGCCTGCTTGAGCAGGTTGAGGGCGCGCCGGCTGTCGTCGGACATCGGCTGGCCCTCGAACTTCTTCGCTTCCTCGATCCAGGCATTGAGCTGGGCCAGGGCGCGCTCGTTGGCCTTGGCCGCCACCAGCTGGCTGTCGTCGTTGATGTAGGTCGAGGACAGCCACTGCGCGGAAGTGAGCTCCGGATAGGCGGCCTTGAACTCGGCGTTGATGCGGGCGACGAACTGGTCGGCGGTCTCGCCGTTCTCGGCCCGGGCGGCAGGCTTTTCCTGTTCCGGGCTGGGCGTCTTGCGGCAGGCCGACAGCGACAGCAGGCCGGCGGCCACGGCGATGGCCAGCAGCAGGGGGCGATGGTTCACGAGGGGTCCCTTTGCGTGAGTGCGACCGGCGAAGGCTAGAGGCCCGGGATGGCACTGGCAAGGCGCGGCGCGGGGACCCGTCTTCTCCCCTCGGGGGAAGCGGCCCCGAAGGGACGGACGAGGGGCGGACGGGGCCCCCGGGACATCGCCGCCCTCAACCCCACTCCATGGGGCGAGGCGGGCTTACTGGCCGCTGGCGCAGCCGGCGAACAGGTCGCGCGAGCGATCGTAGACGGAGGTCCTCACCTGCATGAGGCCCAGCACCGAGGGGAACAGGTTGTCCTGGTCGGCGCGCCCGTTCGCGCGCTGGCGCAGGCACTTCAGGTCGAGCCCGCGGTCCTGCGCGAATTCCGGCGAAAACCACATCACCATGGGCACGCGGGTCTGCTCGGCCGGCGCGATCGCGTAGGGCACCCCATGCAGGTAGAGGCCTTTCTCGCCGAGCGACTCGCCGTGGTCGGAGAGATAGATCATGGCGGTGTCGTAGTCGGGCAGGGCGCGCAGCGTGCCGATCGCGCGGTCCAGGAAATGGTCGGTGTACAGGACCGTGTTGTCGTAGGTGTTGACGATCTGCTCGCGGCTGCAGTTGCCCAGCTCGGCGGTGTCGCAGGTCGGCGCGAAGCGCCGGAACTGCGCCGGGTAGCGCTGGAAGTAGGCCGGGCCGTGGCTGCCGAGCTGGTGCAGCACCACCACGCGGTCGCCCGGCCTGGCGCGCACCTGCGCGGCGAGGTCGTCGAGCAGGATCTCGTCCATGCAGCGCCCGTCCTTGCACAGCCCGGGCTTCTTCGCGTCGTCGAGCTGCTGGATCTGCAGGCCTTCGCACACGCCCTTGCAGCCGGACTGGTTGTCGCGCCACAGCGTGGCTATACCGGCGTGTTCGAGCACGTGCAGGAACGACTGGTGGGCGCGGATCTTCGCTTCGTCGTAATCGTGGCGGCCGAACGGCGAGAACATGCACGGCACCGAGACCTCCGTGCTGGTGCCGCACGAGTGCATGTCGGGGAAGTTGATCACCCCGGTCTGCGCCAACTCGGGGGTGGTCTGGCGCGCATAGCCGTTGAGGCCCCAGTTCTGCGCGCGCATGGTCTCGCCCAGCACGATCAGCAGCAGGCGCGGGCGGCTGCCCGGCGCGCGCGGGGTCGCCATCGCGTCGTGCTCGATCGGCAGCTTCGGCTTGTGCTTGATCGGCGAGTCGGTCTTGAGGTCCTGCTTGAGCGCGACCAGGTAGTTGACCGGCGTGGCCAGGTAGCGCACCTCGCGATGGTTGCGCATCAACGCCGACAGGCTCTGGAACGACAGCATCGAACCGGCGGCGCCGACCGCCGCGATGGCCGCCAGGAACAGCAGGCGCACGCCGAGCGCGCGGCCCCAGCTGCGGCGGCGCAGCCGCACCCGCCACAGCACGGCGATCGGGAGCGCCGCGTAGAACAGCAATGGCCACAGCAGCGCGGGCGTGATCAGCTCGCGCGATTCCTTGTGGTCGGTGTTGAGCACGTTGCGTAGCATGTCCGCGTCCAGGTAGACGCTGTAGCTGTTCATGTAGTGCGTGGCGAACGCGGTGGTGACGAACAGCAGCGTCAGCAGCGGCTTGGCGTTCCAGCGCCATGCCAGCAGGCCGAACAGCAGCGCGTGCACGGCGACCAGCAGGAAGAACAGCGACGCGGCGAAGCCGATGTCGCCGGGATGCGTCGCGAGCGACGCATGCCAGAACATGCGGTTGCAGGCGAGCGCGAAGAACACGCTGCTGCCCAGCACCAGCGTTTCCACCGACACTTCGGGCCGGTGCGTCCAGTCGAGCGCGCGCAGGCGCGAGAGCACGCCGCTGCGGGGCAACGAGAGGCTCATGCGGTTTCTCCCGCCGCGCCGGCCGCGGCGCTGCGCGCCCGCGGGCGCAACAGCCACAGGTACAAGCCGAGCGACACGCCCCAGCAGACCGCCAGGGCCCACAGGTCGTGGGAGAGGAAGTGCGCGCCGCGCAGTTGCTGGGAAACGCCGAACAGCAACCCGGCGCCGAGACCGATCGCCAGTCCGGCCTTGCGCCAGCGCGGGCGGACCGCCAGCGCGGCGAAGTACAGCGCGACCCAGGCATAGCCGCCGCTGGCATGCCCGGCCGGGAAGCAGCCCGAGGCCGGAACGCCCTGGCGCGATTCGAACAGCCCGTAGAAGGCATGGGTGCCGCCGTAGCTGGCCAGGTCCCACGGGCAGTCCATGTGCGTGGCTCCCTTCAGCAACGATACCGCCGCGGTCGAAAGCCCCACCGCCAGCACCACGTACAACGCCGGGCGCGACCAGGCGTTCCAGCGCGGCGAGCGCCGTGCATACAGGCCGAAGACCAACAGCGCCAGCGCCGCGGCGGTGCTGGCCTGCTTGCCGCCGCGATGCACGAGCTTGGCGGTGAACCAATGGTCCTTGAGCAGCCAGTGCCCGCCTTCGGCGTGATAGATCTGCGTGGCCAGCCACTGGTCGACGCCGCCTGCCATCAGCAGCGCGCTCAGCGCCAGCACCGCCGCCAGCGGGATCCACAGGTGGGTGGCGACGAAGCGGCTGTACGGACGGAGAACGGGAAAGGCATCCGTGGCGGATGCAGGCATCAGGTTCATCGGGCGCCAACGGGCAAAAGGCCGTTTCCGGCAATGGCGGGCATGATCCGGGCCGGTTTGTCGGAAAGCGGTCGGACAACCGTTGCCCGGCGCTTAACCTCAGGCAACGTCCCCGGCGGTTCAGTTGCCGTTGTCGTCGCCCGCGCCGGCCTGGTCTTTCGCGGGCGTCACGCAGCCCGGCTTCAGTGCACTGCCCGGCACCAGTTGCCAGGCATTGCGGTTGGACTTGCCGATGTCGATCGCCCGCGCGCGGTCCACGCAGGGGCTCATCGCGTCGCGCAGCACGAACAGCCAGCGCCGCTGCGGCGCCTGCGCCACCCATTCCGCGGCGCGTGCCCATTGCACGTCCCAGGGCTGCTTGAAGCCGAAGTCCACCGCCGGCCGGTCCGCCTGCAGCAGGTTCTGCTCGCGCCAGGCGATCATCCCCAGTTCCGCGCCGGGGCCGATGCGCTCGCCCACGCGCTGCATCAGGCCGGCCGCCGAGCTGTAGGGATCGAGCGCCACCATCAGGCCCAGGCCATGGATCGTCCACAGCAGTGCCGTGGCGGCGACCACCAGCGCGCCGGCGCGTCGCAGCCGCGCCCAGGCCGCGAGCAGCAGGGCAGGGATGGCGAAGGCGAGCAGCCAGGCGCCGAACACCTGCATCGCCGCCGGGTCGATCGCGCGCTTGAGCGCGCCCTGCATCGCCCATCCGGCCTGCATGCACAGGCCGGCGCCGACCGCCAGCGCGGCCAGCGCCAGCAGCCAGACATAACCGGCCAGGACCCAGCGGGTCGCGCGCCTGCGCAGCAATCCGGGCAGCAGCGGCGCGGCAGCCACGGCCAGCGCCGGCAGCATCGGGAAGATGTAGACCTCGCGCTTGCCGGGGCTCGCGCTGAAGAACGCCAGCACCAGCACGCTCCAGCCGAGCAGCAGCCAATGGCGCGGATCGCCGCGCCGCAGGCGCCGCCGCCAGGCCGGCAGCAGTTGCGGCAGCAGCAGGCAGCCCGGCAGCCACAACGTGGCGATCACCTGCAGGTAGTACCAGGCCGGTTGCACGTGGTGCCAGGCCGCGGTGTAGCGCGTGCCGGTCTGCTTGAACAGCAATTCGTGCGCATAGGCGCGCAGGTTGGGGTCGGGAGCCTGCCATAGCGCGATCGCCAACGGCAGCAGCCACACCGCCGTGCCGGCGACGAAGGCCGGGACCGCGCCCAGCCATGCCGGCCATGCGCCACGCACCGCGTCCGCGCGATGCCGGTGGCGCCAGGCCGCCCACGGCAGCAGCACCAGCAGCGGCAGGAAACCCACGCCCTTGGTCACCGTGCCCAGCCCGGCGGCGAGCGCGCCCAGCGCCCAGGCCGGCCAGTCGGGGCCGCGCAGCAGGTGCCGCAACAGTCCCCACAGCGACAGCGTGGTCATCGCCACCAGCACCATGTCGATCTGCGCGCGCTTGGCCAGCACCCCGAACTGCAAGGTGGCGAACAGCGCCAGCACCGCGTAGCGCGCCACGCGCCGGTTCCACAGCCGGCGCGCCAGGTCCCAGGTCAGCCATAGGGTCGCCAGCGCCGCGAGCAGCGAAGGCAGCAGGAAGGCGACGCGCCAGTCGCGCACCAGTTCGAACGCGCCGGCCTGCATCCACATGAACACCGGCGGCTTTTCCGCGTACAACTCGCTGCCCCGGTGCGGCAACAGCCACTGCCCGCTCTGCACCATCGCGCGCGCGGCGAGCACGAAGCGGGGCTCGTCCGGCGGGTTGGGCTGGCGCAGCCCCAGCCCGGCCAGCAGGGCGAGCACGATCGCCAGCAGCGCGGCGCGGTAGGCCCAACGCCGCCGCCGCTCCAGGGGTGTGATGGAAGTCTGCACGTTGGAATGCGGGCAAAACGGGCGCAGACTATGCCGCGGCGAGCGTGGGAAGTTTGTCGGAACCTGCCGTTTCGACGCGCTTCCGACATCGCCCGGCTACGATGCACGACCACATCTTTCCCGGAGACCGACGATGCGGCTGCTCGTCATCGAGGACAACCGCAATCTGGTGGCCAACCTGTTCGACTATTTCGAGGCGCGCGGCCATACCCTGGATGCCGCGCCGGACGGCATCACCGGCCTGCACCTGGCCACCACGCAGCCCTACGACGCCATCGTGCTGGACTGGATGATGCCGCGCATGGACGGCCCGGAAGTGCTGCGCCGGCTGCGCGAGGAACACCTGTCCGAACTGCCGGTGATCATGCTGACCGCGCGCGACGAGCTGCCCGACAAGATCGCCGGCTTCCGCGCCGGCGCCGACGACTATCTCACCAAGCCGTTCGCGCTGCCCGAGCTGGAAGTCCGGCTGGAAGCGCTGCTGGTGCGCGGGCAGGGACGCGGCCGCAGCAAGCTGCTGACGGTCGGCGACCTGAAGCTGGACCTGGCGACGCTGGAGGCCAGCCGCGCCGGCAAGCCGCTGCACCTGTATCCCGCCTGCCGCAAGCTGCTGCAGGTGCTGATGCAGGCCAGCCCGGCCGCGGTCACCCGCGAGAAGCTCGAGCAGGCCCTGTGGGGCGACGAGCCGCCGGACGGCGACATGCTGCGCTCCCACATCTACGACCTGCGGCGCAGCGTGGATGGTCCGTTCGAGGAGAAGCTGATCCACACCCTGCCGCGCGTCGGCTACCGGCTCGGCCCCGCCGGGCACCAGGAACGCCTGCATGCCGAATAGCCCGCGTCGCGCCCTGGGCCGCAAGCGCGGGGCCCCGCCGGCGCGGGGCCTGGCGTCGCGGCGCCGCATCCCGGACGGCGCGCGCCTTCCATGAAGCCGGGCGGGATACGTTCCAGGCTGGGCGGGCTGCGCGCGCGCGTCACGCTGTGGCTGGTGATCTACGCCGCGCTGATCTCGCTCGCGGTGTTCATCCATGGCTTCATCGTCAACGAGCAGGCCGAGCAGCTGACCTGGCGCTCGCTGCTCAAGTCGGAGTTGGCCCACTTCGTCCAGCGCAGCGCCGAGGATCCGCATTACCACTGGACCGACACCGAGACCGTGCAGCTGTACGGCGACGACGACGACTCGCCGGCGCCGCCGGAGTTCGCCCGCTTCGGCCCGGGCATCCACGACGGCATCGAGTACCAGGGGCGCGACAAGGTGCTGATGGTGCAGGACGTCAACGGCCGGCGGCTGGTGCTGGCGCTGGACATCACCCAGTTGCAGGCGCACGAGAACAACCTGGGGTTGTGGATGCTGGTCTCCAACATCATCGCGATCGTGCTGCTCGGCATCCTCGTGGCCTGGGGCCTGGGGCGTGTGGTGCAGCCCCTGGCCGACATGGCCAAGCGCATCCACGCGCTGCGCCCGGACCGGCCCGGCCAGCACATCGACGTGGTGAAGGGCGCCAGCCACGAGCAGGTGGTGATCGCCGAGGCGCTCAACGACTACCTGCAACGCAACGACACCTTCGTCGAGCGCGAGCGCGCCTTCATCGACAGCACCAGCCACGAGCTGCGCACGCCGATCGCGGTGATCCGCGGCGCCAGCGAGCTGGCCCTGGACCAGCCGGACACGCCGCCGGCGGTGCGCCACCAGCTGCTGCGCATCCGCCAGACCGCCGAGTCGGTCGAGCAGCTGGTCACGCTGCTGCTGGTGCTGGCGAAGGACCCCAGGCGACTGGAGAAGAGCAGCGACTACGTGAACCTGGACGAGCTGCTGCCGGACATCCTCGACGACCATCGCCACCTGTGCGCGGACAAGGACCTCGGCCTGCAACTGGTCGAGCTGGCGCGCTGCGAGCTGTTCGCGCCGGTAGCGATCATGCAGGTCGCGATCGGCAACCTGCTGCGCAACGCCATCGAGAACAGCGACCGCGGCGTGATCCGCGTGTCCCTGCTGGCGCCGGCGACGGTGCGGATCGAGGATCCCGGGCACGGCATGAGCCCGGAAGAGATCGCCGCGATCTACCGCCGGATCGCGCGCGGCGACCCGCGGCAGGGCAGCGGCATCGGCCTGGACCTGCTGGGCCGCCTGTGCGAGCACCTGGGCTGGAAGCTGCAACTGGACTCGGAGACCGGGCAGGGCACCGTGGCCACGCTGGACATGAGCGGCTCGCTGGCCAAGAGCCGGGATTCGTGATTGGGGATTCGGGATTGGCAAGAGCGTAGGCTCACGCCGCTCCTACAAATCCCCAATCCCGAATCCCCGAATCCCGGCCTTAAAGCAACAGCCCGCGCGCGGTCAGCCAGGCGCGTGCATCCTCGGCATCTTGCTCGAACCACGCCCTCGTCGACCCAAGCCGGTACGTATAACCCCACGCATCCATGTCGGCCATCAGCCGCGCGCTGCCCACGCCGGGCAACTGGTCGGCCAGCACGATCTGCAGGTAGCAGGTGGCGTCTTCTTCCTCGACCGAGTCGGTCGCGTCGGTATGCACCGCCGCGCGCCTGTCGGGCGGCAGCACGATCAGGTGGCAGGCCTCGTGCAGCATTGAGTGCACCGGGGTATCGCCGCGCACGTACACGGTCGGGCCGATGATGCCGGCCTCCGGTTCGCCCCAGTAGCTGCCGGGGATCGGTTCGCCGTCGGGCACGGCGACCAGCTCCAGCCCGTGGCGGGCCAGCAGGGCGGCGGCATCGGCGAAGGCGACGTCGCGCAGGCGCAGGACGTCGCGGTCGGGGGAGGGTTGCATGGAATGGGGAACGGCGGCCGCCGGAGCGGCCGTCTGCCTGGGTCGGATCAGCCCTGCTGGCCTTCCGGCAGGGCCACGGAGATGTCGAGCACGTCGTGGTCGCCGTCCTTGATCAGGTCGACCTTGACGGCGTCCACGTCCACGTTGACGTACTTCTTGATGACGTCCAGCAGTTCCCGCCGCAGCAGCGGCAGGTAGTCCGGGGCGCCCCGGCTGCTGCGCTCCTGGGCAATGATGATCTGCAGGCGGTTCTTGGCCGTCTCCGCAGTGTTCTTCTTGGCCCGCAGGAAGTCGAACAGCGCCATGGTCAGCCTCCGAACAGCTTGCTGAAGAAGCCCTTCTTCTCCAGGGTGGTGAAGCGCATCGGGCGGTCTTCGCCCAGCAGGCGCGCGACGGCGTCCTCGTAGGCCTGGCCGGCCTCGGACTCGGTCTCCAGGATCACCGGCTCGCCCTTGTTGGAGGCGTTGAGCACGTCGGTGGACTCGGGGATCACGCCGATGGCCTTCAGCCCCAGCACCTCCTCCACGTCGGCGATGCTGAGCATCTCGCCGGCGCCCACGCGGGCCGGGCTGTAGCGGGTCAGCAGCAGGTGCGCCGGCAGCGGCTGGCCGGACTCGGCGCGGCGGGTCTTGGAGTCGAGCAGGCCGATGATGCGGTCGGAGTCGCGCACCGAGGACACTTCCGGGTTCACCACGACCACCGCCTTGTCGGCGAAGTACATGGCCAGGAACGCGCCCTTCTCGATGCCGGCCGGCGAGTCGCAGATGATGTATTCGAAGCCGTCGGCGGCCAGGTCCTTGAGCACCTTCTCGACGCCTTCCTTGGTCAGCGCGTCCTTGTCGCGGGTCTGCGAGGCGGCCAGCACGTAGAGGTTGTCGAAGCGCTTGTCCTTGATCAGGGCCTGCTTGAGCGTGGCCTCGCCATGGACGACGTTGACGAAGTCGTAGACCACGCGCCGCTCGCAACCCATGATCAGGTCCAGGTTGCGCAGGCCGACGTCGAAGTCGACCACGGCGGTCTTGTGCCCGCGCCGGGCCAGGCCGATGGCGATGCTGGCGCTGGAGGTGGTCTTGCCGACGCCGCCCTTGCCGGAAGTGACTACGATGATTTCAGCCAATGGAAGATCTCCTTGGAGACGCGTGCAGGGGAGGCGCTGGCGGCGGCATGGCGGCCGCCGGCCGGCGCGGATCAGTCGAGGGCGGCCAGCTTCAGCTGTCCGTCTTCAAGCCAGACCTGCACGGCCTTGCCGCGCAGGTTCTCGGGGATATCGTCCAGCACCTTGTAGTGGCCGGCAATGGCCACCAGCTCGGCCTGGAAGTCGCGGCAGAAGATGCGCGCGTCGGTGTTGCCCTTGGCGCCGGCCAGGGCGCGGCCGCGCAGGCTGCCGTAGACATGGATCGAGCCGTCGGCGATGACCTCGGCGCCGGCGCCGACCGTGGTCAGCACGGTCAGGTCGCAGTCCTCGGCGTACAGCTGCTGGCCCGAGCGCACCGCGCTCTTCTGCATGCGGCCCGGCAGGCGCGGGCGTGCCGGGGCGGCGGCGCGCGGCGGCGGGGCCGGTTCGCGTGGCGGAGGGGGCGGCGGGGGCGGGGCCGCGGCGGCGGGCGCCGAGGGCTCGTACTGGGCACGGAACTTGGCCAGCACCGGCAGGCCCAGGGCCTCGGCCAGGGCGTCGTTCTCGCGGGTGCCGTAGGCCAGCGCCACCGGCAGCACGCCGGCCTGGCGCAGGCCCTCGATCAGGGCCCGGGCGGTGTCCACGTCCGGGGTATGCACCAGGCCGCCGAAGTCGACGATCACCGCCGCGCGGCCGAACAGCTTGGGCGCGCGCTGCACGCGCTCGCGCATCTCGCCGACCAGGCGTTCCACGTCCAGGGTGCGGACCCGCAGGTTGGCGATGCCCACCTGGCCGATCTTCAGCTCGCCGGCCTGCTCGTAACTCGTCGTCGCGCTCACCGCCACCTCAGGTCCCCGTCGCACGGTTGTCGCCGGCGGGGCGGCGCGGGCGACCCACCCAGGGCAGGTCCGGCAGGTCGTCGCCATAGGTCTCGCGGACCCAGGCGTAGCTGCACAGCTCCTTGATCATCATGCTGGCACGCACGTCCACGTCGGGCATCACGTTCTGCCCGGCCTCGTGGAAGCCGAAGCTGCCGTGGAACAGCAGGGCCGGGTCGGCGCCGTGGTCCAGGAACACCTCGCAGCACAGCAGCGGGTAGCGCAGCTCGGCGTAGCTCTGCACGTCGGCGTAGAAGGCGCGGCCGACGCCACCGCCGCGGCGGCGGCTGGCCACCACGATGCGGTCGATGTAGAAGAAGTGCGGGTAGCGCTGCTTGAACCAGGCGAAGTTGCAGCTGTCGTGCTGGCTGCCGCTGCCGAACCCGACCAGGAAGCCGGCCAGGTTGCCGTCGCGCTCGGCCACCCGGAAGTACTCGGCGGTGTCGTAGAAGCTGCGCACCCGGGCCGCGTCCAGCGGCAGGATGGCCGACCCGGCGTTGTTGTTCAGGGCCAGGATCGAGTCCAGCTCGTGTTCGCGCACGTCGCGGATGACGATGGACATCAGGAATGGAACCTTGCAGATAGGCGGACCGGCCATGCCGGCAATGCGCCCGGATTATCGCATGGGGTCGCCGGGCCCGGCGAGGGCATGACTTCCGGGGCAGCGGACCGGGGGCCCCGGCCCGTAAGATGCGGCCATGTTCGGACCGATCAGCCACACCCGCCTGCTGCGCTACGCCGGCCTGTTCACCTGGGGCATGGTGGGCGTGCCGCTGGTCTATTCCCAGTACGTGCCGGCCTACGGCGCGGAGGAGCAGACCATGGGCCGGGTGGGGGCCGGCTTGCTGTTTGCCTCCTACCTGGGCTTCGGCGCCTGCTACTGGTGGCTGACCCGCGGCCTGGGCCGGGCGCGGCCGGCCTGGCACGACCGCGGCCTGCTGCTGGTGCTGACCCTGTTCGCGCTGGCGGTGAGCTACTTCAACGGCTCGGGCCTGGGCAGCATCCTGCTGATGGTCGCCGCGGGGGTGATCCCGTGGCTGCTGCCGGCCGGCTCGGGCGTGCTGTTGCTGCTGCTGAGCCAGCTGGCGGTGCTGCCGATCTACTACGGCGTGTTCCGGATGCCGCTGTTCGAGGCGCTGATGCAGTCGCTGCTGTACGGCGGCTTCTCCATGTTCATCTACGTGACCAGCCTGGTGGCGCGGCAGCAGGCCGAGGCCCGGGAGGAGCAGCGCCGGCTCAACGCCGAACTGCGCGCCACCCGCGCCCTGCTGGCCGAGAGTGCCCGGGTCAACGAACGCACCCGGATCTCGCGCGAGCTGCACGACCTGCTGGGGCACCACCTGACCGCGCTGAGCCTGAACCTGGAAGTGGCCAGCCACATGACCGAGGGCCGCGCCCAGGAGCACGTCAGGCAGGCCAATACCCTGGCCCGGCTGCTGCTGACCGACGTGCGCGAGGCGGTCAGCCAGCTGCGCGACGCCAGCGGCGGCATCGACCTGTCCGCGGCGCTGCGGCCGCTGGCCGACCACGTGCCCTCGCTGGACGTGGAGCTGGACATCCAGGCCCCGCTGCCGATCGACGATCCCGAGCGCGCCCACGTGGTCCTGCGCTGCACCCAGGAAATCATCACCAACGCGGTGCGGCACGCCGCCGGGGCGGACCGGCTGGCGATCCGGGTATGGCGCGAGGACGCCACCATCCGCCTGGAGGCGCGCGACAATGGCGAGGGCGCCGAGGGCCTGGTCCCCGGCAACGGCCTGCGCGGCATGCACGAGCGGGTGCAGCAGTGCGGCGGGACCCTCGACATCCAGACCCGGAAGGGCGCCGGCTTCGTCCTGCGCCTGTCCATCCCTGCATCAGCCCCGGCGCGGCCGGCGATCGAAGGAGCGTTGCCATGATCAGAGTGTGCCTGGTCGACGACCAGACCCTGGTGCGCCAAGGCATCAAGTCCCTGCTGGCCCTGGACGGCGGCATCGAGGTGGTCGCCGAGGCCGCCGACGGGCGCCAGGCGGTGGAGATGATCCCGAAGGTCGCCCCGGACGTGGTGCTGATGGACATGCGCATGCCGGTGATGTCCGGGCTGGAGGCGCTGCAGACCCTGTCCCAGGCCGGGCAGCTGCCACCGACCATCATCCTGACCACCTTCGACGACGACCAGCTGGTGCTGGCCGGGCTCAAGGCCGGCGCCCGCGGCTACCTGCTCAAGGACGTGTCGCTGGAGCAGCTGGTGGGGGCGATCCAGACCGTGGCCAGCGGCGGCTCGCTGGTGCAGCCGGCGGTGACCCAGCGCCTGCTCTCGGGCCTGGAGCACATGCGCAACGACTTCGTCAGCCTGGACCGCCCGGACCCGCTGACCGACCGCGAGACCGAGATCCTGCGGCTGATGGCCTCCGGCTTCTCCAACAAGGAGATCGCCAATTCGCTGGGCGTGGCCGAGGGCACGATCAAGAACCACGTGTCCAACATCCTCAGCAAGCTCGGCGTGCGCGACCGCACCCGGGCGGTGCTCAAGGCCTTCGAGCTGCAGCTGGTCTGAGCGCGCTGCCCGGCGCGTGCGTGCCTGGCCGCGCCGCGTGCGCAACCGGGTGCTGGCGCCGGTCGTCGGTGGCGCGGCCCGGCCGCCACGGTCCTGTCATCCTTCCCCACGCTGGCGTATGGGTTTTTCCGGAGGTCCTGGAATGCCCTGCCGGCATCGCGGCCGGGAGGGCCGGAATCCTTGTGCCGTGGGCGTTTGCGCCGGGCGCTGATGTAAGAATTCCGTTCAATCGCGCTCCGGTGCATGCATTCGGCTGCGCGCACGCCAAGAACCCTGTTACGATTCGCGGCTCGCATCGCAAATACGCCGTGGAATCGGCCCCGGAGACTCCTGAATGACCCGTCTTATCGAGTTCCTGATCGCATTGGGGATCGTGGCCGGCCTGGCCCTGCTGGTCGGTGTCGTACTTCCCGACCACCGCCACATCACCGAAAGCGTGGAGACCAACCGCAAGATGACCATCGTGTACGACACGGTGAACAATCTGCGCCGCTTCAGGGACTGGAATACGCTGGTTCTGCGTGATCCGAAGATCCAGCTGAAGACCTCCGGCCCCGAGTCCGGCGTCGGCGCCCGCCTGGACTTCGTCTCCAGCGACGACCGCATCGGCACCGGCAGCTGGGAGATCGTCGAGAGCATCCCGAACGAGAAGGTCGTCATCAAGGTCGAGGACGCCACCGCCGGCCACGACAAGACCGTGCAGTTCCTGCTGGAGCCGACCGGCAAGAACAACCGCAACGTCAAGATCACCCAGACCTACGACGTCGAGTACGGCTGGAACCTGGTCGCCCGCTACGCCGGCCTGTACGTCAACCGCCACGTCGGCGACGACATGAAGATGGGCCTGGCGCGCATGTCCAACATGCTGGCCTCGGTGCCGAACTTCGACTACCGCGCCGACGGCGTCACCCTGCGCGACCTGTCCGTGGTCGAGGTCCCGGCCGAGGACCTGCTGGTGGTCAACGCCGGCAACGTCGACCGCAGCAACGACGCGATCAAGCAGTCGATCAAGAACAACCAGGAGTGGATCAAGCGCACCATGGAGGCCAACAACCTGGAGGCCGCCGGTCCCGTGCGCATCGTGACCACCGACTTCGGCCAGGAGAAGTACGCGTTCGACGTGGCCATCCCGGTCCGCCGCAAGGGTTCGGCCCCGGCCGAGGCCCCGGCCGCCGCCGAGGGCGAGGAGGTCGACGAGGCCGCCGCCAAGGCCGCCCAGGACGCCGCCTTCGCCAAGCCGGTCGCCGCCTCCGGCGAGCCGCTGCAGGTCAAGATCCCGGACGGCGCCCCGGTCGAGTACGTGCGCACCAAGGGCGGCCGCGCCGCGTTCGGCCAGTTCACCGGTTCGATGGCCGAGCTGGACGCGATCCGCAACTCGGTCCGTGCCTGGGCGACCACCCACGGCTACGAGGTCACCGACCGTCCGTACGAGGTCTGGGAGGGCGGGGTCGACAAGGCCTTCACCCTCGAGGGCGAGTACGACGTTTACTGGCACGTCAAGTAATACCGCCGCGGCCGGCCCGGCCGGCCCAGGCACCCCGGAAAGCGCCGCGAAAGCGGCGCTTTTCGTTTAGGCTGCCGCGCATGGAGGAAACCGCCATGAACCCGACTTCGCGCGCGCCGGCCGCCGCCGGCGCGCTGCTGGCGGCGCTGGCGATCGGCCTGTCGGCCTACGCCGCCCATGGCCTGGACGACGGCCACGCCCGTTCCAACCTGCAGACCGCCTGCCTGTACGCCTTCGGCCACGGCATCGCCCTGGCCGCGCTGTGGCCGCGTGCCGCCGGCCGCCTCGCCCGGGGCGCGTTGCTGGCGCTGCTGCTGGGTACGCTGCTGTTCTGCGGCAGCCTCGCCGGCGGCGCCCTGGCCGGCTGGCCGACGCGACTGGCGCCGGCCGGCGGCACGCTGATGATGCTGGGCTGGCTGGGCTGGGCGGTATCCGCCCTGCGCGGGCGCTGAGGCCATGCCGCGCCACGCCCGCGGGTTCGACGTGCAGGCCGCCTGGGACCACCTGGTCCGGCGCGACCGCAGGCTGGGCGCGTGGATGCACCGGATCGGGCCGCTGCCGCCGGAGGCCGGCTGGCGCCGCCGCTTCGACCCGGTCGATGCGCTGGCGCGGGCGATCCTCTACCAGCAGCTGTCCGGCAAGGCCGCCGCGACCATCGTCGGCCGGGTGGAGGCGGCGATCGGCAGCAAGCGCCTGCACCACGACACCCTGGGCCGGGTCGACGACGCCACCCTGCGCGCCTGCGGCGTGTCCGGCAACAAGACCCTGGCCCTGCGCGACCTGGCCGCGCGCGAGGCCCGCGGCGAGATCCCCGACCTGCGGCGCATGGCCTGGATGGACGAGGACCAGATCGTCCAGGCCCTGGTGCCGGTGCGCGGCATCGGCCGCTGGACGGTGGAGATGATGCTGATGTTCCGCCTCGGCCGGCCGGACGTGCTGCCGGTGGACGACCTGGGCGTGCGCAAGGGCGCGCAGATCGTCGATGGCCTGGAGCTGCCGCCGACGCCGCGGCAGCTGGCCGAGCGCGGCCAGGCCTGGGGCCCGTACCGCACCTACGCCAGCCTGTACCTGTGGCGGATCGCCGACGGCGCCGGCACCGACCCCGCCGCGCCGCGCACCAACCGCTCCCAGGACTGAGGCCTCAGCCGCGCAGCGACATCCGCACCAGGGTGTCGTCGTGGCGCACGTGGTGGTGGTAGATCGCCGCGGCCGCGTGCAGGCCGACCAGCCAGTAGCCGGCGGTGGCGATGCCTTCGTGCCAGGCCTCCAGCTGCCCGCCCAGTTCCGGGCCCGGCTCGAACAGCACCGGCAGCGACCAGCCGCCGAGCGACGGCGCCACGCCGTGGGCGTTGAGCACCAGGTAGCCCAGCACCGGCATGGCCAGCATCAGCGCGTACAGCGCCAGCGCGACCAGCCTGGCCAGCAGCAGCTGCCACCGCGGCGGCTCGGGCAGGATCGGCGGGGTGGTGCCGGTGGCGCGCAGGCCCAGCCGCACCCAGGTCAGGCAGAACACCGCCAGGCCGAGGAAGTAGTGCGAGGTCTTCATCAGGTCGCGCGGCACGCTGCCCCTTGGGAAGAGGCCGCGCAGCTCCATGGTCGCGTAGACCGCGGCCAGCAGCACCAGGGTCAGCCAGTGCAGGGCGATGAGCGAGGGACGGTAACGGGAGCTCTGGATGGCCATGGGGTGCCTGCTGGACCGGGACAGGCGTGCAGTGTCGGCAGCTTCGCCCGCGCCGGCCTTGATCAGGCGCAAGCGCGCCGTTGCCTTAGCGGTGCGGGTGGAAGCGCCAGTGCCAGGGCTCGTAGACGATGCCGTGCGGGTTGTCGCGCGGATAGCTCATGCGGAACCCGAAGCCGCCCGCATGCGCCTGCAGCCAGGCGAAGGCGGCGGTGGCCTCGAACGACTCCTCCGCCGGCGGCTCGCCGGGCGTGCCGATGTCCAGCGCGCTGCCGGCGTGGTGCTCGCTGTAACCGGGCGCGGCGTTGACCGTGAGGACCTGCGCCACGGTCTGCCCGCGCGCCAGCTTGCGCTCGAAGATGCCCAGCTGGTAGTCGTGGCTGCGGTAGCCGGAGATGGATTCCAGCACCACGCCGTCGGCCGCGGCGGCGCGGCGCATCGCCAGCCAGGCGCGGGCCGCGTCCGGCAGCAGCCACAGCGGCCGCTGCCAGCGGTCGCGGCCGGCGAAGGCCAGCCATTCCGGTTCGGCCAGCGGTGCCAGCCCGGTGCGCGCCTCGTAGGCGGCGGCGTCGATCCCCAGCGCGGCCAGGCGTTGCTGCAGCCGCTCCAGTGGCAGCGGTTGCGGCGCCGGCAGCGGTCCGCGAGCCGGGTGCGCCTCGGCCGCGGCCAGCGCGTCCAGCGCCTCGTCGATGCCCGGCTCGCGTGCCAGCCGCGGCACCAGTGCCAGCACGCCGTCGGCGCGCACGGTGGCCAGGTAGCGGCCGTCGCGCTTGCGCCGCAGCACGGTATGGGCCTGGGCCAGGGCGCGGGCGTCGGCATTGCCGCGCGCGCGCAGCAGGCCGGCCGGCCACAGTTCGATCTGCCCGGTGTTGACCAGGCGTGTGCGCAGGGGCTGGGGAGGCAGGTGCATGGGGTGCAAGCCTAGGCCGGCAGGCGCGGTGCCGCCAGCCCGCGCGCCGCTAGCGCGGCACCGGAATCCCGGCGGCGGCCGCCAGCTGCTCCAGCAGGTCGCGCGGCCGCTCCGGGGTCAGCAGCAGGTAGCGGCCATCGTGGCGCGGCAGCAGCAGCACCTTCTCGCGCCGGGTCAGCAGGCAGAAGGCGCGGGCGCGGTTGCGCAGCAGGTAGTGGCCGGCGCGGAAGCCGGGCAGGCCCAGGCCCCACAGGCGCACGCGCGGGCTGAAGTCCGGGTGTGCGTCCAGGTCCACGAGCCGGGCGCGCGCCAGGTCCAGCTGCGCCACCGCGACCTTGTGCGGGAACAGGCCGGCGGCGTTCACCGACAGCACGCCATCGGCCAGGCGGATGCGGCGCACGTGCAGCAGGATGAAGGGCCCGGCGAAGGCCAGGGCCATGGCGGACATCATCACCAGCCAGGCTGGCACCGGGTTGCCGGGGGTCGGGCGCAGCAGGGTCTCGTGGCGCAGGGCGAACACCAGCGCCACCATCCCCGCCCACAGCACGGGCAGCAGCCACAGCGCGGGGGCGGGCGGCGCGGGGACTTCGAATTCGCGGGCGGAAATGCCGGGACGGGCCATGCTCAGGCGTGCCTCCGAAGGCCATGCGGGACCGCGCGCCGGGGCGTGTGCGCGCGGCGTTCCAGGGGATGCAGGGTGGTGGCGGACAGCGTGGGTGCGTGCATGCGTGGCTCCTTCGGGACCGCGGCAGCGCCGGCCCGGCGCCCAGGGCCAGGCCAGGCGCGCGGCGTGGCGGCATGGCGGTGGCTGTGGCGTCCGGGCAGGCGGGCCAGGTGGGCATGGGGCTCGTCCTCAGGCCGGGCGCTTGAACACCAGGGTGGGCGAGGGCAGGCTCGGGGTGGAGTGGACCACGTTCACCAGCTCCCAGCCCAGGCGGCCGTGGCGGTCCAGTTCCTCCTGCAGTTGCTCGACCTTGTAGCTGCCCAGCAGCGAGGTCTTGACCTCGACGACCAGGTACCGCCATTGCGTGGTGCTCATTGCTCTTCCTCCTCCGCCTCCGGGCGGGTATCCGGTCTGGGCAGGCGCCCGGCCTTGCGCAGCGCCTCGCGCAGCACGTATTCGATCTGTGCGTTGAGGCTGCGCAGCTCGTCGTCGGCCCAGCGCTGGGTCGCGGCGAGCACTTCCGCGCTGATCCGCAGCTGGAAGGCCTTGCGCTCGGTCATCGGCGGGGGCGTCCGCGGCGCGCGTGCAGGATGGTGGAGATCGCCAGCGCGTTGACCGCCAGGGCCATGGCCACGGCCACCGCGGTGACCGCGCCGCGGCTGCCGCCGGCGAAGTACAGGCCGACGGCGCCGCACAGGATGGCCAGGGCGATCAGCGCCCAGCGCAGGGCCAGGCCGCGCGCGTGTTCGTCGTCGTAGCGTGCGTACCAGGTGGCCACGCCCAGCGCGGGCAGGCCGGTGATGGCGACGACCAGGGCGGCGAGCGCGTCCATTCCGTCCACCTCAGTACAGGGAGCCGGCGTTGACGATCGGCTGGGTGCCGCGGTCGCCGCACAGCACCACCAGCAGGTTGCTGACCATCTGCGCCTTGCGCTCCTCGTCCAGCTGGACGACGTCGTTCTTCTGCAGCTCGGCCAGGGCCATCTCGACCATGCCCACCGCGCCGGCCACGATCCGGGTGCGGGCGGCGATCACCGCGTTGGCCTGCTGCCGCTGCAGCATGGCCTGGGCGATCTCCGGGGCGTAGGCCAGGTGGCTGATGCGTGCCTCGATCACCTCCACGCCGGCCCGGCCCAGGCGCTCGGCGATCTGCGCCTGCAGGTGCTCGGAGATCTCCTGCGGGTGGCTGCGCAGGGCGATCTGGCCGTCGTCGTGCTGGTCGTAGGGGTAGCTGGAGGCCATCGCCCGCAGCGCCGCCTCGGACTGGATGTGGACGAAGCTCTCGTAGTCGTCGACGTTGAACACCGCCTCGGAGGCGTCGACCACCTGCCACACGATCACCGCGGCGATCTCGATCGGGCTGCCGTCCAGGTCGTTGACCTTGAGCTTGCCGCTCTCGAAGTTGCGCACGCGCTGGCTGACCTTGCGCTTGGAATAGAAGGGGTTGTTCCAGCGCAGGCCGGCTTCCTTGACCGTGCCCACGTACTTGCCGAACAGGCTCAGCACCGCGGCCTGGTTGGGCTGGATCGAATAGAGCCCGATGAACGCCAGCAGGGCCAACAGCAGGGTGGCGGCCGCGCCGGCCAGGCGCGCCACGTCCGGGGCGCCGTCGCCGGCGCCGATGCCGGTGAAGAACAGCCAGGCCGTGGCCGCGGAAAGGGCGAGGGCCGCCAGCAGGACGGGGATGCCGGGCAGGGAATGGATCGGACGCTCTTTCATGGGTGCTCTCCAGATGACGCCTCAATCTGATATCAAAACGATATCAGTCGTCAAGAGGGCTTCCGGGAGGGGGCGGCCGCCGCGGCGGCGGCTACACTGGCCGCCCTTTCACCACCTGCCGCACCGCCATGGTCCGTATCGGAACCCCGCTGACCCCCCATGCCACCCGCGTCCTGCTGCTCGGCTCGGGCGAACTGGGCAAGGAGGTGGCGATCGAGCTGCAGCGCCTGGGTGTGGAGGTGGTGGCCGCCGACCGCTACGCCGATGCGCCGGCCATGCAGGTCGCCCACCGCAGCCACGTGCTGGACATGCTCGACACCTTCGCCCTGCGCGAGCTGATCGCGAAGGAGGAGCCGGACCTGGTGGTGCCGGAGATCGAGGCGATCCACACCGAGACCCTGGTCCAGCTGGAGGCCGAGGGGCTCAAGGTGATCCCGACCGCGCGCGCGGCGCGCCTGACCATGGACCGCGAGGGCATCCGCCGCCTGGCGGCCGAGACCCTGGGCCTGCCGACCTCGCCGTACCGCTTCGTCGACACCCTGGAGGAGTACCGCGCGGCGGTGGAGGCAATCGGCCTGCCGTGCGTGGTCAAGCCGGTGATGTCGTCCTCGGGCAAGGGCCAGAGCATCGTGCGCGAGGCCGCGCAGGTGGAGGCGGCCTGGGAGTACGCGCAGACCGGTGGCCGCGCCGGCGCCGGCCGCTGCATCGTCGAGGGCTTCGTCGACTTCGACTACGAGATCACCCTGTTGACCGTGCGCCATGCCGGCGGCACCAGCTTCTGCGAGCCGATCGGCCACCTGCAGAAGGACGGCGACTACCGCGAGAGCTGGCAGCCACAGCCGATGTCGCCGCGCGCGCTGGAGCGCGCCCAGGCCATCGCCCGCGCCATCACCGACGACCTCGGCGGCTGGGGCGTGTTCGGCGTGGAGCTGTTCGTCAAGGGCGACGAGGTGTGGTTCTCGGAGGTGTCGCCGCGCCCGCACGACACCGGCCTGGTGACCCTGGTCTCGCAGGAACTGAGCGAGTTCGCGCTGCACGCGCGGGCGATCCTCGGCCTGCCGGTGCCGGTGGTCCGCCAGAACGGCCCCAGCGCCTCGTGCGCGCTGCTGGCCAGCGGCCACGGCGTGCCGGTGTTTTCCGGGATCGACGCGGCGCTGGCGGCGCCGGACACCGCGCTGCGCCTGTTCGGCAAGCCGCGGGTGGAAGGCCAGCGCCGGGTCGGCGTCACCCTGGCGCGTGGCGCCGACATCGAACAGGCGCGCGCGACGGCGCGCGACGCGGCCGCGGCGATCGGGATCGAGCTGCTGCCCTGAGCGGGCAGCAGGCGGCTACAGCGGCGCGGCGAAGCGGGCGCCGGCCAGGCGGATGCTCCACACCAGCTCGACCATCGCCAGGTTGTTGAGCAGCGGCTCGCCGGCCAGTACCAGCCAGTAGCCGGTGCCGTCGATCCACAGCGGGATGAACGACCACTCCGGCAGCAGCATGTCCGGATCGTCGTGGAACGCCACCCGCTGCGCGCCGGCCCAGCCGCGCCGGGCCTGGCGCGCGGCGAACGAGGAATAGTCGGCCGCCGCCGCGCTGAGGGTCTCGGCCAGCTCCTGGTCCAGGCCGGAGTGGCCCAGGCAGAAGCCGCTGTCGGAGGCCAGCACCGCGCGGCGCTCGCCGGACAGCGGCGCGATCACGTGCTGGGCGAAGTCGCCCAGGCGCACGTCCGGCGCCGGCACCTGCCGGCGCAGCAGCTGCACCCACTGCTTCTCCTGCAGCTGTTGCAGCATGCGCCCGTTGCGGTCGTGCTCCTGGCGCCAGCGCGCCAGTTCCATCGCCTGCGGGGCGGACAGCAATGCCTGCACCGCGCGCTGCGCCGGGCCCGGTTCGGGCGTGGAGAAGCCGTGCAGTGCGCCGCGCGGGGTCGGCAGCAGCCACTTGGCGGCGTCGGCAGGGATGTCTTGGGACGCGGGTTCGACCAGTTCCAGGCTCATGGGCTTCCCTTGCGTGAGGTGGGCGCCTCGGCGCGGTCGCCGATGGCCGCGTGCTGTTCCAGCCAGTCGGCGACCCGCTCCCAGCGGTCGCCCACGGCGATCTCGTGCCGCCGCAGGTCGCGGCTGGCGAGCATGAAGGCGTACTTGTCCTGGCAGGAGACGCAGTGGTCCAGGAACTCGTGCTCGACGCGCGCCGCGTGCAGCGGCTCGCCGTCCAGCAGCGCCTCGACCACCTGCGCCGCCAGCCGCCGCGAATGGTCCGGGCTGGCGCGGCGCACCCGCGCCGGGACGTCGGCCGAGGGCTGGGCGAACACGCTCCAGCGGGTGGCCAGCGCGGTGATGGCCGGCAGCACGTGGCCGTGCGCGTGGCGGCCGAAGGCCTCGGCCACGTACGGCGCCAGGCGGCCGGAGGCCAGGTGCAGCGCGGCCTGGCGCAGGGCGGTGTCGGCCCGCGGCAGGGCCACGAACATGTCAGCCAGCGCGCCCTGCACCGGTTCGGTGTCGCCCAGCTGCAGCGCCGCCTGCAGCCGCGCCAGGTGGGCGGCGGTGTCCTGCGGCGCGCGGGCGACGGCGCGGGTGCGTTCGCGGAACTCGCGGCGTGCGTCGAGGGTGGCGGCCATGCTCAGTCCAGCAGGGTGTCCATCAGGTCGATCATGAACTCGGCGTCCTCGCGCTCCATGGCCTCGAAGCCGGCCGGCAGGCCCAGCGCCTGCAGCACCTCGGCGTCGCCGGGGCGGGACGGGTCGACCGCCAGCAGCGCCGCGGCCAGCGGCTGCAGGTCGTCGCCCACGCGCGGATGCGCCAGCAGCACGTGGCTGATGTCGCGCAGCTTGCTTTCCACCAGCACCTTCAGCTGCCCGCGGGTGATGCGGGCCAGGGCGTGGTAGGCCGAGGCCAGGAAGAAGCCGGCGTCGACCTGCCCGGACAGGGTCATGCGCGCGGCCGCCTGGTAGCTGCTGGCCGGCTCCCACTGGATGTCGCGTTCGGTGAGGTCGGCCGGTTCCAGCAGGCGCAGGCCGATCAGGCGCACGTCGCGGTTGTCGGTCACCGCGATCCGGCAGCCCGGGCGCAGTTCCTCCACCACCGACACCGGCGAGCCGGCCGCGGTGGCGATCACCATCTCGTTGGAATGCGCGGCCGGGCGGGCGAAGGCCTGGTAGCCCTGGCCGCGGATCATCGCGGTGGCGTCGAACGGGTTGGCGTAGACCAGGTCGGCCAGGCCGTCGCCCAGCATCTGCGCCTGCTCGCGCGCGTCGGCCGGCATCAGCAGGTGCAGGCGGGTGCCGGAGCGGTGCTGCAGCAGGGTGGCGAGCATGTACCAGCCGGGGAAGTTCTCCGGCGCGAAATCGGGGGCGACCAGCAGGTTGAGGGTCATGCGGTGGCCTCCGCGGCTTCCTGCTCCAGCCACTGCCGGTACAGCGGCAGCACCTCGGCGATGGCGCGGCGCGAGGGCTTGCGCCGCACCGAGGTGTAGCCGACCACCTGGCCGTGGCGCACGTTGGGCAGTGCGGTGGCGTAGACCCAGTAGTGCTTGCCGTCCTTGCGCAGGTTCTTGACGTAGCCGTGCCACTTGCGCCCGGCCTTGAGCGTGTCCCACAGGTCGGCGAACGCGGCGCGCGGCATGTCCGGGTGGCGCAGGATGCTGTGCGGGGCGCCGATCAGCTCCTCGCGGCTGTAGCCGCTGAGTTCGACGAAGGCCTCGTTGGCGTGGGTGATCACCCCGTCCAGGTCGGTGCGCGAGACGATCAGGCGCCCGTCCGGGTAGGGCACTTCCTCGTCCGTCCAGTACACGGTGCGGCGGGTGCCGTCGTGGCAGGTGTGCACGGCCTGCAGGTGCGGGCCGGCGGGCGGGGTCATGTCCGGCAGGCGGCTCATCGCGGCCCCTCAGACGATGCGGCCGAGGGCCTGGGCGGCCCGCTTGATGTCCAGGAACGCCAGGCCGAGCTTGACCTCGGCGCGGGTGAGCACGGTCAGCACCGCCTCCTCGCCGGCGGCGGTCATGATCACGTAGCCGTCCTCGCCCTGGACCAGGACCCGCTCCAGGCGGCCGCGGCCGAGTTCGCGCGCGGTGCGCTCGCCCAGCGACAGCAGGGCCGCGGACATGGCGCCGATGCGGTCCTCGTCCATGCTCTGCGGCATGGCCGCGTCGATCAGCAGGCCGTCGATGGAAATGAGCGCGGAGGCCTCGATGTCGGCACTGGAGCTGGTGAGGTTTTCCAGGGTCTGCCGGATCTGCGCGGCGCGCGGGTTGTGCTGGAGAGGGATGGCGTTCATGGCGCGGATTCCAGCACGCGCCCCCGACCTCCCGTTTTGATCAGGATCAATCGCCGGCGGTTGTCCGACCAACGGTCAGGTCGACCCAGACCAGGTGGTGGTCGCTGCCGTCGGCAATGGCCGCCGCCGGCTCGTGCGAGGGCGGCCAGAACACCCCGCTGCCGCGCACCTGGAAGCCGGTGGACGGGATCACGTAGTCCAGCCGCATCGCGCCCGAGCGCGGGCCGAAGTCGCCGGTCACGTGCTCCGGCGCGCCGCGCCGGAGCAGCCCGGCCGCGGCATAGGCGCGCGCCTTCTCCGCGCCGCCGGCCGAGGCGGGTGGGTCCATGCGCAGCACGCGCGGGTGCCCGAGCAGGCCGAGGATGGCGTCGTGGTGGCCGTCGCCGTCGACCGGGTCGTTGTTGAGGTCGCCGGCGATGACGAAGCGCTCGCCCGCGGGCAGGCCGCCGCAGCGGCCGGCGTCGTCGCACAGCCAGGACAGGTCGCCGCCGGAGATGTAGTGCTGCCACAGCCGGATCTCGTCGGCATTGCGCGCGCCGTTGCGGTCCTCCGGGCCGTCGAACACCGGCGGGGTCGGGTGCGAGACCAGGAAGTGCACGGTGCCCTGCGGGGTGTGCACCGGCAGGTCCCAGTGCGACTTGGACGACAGCCGCAGCTGCGTCCACACCGCGTCTTCGTGCCACGGCTGGCCGCTGGCCGGGTCGATCGGGCGACGGGCATCGGGCATCGCGCTCCAGCGCAGCAGCTGGAAGGTGCGCGCGTTGCCGGCGTCGATCGGATGGCGCGACAGCACCAGCATGCCGTACTGCCCCGGGTGCAGGCCGAAGCCCCAGGCGTCGTTGCCGCGCTGCCGTCCCTCGCCGCCGATCGTGCCGTCGCGGTCCAGGTCCAGGCCGCTGGGCACGCCGGTGTTGACCGGCGCCAGGTAGCGGTAGGGGTAATGCAGCGGCTCGCCGCCGCCGGGCTGGGCCTGCTCCAGGTAGGCGCGCTGGAACAGGTCCGCGGCGCGGCCGTCGGCGTCGTAGTCGAACTCGTTGATCAGCACCAGGTCCGGGCGCACCTGCTGCAGCACCGCGGCGACCTTGCGCGCGCCGGCGTCGCCCGCCTGCAGCCGCGCGATCACGCCGCCGGCTTCGTCGTCATAGAGGGAGACGTTGTAGGTGGCCACGCGCAGCGTGGCGTCGTTGCCGGGGGCGGGCGTGGACGAGGCGCAGGCGCTCAGCATCGCCAGCAGCGGAAGGATCGGGAACAGGGTGCGCATGCGCGGATTCTCGCACGGCGCATGCGCATCAGTACGGGAATTCCCGCCAGCCGCGCCCGTCGAACGCCTCCAGCGGGCGGAAGCGGCGCTTGTAGTCCATCTTGGCGTGGCCGTCGATCCAGTAGCCCAGGTACAGGTGGGCCAGGCCCTCGCGCCGCGCCCATTCCAGCTGGCGCAGGATCGCCAGCGTGCCCAGGCCGCGCGCGGCCTCCTCCGGCTCGTAGAAGGTGTAGACCGCTGACAGCCCGTGCGGGGCGCGGTCGGTCACCGCCACCGCCAGCAGCCGGCCGGGTCCGCTGCTGCCCGGCGCCGGCGGTTCGCGCAGCTCCAGGAAGCGGGTGTCCGACCAGGCGCCGACCAGGAACTGGTCGAACTCGGCGGTGCCGTGGTCGTCCATGCCGCCGTCGCGGTGCCGCGCCAGCAGGTAGCGGTGGTAGAGGTCGAAGTGCTCGTCGGTGCGGCGCGCCGGCACGATCCGCGCGCTGATGTCGGCATTGCGGCGCAGGCAGCGGCGCTGGCTGCGGTCCGGCTGGAACCGCTGCACCGGGATGCGCACCGCCACGCAGGCGCGGCAGGCGGCGCAGGAGGGGCGGTAGACGATGTCGCCCGAGCGGCGGAAGCCCCATTCCAGCGCCTGCGGATAGACCAGCCCCAGGCGCGGGTCGCGCGGGTCCAGCACCAGGTCGCGGGCCTCGCGCTCGGGCCAGTAGCCACAGGGATGGCTGCCGGTCTGGTACAGGCGCAGGTCATCGGCGGGGGAGGTGTCGTGGCCCATGGCGATGCGGTCGGCGGATGCGCCCAGCATAGCGCCGCCATCCGCGCCGGGCCGGCGCTCCAGCCCGGCTGGTGGCTGAACGGGTCCGCCCGCGGGGTCAACGGGGGCCGGGCAGCGGCGTTTTCCCCGTCGTGGCCATCACGTCACGCACGACTGGAGACAAACACGTGAACAAGACCCCTTACCTGATCGCAGCCACGCTGCTGGCCATCACCGCCGGTGCCGCCCTGGCCCAGGAAACCGCGGCGCCTGCCGCCACGGGCAAGCCGCGCGCGGCGCTGGACGCCAACAAGGACGGCGTGATCGATCGCAGCGAGGCCGCGGCGCATCCGCGCCTGGCCGGGCGCTTCGACCAGCTGGACCGCAACAAGGACGGCAAGCTGCAGCGCGACGAGCTGCCGCGCATGAAGCACGGCCGCCACGGGGGCCGCGGCGGCCACGGCGGCTTTGGCTTCGGTTTCGCCGGCCCGGACGTGGATGCCGACAAGGACGGCCGCATCAGCAAGGCCGAGGCCCTGGCCGCGGCGACCGCGCGGTTCGAGCGCATGGACGCCAACAAGGACGGCTTCATCGACCAGGCCGACCGCGAGGCCTGGGCCAAGCAGCGCCGCGAGGCCTGGTTCAAGGCCGTGGATACCGACGGCGACGGCAAGCTGAGCCAGGCCGAGCTGGACGCGGCCAAGGCCAGGCGCGGTGCGCGCGCGGCCGGTGCCCCGGCACCGCAGCCTGCGGCGAAGTAAGAAGTAACAGGCGCCTAGCGCGGCGCCTGCGGCGACGGCTCCGCGGAGCCGTCGGTGGCCGGCGGGGCGGGGGAGATGCGGATGCGGATCTCCTCTTCCCCGCCGTCCTGCGTCTGCGCGGCTGCTTCCACCGGCGCGGGCGCGGCCGGCACGGGCGCCGGCGCCGGGCGGCGCAGCCAGATGAACACCGCCGCCGCGGCGATCACCGCCAGCAGGCCGATGCGCAGGCGCCAGGCCCAGCGGTTGCCCGCCGGCTTGTCGCCGGCCAGTTCCAGCGGCGCGAACGCGCTCGGTGGCAGGTCCGCGTAGGTGCGGGTGGTGGCCAGCAGGCCGTGCTGGCGCAGCAGTTCGCGCGCGCGCGGCTGGTCCTCGGGGATGCGCACCCACACCGCCGGCTGCTTGTTCGGCGCCACCGGTTCGGCGTAGCTGAACTGGCCGCTGCGGCGGCTGTGGTAGGAGCGCGGCTGGCTGATGTGCACCGGGATGCCGGCTTCCTCCAGCAGCCTGGCCACGCCTTCGACGGTTTCCAGCCGCTGGCTGGTGAAGATCTGGCGCATGGGTCTACTCCGGCGCCGGCACGGCGCGTGCGGCCTTGCCGTCGGACACCACCCGGATCAGGCCTTCCTGGGCGGTGCTGGCCACCAGGCGGCCCTGGCGGTCGAAGATCTGCCCGCGTGCCAGGCCACGCGAGGACTGCGAACTGGGGCTGTCCAGCGAATACAGCAGCCATTCGTCGGCGCGGAACGGGCGGTGGAACCACAGCGCGTGGTCCAGCGAGGCCATCTGCACGTTGGGCGTGTAGTAGCTGATCCCGTGCGGGAAGGTGGCCGTGCCCAGCAGGTGGAAATCGGAGGCGTAGGCCAGCAGCGCCTGGTGCAGCTCGGCCGGGATGTCGCCGACGTTCTCGCGCAGGCGGAACCAGACCTGCTGGTAGGGCGGGCGCTTGGGCGGGTTGAGCTCGTCGCGCGGGTACACGTGGCGGAACTCGAACGGCCCGCCGCGCGACAGCCAGCGCTGGACCTTGGTCGGCAGGGTGGCCATCACGTCGGCCGGCACCGGCTCGGCCGGGGCGATGTCCTCCGGCTGCGGCACCTCCGGCATCTTCAGCTGGTGCTCGGCGCCGCTCTCGCCGTCCTGGAACGACGCGGCGCAGAAGAAGATCACCTTGCCGTGCTGGATCGCGGTGACCCGGCGCACGGAGAAGCTGCCGCCGTCGCGGGTGCGGTCCACGTCGTACACGATCGGGTGGTCGATGTCGCCGGCGCGCAGGAAGTAGGCGTGCAGCGAGTGCACCTGGCGGCCGTTGTCGATCGTGGCCTGGGCAGCGGCCAGGGCCTGGCCCAGGACCTGCCCGCCGAACACGTAGCGGGTGCCGATGTCGCGGCTCTGCCCGCGGAAGAGGTTGTCCTCCAGCCGTTCCAGGGCAAGCAGGTCGATCAGTTCGGATACCACGGGACCAAGGACGGCGGACACGGGGCGGGCCAGCTCGGGAAGGAACGGGCGATTATACCGGCCAGGCGCGCACGCCCCGGTGGGCGCGGCCCGCGCTCAGGCCGGCGGCAGCGGATCGGGCAGGCGCTGCAGCGGCACCGCGGCCAGTACCCGCTCCCAGGGAAAGCGCGGGCCCGGGTCGCGCTTGCGCGGCACCTGCAGCGAGGGATCGTCGCTGGCCGGCACCCGCTCGCGGTCCAGGTCCTCGTGCCCGGCGATGTAGCGCAGCGCCGGCAGGGTTTGCGCCAGCCGCCGCAGCAGCGCGACCAGCGCCTCCAGCTGCGGTTCGGTGTAGGGCTCGTCCATGGCCTGGTGGCGCGAGTCCAGCCAGTGCGGCCAGCGGCCGCGGTTGACCAGCTCGATCCCGACCGCGCGCTCGTTCCAGCCGCGCACGTGGTGGGCGACGCGTTCCTCGGGCACGTAGCGCAGCACGGTGCCGTCGCGGTCGACGTAGTAGTGCCCGCTGTTGCCGGTGCCGCTGGCATGCAGAACGCGCTCGCCGTACTCGCGCGCGGTGGCCAGGTCCGGCAGTTCGGTGCAGTGGATCACCACCAGGTCGACCTGCCCCGGCGCCCGGCGCGCCAGCCGTTCCACGTAAGGCAGCGGCTGGTCGATGACGGTCGGTGCGGGCAGGGGCGGCATGGGGCGGGATGCTAGCATCCGCGCATGCCTGCACTTTCCCGACCTCCCGCGGACAGCCCGCTGGGACAACTGATGTCGACCCTGCCGCGCGCCGGCCGGGTCGAGTGGATCGGCCTGCGCCCGGCGCGCGGCGTGCCCATGCGCGAGGTGGACAGCGCCGAGGCCGTGGTCGGTGCCGGCCTGGCCGGCGACCGCTACAAGGGCGGCAGCGGCAAGCGCGACGTGACCCTGCTCCAGGCCGAGCACCTGCCGGTGATCGCGGCCCTTGCCGGGCACGACGCGGTCGCCCCGGCGACCCTGCGCCGCAACCTGGTGGTTTCCGGGATCCCGCTGGTGGCGCTCAAGGGCCGCCGCTTCCGCATCGGCGAGGTGGTGCTGGAAGGCACCGTGCCCTGCGATCCGTGCTCGCGCATGGAGGACGCGCTGGGCCCGGGCGGATTCAATGCCATGCGCGGCCATGGCGGCCTGTGCGCGCGGATCGTCTCCGGCGGCACCCTGCGCGTGGGCGACGCGGTCGTGCCGCTGGCGGAGGAGGGTGCATGAGCCGCGGCCACTGCATCCTCTCGCACGGCTTCGAAAGCGGTCCGGACGCGACCAAGGTCACCGCCCTGGCCGCCGCGGCCGAGACCCTGGGCTTCACCACCGAGCGCCCTGACTACACCGACCTGGACGCACGCAGCGACATCAGCCGTGTCGGCGACGTACCCGCGCGCCTGCAACGCCTTGTGGAACTGGCGACCCGCGCGGTCGAGCGCGGCGGGCCGGTGGTGCTGGGCGGTTCCAGCCTGGGCGCCTACATCTCCGCGCTCGCCTCGCTGCAGGTGCCGACCCGCGCGCTGTTCCTGATGGTGCCGCCGCTGGAGATGGGGCCGATGCCGCGGCTCGATGCCGCGCCGGTGCCGCTGTCGGTGGTGCATGCCTGGCACGACGAGATCATCCCGGCGATGGGTGTCGTCGAGTGGGCGCGCGCGCGTTCGGCGCGGCTGCTGCTGCTGGACGACAGCCACCGCCTTTCGGCGCACGTGGAAACCACCGCGCGCGCCTTCGCCGAACTGCTGGAAACCCTCTAGGCCCGCTGGTCCCGCACGGATCGCGGGTCGTGTCCGGTTCAGCGCGACGCGCCCGCGCCGCGCTAGCATGCGCGGCCTGCAGACCCTGCTGGAGGATGCGTCCGATGCGCCACTGATGCCGCCGTCACCGACGGCCCGAGTCTCCGCCGCCCGCGTGGCCGGCCGGAGGTCCATGGCATCAATCCGGAGCGCATATGTCGCATCCATTCCTGGCGCTGGAAGGCGTCAGCCATCAGCTGGCCGACGGCCGGATCCTGTTCGAAGACCTGCATGAGCGGTTCGATGCGCGCCCCACCGCGCTGGTCGGACGCAACGGCGTGGGCAAGAGCGTGCTGGCCGGAATCCTCGCCGGCACCATCGCGCCGACCCGCGGACGTTGCCTGCGCAGCGGGCGCGTGCACTTCCTGCCGCAGCAGGCCAGCCCGGCGCCGGGCGCCACCGTTGCCGGCCTGGCCGGCGTGCATGAACCGCTGGCGGCATTGCGCCGGATCGAGGCCGGCAGCAGTGATCCGGAGGATTTCGCGCTGGTCGGCGAGCGCTGGGACCTGCGCGCCAGGCTCGAGGCGGCGCTGCATGCCCAGGGGCTGCAAGGCCTCGACCCGGACACCCCCGCCACGCGGCTGAGCGGGGGCGAGGCGATGCGCGTGGCCCTGGCCGGCGCATGGCTGTCCGACGCCGATTTCCTGGTCCTCGACGAGCCCGGCAACCACCTCGACCGTGGCGCGCGCCTGCGCCTGCTGCAACAGCTGCGGCAATGGCCGCGCGGCCTGCTGGTGGTCAGCCACGACCGCGCCCTGCTGCGGGAGATGGCGCGGGTGGTCGAACTGGTCCCCACTGGCCTGCGCAGCCATGGCGGTGGCTTCGCCGAGTACCTGGAGCAGCGGAAGCTCGCGGACGATGCCGCCCGGCGCGAGCTGGAGCACGCGCGGGCCGCACGCGCGCGCCAGCGGCGCGAGGCCGCGCTGCAGCTGGAGCGCGAGCAGCGGCGGCAGGCGCGCGGCGAACGCCGGCGCAGCGAGGCCAACCAGGCGGCGATCCTGCTCGACCGCCAGCAGCAGCGCAGCGAGCGCTCGGCCGCGCGCCGCGCGCTGGTGCGCGGGCAGCTGGCGGCGCAGGCCGACCAGCGCGTGCGCGAGGCCGCGGCCAGGATCACGGACGCGGCGCCAGTGGCGATGTCCGCCCCGCTGCCGGCGGCCGCGGCGCAGCGGCGGGTCGCGGTGCTGGACGCGGTGCTGCCGCCATACCCGCCCGGCATGGCGCCGCTGTCCCTGGTGATCCTGGGCACGCAGCGGATCGGCGTCGTCGGCGACAACGGCAGCGGCAAGTCGACCCTGTTGCGGATCCTGGCCGGCAAGGTGGCGCCGGCGCAGGGCCAGTGCCGCGTGCACGGCAGCGTCGCCCTGCTGGACCAGGACCTGGCCGCATTGCCGGCCCGTGCCACCGCGCTGCAGGCACTGCGCCAGGCGGCGCCGGGCGTGGGCGAGGGCGTCCTGCGCACGCGCCTGGCGCTGCTCGGCCTGGATGCCGCGCGCATCGCCACGCCGGCGGCGGCACTCAGCGGCGGCGAGCGCCTCAAGGCGGCGCTGGCCTGCGTGCTTTACGCCGCCCACCCGCCGCAGCTGCTCCTGCTCGACGAGCCGGACAACCACCTCGACCTGGCATCGAAGGAGGCGCTGGAGCAGGTGCTGCGCGAGTATCCGGGCGCGCTGGCGGTGGTCTCCCACGACGAGGATTTCCTCGGCCGCCTGGGCCTGGACACGCGGCTGGAAGCCGGTGCCGGCGCCTGGGAGGCCAGGCCATGGTGAGCCGCGCGGGGCCGTCGGGCTGGCGCCGCCGCGCCCGATGCCCGACCATTCGCATCCCATGCCGATGCCCGTCGCCGCCCCCGCGGCCGGGCGGCCCTGACCGAGTCCGCTTCCCGATGAAGTTCTTCGTTTCCTGCGCCAAGGGCCTGGAATACCTGCTTGCCGACGAACTGGTCGCGCTGGGCGCCAGCCGCGCCACCGCCGCGGTCGCCGGTGCCGATGCCGAGGGCAGCCTGGCCGATGCGCAGCGCGCCGTGCTGTGGTCGCGCCTGGCCAGCCGCGTGCTGTGGCCGCTGGCCACGTTCGACTGCCCGGACGAGCAGGCGCTGTACGCCGGCGCGGCCGCGCTGCCGTGGACCGAGCACCTGGCCGAGGGCCAGACCCTGGCGGTCGATGCCCACGTGTCGGGCGAAGCCATCACCCATGCGCGCTTTGCCGCGCAGCGGGTCAAGGACGCGGTGGTCGACGTGTTCCGCGCCCGGGGGCTGGAGCGCCCGTCGGTGGACGTGGACGCGCCGGACCTGCGCCTGAACCTGTCGCTGCGCAAGGGCAAGGCCACCCTGTCGGTGGACCTGGGCGGCGGCGCCCTGCACCGGCGTGGCTGGCGCAGCGCGCAGCACGAGGCGCCGCTGAAGGAGAACCTGGCCGCGGCGGTGTTGCTGCGCGGCGGCTGGCCGCGGCTGTACGCCGAGGGCGGTGCACTGCTGGATCCGATGTGCGGCAGCGGCACGCTGCTCATCGAAGGCGCGTTGATGGCCGCCGACGTCGCCCCTGGCCTGGGCCGCGTGCAGGCCGTGCCGGAGGTGGATGAGGCGGGGGTGGCCGATGATCGCTGGGCCGCCGCGCGCGGAAAGGCCGCCATGCCGGATGGTGCCGGCGACGCAGTGCCGCCACCCTCGCGCTGGCGCGGCTTCGACCTTGCGCAATGGAACGCGCTGGTGGCCGAGGCGCGCGAGCGCGCGCAAGCCGGCCTGGCGGCGCTGCGCACGGTGTTCCATGGCAGCGACCTGGACCCGCGCGCGATCGAGGCCGCGCGCGCCAATGCCGCCCGCGCCGGCGTGGCGGCGGCGATCGACTTGCAGGTGGGCGACATCGATGCGCTGCCGCCGCAGGCCGCCGAACGCGGCCTGGTCGCATGCAATCCGCCCTACGACCGCCGCCTGGCCGCCGACGGCGCGCTGTACCGGCGCCTGGGCCAGGCCCTGCAGCGGGCGGTGCCGCAATGGCGCGCCAGCCTGCTGTGCGGCGATGCCGAGCTGGCGCATGCCACCGGCCTGCGCGCGGCGAAGAAGTACCAGCTGTTCAACGGCGCGCTGGAATGCGCGCTGGTCGTGTGCGACCCGGTGCAGGTGGCGCCGCGCGACGCAGCGCCGCGCGAGCTGTCCGAGGGCGCACGGATGGTCGCCAACCGCATCCAGCGCAACCTGCGCAAGCTCAAGGGCTGGCGCAACGGCGAGGGCGTGACCTGCTTCCGCGCCTACGACGCCGACATCCCCGAGTACGCCGCCGCGATCGACGTCTACGCCGAGGACGGCGGCGACGAACGCACCTTCCTGCACGTGCAGGAATACGCACCGCCGAAGGAGATCCCCGAGGCCGACGTGCGCCGCCGCCGCGGCGAGCTGCTGGCCGCCGCGCGCGCCAGCTTCGATGTGCCCCCGGAGCGGGTGGCGCTGAAGACCCGCGAGCGCGGCAAGGGCGGTTCCAAGTATGGCCGTTTCCAGCAGCACGGCGAGCGCTTCGTGGTGCGCGAGAACGGCGCGCGGCTGTGGGTGAACCTGTTCGAATACCTGGACACCGGCCTGTTCCTCGACCACCGCCCGCTGCGCCGGCGCATGGCCAAGGAGGCCAAGGGCAGGCGCTTCCTCAACCTGTTCTGCTACACCGGCGTGGCCAGCGTGCAAGCCGCGGTGGCCGGCGCGGCGCAGACGACCAGCGTGGACCTGTCGGCCACCTACCTGCAGTGGTGCGCGGACAACCTGGCGCTCAATGGCCTCGGCGGCACCGCGCACCGCCTGGTGCAGGGCGACGCGCTGTCCTGGCTGGAGGCCGACCGCGGCTGGTACGACGTGATCTTCTGCGACCCGCCGACCTTCTCCAATTCCGCGCGCGCCGAGGACTTCGACGTGCAGCGCGAGCACGTGCGCCTGCTGCGAGCGGCGATGGCGCGGCTGGCGCAGGGCGGGGTGCTGTACTTCTCCAACAACTTCCGCCGCTTCCGCCTGGACGCGGAGGCGGTGGCGCAGTTCGCCGAATGCGAGGAGATCAGCGCCTCGACCATCCCGGCGGACTTCGAGCGCAACCGGCGCATCCACCGCGCCTGGCGCCTGACCCACGCCTGATGCGGAAGCGGCCCGGGATCGCTCCCGGGCCGCCATTGGCGCCAGCGTGCGCGCGGCTCAGTCGCCGGCCAGCAGCAGCAACTGCCCCAGCGGGCTGTTGAGCTGCAGCGCAAGCGCGCCCTCGTCCACCAGCGAGGCGGCGGTGCGGCTGAAGTCCGGCGGCGTGGCGCGGTAGTCGGCGTCGTCGGGCAGGGTGTTGCGCACCACGTAGCCCATCAGCACGTTGACGATCTCGCCCAGCGCGTCCACCGCCAGCTCGCTGTCGCACTGTTCGCTGGGCATGCGCAGGAAGGCGCAGGCCAGTGCCTGCAGGGTGGCGCGGTCGCAGGACAGGCCCACGCGCAGGCTGCGCTCGCCGCTGATGCGCACGTGCGCGGTGTACGGCCAGGTCGCGGTGGGCAGGGCGTCGTCGACCAGGCCGGCCGGCTGGCACTGGGTGCCGAGCATGCGCGGGAACAGGCGCACGCACAGTTCGGTCGCCTCCTGGGCCAGCGCGCCCAGGCGGTGGCCGGCCAGGGCGCCGGCCAGCTCCTCGTTGCCGGCCTGCTGCTCGGCGTGGTGTTCGGCCAGCGCCTGCTCCAGGGTCTCGGCGTCGAGCACGCCCTGTTCGACCAGGACCTGGCCGAACAGCTTGCGCCCGGCCTTCTGCGCCGACAGCAGCGCCTCGACCTCCCGCGCGTCGAGCAGGCCCAGCTCGATGGCGATGTCGCCGAAGCGCCGGTCCTCGGCGCGCTGGCGCTCGTTGATGCGGCGCGCCTGCGCCTCGGTCAGCAGGCCCTGGCGCACGGCCAGTTCGCCCAGCAGGGGATTGGAGGCGCGCTGCGCCTCGGTGGCCGCCAGCAGCTGCTGCGGCGTGATCAGGCCGCGTTCCAGCAGGAACTGGCCCAGGAACTTGACTGCCATGTGGTGCTCCGGTGGTGTGGGCCGGCCGCTCAGGCCAGGACTTCACGGAGCACGCGCTCCATGACTTCCGGGTCGATCGGCTTCTGCAGGTAGGAGCGGGCGCCGTTGCGCAGGCACTGCTCGATGTCGGCCTGGGCTCCCAGCGAGCTGAGGATCACCACCCTGGCCTGCGGGTCCTCGGCGAGGATGGCGGCCAGCGCCTGGCGGCCGTCGCATTCGGGCATCACCAGGTCCAGCAGCACCAGGTCCGGCTTCAGGGTGCGGTACTGCGCCAGCGCTTCGTTGCCATTGCCGGCCTCGCCCACGACCTGGAACCCGGCCTCCTCCAGCTGGCTGGCGGCCAGCATGCGCAGGGCGCGCGAGTCGTCGCAAAGCAGCACGGTCGGTCGTGCGGTCGTCATCAGATTTTTTCCCCCGTTGATGGGCCGCATGGGGCCCCGATCGGCTTATCGGCCGGCGTGCCGGATACTTGAGGGGTCGGTTCGTGACCGCGGTGGGAGGGCTGCCGTGACCTGCGCGGCGTTGGCGCCGGAACTCGCCGAGGATGCGGACGGGGAAGGGGACGGCCGGGCGGCCGGGCATCGCTCCGGCGCTCAGCCCTCCAGCAGGACGATGGCCGCGTGCAGCAGCAGGCCGATCAGCCCGCCGACCAGGGTGCCGTTGTAGCGGATGTACTGCAGGTCGCGGCCCACGCCCAGTTCCAGCTCGCGCACCAGGTGGCGCTCGTCCCAGCCCTTGACCGTCTGGGCGATGTAGTCGGTGACGCCGCCGCGCAGGCGCAGCGCCAGCTTCTCGGCCCCGCCCATCACATGCTGGTTGATCGCCTCGCGCAGTTCCGGATCGCGGCCCAGCGCGGCGCCCAGCCCGGCCAGCGAACTGTCCAGGTGCGAGGCCAGCACCCCGTCCTCCTGCTCCAGGTCCTGGCGCAGCGCGGCGTGGACCTGGTCCCACAGCCCGCTGACGTATTCCTGCACGCTGGGATGGGCGATCAGCTGCTGCTTGATCTGCTCCACCCGCTGCGCCAGCGCCGGGTCCCCGCGCAGGCGTTGCACGTAGCCCTGCAGCCACTGTTCGTAGTCGCGGCGCAGCGGATGCTCCGGCTGCACCAGGATCTCGTTGAGCTCGTCCAGCAGGGCGCGGGCGATGCGCTCGGCCATGCGGTCGGCGATGCCTTCCACCGGCTTGACCCAGTCCACCGTGCCCACCAGCCGCGGCCACTCGCGGCGGGCGTGCCTGACCAGCATGGCGGAGGCGCGCTGCTTGATGTCCTCGCTGTCCAGGTAGCGGCCAAGCCGGCGCAGGGCCTCGTCCAGCACCTCCTGGTGGCGGCCGTCGGCGGTCAGCAGGCCGAGCACGTCGCCGGCGGTGGCCGAGGCGTCCCAGGCGTGCAGGCGCGCGATCACGAACTCGCGGATGCGCTCGCGCACCGCGCGCTCGTCCAGCAGGTCCAGCGCCTGCAGCGCCCAGCCGCGGGCCATGCCGGCCAGCTTGCGCGACTGCTCCGGGCGCGACAGCCACTGGCCCAGGCGCTCGGCAGGATCGAACACCTCCAGCCGCGCCAGCAGGGTCTGCGGCTCGAGGAAGTGGTCGCGCACGAACGCGGCCAGGCTGTCGGCAATGCGCGCCTTGCTGCGCGGGACGATGGCGGTATGCGGGATCGGCAGGCCCAGCGGGCGGCGGAACAGGGCCACCACCGCGAACCAGTCGGCCAGCGCGCCGACCGTGGCCGCCTCGCAGAACGCCGAAACCCAGGCCCACGCGCCCTGGTTGCCCATCACGTGGCTGGTGGCGAAGCCGGCGACCATCGCCAGCAGCATCGCCAGGGCGATGGCCTTCATGCGGCGCAGCTGCGCGGGGCGTGGATCCTGTGTGCTCATGCGGTTCCCGTGGGCATGCCTCCCGCCGCGCCCGGCGCGGTGGCACATGGCAAGGCAGTGTAGCGGCACCGGGGTGTAGCCCGGACAAGGCCGGAGGCTGCATCCGTGGCGCACGCAAGCCGCCCGCCGTGAGGCGGAAGACGTGCTAGCGCATCGTCGGCATCACGAACTCGGCGCCGGATGCACCTTCGGGCCAGCGCGCGGTGATGGTGCGCAGGCGGGTGAAGAAGCGCACGCCATCGGGGCCGTGCATGTGCAGCGGGCCGAACAGCGAGCGCTTCCAGCCGCCGAAGCAGTGGAACGCCATCGGTACCGGGATCGGCACGTTGATCCCGACCATGCCCGCCTGCACCCGCCGCGCATACTCGCGCGCGGCGCCGCCGCTGCGGGTGAACACCGCGGTGCCGTTGCCATACTCGTGGCTGTCGACCAGTGCCAGCGCGGCCTCGAAGTCGGGCACGCGCACCACGCACAGCACCGGGCCGAAGATTTCCTCGCGCCACAGGCGCATGCCTGGCTGCACATGGTCGAACAGGCTGCCGCCCAGGAAGAACCCGGGACCGGAAGCGCAGGGATGGCGGCGACCATCGACCACCAGGGTGGCGCCGTCGGCCACGCCGGCGTCGATCGCAGCGCGCACCCGCGCGCGGTGCGCGGCGTCGACCAGCGGGCCCATGTCCGGATCCTCGATGCCCGGGCCGATGCGCAGGTTGCGCACGCGTTCGGCCAGCGCCGCGACCAGGGCATCGGCGACCTGGTCGCCCACGCACACCGCCACCGAGATCGCCATGCAGCGCTCGCCGGCCGAGCCGTAGGCCGCGCCCAGCAGGGCGTCGGCCGCCAGCGCCACGTCCGCGTCCGGCAGCACCACGGCGTGGTTCTTGGCCCCGCCCAGGGCCTGCACGCGCTTGCCGCGCTCGCTGCCGCGCGCGTACAGCGCCGCGGCCACCGGGGTGGAGCCGACGAAGGACAGGGCCTGCACCCGCGGCTCGTCCAGCAGCGCCTCGACCGCGCCGCGGTCGCCGTTGACCACGTTGAACACGCCCTCCGGCAGCCCCGCCTCGGCGAACAGGCCGGCCAGGTGCAGGGCCGCCGAGGGCACCTTCTCCGAAGGCTTGAGCACGAAGCTGTTGCCGCAGGCCAGCGCCACCGGCGCCATCCACAGCGGGACCATGGCCGGGAAGTTGAACGGGGTGATGCCGGCGACCACGCCCAGCGGCATGCGCTCGCTCCAGCTGTCCACGTCGCGGCCCACCGCGGCCGAGTACTCGCCCTTGAGCAGGTGCGGGATGCCGGAGGAAAACTCCACCACCTCCATGCCGCGGGTGACCTCGCCGCGTGCATCGGACAGGGTCTTGCCGTGCTCGGCGGTGATCAGCCGCGCCAGCACGTCGGCATCGCGCTCGAGCAGCGCCCGCAGCCGGAACATCACCCGCGCCCGTTGCAGCGGCGGCGTGGCCGCCCACGCCGGGAACGCGGCCTGGGCCGCATCCACCGCCGCGCGCACCTCGGCGCCGGAGGCCAGCGGCACCTGCGCGGCCACCTGGCCGGTGGCCGGGTCGAACACGTCGCCGTGGCGGCCGCCGGTGCCGGGCCGGGCCTGGCCGCCGATGTAGTGGTGCAGCTGTCGGGTCATGGCAGCTCCTTCGGATGTGGCCGGCGCGGCCTCAGGGGGCCAGTGCCTCGGTGGCCTGGGTATGGGGAAGCGAAAGCGCGTCGGCCACCGCGCGGTGGGTGATGCGCCCGGCATGCACGTTCAGCCCGTTGCGCAGGTGCACGTCGTCGGCCAGCGCCTGCACCAGGCCCTTGTCGGCCAGCTCCAGCACCCGCGGCAGGGTGGCGTTGGTGAGCGCGAAGGTCGAGGTGCGCGCTACCGCGCCGGGCATGTTGGCCACGCAGTAGTGGATGATCCCGTCGACCTCGTAGGTCGGTGCGTCGTGGGTGGTCGGGCGGCTGGTCTCGAAACAGCCGCCCTGGTCGATGGCCACGTCCACCAGCACCGAGCCCGGGCGCATCAGCGCCAGCTGTGCGCGGGTGACCAGCCGCGGCGCGGCGGCGCCGGGCACCAGCACCGCGCCGACCACCAGGTCGCTGCGCGGCAGGCGGTCGTCGATCGAATCGCGGGTGGAATAAAGCGTGGCGATGCGGTCGCCGTACAGTTCGTCGATCTGGCGCAGCCGCTCCAGCGAACGGTCCACGACGGTCACCCGCGCGCCCAGGCCCATGGCCATGCGCGCGGCGTTGAGCCCGACCGTGCCGCCGCCGAGCACCAACACCTCGGCCGGGGCCACGCCGGGCACGCCGCCCAGCAGCACGCCGGAGCCGCCCTGCGCCTTTTCCAGCGCATGCGCGCCGGCCTGGATGGCCATGCGCCCGGCGACCTCGCTCATCGGCGCCAGCAGCGGAAGCCCGCCGCCGGCGTCGGTCACGGTCTCGTAGGCGATGGCGGTCGCGCCGGAGGCCAGCAATGCCTCGGCCTGGGCACGGTCGGGGGCCAGGTGCAGGTAGGCGAACAGCACCTGGCCGGGGCGCAGCATCGCGCACTCGTCCGGCTGCGGCTCCTTGACCTTCACCACCAGCTCGGCGCGGGCGTAGACCTCGGCGGCGCCGTCCACCAGCTGCGCGCCGGCGGCCTCGTAGGCCTCGTCGGCCAGGCCTGCGCCCAGCCCGGCGCCACGCTGCACCAGCACCTGGTGGCCGCGGGCGGACAGTTCGCGCGCGCCGGCCGGGGTGAGGCCGACGCGGTATTCATGGACCTTGGTTTCGGTGGGGACGCCGACGAGCATGGGCGGTTCTCCGTTGCGGAAGCCTTGCCGGCGTCACAGCGTCGCCAGCACCTCGCCCAGCATCGAGAACATGTCGTCGATGTGCCGTCGTTCCACGATCAGCGGTGGCGACAAGGCGATGGTGTCGCCGGTGGTGCGGACCAGCAGGCCCTTGCGGAAGGCCTGTTCCAGCACCTGGTAGCCGCGCGCGCCGGGTGCACCGTCCTGCGGCGCCAGCTCGATCGCGCCGATCAGGCCGTAGTTGCGGATGTCGATGATGTGCGGGCTGCTGCCGCGCAGCGCATGCAGGCCGTCGGCCCAGTAGTCCTCCAGTTCCAGCGCGCGGGTGAGCAGGCCTTCCTCGGCATAGGTATCGAGCGTGGCCAGGGCCGCGGCGCAGGCCAGCGGATGGCCGCTGTAGGTGTAGCCATGGAACAGGTCGATCGCCCCTTCCGGGCCCTGCATGAAGGCCTCATGCACGCGATCGGACACGAACACCGCGCCCATCGGCACGCAGCCGGAGGTCAGGCCCTTGGCCACGGTCATCATGTCCGGGGTGACCCCGAAGCGCTGCGCCGCGAACGGCGCGCCGACGCGGCCGAAGCCGGTGATCACCTCGTCGAAGACCAGCAGGATGCCGTACTTGTCGCAGATCTCGCGCAGGCGCTGCAGGTAGCCCGGCGGCGGCAGGATCACCCCGGCCGAGCCGGAGACCGGCTCCACGATCACCGCGGCGATGGTGGACGGGTCGTGCAGCTGCACCAGCCGCTCCAGGTCCTCGGCCAGCTCCACGCCGTGCGGCGGCAGGCCACGCGAGAACGCATTGCGGGCGATGTCCAGGGTGTGGCGCATATGGTCCACCCCTGGCAGGCCGGGGCCGAACCACTTGCGGTTGTTGGGCAGGCCGCCGACCGAGATGCCGCCGAAGCCGACGCCGTGGTAGGCCTTCTCGCGGCCGATCAGCTTCGTGCGCTGGCCCTCGCCGCGGGCGCGGTGCCAGGCGATGGCGATCTTCAGCGCGGTATCCACCGACTCGGAGCCGGAGTTGGTGAAGAACACATGGTCCAGCGGCCGCGGCGCCAGTTCCTTCAGCCGCCCGGCCAGCTCGAACGGCAGCGGCGAGCCCATCTGGAAGTGCGGGGCGAAGTCCATGGTCGCGGCCTGGCGCGCGATCGCCTGGACGATGCGTGGGCGCGCATGGCCGGCGTTGCAGCACCACAGCCCGGCGGTGCCGTCCAGGATCGGGCGGCCCTCGACGTCGCGGTAGTACATGCCCTCGGCCGCGGCCAGCAGGCGCGGGCTGCGCCTGAACTGGCGGTTGGCGGTGAACGGCATCCAGAAGGCGTCCATCGACGCCGGGGCGGTCAGTCCCGGTGCGGTCGCTCCGGGAGCGGGGAAGGCGTCGTCACGACTCATGCGCAGGCTCCGTTCGGGAGGGCGGGGCCGGCACCCGCCTGGGCGGGGGCCGTTCGATAAATTCAACGCTGGGGCGAGTCTAAGCCAAAAAATTGACCGTGGCGGGGTGCCATGTAAAGTATCCGGCAACACGCCGGCGCGTCCGGCAGCGGAGCAGACCTACGCGGATGGACATCGGTGCACGCCTGCAGCGGGTACGCACGGCCCGCGGCCTCAGCCAGCGCGAGCTGGCCCGTCGCGTGGGCGTCACCAACAGCACGATCTCGCTGATCGAGCAGAACAAGGTCAGTCCCTCGGTCAGCTCGCTGAAGAAGGTGCTGGACGGCATCCCGATCTCTCTGGCCGACTTCTTCACCCAGGACCTGGATCCCGGCGAGCCGGAGCAGCCGTTCTACGCGGCGGCCGAACTGCCGGACGTGGGCAACAACGACATCCACTATTTCCTGGTGGGCCAGCGCCGGCCGCAGCGGCAGATGTGCATCCTGCGCGAGGTGATGCCGCCGGGCAGCGACACCGGCGAGGCCATGCTGGTGCACGAGGGCGAGGAGGGCGGCGTCATCGTCTCCGGCCAGGTCGAGGTGACCGTCGGCAGCCAGGTGCGCGTGCTCGGGCCCGGCGACGCGTACTACTTCGAGAGCCGGATCCCGCACCGTTTCCGCAACGTGGGCGAGGGCGAGGCGGTGATCGTCAGCGCCAACACGCCGGCGACGTTCTGAGGCGCAGCATGGACCGCGAGCAGGCCGAACGCACCGCCGGCACCCCGCTGGAGCCGGCGCGCGCCTGCCGCGCGCGTGGAGCGGCGCGCAGCCCCGCCACCGCAAGCCGCGGTCCGTGTTGCTGGCGGCGTCCGCCATCCCGGGCCGCGCTGCGCCGGCCCGCGCCAGCGGCGTGCCTTCCACCGGGGCACTGGCGGCGCCCGCGATCCGCAAGCGCCTGCCGGCCTGGGTCGGCCTGCCTGCGTGGCTGGTCGGGCTGTGGTGGTTCCGGCCGCCGCCCAGGCCGGCACATATCGAAGCACTCTGACCGGCCCGCCGGTCATTCCCTTTAGAGAATCCGGAGGCGATCCATGTCCACCTCACGTACCCGCGCCGACTGGCAGGCCATGGCCGACGGGCTGCAACTGCGCACCCGCGCCTTCATCGACGGCCAGTACGTCGATGCGGCCGACGGCCGTACCTTCGCCTGCACCAGTCCGATCGACGGCCGCGTGCTGGGCCAGGTGGCGCGCTGCGGCCAGGCCGACGTCGAGCGCGCGGTGCGCGCGGCGCGGCGCAGCTTCGAGGCCGGGCACTGGTCGCGGGCCAAGCCGGTCAAGCGCAAGAAGGTACTGCAGAGGCTGACCGCGCTGATCGAGCAGCACGCCGACGAGCTGGCCCTGCTGGAAACCCTGGACATGGGCAAGCCGATCGACGACGCGCGCAACGTCGACCTGGCCGCCACCATCCGCTGCTTCGGCTGGACCGCCGAGGCGCTGGACAAGGTCTACGGCGAGGTCGCGCCCACCGGCGAGGACGAACTGGGCCTGGTCACCCGCGAACCGCTGGGCGTGGTCGCCGCGATCGTGCCGTGGAACTTCCCGCTGCTGATGGCGGCCTGGAAGCTGGCCCCGGCGCTGGCCATGGGCAACTCGGTGGTGCTCAAGCCCTCGGAGAAGTCGCCGTTGAGCGCGCTGCGCCTGGCCGAGCTGGTGGCCGAGGCCGGCATCCCCGAAGGCGTGTTCAACGTCCTGCCCGGCTACGGCCAGGAAGCGGGCGAGGCCCTGGCCCTGCACATGGACGTGGACGGGCTGGTGTTCACCGGTTCCACCGCGGTGGGCAAGCGCCTGCTGCAGTGCGCCGGCCTGTCCAACATGAAGCGCGCGTACATGGAGTGCGGCGGCAAGAGCCCGAACATCGTGTTTGCCGATGCCCCCGACCTGGACAAGGCGGCCGAGGCCGCGGCGGTGGGCATCTTCTACAACCAGGGCGAGGTCTGCACCGCGGCCTCGCGCCTGCTGGTGGAGCGCAGCATCAAGGACGAGTTCGTCGCCCGCGTGGTCGAGGCCGGCCGCAAGATGCAGCCGCGCCACCCGCTGGAGCCGGGCGCGCCGATGGGCGCCCTGGTCGACGAGACCCAGACCAGGCGCGTGCTGGACTACATCGCCAGGGGCCAGGCCGAGGGCGCGAAGCTGGCCCTGGGCGGCAAGCGCATCGCCGCAGTGGAAGGTGGCTGCTATGTCGAGCCGACCGTGTTCGACGAGGTGCGCCCGGAGCACACCATCTCCCGCGAGGAGATCTTCGGCCCGGTGCTGGCGGTGATCCCGTTCGACGACGAGGCCCAGGCACTGGAGATCGCCAACGACACCGAATACGGCCTGGCTGCCGGCGTGTGGACCGCCAACCTCGCCCGCGCCCACCGCGTCGCCCGCGGCCTGCGCGCCGGCAGCGTCTGGGTCAACTACTGGGACGGCGGTGACATGACCGCGCCCTTCGGCGGCTACAAGCAGTCCGGCAATGGCCGCGACAAGTCGCTGCACGCCTTCGACAAGTACACCGAGATCAAGGCCACCTGGATCAACCTGGCGGATTGAGCCGCGGTGCCACCGCCCGCGGAGGCAGCGCGCGGCACGCCTGCGTGCCATTGCTGCGTGCCGGCCGCGTTCGCCGTGGCCATCGTGCTGCTGGTGGCGACGGTCCTGACGATGCACCGGGTACGCAAGGCGCAGCGCGCGCAACGGATGGAGGCAGGGCCAGGGCGCGCGGGCCCATGCCATCCGGGCGATTGCGTGCTCGCCGCGCAGGTGGTCTTCGGCTACGTCTGCCCGCGCCATGCCGTGGTGGCCGTCGCCGCGGTCCAGCGTTTCCGCCGCCGGCCCCGCGGGGGACGGCGCCACCGGCGGTTCACGCCGCCTCCTGTGCCGCAGGCGTATGTAGGGGACGGGGCGACTTAGGGCTTATATCCAGGTTCCCTTCCACGATGCATGCTGGACCGCCCCAGGCCCGTCGCCACCGATTCCTCCGCTTGCCGCCTGTTTGGAGTCCCCTGCATGCAGTCACCCGCCGCCAGCCAATCCAAAGCTGCCGCACAGCTGGAAGACCGGTGGGAAGCGCTTGACAAGGCCATGGCGCTGGCGGAGTTCTCGCTCGACGGCCGGCTCATCTCCGCCAATCCCAGGTTCCTGGCCCTGCTGCGGCTGGCGCCGGAGCACGTGGGCACGTTGCACCATGCCCAGCTGTGCCCGGCGGGCCAGGCGCAAAGCCAGGCCTACGAGGCGATGTGGCAGTCCCTGTGTGCCGGCCACGAGTTCTCGGGCGTGGTCGAGCGGCTGTGCAGCGACGGCAGTTCCTGCTGGCTGGAAGCGCTCTATGCCCCGGTGCGCGACAGGCAGGGCGTGGTCAACCGCATCATGATGGTCGCCACCGATGTCACCCAGAGCAAGCGCACGGAGCTGGCAAGGCGGGACCACCTGTGGCGCCTGTCGCTGGTGGCCGACACCACCGATGCGGCGATCGTGATCACCGATGCGAATTCGCGGGTGGTCTACAGCAACGACGGCTTCCACCGCATGTTCGGCTGGACCCTGCGCGAGCTGCAGGACCAGAAGATGCTGGAACTGCTGGCGCGGCAATCGCCGGTCGAGTTGTTCGAGCGCATCCGCGGCGACCTGCGCCAGGGGCGTGCGGCGGAAATGGAAGAGGTGGTGACCGGCAAGGGCGGGCGGCGCTACTGGGGCAAGATCATCTGCAACCCCGTCATGGATGCCCAGGGCCAGTGGGTCTACACCGTTTCGGTGCTGCTGGACATCACCAAGACCAAGATCCACGAGGTGCTGCACCACCGCGCCCTGCAGGCCATGTCCAGCGACCTGCCGCTGATGCAGGTGCTGGAGGTGGTGTGCGAGGAGGTCGAGCGCCTGGCCCCGGAGGTGTGCGCGTCGATCCTGCAGGTGGACGAGCAGGGCTTGCTGCATCCGCTGGCCAGTCCCAGCCTGCCGTTCAGCTATTCCTCGCAGCTGGACGGCGTGCCGATCGGGCCGCAGGTGGGTTCCTGCGGTGCCGCTGCCTGGCGCAAGAGCCCGGTGCTGGTCACCGACATCGCCACCGATCCGCTATGGGCGGATTTCCGCCACCTGGTCCTGCCGCTGGGCTTCAATGTCTGCTGGTCCACGCCCATCCTGCGCAAGGATGGCAGGGTGCTGGGGACGTTCGCCTTCTATTACCGCCAGAACAGTCCGGTGGTGGCGTCCAGTTTCCACCAGCAGCTGGTGGAAGCCTGTACGGACCTTTGCGCCCTGGCCATGGAACGGGAGACGGCGCGCCAGCGGATCCGGCAGCTGGCGTTCCATGACGCGCTCACCGGCCTGCCCAACCGCAGCCTGCTGGAAACCCAGGTGGCGCTGCTGCTGGACGCGGCCCAGGAGAGCGACCAGCGCGTGGCCGTCCTGCACGTGGACCTGGACCGCTTCAAGAGCATCAACGACTCCCTCGGGCATGCCAGCGGCGATGCACTGCTGCGGGAAGTGGCCGTGCGCGCCAGGGAACTGGTGCACCAGGGCGGCGTGGCGGGGCGCCTGCCGGGCGATGAGTTCGTCCTGGCCCTGCCCCTGCGTGCCGGGGAGGAGGTCAATGCCCTGGTCGAGCGCTGGCAGGCGCACCTGGTGCGCATGCTGCAGCTGCCCGATGCCCGGGTGGACCTGAGCGTCAGCGTGGGCGTGGCCATGTATCCGCAGGATGGTACGGCCGTGGCCAGCCTCCTGCACCGGGCCGAGATGGCCCTGCACCAGGCCAAGGGCGGCGGGACGGGGCGCGTCGGCTTCTTCAGCCCGGAGCTGAGCCTTGCTGCCGAAGAGCGTCTTGCGCTGGAGAGGGCCCTGCGCGAGGCCCTGCAGGCAGGGGGCTTGCAGCTGCATTACCAGCCGCAGGTGGACCTGGCCACCGGGCGCCTGCATGGCTTGGAGGCGCTCGCGCGCTGGGAGCATCCGCAGCTGGGTTCCGTTTCGCCTGCCCGCTTCATCCCCCTGGCCGAAGAATGCGGCCTGGTGGGCGCCCTGGGGAGCTGGGCGCTGGACCAGGCCTGCCGGCAACTGGCGCTGTGGCGCCGCGACGGGCTGGACGTTCCGGTGGTCGCGGTCAATCTCTCGGCCTCCAACTTCCGCGACCTGGAACTGCCCGCCCTCGTGGCCCGGACCCTGCAGCGCCATGGCCTGCAGCCCAGTGACCTGATCGTGGAACTCACCGAAAGCACCCTGCTCGACAGCGACGGCTCCACCTTGCAGACCATCGGTCGCCTGCACGCCCAGGGGGTGCGCCTGTCCATGGACGACTTCGGCACCGGCTACTCCAGCCTGAGCTACCTGCGCCGCCTGCCGATCACCGAGCTCAAGCTGGACCGCAGTTTCGTGGCCGATCTGGAGCACGAACCCACCGCGCGCGCGCTGAGCGCCGCGATCCTGGGCATCGGCACCAGCCTGGGGCTGACCGTGGTCGCCGAGGGCGTGGAAACCGCCGCGCAGAAGGACATCCTGCAGGCCCAGGGCTACCGGCTGGCGCAGGGCTACCGCTTCGCCAGGCCGATGGCGCCGCAGGACCTGCCGGGCTGGATCGCGGGGCAGGGCATCGCTGCTCCGGGCGCCCGATACCGCCTGCGCTGGCCAGCCAGGCCTGGTGGAGCAGCGCCCGGCCGAACGCGCGCAGCGCAGCGGCAGGATGGAGGGACGGCCAGTGCGGCCAATCCCGGCGCAGGCAATCGTGCGAACCGTTGGCGGATGTCGATCGCCAGGGGAATGGGTTCCCGCATGGCTCCACCTGCCGCGGCAATCTCCGGGAGGCCACCTGCACGCAACGGGAGCACGCTGGCGTTCGATATCCCCAAAGCTGGAGCCTGCCCGGGCATTGCCGTCCCGTGGCGTTCGCGGGCACCGTTTCGAGGAGCTTGCGGGCCGGGTATCCGGGCGAGGGTTTTCGCGCAAGCGGGCCATGAACGGGTGAGCGTCATGGCCCCGGGCGTTCCTGCCGTGGCGGGCAGGCCTGCCTGCACGTGAACCCGCCCCTGTCCGCGGGGTGTCCGGCCTGGCAGCAGCCGGTTACGGTTCGTCGGTTGCCTGAAACCGGGAACCACCCACGGGGGACGCTCGCTCGATGAAGACGCAGTATTACGTGGCTTCCACCCTCGATGGATTCATTGCTACGGAGGGCGACTCGCTGGATTGGCTGTTCCCCTTGGGCAGCCTGGAGGAGTCCAGCTATCCAGAGTTCATCCGTGATGTCGGTGCGTTGGCCATGGGGGCGGCGACGTACGAGTGGATGCTGCACAACGCGGAAACGGTCGCCAGGGAAACCGGGTCTCCCTGGCCGTACACGCAGCCCGCCTGGGTATTCACCCGGCGCAACCTGCCAACTGTTCCAAATGCGGACATCAGGTTTGTGCAGGGCGACGTCGTCGCCGTCCACCGCGAGATGAGCAGGGTGGCGGATGGCAAGAACATCTGGGTCGTTGGCGGGGGAGACCTCGCCGGGCAGTTCCACGATGCCGGGCTGCTTGACGAGCTGATCGTCCAGATCGGTTCGGCGACCCTTGGCGCCGGCAAGCCGTTGTTCCCGCGCCAGGTCCTGAGTCCGGCGCTGCACCTGGCATCCGTGCGGAAGCTGGGGGGCGAGATGGTCGAGCTGCGTTACCAGATCCGCAGGGGCGCCGCAGCTGCAGGTTAGTTCCGTTTCCGGATGTCCGGCGAAGGGAATGCCGGCACCGGTTGCGCGGTGCCGGCATCGGCAGATGGCCTACTTCCTTGCCTTTCCGGCCTCGCGCGCGGCTGCGGTGATGGCGGTGGCCAGTAGGGCGCGAAGCAGGGTGTTCATGGCGATGTCCTTGGGTGGGCGCCGGCCGCTGCGGGGGCAGCGGCGAGGGGCGCGATGTATCGGGGCTTCAGTCAGCTGGCGAGGCGCAGCTCCACCTCGATGTTGCCGCGGGTGGCGTTGGAGTACGGGCAGACCTGGTGGGCCTGCCCGACCAGCGACTGCAGGGTGTCGCGATCGATCTCCGGAGCGGAGATGGTGAGCGTGGCCTGCAGGCCGAAGCCACCACCCAGCGGGCCGATGCCGATACCGGCGGTCACCGAGGTCGAGGCCGGCAGGGCGATCTTCTGCTTGCCGGCGACGAACTTCAGCGCACTGAGGAAACAGGCCGAATAGCCTGCGGCGAACAGCTGCTCCGGGTTGGTGCCGTCGCCACCCGGGCCGCCCAGTTCGCGCGGGGTGGACAGGGCCAGGTCGAGCCTGCCGTCGGAAGTGGAAGCACGGCCTTCGCGGCCGCCGGTGGAGGTGGCGGTGCCGGTGTAGAGGATCTTCTCGGGGGGCATGGTGGGCTCCTTGGATGGGGCCGGAGCGGCGCATCCGGCGAGGCCTACTGTGCCGCCGTCCCGCGGGCGCGGGCGGCCGTGGCGTCCGGAAAACTTGGCCGGGCGTCCGGGCAGGGCTGCGTGCCGGTTTGCGTGCGAGGTTGCGTCCACCGCACGGGCATGGCTCCTGTGATTAGGGCTGGACGGTGGTTTCCGTGCTCGTGACGCCGGTGTTCAGGCGCTCGTGCGCCCCGGGGATGCGCCGCGTTCACCTGCCGGCGTCGACCATCGCCTGGCCATCCAGGAAAGAGGACGCATCGATGAGGACACTGCTACTGCCGGCGCTGGTCGCCGCGCTTTGCCTGCCGGCATGCCGCCAGGAACACCCGGCCGACCCGGCGCGGGACAATCCCGCGCCCACCGCCGAAGCGCACCAGCCGGAGGCCGATGCACGCTACGCCACCGGCGCGCAGGAAACCCGGGTAGGCGAGGACCCGGAAGCCGACGAGCAGCGCCCCCGCGCCCAGCGTTGAGTCCGCGTACGGCCTTTGCAGCGACGTGCTGCGCTTCGCCTGCGGTCGCCCCACTTCCGTGGCCCTGCCACGCCACCCCCACCAATCACCAATCCCCGGATCCCGGCCTCAATAGAACATCGCCACCGGAGCCGGCGTAGCGGCCTCGGCCTTGTCGACCACGCCCGGGATTGGCTGGGACTGTGGGAACTGGCGGCGCAAGGTGTTCACGCCGTCCTGCGGCCGCGCCAGCTCGACCAGGTCGGCGCGGTCGCGGCGGCGTTCGTCGGTGGAGATGTCCATGCGCTTGTCGCGCTCGTCGACCAGTTCCGGCCGCACTTCGCCATCGCGGCTGAACGACCAGGCCAGCATCGCCGGGCCCAGCGGCATCCTGTCGCCGGGCTGCACGCCGTCTCGCGTGTGCCAGGTATGCCAGGTCTTGCCATAGCTGTTCATCTTGGAGCGCATCAGCTCCTTCTCCGCTGCCTCGGGCAGGTTGGGCGCGACCAGCTGGCCGGACAGGATCTCGCCGTTGTGCGGATGCCAGTAGCCGCGTTCGTCCTCCGGCAGCGACTCGTAAAGCGTCTCGGAGATGATGTACTCGATGCCGGTGAGGTTGGCCTCGGCCCCGTTGCCGTCGAACAGCGTGCACTGGGCGAAGTCCTCGTTGACCTGGCGGCAGAAGTGGTGCGCCTCCATCTGCTGCAACGGATGGTCCTTCATCGGATGGAAGCCGACCACGTACATGTCCATCTTTCCCAGCGGCCCATTGCCCTGCAGCAGGGCAGCGCCGGCCTCCAGGGCACTGGTACGGGCGGACTCGTCCGCGCCGGGCGGCGTTACCGCCGGATCGACGCGGTCGCCGCCGGTGCAGGCGGCAAGTGCGAGGGCCAGCAGGGGCAATGCGGCGCGGGTCCGGTGCATGGCGGGGGTCCTCCATCGGGGAGGCCGGGATAGCACGCAGGTGATCGTCATGCGGTGAAGCGCCGGCCTGGCACGCCGCGCAGGCACCGGATCGCGGGAAGCACGCACTCCCGCCGTGCGGTCGGGAAGCAACGTCGACGTCAACGGACAGGCGCGAGGCATTGACGCCATGCTTCCCCGCGCGGGGCTACGGTCGGGCTTCCCCATCGCAGGAGGCCGCCATGGCCAGGTCCAATCCCACCACCCCCGACGCGCCCGAGGACGAGGTCTGCCTGGGCGAGGACGGCGTGCCGCTGCAACAGCAGGGGCCTGAACTGAAGGACCCGCGTTCGGTCGCGGCGATCGACAACATCGGCGTGGACGACCAGGCCGACCTGCTCGACGTGGCGCTGGACGAGGAGCCCGGCGACCGCGATGCCTATGGCCGCTCGTTCGCCGACGACGTGCGCAGCGACGCGCCGCATGGCATCCGCGACAGTGGCGAAGACTGAACCGCAGGCGGGCGCGGACGACGGCGGATTCACGCTGCTGCGTCTGCAATGCGGGCTCCTTCCCAAGCGGACATGCCCATGAACGATGCTTCCACGCCCGTGACCGTCGCCGCCGTCGACCTGCAGCGTTACCTCGGCACCTGGTACGAGATCGCGCGCCTGCCGATGCGCCACGAGCCGGCGGACTACACCGACATCACCGCGACCTATTCGCTCAACCCGGGCGGCAGCGTGCGGGTGCTCAACCGCGCGCGCGACGGCGAGGGCGAGCCGCAGGAGTCCGAGGGCGAGGCCACCGTGGTCGAGGGCAGCGGCAACGCAAAGCTGGAAGTGAGCTTCATGCCCGACGGGCTGAAGTGGATTCCGTTCACCAAGGGCGACTACTGGATCCTGCGCCTGGACCCGGACTACCGCACCGCCCTGGTCGGTTCGCCGGACCACAAGTACCTGTGGCTGCTGGCGCGCGAGCCAGTGTTGCCGGCGCCGGTGCAGCATGATTTCCTGGACACGGCGCGGGCGCAGGGCTACGAACTGCAGGACCTGATCCTCACCCCGCACACGGGCAATCCGGTGCGTTGAGCAGTCCGGCCGGCCACCCTGTCCTGGGCGAGGGCAGGGGGCCGGCCCGTCCCGGGCCTGGAAGGCGCATGCCGTCGTCCCGGTGTGCGCCTCGTGCAAAGGAAGCACCCTGCTCCCGCCGGGAACCTGGATGGCCTGTCGCCGCCTCCCCGGTGCGCTTGGCTTACCCGGCCACGGTGGCGGTGGCGGGTTTTGTTGCAGCGGTGACTACCCGTGCATGCCGCGCCGGGGCCGATAGAATCGGCGCTTCCACGCCAACAACACCCCACGCCATGACCGGTCCGGATGTCTTCCTGCGCGGCAGCATCGTCGCGCTCGTCACGCCCATGCACGACGACGGCAGCGTCGACTACGACGCGCTGCGCAAACTCGTGGACTGGCACGTGGCCGAAGGCACCGACTGCATCGGCGTGGTCGGCACCACCGGCGAGTCGCCCACGGTCAGCGTCGAGGAGCATTGCGAGATCATCCGCGTCGCGGTCGAGCAGGCGGCCGGGCGGGTGCCGGTAATGGCCGGCTGCGGCGGCAATTCCACCGCCGAAGCGATCGCCCTCGCCGAATACGCGCGCAAGGTCGGGGCGCACAGCCAGTTGCAGGTGGTGCCGTACTACAACAAGCCCGGCCAGGAAGGGCAGTACCGCCACTTCCGCGCCATTGCCGAGGCCACCGGCGACCTGCCGGTGGTGCTGTACAACGTGCCCGGCCGCACCGGCGCCGACCTGCAGCACGACACCGTACTGCGCCTGGCCCAGGTACCGGGGATCGCCGGCATCAAGGAAGCCACCGGCAACATCGAGCGCGCCCAGTGGCTGGTGCGCGAGGCGCCCCACGGGTTCGCAGTGTTCTCCGGCGACGACGCCACCGCGGTGGCACTGATGCTGTGCGGCGGCCATGGCAATGTCAGCGTGACCGCCAACGTCGCCCCGCGGCTGATGCGCGAACTGTGCGCCGCGGCGCTGGCGAAGGACGTGGAGGCAGCCATGCGCATCCAGCTGCGCCTGCTGCCGCTGCACCGCCAGCTGTTCTGCGAGGCCAATCCGATCCCGGTGAAGTGGGCGCTCAAGCGCCTGGGCCGCATCGGTGGCCACTTGCGCCTGCCGCTGACCGAGCTGGAGCCCGCCAACCAGGCAAAGGTCGAGGCCGCGTTGCGCGAGGCCGGCCTGCTCGAAGGCTGACGGGCTTCGCCGCACACTCACGCCGCGTGCCGGACACTCCCCCGGTCTGGCGGGAGGGACCATGGGCGCGGGAACCGGCGGGGTACGCATCGGCTGCGCCGGCTGGTCCATCCCGGGCCGCCACGCAGCGCTGTTCGGCGCGGGCGACAGCGCACTGGCGCGTTATGCCACGCGCTTCGACGTGGTCGAGGTCAATTCCTCGTTCTACCGCCCGCACCAGCACGCCACCTGGCGGCGCTGGGCCGCCGCGGTGCCGCGCGGCTTCCGCTTCTCGGTGAAACTGCCGCAGGAGATCTCGCACGAACTGGGGCTGCGCGGCGCCGGCCCGGCGCTGGACCGCTTCCTGGAGCAGGTCGATGGCCTGGGCCGGAAGCTTGGCGGCTTCCTGTTGCAGTTGCCGCCCGGACTGGAACTGGACGCGCGTAGCGCATCGGCGTTTCTTCGCCATGTTCCGCCGCCGCAGCGACGTGCCGCTGGCGTGCGAGCCCCGCCATCCCGGCTGGTTCACGCCACGCGCGGAGGACCTGCTGCGGCGGTACGACGTGGCCCGGGTGGCGGCCGATCCGCCGCGGGTGCCCGGAGGCGACGCGCCTGCGGCCGCGCCGCGCTGGCGCTATTGGCGCTGGCATGGCTCGCCCCGGATCTACTACAGCGACTACGCAGAGCCGGCCTTGCGCGAACTGGCCACACAGGTGCGCGCGGCGACGGGCAGGGGGCAGCGCTGGGTGGTGTTCGACAACACTGCGCACGGCTTCGCGATCCCCGACGCGGCGCGGCTGCAGGAGTTGCTGCATGGGGATGTGCCGAAGCAGGCCCGCGGTTGACCTGCACAGGGAGGCCACCCCGGACTCGACGGCGGCATCGCTTCCGGTCCTGCGCATCGGCCATCCCAATCCCTGGTTCGCCTTGCTGGCCGAAGTGCGACGGCGCTCCATGGCGGACGCGCCATGCCGGTGGGTTCGCAGGCGGTCATCATCGGCAGCTCGGACGCTGGCCCGGAGCGTGGGCAGGGTGCAGGGCCAGGCGCCTGCCTGCCCGGGACCTGCAGGCGCTGTCCGGGCAAGGGCGGGCTGGCAGTGCGGGTGGCGTCAGGGGCTCGCGATCCGGCGCTGGTCCCAGCGGATCTGCAGCGGCTGTTCGTCGCGCCAGGCACCGATATGGATGTGCGGGTTGCGCGAATAGCCATTGTTGCCGACCCGGGCCAACTGTTGCCCGGCGCGCACGGCTTCGCCCTCGCGCACCACCGGGTCCTGGATATGGCCCAGCACCACCTGGGTGCCGTCCGCGGCTTCCAGCAGGATCATCGAAGCCGGCGGCTTGCCGGCGATGCCCGGCTCGTTGGTGACCGGGTTGAGCAAGATCCTGCGCACCGTGCAATCGCAGGGCGAGAGCACCGGCTGGTTCCAGCCGTACCAGTCGGCGTTGCTGTAGCCGTCGTTGCGGTACAGGCGGGTGAAGGCGCGGCCATCGCTCTCGACGAACTCCTGGACCAGGCAGTCCTGGCCAAGGTCGTCGCCCAGGTAGCCGAGGTCGCCCGCGGCGTGCTCGGTGCAGGTGTAGCGCGTGGCGTACAGGGGGTGGGCGAGGAACTGCGGCGGCGGCTCGGGATCGGTCCGCGAGGACCGGGCCGACGCGGCCGGCACGACCACCAGGCCCAGCAGGGCCAGCGCCCACTTCGACTGCAGGATGTTCCGGAACTCCATGCACCCTCCCCGTGCGCGTCGATGCCGGGCGAGCTTAGCAAGCCGCAAGGCGCGCCGAACGTGACCGGGTTCGCATGGGCTTTCACTGCCTGCCGACCCCACTGGCCCTAGCTTCGCGCGGAGGAGGATCCCGCCACGACCACGGAGCGATGATGCCCCGCCGCAAGCCACGCGTGCTCAAGCTGGCCACCTACAACGTCAACGGCATCGGCCCGCGCCTGCCGCACCTGCTGGCCTGGCTGGAGCGCGAGCAGCCGGACGTGGTGGCGTTGCAGGAGTTGAAGGCGCGCGGCGAGGCGTTCCCGGCGGCGGAGCTGGAAGCGGCTGGCTACTGCGCCATCTGGCATGGCGAGCACCGCTGGAACGGCGTGGCGCTGCTCGGGCGCGGGGCCAGGCCGGTGGAAAGCCGCCGCGGGCTGCCGGGCGACCGCGACGACCACCAGAGCCGCTACATCGAGGCGGCGGTGCATGGCATGGTGGTGGGCGCGCTGTACCTGCCCAACGGCAACCCGCAGCCGGGCCCGAAGTTCGACTACAAGCTCAAGTGGATGGCACGCCTGGCGCGGCACGCCGCGACCCTGGTCGAACTGCCGCATCCGGTGGCGCTGCTCGGCGACTTCAACGTGATCCCCAGCGACGAGGACGTGTACGACCCGAAGTCGTGGAAGCGCGACGCGCTGATCCAGCCGGAGGTACGCCAGGCCTACGCGAAGCTGCTGGCCCAGGGCTGGACCGACGCCCTGCGCCAGGTGCACGGCCAGGCGCGGATCTACACGTTCTGGGACTACTTCCGCCAGCACTTCGAACGCGACCGCGGCCTGCGCATCGACCACCTGCTGCTCAATCCGGTGCTGGCGGCCGGGCTGGAGGATGCCGGGGTGGACCGCTGGGTGCGGGCGCTGGAGAAGCCCAGCGACCATGCCCCGACCTGGGTAACGGTGAAGCTGCCGCGGTAGGGGCAGGCGAAGCGCCACGCGCCGCTGCATCGCCAAGCTCCGGGCAACGGGACCCCGGGCGCGTGGAGGCCGCCATCACCCGCCGCCGGCGATGCTGTGCGCATGCCAATTCCTTCCCCCCGCGCCTGGCTGCAGGCCCATCGCACCGGCCTGCGCCGGGCCGGCTGGACCTTGCTGGGCCTGTACCTGCTGTACCTGTTCGCCGCCAACCTGTTCCTCAACAGCGCCATTGGCGAGCGCGTGGCCAACCGCAAGCCCGACCGCTACCACGCGCGCTGGGACTGGGCGCTGAGCGCCTACCCGGGGCATATCCACGCCAGCGGGGTGGTGATGGGCGGGCATGCGCGCACCAACCGCTGGGCGGTCGCCGCGACCCGCGCCGACGGCCGCATCCGGGTGCTGCCGCTGCTGTGGCGCACGGTGTCCTTCGGCACCATCCGCGCGCACGACGTTTCCGTGCATGTGTCCAGGGTCGCCGAGGACAAGCTGCCATCGAAGCGCGAGGGCCGTGGCTGGACCCTGGATTTCCCGGCCATCACCACGCCCAGCCTGCTGCGCCTGGATTTCTACCAGGCGCGGGTCAGCGGCCGCGGTGACGCCCGCTTCGTGTTCACCAAGCAGCTGCAGGGCGGACCGATGGCGGTGGGCGCATCCACCCTGCGCATGCCCGAAGCCACCCTGTCGGTGGCCGGGGTGGAACTGCTGCGCGGGGGCAGGCTGGAGTTCGGCCTGGCGATCCCGGCGCATATCAGGGAACGGGCGCAGGGCCGGGAGAAGTTCGGGATCCTGGACGCGTACCTGCGCGCCGAGGGTGCCGCGCCGGCGATCGACCTGTCCGCGCGCCATGGCGAGGCGCTGCCGCTGGGCGCGCCCGGGCAGGCCGGTCACCTGCGCGCGGACCTGGTGCTCAGCCGCGGCGTGTTGCGACCCGGCAGCCGCCTGGACTGGGCGGCGCCGGTGCACGCGCTGGATGCGGAAGGGCGGCCGGTGCGGTACCCGCTGGGTGCGGCGCTGCGCACGCGCCGCGAGGCGATCGAGCTGGCGCGCCGCATGCCGCGCACCAGGCCCGGTGCACCCTGGCTGCAGGCCGACCTGCGGGTGGACGACCGCCGCCTGGGGCCCGACGACTGGCTGCGCCCGGTGCGTGCGCTCAACGGCCGCCTGCGCACGCACTGGCCGCAGCTGCCGCTGCGCTGGATCGACACCCTGCTGGACGACCTGGCCTGGCTGGAAGTGGACGGGCGCGGCGACCTGGACGCCGATATCGTGCTGGCCGACGGCCAGCCACGGCCCGGCAGCCGCATGGACCTGGACCGCCTGGGGCTGGCCGCGCGCGTCCTGGACAACCGCTTCGCGGGACAGGCGCAGGCGCGTGTCCGCGTGCTGGAGCAGGCCGGCGCCCCGCGCACCGAAGCCGACATCCGGCTGCGGCACTTCGCGCTTGGACCCGAGGCACGTCCGGGCCAGGTGGACCTGCGCGGGCGCGACCTGCGCCTGGAGCTGGTGTCGGCCGGCCCGTTGGCGGAATTCCAGCAGCACCTACGGGCGCGGCTGCGCTTCGAGGACGCGGAGGTGCCGGACCTGCGCAGCTACAACCGCTACCTGCCCGGTGCCAGTGCGCGCTTGCTGGGCGGCAGCGGCCTGGCCAGCGGCGACCTGCACCTGGACCGCGAGGGCGGCATGGTCGACGGCCACATGCGCCTGCGCGGGCGCGACGTGCGTTTGGCGCTCGGGCCTTCGCGGCTGTCGGGCAACGTGGAGCTGGACAGCCGCCTGCGCCGCTTGCAGGTGGGCGAACGCCGCTACGCGGTCGAAGCGCTGAGCGTGGGCCTGGACGGCGTGCGCCTGGAGCAGGAGCGTGGCGGCCAGGCGCCCTGGTGGGCGCGCATGCGCCTGGAACAGGGCGAACTGCACTGGCGCGAGCCGTTCGAGGTCAACGGCCGCGGCACGGTGGAAATGCGCGACGCCAGCGTGCTGCTGGGCCTGTTCGCCGAGCGCAAGGCGTTCCCGCGCTGGATCGGCAACCTGGTCGATTCCGGACGGGCCCAGGCCAGCGGGCGGTTGCGCATCCGCGACCAGGAACTGGTGTTCGACCATGTCCACGCCAGCAACGACCGCATCGGCCTGCAGGCGCGGCTGCGCATCGCCGGTGGCCAGCCCGACGGCGACCTCTACGCGCGCTGGGGCGTGCTGGGCATGGGCGTGGAACTGCAGCCGGGGCAGCGCAGGCTGCACCTGGCCGGGGCGCGCGAGTGGTACGAATCCAGGCCGGCGCTGCTGCCGGAGTAGCTCAGGCGCCGCCGAGCGCCTGCAGCTCGGACACCTGCTGCAGCCATGCCTCCGGATTGCAGGCCTGCAGCGCCTCGGCCGTGGCATAGCCCCAGGCCACCGCGCCGAAGGCCAGCCCGGCCTGGCGCGCGGCCTCGGCATCGGAGGCCTGGTCGCCGATGTAGATGGCACGCGCGGCGGGCACGCCGGTGCGGGCCAGCACCCGCCGCAGACGCCGCGCCTTGCCGAACAGCGAGGCGCCGCATTCGACGTGGGCCAGCAGGTCCCAGCAGTCCTCGCCCAGGATGCGGCGGCTGTTCTGCGCCGAGTTGCTGGTGACCAGGGCCAGGCGCATGCCACGCGCATGCAGGGCGTGCAGGGCCTCGCGTGCGCCGTCGAAGCAGGCGATGGCATGGCCCTCGGCCTGCATCAGCCGGCGGAAATCCCGCGCCACCAGCGGCAGCCGCCATGCCGGCAGGCGGGTGTGGCGCATGACCTGGCGCGGGCTCATGCCGCGCAGGTGCTCGACCTCGTGCGCGGCGATCGGGGCGAAGCGGTGCCGCTGCGCCAGCCGGTTGTGGTTGGCCACGAAGAAACCGAAGGAGTCGGCCAGGGTGCCGTCGAGGTCGAACACCGCCAGGTCGTAGCGGCGGCAGGTACCGGTGGTTGCGGCGGTGATGGAAGGCATGCGGCGGGCGCGGGTGGCGGGAAGGACGCGATTCTGCCCGGTCCCGCCCGGCCCGTGCCCGTGCCGTCATTCACCCTCGATTTCCTGCAGCGCCACCTCGAAGCGGCGCGCGTAGCCCCGTTCCCCGCTGACCCGCGCCACCTCCGCGTAGGGCGTGTCGGGGGCGCCGTAGACCGCGCAGGCGACCTCGCCGTCCTGCCCGGTGCCCACCTGGCGCAGGCGGTAGCGGGACTGGCCACCGCCGCCGTCGGGCGGGTAGTGCATGGGCGGCTTGCCCGGGTCCAGGTCGATCTCGGTGTTGTCGACCACGCCGCCGACGAACAGGCCCCGGATCATGGTGCACCTCGCTGCTGTGGGGATGGCTGCAGGTTCCTCCCGGGCGCGTGCCCGGGCGGTCAACGCGCCTGCACGATCTTCCGGGCGAGCGCTTCAGTCCACGTCCACCACCCGGCCGCAGCGGTCGATCAGGAACCGCGCGCGCCGGCGGCCGTGGTAGAAGGTGGCGCGCCAGGTGCCGGCGTCCTCGCCGGTGCCGCGCTCGCACAGCACGGCGATCCTGCCCTGGTCCATCAGCCGGCGGAACTCGGGCACTTCCAGGCCGACCCGCGCCGCCACGCGGGCACCGTCGATCTCGAGGGCGGGAAGGTTGCCGCTGGCCATCGCATGCCTCCTGTGCCCTCCCAGCATCACAGGGCGGCGGGATGGCGTCCTTGATCCAGGTCATGCCGCCACGCGCGGACAAGCGGTGGCCCCCACTGGCGGCGGGGATAATGGCCGCCCGGCCCACCCAGGAGTTCCCCGAGTGCCAACCACGCCCCGCCTCGAGCAGCACGCCACCCGCGCGGCCTTCTTCATGCCCGGCTTCGCCATCGCCGCCTGGGCGCCGCTGGTGCCGTTCGCCAAGGCGCGCGCGGGGCTGGACGAGGCGATGCTGGGCATCGTCCTGCTGTGCCTGGGCGCGGGCTCGCTGGTGGCGATGCCGCTGGCCGGCGCCCTGGCCGCGCGCCAGGGGTGCCGCCGGGTGATGGTCGCGGCGATGCTGGCCGCCAGCCTGGCGCTGCCGGCCCTGGCGGTGGCCCCGGGCGCGGTCGGCCTCGGCCTGGCGCTGTTCGTGTTCGGCGCGGCCATCGGCGCGATGGACTGCACCATGAACCTGCAGGCGGTGGCGGTGGAGCGCGAGAGCGGGCGCGCGCTGATGTCGGGTTTCCACGCGTTCTACAGCATTGGCGGGTTCGCCGGCGCGGCCGCCATGACCGCGTTGCTGAGTGCCGGCGCCGCGCCGCTGTCGGCGTGCGTGGCGGCGGTGGCGGTGGTGCTGGCGCTGGTGGCCGCGGCCTGCCGCCACTGGCGTGCTGAAGAGGTGGATTCGGACGTGCCGGCCTTCGCCTGGCCGCGCGGCAGCGTGCTGCTGATCGGCGCGGTGTGCTTCGTGATGTTCCTGGCCGAGGGCGCGATGCTCGACTGGGGTGCGGTGTTCCTCGACCAGGCCAAGGACATGGATCCGGCGCGCGCGGGCGTGGGCTACGTGGCCTTCTCGCTGGCGATGACCGTGGCGCGCCTGAGCGGCGACCGCGTGGTCCAGGCGATCGGTCCGCTGCGCGCGGTGGTGGCCGGCGCACTGGTGGCGTTCGCGGGTTTCGCGCTGATCGTGCTGGCGCCGGGGGCGTGGCCGGCGCTGGGCGGGTTCGTGCTGGTGGGGATCGGCTGCGCCAACATCGTGCCGGTGATGTTCTCCGCCGCCGGGCGCCAGGCCGCGATGCCGGAAAGCCTGGCGGTGCCGGCGATCAGTACCCTCGGCTATGCCGGCGTGCTGGCCGGGCCGGCGCTGGTCGGCTTCGTCGCCCACGGCACCTCGCTGCAGTTCGCGTTCTGGTGCCTGGGTGCGGCGGTGCTGGGAGTGGCGGTGGCCACGCGCTGGTTGCGCGCCTAGCCGGCGGCGGCGTTGGCATCGCCGCCGCGCCGCTTCGTGCGCCAGGCCATGACCTGGCCGACGATGGCGGTGGCCAGCAGGCAACTGTTGGTGACGATGAACACGGTGTTGTCCAGCAGCACCGAGTAGACGATGAACAGGGCCGAGGCGGTGGCCTGGCCGACGAACAGCCAGGTCGACACGCCTTCGCCGCCGCTACGGGCCTGCTTGAGGATCTGCCGCGCGAGGGTGGCCAGCAGCACCGCCGATGCGGCCCAGCCGATCAGGTCCGGGTTCATGGCCGGCTCCGGCGGCGTCGGTGGCTGGACTGGCTGCAAGATGGGCGCGTCATCGTCTGCACGGGAATGGCCGGAGGCCGCCCAGCTTCGCGCGCGGAGGGTCAAACCGGGGTGAGGCTCCCGCCTTCAGGCATCATCGGCGGCGCGCGGACCCGGCAAGGCCGGGGAGATGCGGCCGGTTTCCACCCATTCGCGCAGCCGGCGCAGGGCCTGGCCGGCCAGCAGCAGGGGTGCCGGGTCGGCCTGGCGGCCCAGCAGTCCGGTGGGGAAGCCTTCGGCGTGGAACGCGACTTCCAGTGCCACTTCGGTGCCCGGGCGACCGCGGGCGGGCAGGGCGGTGAGTTCGCTGGACAGCAGGAATCCGCCTTCGCCTTCGGCGTGGTGGCAGGCACGCGCCGCGTCGCGCGCATCCAGGCGCAGGTGCACCCGCGGCGACGGTCCCAGCGGCGTCCTGACCCGCCACAATCCGGCATCCCCGCCGGCCACGGGCTCGGCCGCGCCGTCGAGGATCCGTGCCTGCACGGCCGGATCGCACCAGGCATCGAGGATGCGCGCGGCGCCGGCCTGGAAGGTCAGGCTGCGGCGGATGCGGAGGCGGGGCTTGCCCGCGTGGGGCGCGGGTCCGTTCACGGCCTGCCCCCGGCGATGGTGCAAGCCGGGGGCAGGCAACGTGGTCGACAGGCGTGGCGATGGCTTTGCATTGATCCGTCGTTGGCGTGGGGCGCGCGGCCACGCTGTCCGGTCGCGGGGGGGCTGCACGTGAATCGCCGCGGTGGCCGCGATGCAAAGCGTGCAATGGCGACCGCGGTCGCGGATCGGGTTCAGGAGGAGCCGACCCGCACCACGCGTTCCACCTCGTCCAGCCAGTACAGGTGCATGCCGCCGTCGCCGTCGTCGACCCGGAACAGGCCGTTGGTGCCCTCGTTGCCGTCCGGATCGAGGAACTGCTGGATCGCCGGGCGCTCGGGCAGGGGGCCGCGCAGGATGCTGCCGTCGCGCATGTGCACCTCCACCTCCAGCTCGCCGTCCAGCTCCAGCTGCAGGGCCTTGAGGCGTTCGATCGCCTGCGGGTCGGAATGCACGCGCGGTGCGATGGCTATGCTGTTCATGGCCGTCCTCCATCGGGGACTGCACACGCTAGCCGGAGGCAAGTGACCGCCGGATCATGGCCGCGCCTGCACGTGGCGTGGACCGCGCCGGCCGCAGTCTGGAGCGCCATCCTGCGGAGCACGCGGCCATGACCGATCCGACCCGGACCGCGCCCCCGCTGCCGGAGCCCGGCAGCGTCCTGCCCACCCGCGGCCATGTTTCCACCCGTTCCCTGCCGCGCAACCCGCCCTCGCAGCGTTATCGCCCGCCGGCCAAGCTGGGCCTGGGCGGGGTGGCGTTCGGCAATGGCTTCGCCGCGGCCAGCGACGCGCAGTGCGAGGCGACCCTGGCCGCGGCCTGGGAGGCCGGCGTGCGCTACTTCGATACCTCGCCCTGGTATGGCCTGGGCCTGTCGGAACGGCGCTTCGGCCATGTCCTGCACCGGCATCCGGCGGAGGAATACGTGCTGTCCTCCAAGGTGGGCCGGCTGCTGACCGGCACCAGCGGCCCGCTGCAGGAGACCATGTGGGTGGAGCCGGCGCCGTTCCGCTACCGCTACGACTATTCGGCCGCCGCGACAAGGCGCTCGGTGGAGGACAGCCTCAACCGGATGGGCGTATCGCAGCTGGACGTGGTGTTCATCCACGACCTGTCGCCGGACAACGAGCAGGACCTGGGCATGCCCTGGGAGCGGCGCTTCACCGAGGCGGCCAAGGGTGCCATGCCCGAACTGACCCGGATGCGGGCGGAAGGCCTGATCAAGGCCTGGGGTTTCGGGGTCAACCGCCCCGAGCCGGCGCTGGCTGCGCTGGAGGAAGCCGATCCGGACATCTTCCTGCTGGCCTGCCAGTACTCGCTGCTGGACCACGCCCGGGCGCTGCACGAGACCTTCCCGAGGATCGCCGCGCGCGGCGCTTCGGTGGTGGTGGGTGCACCCCTGCTGGCCGGCTACCTGGCCGGGCGCGACCGCTATCTCTACGAAGGCGAGGTGCCGGACTGGGCACCCGGCAAGCGCGCGCGGGTGCAGGCGGCCTGCGATCGCCACGGGGTGGACCTGCGCACCGTGGCCCTGCAGTTCGCCGCGGCGCCGGACGTGGTGGCGGCGGTGATCCCGGGCGCGCGCACGCCGGAGCAGGTGCGGGCGAACGTGGCTTCGATGGCGGTGGACGTGCCGCCGGCGCTGTGGGCGGAACTGAAGGACGAGGGCCTGGTCGAACGCGAGGCCCCGGTGCCGGCGGCCTGAGCCGCCGGGAGGCCGCGACGCCAGCGGGGGCGCCGCGGCCCTGCCGGCTCAGCCGGCCTGCGGCTCCGGCTCGCCGGTGGCGCCGGCCTCGCGCGCGGCCACGCGGTCATGGCTGTGGTCGCGCGCCAGGTACAGGTAGAACGCCGGCAGCACGAACAGGGTGAACGCGGTGCCGATGGTCATGCCCGAGGCGATCACCATGCCCAGCGAGAAACGCGCGGCGGCGCCGGGACCCTTGGCGAGCAGCAGCGGGATCATCGCGAACACCAGCGCCGCGGTGGTCATCAGCACCGGGCGCAGGCGGATGCCGGCGGCCTGCTCGATCGCCTCGCGCCTGGACAGGCCTTGCAGCTGCAGCTTGTTGGCGAACTCCACGATCAGGATGCCGTGCTTGGAGATCACGCCGACCAGGGTGACCAGGCCAACCTGGGTGTAGATGTTGATGCTCATGCCCGGGAATGCCTCGATCCCGGCGATCTGCAGCGCGCCGGCCACCAGGGCCAGGAAGTTGAGCACCAGCAGCGCGCCGGAGATCGCCATCGGCACGGTCACCAGCATGATCAGCGCGTCGCGGAAGCTCTCGAACTGCGCGGCCAGCACCAGGAAGATCGCCACCAGGGCGAAGCCGAGGGTGACCAGCATGGTCGCGCCCTCCTGCTTGTACTGGCGCGACTCGCCGGCGTAGTCGACGCTGTAGCCCTGCGGCAGCACCTCGGCCGCCGCCTCCTCCAGCACCCGCAGCGCCTCGCCCTTGGACACGCCCGGGCGCGGGGAGAAGGTGATCGCCACCGCGTTGAGCTGCTGGAAGCGCTTGAGCGTCTGCGGCTGCGCGGTCTCCTTCAGCGTGACCAGGGTCGACAGCGGCACCAGCTCGCCGTCGCGGGTGCGGGTGTAGTAGTTGCGCAGCTGGTCGGCGTTGAGGCGGTCGCTGCGGCGCACCTGCGGGATGACGCGGTACGAGCGGTTTTCCATGGCGAAGCGGTTGGTGTAGCCACCGGACAGCATGGCGGCCATGTCCGCGGCCAGGGTGCGCATGTCGATGCCCAGCGAGGCCGCCTTCTCGCGGTCGATCTGCACCTCGACCCGTGGCTTGTCGATCTTCAGGTCCTTGTCCAGGAAGATGAAGCGGCGGCTTTCCATCGCCTTCTGCAGGATCGCGTCCGACAGCTCGTTGAGCTGCTGCAGCGAGCCGATGCCCAGCACCAGGAACTCGCCGCCGCCGTCGCCGCCGGCGGTGGGCAGCGAGGGCGGGACCAGGGCGAAGGTGTTCAGGCCGGTGACCTGGGCCAGCTTCGGCTGCAGCTCCTGCTGCAGCACCTGGTTGGTCGAGCGCTCGCGCTCGCTCCATGGCTTGAGCACGAAGCCGGCCATGGCGCTGTTGCTGGCGCCGCCGCCCCCGCCGAAGCCGCCGTTGAACAGGAAGAAGTCGTTGACCTCGGGGATCTCCGCGGCCATCGCGTTGATCTGCGCGGTGTAGCGCTCGACGTAGTCCAGGGTGGTGTAGGCGTCGGCGCTGCCGATGGCGAAGATGAAGCCCTCGTCCTCCAGCGGCGCCGGCTCCTTGGGCGCGGTCCAGTACAGCAGCCCGCAGGACACCAGCACCAGCAGGCCGAACACCGCGATCACGCTGCGCGTCTCCAGCGCGCCGTGCAGGCGCCGCTGGTAGCCGCTGCGCAGCTTCTCGAAGCGCGCGTCCAGCCAGTCCTCCAGGCGGCCCTTGCCGGCGCCGTTCGCGTGCGGCTTGAGGATGCGCGCGCACATCATCGGCGACAGGGTCAGGGCGATCACGCCCGAAAGCAGGACCGAGCCGGCCAGGGTGAAGGCGAACTCGGTGAACAGCACGCCGGTCAGGCCACCCTGGAAGCCGATCGGCAGGTACACCGCCACCAGGGTGGTGGTCATCGCCACCACCGGCCAGGCCAGCTCGCGCGCGCCCTTGATCGCCGCGTCGTGCGGGCTCATGCCCTCCTCGATGTGGCGGTGGATGTTCTCCAGCACGATGATCGCGTCGTCCACCACGATGCCGATCGCCAGCACCATCGCCAGCAGGGTCAGCAGGTTGATGGTGTAGCCGAGCAGCAGCATCAGGAACATCACGCCGACCAGCGACAGCGGCACGGTCACCGCCGGCACCAGCACGCTGCGCAGCGAACCGAGGAACAGGAAGATCACCACGATCACGATGACCACCGCCTCGATGATCGTGCGCACCACCTCGTTGATCGCGTCCTCGATCGCCTCGGTGCTGTCGTACGGGATGGACGCCTCGATGCCCTCCGGCAGCTGCGGCACGATCTCCTCGTCCCACACCCGGCGCACCTCATCGATCACGTCCAGGGAGTTGGCGTCCGGGGAGACGAAGATGCCCATGAAGGTGGCGGCGTCGCCGTTGATCTGCACCGAGGTGCCGTAGCTCTCCGAGCCCAGTTCCACGTCGGCCACGTCGCCCAGGCGCACGATCGCGCCGTTCTCCTCCCGCACGATCAGCCGGCGGAACTCCTCCGGGCTGCGCAGGTCGGTGCGCGCGGTCAGGTCCACGGCGACCATCTGGCCCTTGGTCGAGCCCAGCGCCGAGAGCACGTTATTGGCCTGCAGCGCCTGGTGCACGTCGCTGGCGGTGACCCGCAGCGCGGTCATGCGGTCGGGCTTGAGCCACACGCGCATGGCGAAGGTGCCCGCGCCGAGGATCTCGGCGCGCTGCACGCCGGGGATGGTGGCGATGCGCGGCTCCACCGCCCGCACCAGGTAGTCGGTGATCTGGTTGTTGTCGAGCCGGTCGCTGGCGAAGGAGACGTACATCGCCGCGATCTGCTGGCCCTGTTGCAGGTCGATCACCGGATCCTCGGACTCGGCCGGCAGCTGGCTGCGCAGCTTGTTGACCTTGGCCGCGATCTGGGTGAGCGCCTCGTTGGCGTCGTGGTCCAGGCGGATGTAGGCCTGGATGGTGGAGATGCCGGCGGCGCTGGTCGAGGTCAGGTAGTCGATGCCCTCGGCCGAGGCCACCTCGCGTTCCAGCGGGGTGGTGATGAAGCCCTGCATCAGGTCCGCGTCGGCGCCGTAGTAGGCGGTGCTGACGGTGACCACCGCGTTCTGCAGCTCCGGGTACTGGCGCACGTTGAGCTCGGAGAACGAGCGCAGGCCCAGCAGCAGGATGAACAGGCTGACGACCAGGGCCAGGACCGGCTTGTTGATGAAGATGTCGGTGAATTTCATCGTGTCCTCCTCCGGCCGCGGGGGCGGCCGGGGTGGTGGGCGCCGCGCGGGCGGCCGGGAGCGGCGGCGTTGCCGCCGGTCAGCGGTTCTCGGGACGCGGGTCGGGGTCGGCCTGCGGGGTCACCGTGTTGTTGATGAGCACCGGGGCGTCGTTGCGCAGGCGCAGCAGGCCGCTGCTGACCACCACCTCGCCGGGCTCGAGGCCGTCGGTGATGCCGACCAGATCGCCGCGGGTCGGGCCGGTGGTCACGAAGCGCTGCCTGACCACGTGCTGCGGTGCCTGCTGGCCTTCCTGGACCTCGGCGTTCTTCACCTCGTCCGGGGCATCGACCAGCACGTAGACCGAGTTGCCGTACGGGTTGAAGCTGACCGCGGTCTGCGGCACCACCACGACCTGGCGCGGCTGGCCGAGGTCGAAGCGCACCCGGGCGAAGGTACCCGGGCGCAGCACCCCGTCCGGGTTGGCCAGGGTGGCGCGCACGCCGAAGTTGCGGGTGTTGGTCTCCACAGCCGGCTCCACCGCGGTGATCTCGGCCTCGAACGCCTGCTCGGGCAGGGCATCCACGCTCACCTGCACCTTGCTGCCGACCACCACCTGGTTCAGGCGCTGCTCGGGCAGGGTGAAGTCGACGTGGATCGGGTCCAGCGCCTGCAGGGCCACGATCGGGTCGCCCGGGTTCAGGTACTGGCCCAGGTTGATCCGGCGGATGCCCAGCACCCCGTCGAACGGCGCGCGGATGGTCTTCTGCGCGATCAGGGCGCGCTGCGCCTCGGCCTGGGCGTGGGTCTGGGCGGCGTCGGAGACGCGCTCGTCGACCTCGGCCTGCTACACCAGCTTCTGCGCCCCCAGCTCGCGCCAGCGGTCGCGCTGGGTGGCGGCCAGCTCGGCGGCCGCCTCCAGTGCGTTGAGCTGGGCCAGCTCGTTGGCGGTGTTCAGCTGCACCAGCAGGTCGCCCTTGCGCACCCGCTGGCCGGACTCGAAGGCGATGCGCTGGACCACGCCGCCGGCCTCGGTGGTGACCTGGGTGCCGTTGTCGGCGACCAGGGTGCCCACCGCCTCGGCGGTGTCGCTCCAGGTCTCGGCGCGCGCCTCGAAGGTGCTGACCTCCACCGGCGGCTGCGGCATGTTGTCGAAGAAGCTGTTGAGCGCGCGCTGCGACGCGAACCACAGTCCGAACACGCCGCCGAACACGACGACGAACAGGATCAGCATCAGGGTCATGCGGCGGCCGGTGGATGGCGGGCGCACGGCGCGTTGCGGCTTGCTGGCACTCATGTGGGGTTCCATTGCTTCAGGTCGTACGGGGGACGGGTCGCGACGGGGCGGCCGCGCGGGCGGCCCCGGTCCTTGCGATGAGATGCGGCATTGCCGGCGCCACGGCGGGGGGACGGCGGCGGCAGGGAAAGCGCGATTCTGGCCGCAGGCCGGTTGCCGGCGCAACGGCTGCCGGGCCCGGCCGGATCCTGGGCCATAATCGGCCGCCCGTCCCAATGCCTTGCAGACTGCCGATGAGTGCACCCGCCTCGCCACGCCGCATCCTGTTCGCAAGCCTCATCGGTACGACGATCGAGTTCTTCGATTTCTACATCTACGCCACCGCCGCGGTGCTGGTGTTCCCGAAGCTGTTCTTCCCGGCCTCGGAGCCGACCGCGGCCACCCTGCAGTCGCTGGCGACCTTCGCCCTGGCCTTCCTGGCGCGGCCGCTGGGCTCGGCGGTGTTCGGCCACTACGGCGACCGCATCGGGCGCAAGGCGACCCTGGTGGCGGCGCTGCTGACCATGGGCATCTCCACCGTGGTGATCGGCCTGCTGCCGACCTATGCCCAGGTCGGGGTGCTGGCGCCGGCGTTGCTGGCGCTGTGCCGCTTCGGCCAGGGCCTGGGCCTGGGCGGCGAATGGGGCGGGGCGGTGCTGCTGGCCACCGAGAACGCGCCACCGGGCAAGCGTGCCTGGTACGGCATGTTCCCGCAGCTGGGCGCGCCGCTGGGCTTCCTGTGCTCGACCGGGGTGTTCCTGGGGCTGGCGCACTTCCTGGACGAGGGCCAGTTCATGGCCTGGGGCTGGCGCGTGCCGTTCCTGGCCAGCGCCGCGCTGGTGCTGGTGGGCCTGTGGGTACGGCTGCGCATCACCGAAACCCCGGCGTTCCGGAAGACCCTGGAGCGCGAGGAGCGCGAGCGCCTGCCGATGGCCACGGTGCTGCTGCGCCACCCCGGCACCCTGGTGGTGGGCACCCTGGCGCTGATGGCGACCTTCGTCCTGTTCTACCTGATGACGGTGTTCGCGCTGAGCTGGGGCACGGCCGGCCTGGGCTACGGGCGCGAGCAGTTCCTGCTGCTGCAGATGGCCGGCGTGCTGTGCTTCGCCGCGACCATCCCGCTGTCGGCGGTGTACGCCGACCGCTTCGGCCGGCGCCGGGCGATGATCCTGGCCACCGTCGGCATCATCCTGTTCGGCCTGCTGTTCAAGCCGCTGTTCGAGGCCGGCAGCGCCTGGCAGGTGTTGCTGTTCCTGTGCGTGGGCCTGGGGCTGATGGGACTGACCTACGGTCCCTGCGGCACCATCCTGGCCGAGATGTTCCCGACCCCGGTGCGCTACACCGGCGCTTCGCTGGCGTTCAACCTGGCCGGGATCCTGGGTGCGTCGCCGGCCCCGTACATCGCCACGCGGCTGGCTGCCAGCCACGGCATCGGCGCGGTCGGCGCCTACCTGGCCGGCATGGCCGCGCTGACCCTGCTGGCGCTGCTGCTGGTGCCGCGCCAGCCGGTGGACTGAGCGCGCCGGCGCTGCCCGCGCGCCGGCGCGCCCGGCTCAGTGGCGGGCGTGGCTGCTGTGGCCGTGGCGGTGGAACAGCCGGCCCATGGTCCGCGCCAGCCAGCCGCCTTCCTGGTGCTCGCGGGCGAAGCGGTTCAGGTGCCGGCGCACCTGCTCGGAGTAGGCCTTGTCGTCGTTGCGGATGTGGTTGAACAGCCAGCGCGAGAGCATCCCCTTCAGCTCGTCGACCACGTCCTCGCCGGCCTGGAAGCGCATGCGGTACTCGGCCACCCGCTTGGTGAACACCTCGTGCACCCGCTTGTGCGCGGCGCAGAACGGGTAGCCGGCTTCCTCCATCAGCTCCTCCTCGAAGGCGAAGTGGGAGAGGGTGTAGTCCACCAGTTCGTCCAGCACCTCGCCCACGGCCAGGGACGAGGCCCCGGTCTGCGCCTGGTGCAGCTGGTTGATCATCGACACGATGCGGCGATGCTGATCGTCGATCACCTCGATGCCGGTATCGAGGTCGTCCTGCCAGATCATCAGGGACATGCGGTCATGCACTCTCTGTGGATGGTGGGCGCAGGCTATGGGCGCGGCCGGCGGCCGGCCTTGATCGCGATCAAGCGCCCCCGCCGAACAGGCGCTTGAGCGCCGCGGCGATCCAGCCGCCGCCGGCCTGGCTGCGCGCGAACTCGTCCAGGTAGCGCCGCACCTGCCCGGCGTAGGCCTTGTCGTCGTTGCGGATGTGGTTGAACAGCCACACCGAGAGCATGTCGCGCAGCTCGGCGATCACGTCTTCGCCGGCCTGGTGGCGCTCCTGGTAGCGGCGCCACCCTGCGCGCGAACAGCTCGTGCACCCGGCGGTGGGCGTCGGCGAGCGGGTAGCCGGCCGCCTCCATCAGTTCTTCCTCGAAGGCGAAGTGCGATTGCGCGTAGTCGACCAGGTCGGCGAGCACCTCGCCGGCGCGCTGCGGCGTGCGTTCGGACAGCTGGTTGATCATCGCCAGGATGCGCCGGTGCTGCTGGTCGATGACATCGATGCCGGTGTCGAGTTCGTCCTGCCAGGTAATGGTCCGGGCCATGCTGCCTCTCCCCTGAGGCGACCGAATGGACCGGCGAAGGCTAGGGGCAGGGGCGCGCGGCGGACCTTGATCCTGATCAACCGCCGCGGATGGCTCAGCCGGCGTCGACCACCCGGTTGCGGCCGCCGGCCTTGGCCAGGTACAGGCGGCGGTCGGCCTCGGCCAGCAGGCTGTGCAGGGTGTCGCCGATGCGCGCGTTGCAGGCGCCGATGCTCACCGACAGGCGCAGCTCGCCGTGCTCCACCGGCAGGCGCAGGTCCTCCACCCGCAGCCGCAGGTCCTCGAGGTGGTCGTGCAGGGCCTGGCCTTCCAGGCCCGGCAGCAGCATGCAGAACTCCTCGCCGCCGAAGCGGGCGATGTGGTCCTGCGGCCGGGCATGGGCGGAGATCGCCGAGGCCACCGCGCGCAGGGCGCGGTCTCCGGTCTCGTGGCCCCAGGTGTCGTTGACGTGCTTGAAGTGGTCCAGGTCGAGCATGACCATCGCCAGCGGCTGGCGCACGTCGCGCATGCGCGGCACCAGGCGCTCGGCCTGGTCGAGGAAGTGGCGGCGGTTGGGCAGGCCGGTGAGGAAGTCGCGGGTGGCCAGGTCCTGCAGGCTGCCGATCAGCTCCAGCTGGTCCACGTTCTGCGAAACCCGGCAGAAGAACTCCTCGCGCGAGTACGGCTTGCGCAGGAAGTCGTTGGCGCCGTTCTTGAGGAAGCGCGCGACCAGGCCGGGGTCGTCGCGGCCGGACACGCCGATCACCGCCATGCGGTCGCGTGCGCGCAGCGCGCGCAGGCGGCGGGTCAGCTCGATGCCCTGCATGCCCGGCATCTCCTGGTCGACGATCGCCAGGCGGATGCTCTGGTCGGCCTCGACCGCGGCCAGGGCGCGGTCGCCGTCCGGCGCCTGCACCACGCGGTAGCCAAACAGCTCCAGCAGCAGGCCGGCATGGGCGCGGGCGCTGGGCGAGTCGTCCACCACCAGGGCCGAGATGCGGCGGTTGCGCTCCAGCCGCTGCACCAGCCAGACGATGTAGTCCAGGCTGCCGGGGGTGTTCTTGAGCACGAAGTCGATGATCTGCCGGCGCAGCAGGCGCTCGCGCAGCTCCTCGTCGTACACGCCGCTGACCACGACGGTGGGCAGCTCGCGGCCGAGGAAGCAGTCGACCACGGCCTCGTGGTCGCCATCGGCCAGGACCAGGCCGGTCAGCACCAGGAACCAGTCGTCGTGGGCGGCCAGCGCGGCGCGGGCCTCGGCCAGGGTCGAGGCCACCGTCACCGGCAGTTCCAGCTGCTGTTCGATCGCCTGGGCCACGGCCTGCACGAACGCACGCGAGTTCTCCACCAGCAGGACACGCTGTGGAAGCGAAGGCGAAGGCGGATTGGGCGCTATCGCGGGCATGCCCCGGCCATTGCACGGTTCGTCCCAGTGCTTAGCGGCCAGGCCGGGGCGGACTTTAGAGGTGCGTCACGTTTTTCCCGGGCCCGGGTCTTACCACAGCGCGTCGCGCAGCCGGTACCAGGCCATGGCCGCCACCAGCAGCGGCATGCGCAGCAGGCGGCCGCCGGGGAAGGGCGCGTGCGGGATCTTCGCGAATGCGTCCAGCCGCCGCGACTGCCCGGCGATGGCCTCGGCGATCAGCCGCCCGGCCAGGCCGGTGGTGGCCACGCCGTGGCCGGAGAAGCCCTGGGCGAAGTACACGTTGCTGCCCAGCCGGCCCCAGTGCGGGGCGCGGTTGAGCGAGATGTCCACGTAGCCGCCCCACAGGTACTCGATCGGCACCCCGGCCAGCTGCGGGAACACCTTGCGGATGCGCCGCCGCATCACCCCGCGCAGGTTCGGCGGCGGATAGCTGGAATAGCTGGCGCGCCCGCCGAACAGCAGGCGGTGGTCGCGGGACAGGCGGAAGTAGTCCAGCGCCCAGTTCACGTCGGCCACCGCCATGTCGTTGCGGATCAGGGCGCGCGCGCCGTCCTCGCCCAGCGGTGCGGTGGCGGCGATGTAGGTGCCCACCGGCATCACCCGGGATTCCAGCTGCGGGGCGATGCCCCGCAGCCAGGCGTTGCCGCACAGCACGGCGAAGTCGCCGCGGGCCTCGCCGCGGGCGGTGCGCAGCACCGGCTTCGGGCCCTGCACCAGCTGCACCACCGGCGAGCGCTCGTAGATGCGCACGCCGGCGGCCAGCGCGGCGCGGGCCAGGCCCAGGCAGTACTCCAGCGGGTGCAGGTGCCCGGAGGCGCGGTCGTACACCGCGCCGAGGTAACGGTCGCTGGCCAGCTCCTGGCGCAGGCGGGCGCGGTCCCACCACTCCAGCGGGTAGTCGTAGCGCTCGGCCATCTCCACCAGGCCGGCGCGCAGGTCGCGTTCCTGGCGCGGCTTGATCGGCACGTGGGCGTGGCCGTCGCGCCAGTCGCAGGCGATGCCGTGGCGGGCGATGCGCCCGCGCAGGCGCTCCATGGCCTCGCGCGACAGGTCGAACAGCAGCCGCGCCTCCTCCGGGCCCAGCAACCGCTCCAGGGTGGACTGCTCGCAGCCGTAGCCAACGATGGCCTGGCCGCCGTTGCGCCCGGAGGCGCCCCAGCCGACCCGCTGCGCGTCGACCACCACCACCTTGTAACCGGCCTCGGCCAGCTCCAGCGCCGCGGTCAGGCCGGTGTAGCCGGCGCCAAGGATGCACACATCGGCCTCGACCACGCCTTCCAGCGCCGGCTGTTCCGGCAGGGGTGCGGCGCTGGCGGCGTACCAGCTGGGCGGGTAGGGCGCGTTCACCGGCGGCTCCGGGCGCGCATGGGCTCAGACCGTGCGCAGGTACCAGGCATAGTCGACGTCGCTGACCAGGGTGTTGAAATCCAGCATCTCGCGCCGCTTCTGCTGGCCGTAGACGTGCCGGAAGGATTCGCCGTACCAGTCGGCGGCGAAGCCGCTGGCGAGGAAGTCCTCGATCGCCTGGCGCCAGTGCGGCTGACCGGCCTCGAACTGCTCGTAGGCGTTGCCGACCACCGGCGGGCCCGGATCCTGGCGGGTTTCCAGCCCGTGCAGGATCCCGGCCAGCACCGCCGCGGCGACCAGGTAGGGATTGGCGTCGGCGCCGGCGATGCGGTGCTCGATGCGGGTGTTGGCCGGGTCGCTGTGCGGGATGCGCAGGGCCACGGTGCGGTTGTTGAAGCCCCAGCTGTCGTTGAGCGGGACGAAGGCGTTGGCGACGAAGCGGCGGTAGCTGTTGGCGTGCGGCGCGAACAGCAGCAGGTTGTCGCGCGCGCTGGCCTGCAGTCCGGCCACGGCGTGGCGCAGCGCATCGGCCGGCGCATCCGGGGTGCAGGCGAACACGTTGCGGCCCTCGCGGTCCAGCAGGCTCACGTGCAGGTGCATGCCGCTGCCGGCCTGCCCGGCCAGCGGCTTGGCCATGAAGCTGGCCAGCGCGCCGTGCTGCTGGGCGATGGCCTTGATCACGCGCTTGAGCAGCACCGCGTCGTCGCAGGCGGCCAGGGCGTCGGCGCGGTGGCCGAGGTTGATCTCGAACTGGCCCGGCGCGTACTCGGCCACCGCGGTGTCGGCGGGGATGCCCTGGGCGCGGCAGGCGCTGGCCACGGCGTGGATGAAGTCGGCGTTCTCGTCCAGGTCGTCGATCGAGTAGACCTGGGTGCTGTCGTTGCGGCGCCCGCTGGCGGGGTTGGACGTGGGCTGCGGGCGACCGTCGGCATCGGGCAGGCGGTCGAACAGGTAGAACTCCAGTTCCACCGCCAGCACCGGGGTCAGTCCGGCCGCGGCAAAGCGCTCCAGCACCCGCTGCAGGACCCGCCGCGGATGCGCCTCGAACCAGCCGCCGTTGCCGTCCTCCATCTGCAGCAGCAGCTGCAGCGCCGGCCGTGGCGACCACGGCACCGGGCGCAGGCTGCCGGGGATCGGGCGGCAGATCCGGTCCTCGTCGCCGATGTCGTAGCCCAGCCCGGTTTCCTCCACGGTGTTGCCGCGGATGTCGGCGGCCACCAGCGACATCGGCAGGCACACGCCATTGGCGTACACCTTGCCAAGCGCCGAGGCCGGGACCCGCTTGCCGCGCAGCACGCCGTTGGCGTCCGGCAGCAGCAGGTCGACATGGGCGTCGGCCGCGCCCTCCATGGCGTGCAGGGTGGCCAGGTCGGCGGCGGGGAGGGCAGGGGCGGACGGAGGGGTCATGACGGGACCTCGGCGGGACGGGACGAGGGTAACAGCGGTCCGGTCGTCAAGAATACTCAACGCCGCACCGGGTCCATGCACCGCCGTGGTGCGGGATGCGGGCCGGGCCGTGTTGTAAAAATAAAACGCCCGGGGTAAGTTGCCGGAACGCCATCGGACGCTGCTCGCATGGCCCTGACGCCGCTGGTCGGACTGCCCACCGACCGCAAACTGATCGGAGCGCACCCGTTCCTCGCCGCCGGCGAGAAGTACGTGCGCGCGGTGGTCGAAGGCGCCGGCGCGACCCCGGTCCTGATGCCCTCGCTGGATCCGCCGCTGGATCCGGATGCCTGGCTGTCGCGCCTGGACGGCCTGCTGCTGACCGGCGCGGTCAGCAACATCGAGCCGCACCACTACAGCGACGAGCCCAGCTGGGAAGGCAACCTGCACGACCCGGCCCGCGACGCCAGCACCCTGGCCCTGGCCCCGCGCGCGATTGCCATGGGCCTGCCGGTGCTGGCGATCTGCCGCGGCCTGCAGGAGGTCAACGTGGCCCTGGGCGGCCGCCTGCACCAGAAGGTGCACGAGGTGCCCGGCATGATGGACCACCGCGAGAACCTGGAGGACCCGCTGGACGTCCAGTACGGCCCCGCGCACGAGATCAGCCTCGCCCCGGGCGGGCTGCTGGCCTCGCTGGCCGGCGCCGGGCGGGTGCGGGTGAACTCGCTGCATGGGCAGGGCATCGCCCGGCTCGCCGACGGCCTGGTGGTGGAAGCCACCGCCCCGGACGGCCTGGTCGAGGCCTTCCGCGGCACCGGTCCCGGCTTCCTGCTGGGCGTGCAGTGGCATCCCGAGTGGCAGGTCGCGTCCAATCCCTTCTACCTGGCGATCTTCCGCGCGTTCGGCGATGCCTGCCGGGCCTGGGCCGGACGCCGCGCCGCCCCGCCGGCTCCCGAACGCATCCGGACAACCGCATGAGTACACGCAGACGCACCCGAAAACCCGAGGCCACCGCCGAGCAGCAGCAGGAGAACTCGCTGCGGCGCTGGCTCAAGGAGCGGCACATCACCGAGGTGGAATGCCTGGTGCCGGACATCACCGGCAACGCGCGCGGCAAGATCATCCCGGCCGACAAGTTCAGCCACGACTACGGCACCCGCCTGCCGGAAGGCATCTTCGCCACCACCGTCACCGGCGACTACCCGGACGACTACTACGAACTGACCTCGCCCTCGGATTCGGACATGCTGCTGCGGCCGGATCCGGACACGGTGCGGATGGTGCCCTGGGCCACCGACCCGACCGCCCAGATCATCCACGACTGCTACACCAAGGACGGCCATCCGCACGAGCTGGCCCCGCGCAACGTGTTGCGCCGGGTGCTGGCCGAGTACGAGAAGGAAGGGCTGCAGCCGGTGGTCGCGCCGGAGCTGGAGTTCTTCCTGGTGCAGAAGAACACCGACCCGGACTTCCCGCTGCTGCCGCCGGCCGGCCGTTCCGGCCGCCCGGAGACGGCGCGGCAGTCGTACTCGATCGACGCGGTCAACGAGTTCGACCCGATCCTGGACCTGATGTACGACTACTGCGACGCGATGGAGCTGGACGTGGACACCCTGATCCACGAGTCCGGCGCGGCGCAGCTGGAGGTCAACTTCACCCACGCCGGCGCGCTGTCGCTGGCCGACCAGGTGTTCCTGTTCAAGCGCACCATGCGCGAGGCGGCGATGCGCCACGGCGTGTACGCCACCTTCCTGGCCAAGCCGATGGAGACCGAGCCGGGCAGCGCCATGCACATCCACCAGAGCCTGGTGGACCGCAGGGGCCGCAACGTGTTCACCGGGAAGAAACCCGGCGAGTTCAGCGAGGTGTTCGGCCACTACCTGGCCGGCCTGCAGAAGTACGTGCCGATGGCGATGGCGTTCTTCGCCCCGAACGTGAACTCCTACCGCCGGCTGATGTTCGGCGAGGTCTCGCCCAGCAACGTGCGCTGGGGCTACGACAACCGCACCTGCGGCCTGCGCGTGCCGATGGACACCCCGGAAAACCAGCGGGTGGAGAGCCGCTTCGCCGGCTCCGACGCCAATCCGTACCTGGCCATGGCCGCGACCCTGGCCTGCGGCCTGCTGGGCATCCGCGAAAAGCTCACCCCGACCGCCCCGACCGAGGTCAGCGCCAAGGAGCTGGGCTACGACCTGCCGCGCTCGCTGGGCGAGGCGCTGGACGAGCTGGAGACCTGCACCCCGCTGGCGACCCTGCTGGGGCCGCGCTTCGTGCGCGCCTACGTGTCGGTCAAGCGCAAGGAATACGAGACCTTCTTCCGCGTGATCAGCTCCTGGGAGCGCGAGTTCCTGCTGCTGAACGTCTGACCCGCCGCGCGCCGCCGGGCGCGTGGCACGACAACCCGAGGAATCCCGCCGCATGGCCGCGATCGACCTGCCCGAACTCCAGCGCCTGGACGCCGCCCACCACCTGCATCCGTTCAACGACAACGCCGCCCTGGCGAAGCGGGGTACCCGGGTGCTCGTACGCGGCGAGGGCTGCTACGTCTGGGACGCGGAGGGCAACAGGCTGCTGGACGCCTTCGCCGGCCTGTGGTGCGTGAACATCGGCTACGGCCGCAGGGAGCTGGGCCAGGCCGCGGCCCGGCAGATGGAGCAGCTGGCCTACTACAACAGCTTCTTCCAGTGCACCACCGAGCCGACCATCCGCCTGGCCGCGCAGCTGGCCGAGCTGGCCCCCGGGGACGTCAACCACGCCTTCTTCGTCAACTCCGGCTCGGAGGCCAACGACACCATCCTGCGCCTGGTGCGCCACTTCTGGGCGGTGCAGGACCAGCCGCAGAAGAACATCTTCATCGGCCGCCACAACGGCTACCACGGCACCACCGTGGCCGGCGCCAGCCTGGGCGGGATGAAGGGCATGCACGAGCAGGGCGGGCTGCCGATCCCGGACATCCACCACATCGACCCGCCGTTCTGGTTCGCCGATGGCGGCGACCTGTCGGAGGAGGAGTACGGCATCGCCGCCGCCCGCCGCCTGGAACAGAAGATCCTGGAGCTGGGCCCGGACCGGGTCGCGGCCTTCATCGGCGAGCCGGTGATGGGCGCCATCGGCGTGTACATCCCGCCGATGAGCTACTGGAAGGAGATCGAGCGGATCTGCCGCCAGTACGACGTGCTGCTGGTGGCCGACGAGGTGATCTGCGGCTTCGGCCGCACCGGGCAGTGGTTCGGCAGCCAGCACTTCGGCATCCAGCCGGACGTGATGACCATCGCCAAGGGCATCACCTCCGGCTACATCCCGCTGGGCGCGGCCCTGTTCAACGACCGGGTGGCGGGGGTGCTCAAGGAGGCCGGCGGCGAGCTGGCCCATGGCGCGACCTATTCCGGCCACCCGGTGTGCGCCGCGGTGGCCCTGGAGAACCTGCGGATCATGCGCGACGAGCAAATCGTCGAGCGCGCCCGCGAGGAGGTCGCCCCCTACCTGGCCCAGCGCTGGGCCGAGCTGGGCCAGCACCGGCTGGTGGGCGAGGCCCGGATCGTGGGCTTCATGGGCGCCCTGGAGCTGGTCCCGGACAAGCGCCGGCGGGCGTTCTTCCCGGAGCGCGGCAAGGTCGGCGGCCTGTGCCGGGACATCGCCCTGCGCCACGGCCTGATCCTGCGCGCGACCTACGACTCCATGCTGCTGTCGCCGCCCCTGGTCCTGGACCGCGGGCAGGTCGACGAGCTGTTCGACAAGGCCTGGAAGGCCCTGGACGAGACCGCCGAGGCGATCGGCCGCTGAAAAGGGATGGGCAAAGCCCCCCGCCAGCGCTAACCTGAACCACCTGAACTCCCCTTCCTCCGAGGAACCTGCGATGAAGCTCCGCCTGCTCTCCCTGGGCATTGCCGCCACCCTGCTTGCCGCCTGTGGCGGCAAGGACGATGCCGCGCAGGGGCCGGGCGATGGCGGCGAGGAGAAGGTCCTCAACGTCTACAACTACTCCGACTACATCGCCGAGGAGACCATCCCCGGCTTCCAGGAGCAGACCGGCATCCGCGTCACCTACGACGTCTACGACAGCGACGAGGTGCTGGAGACCAAGCTGCTGGCCGGTTCCAGCGGCTACGACGTGGTGGTCCCGACCCTGAACTTCTTCGGCCGCCAGATCCAGGCCGGCGTGTTCATGAAGCTCGACAAGGGCAAGATCCCGAACCTGGCCAACATCGACCCGAAGATCCTGGAGCGCATCGCCGGCCAGGATCCGGGCAACGAGTACGGCGTGCCCTACATGATGGGCACCACCGGCATCGGCTACAACGTGGACAAGATCACCGAGATCTTCGGTTCCACCGAGGTCGCCAACAGCTGGGACATCGTGTTCAAGCCGGAGAACATCAGCAAGCTGAAGGACTGCGGCGTGACCCTGCTGGATACCCCGGCGGACATGCTCCCGATCGCGCTGCACTACCTGGGCGAGGACCCGCACAGCGGCGACCCGGAGAAGCTGCAGAAGGCGGCCGACCTGATCAAGTCGATCCGCCCGTACGTGCAGAACTTCCATTCCAGCCAGTACGTCAGCGCCCTGGCCAACGGCAGCATCTGCCTGGCGGTGGGCTGGTCGGGCGACATCATCCAGGCCCGCGACCGCGCCGAGGAGGCCGAGAACGGCGTCAACGTCGCCTACTCGATCCCGAAGGAAGGCGCCCCGCAGTGGTTCGACATGCTGGCCATCCCGGCCGATGCGAAGCACCCGCAGAACGCGCACGCGTTCATCAACTACCTGCTCGACCCGCAGGTGGCCGCCAACAACACCAATTACATCCATTACGCCAACCCGGTGAGCGCCGCGACCCCGCTGGTGGACGAGGAGATCCGCAACGATCCCACGATCTACCCGCCGGAGGAGGTGGCCGCGAAGATGTTCACCTACGCGATCAACTCGCCGGAGACGGACAGGCTGTACACGCGGCTCTGGACGGAGATCAAGCAGGGCAAGTAAGCCCTGCGGCCGGCGCCGCCCGCGGGGTGGCGCCCGGCCCGCGCATCCGTCGGAGGCCGCGGCCCTGGCCGGGCGGCAGCCGGAGCAATCCGGCCGCCGTCCGCCGCCATGGAGTCGGGGATCACCACAGGCCCTGCGGGGCAAAGGGGATGCGATGGGTACGTGCAAGTCTGGATTGCTGGGCTGTCTGGTAGTGGTGCTCGGGCTGGCCGGATGCGGCGGGTCCGGGGAGGAAGCCGGCGGGGACGGGGCCAGGCCCGCCGCGGCCGGGGTGGTGCACGTCTACAACTGGTCCGACTACATCGCCGAGGACACCATCCCCGGCTTCGAGCGCGAGACCGGGATCAAGGTCACCTACGGGATGTTCGACAGCAACGAGCTGCTGGAGGCCAAGCTGCTGGCCGGCGGCTCGGGCTTCGACGTGGTCGTGCCCTCGCTGCAGTTCCTCGGCCGGCAGATCCAGGCCGGGGTGTTCCAGCCGCTGGACAAGTCGCGGCTGGAGAACTACTCCGGGCTGGACCCGGCGCTGATGGAGCGCATCGCGATCCAGGACCCCGGCAACCAGTACGCCGTGCCCTACCTGTGGGGCACCACCGGCATCGGCTACAACGTCGACAAGGTGGTGGAGGCCTTCGGCAGCGCCGAGGTGGCCGACAGCTGGAGCCTGCTGTTCGACCCGGACAAGGTCTCGAAGCTGGCGCACTGCGGGGTGATGCTGCTGGACACGCCGAGCGAGGCGATCCCGGCGGCGCTGGCCTACCTGGGCGAGGACCCGAACAGCCACGACCCGGAGGTGATCCGCAAGGGCGCGGCGCTGCTGGCGAAGATCCGGCCCTACATCCGCACCTTCCACTCCAGCCAGTACATCGACGCCCTGGCCAACGGCAGCGCCTGCCTGGTGATGGGCTGGTCCGGCGACGTGCTGCAGGCCCGCGACCGCGCCGAGGAGGCCGGCAACGGGGTCAAGGTGGCCTACGCGATCCCGAAGGAGGGCGCGCCGCTGTTCTTCGACATGCTGGCCATCCCCAGGGACGCGAAGAACATCGACCAGGCCTACGCCTTCATCGACTACCTGCTGCGCCCGGACGTGGCCGCCAGCAACACCAACTACGTCAGCTTTCCCAACCCGGTGCCGGCCTCGCTGGAGCAGGTGGACGAGGAAATCCGCAACGACCCGACCATCTACCCGCCGCCGGAAGTGGCCGGGAAGCTGTTCATGCTGGCGGTGGTGCCGCCGGAAGTGGACCGCCTGTACACCCGGATCTGGACCGAACTGAAGAGCGGCCGCTAGGCTGCACGCAACCGCAGGTGCGGGCCGCCGCGGCGGCCCGCCCCCATGCCTGCCAATGGAGTAAACATGGCGTCAAGCCCCGAACGCGCTAACCCGACTCCCGCCCCCGGTGGCGACCCGGCCGGGTACCTGCGCATCGAGAACGTGCGCAAGGAATTCGACGGCTTCGTCGCCGTGGACGACGTCAGCCTGGAGATCCGCAAGGGCGAGATCTTCGCCCTGCTGGGCGGCTCGGGCAGCGGCAAGTCCACCCTGCTGCGCTGCCTGGCCGGGTTCGAGCGGCCGACCCGCGGCCGCATCGTGCTGGACGGGGAGGTCATGAACGACCTGCCGCCGTACGAGCGGCCGATCAACATGATGTTCCAGTCCTACGCCCTGTTCCCGCACATGACCGTGGAGCAGAACATCGCCTTCGGCCTCAAGCAGGACGGCCTGTCGCGCGACGCCATCCGCAAGCGGGTGGGGGAGATGCTGGAGCTGGTGCAGCTCGGCAAGCTGGCCAAGCGCAAGCCGCACCAGCTGTCCGGCGGCCAGCAGCAGCGCGTGGCCCTGGCCCGCTCGCTGGCCAAGGGGCCGAAGCTGCTGCTGCTGGACGAGCCGATGGGCGCGCTGGACAAGAAGCTGCGCTCGCGCATGCAGCTGGAGCTGGTCAACATCATCGAGTCCTCCGGGGTGACCTGCGTGATGGTCACCCACGACCAGGAGGAGGCGATGACCATGGCCAGCCGCATCGCGCTGATGGACCAGGGCTGGATCCAGCAGGTCGGCAAGCCGGACGAGATCTACGAGCAGCCGGCCAACCGCTTCGCCGCCGAATTCATCGGCTCGGTCAACCTGGTGGACGCGGTGATCGACGACGACCAGCCGGACTACGTCACCCTGCGCACCCCGGCGTTCGATGCCCCGATCTACATCGGCCACGGCATCACCGGCTTCGAGGGCCAGCCGGTGTCGTTCGCGCTGCGCCCGGAGAAGCTGGGCATCGGCAAGTCCGAGCCGGACCAGCAGTACAACAAGGCCCGCGGCATCATCGAGGACATCGCCTACTTCGGCAGCCACTCGGTGTTCCACGTGCGCCTGCCCAGCGGCTCCAAGCTGCTGGTCAACTTCGCCAACCAGCAGCGCTGGGCCAGCGACGACCTGACCTGGAACGACGAGGTCTGGGTGTGGTGGCGCGACAGCGACGGCGTGGTGCTGCTGTCATGAACATGCGCGCGCTGGCCAGGTACCTGCCCTCGGGGCGGTGGGCGGTGATCGCCATCCCCTTCCTGTGGCTGCTGTTCTTCTTCGCGATCCCGTTCCTGATCGTGCTGAAGATCTCCTTCTCGCGGCTGGCCATCGCCATGCCGCCGTACACGCCCATCGTGGAGGTGGTGGACAAGGCGCTGCACCTGCGCCTGAACCTGGGCAACTACGCGGCGCTGTTCACCGACCCGCAGTACGGCCTGGCCTACCTCAGCTCGATCAGGATTGCGGTGGTCTCCACCGTGCTGTGCCTGCTGATCGGCTACCCGATGGCCTACTTCATCGCGCGGATGAAGCCGGCCACCCGCAACATCGCGCTGATGGCGGTGGTGCTGCCGTCGTGGACCTCGTTCCTGATCCGGGTCTACGCCTGGATCGGCATCCTCGACGCCAACGGCATCCTCAACCGCTTCCTGCTGTGGACCGGGCTGGTCGACGCGCCGCTGCGCATCCTCTACACCCCGCTGGCGGCCTACATCGGCATCGTCTACTGCTACCTGCCGTTCATGATCCTGCCGCTGTACGCCAACCTGGTGAAGCTCGACCACCGCCTGCTGGAGGCCGCCTACGACCTCGGTGCGCGGCCGTGGAAGGCGTTCGTGCGCATCACCCTGCCGCTGTCGCGCTCGGGCATCATCGCCGGCTGCATGCTGGTGATGATCCCGACCGTGGGCGAGTTCGTGATCCCGGAGATGCTCGGCGGCCCGGACACGCTGATGATCGGCCGGGTGCTGTGGGGCGAGTTCTTCAACAACCGCGACTGGCCGGCGGCCTCGGCGGTGGCGATCGTGATGCTGCTCCTGCTGCTGGTGCCGATCCTGGTCTTCAACCGCTCCCAGCAGCGCACCCTGGAGGGCCGGCTGGCATGAACGACTCCCTGGGCATGCGCATGCTGCGCTGGGCGGTGCTCGTGCTGGGCTTCGCCTTCCTGTACCTGCCGATCGTGCTGCTGGTGGTGTACTCCTTCAATTCCTCGCGCCTGGCCACGGTCTGGGCCGGGTTCTCGGTGAAGTGGTACGGCGAGCTGATGCGCGACCGGCAGATGCTGGACGCGGCCTGGGTCAGCCTGCGCATCGCGTTCTGGACCGCGACCGCGGCCACCGTGATCGGCACCCTCGGCGCGATGGTGATGACCCGCTTCCGCCGCTTCCCCGGCAAGACCCTGTTCGGCGCCCTGGTCACCGCGCCGCTGGTGATGCCGGAGGTGATCATCGGCCTGTCGATCCTGCTGATGCTGGTCTCGGTGGGCGGTGCGCTGGGCCTGCCGTCCAAGGGCATGGTCGCGATCTGGATCGCGCATGTGACCCTGACCGTGTCCTTCGTGACCGTGGTGGTGTCCTCGCGCCTGCAGGAGCTGGACCGCTCGCTGGAGGAGGCGGCCATGGACCTGGGCGCCAACCGGCTGAAGGTGTTCTTCCTGATCACCCTGCCGATCATCGCCCCGGCCCTGGTCTCCGGCTGGCTGCTGGCCTTCACCCTGTCGCTGGACGACGTGGTGATCGCCAGCTTCGTCTCCGGCCCGGAATCGACCACCCTGCCGATCAAGATCTTCTCCTCGGTGCGGCTGGGCGTGAGTCCCAAGATCAACGCCCTGGCCACCCTGCTGATGATGGCCGTGTCGCTGGCGGCGGTGGTCGGCTGGTGGCTGATGTACCGCGAGGACAAGCGGCGCCAGCGCGACATGCAGCTGGCGCTGCAGGACAATAGCTGAAACGACGGCGGGTCTTTTTCTGTAATCGTTCCACTTTCGCAACGGTTCTTCGCCGCAGGCCCGGTTTCGGGCCGCGGCCGCGGGCCCCATGCTCCCGTGCAATCCAACCCGGAGAACACCATGAGCATCCATCCGCAGGTCGAATCCGTCCGCGTGCTGCGCAAGGTCCGCGGCCTGCCCACCTCCGACGGCGCCGGCGTGCGCCTGACCCGCGTCATCGGCGGCCCGGAGCTGCCGGACCTGGACCCGTTCCTGCTGCTGGACGAGTTCGGCACCGACCGGGCCGAGGACTACATCGCCGGCTTCCCGGACCATCCGCACCGCGGCTTCGAGACCGTCACCTACATGCTTGACGGGCGCATGCGTCACCGTGACAACCACGGCAACGAAGGCCTGCTGACCTCCGGCGGCGTGCAGTGGATGACCGCCGGCCGCGGCCTGGTGCATTCGGAGATGCCCGAGCAGGAGTCCGGGCGCATGCGCGGCTTCCAGCTGTGGGTGAACCTGCCGGCGCGCGAGAAGATGACCGATCCGCGCTACCAGGAATTCGGCGCCGAGCGCATTCCGGTGGCGCATCCGGCCGCGGGCGTGGAGGTCAGGGTGATCGCCGGCCGGGCCGGCGGCGTCGAAGGCCCGATCCGGCAGCCGGCCACCGATCCCCTGTACCTGGACATCATCCTGGCTGCCGGCAGCGCGTGGGAATGCGAACTGGCCGCGGGCCATAACGCCTTCGCCTACGTGTTCGAAGGACAGGCCACGGTGGGCGAGGGCGGGGACGCACGCCTGCTGGAAACCAGCGAGCTGGGCGTGCTCGGCGGCGGCACCCGCCTGGTGCTGCGCGCCGGCGCGACGCCGGCGCGGCTGATCCTGGTCGCCGGCCGCCCGCTGCGCGAACCGGTGGCCCGCTACGGCCCGTTCGTGATGAACACCCGCCAGGAGCTGATGCAGGCCTTCGTCGACTTCCAGGAAGGGCGCTTCTAGCCGCGGGTGCAGGCCTGGCGCCGGCCGTGGCCGGCGCCAGGGACGGCTCAGTGCAGGTAAAGCTGCTGCGCCAGGTTCATCGCCCGCCGCAGCTGGTCCGGGTCGTTGGCGTCCAGCCAGATCTGGGCGTAGCGGTCCTCATCCAGCTCGACCACGGTGATCCGCTTCTCGGCCGCGCCGGCCTCGGCGATCTCGGGGCGGTACCACACCACCACGTGCTGGCCGACCCAGCCTTCCTCGACCCGGTTGCGGCGGCGCAGCTTCAGCGGCTCGCTGTCGGTGAACATCACCCCCAGCAGCTGGGTGCCGTCCTGGTCGATGGCGCGGCAGACCTTGTAGCTCTTCCCCTCGGTTTCCTCCCACTGCACGCCGGCGCCTTGCGGCAGCGTCGGGCAATCGGCTGCGACGGCGTTGGAGGCGAAGGCCAGGCCCAGCAGCAGGCCGGGCAGAATCAACGTCTTTTGCATTGAAAGCGTCCCCAAGGTGGCCGCAGGCGCGGCCCATGATCCCCAACCGGCCGCACGGGCACGCCGGACGGCGGCCCGCTGGCGCGAAGGCGCCATGCGGCCAGCAACTTGTTCCCCCCCTTGTCGCCGCGGGCGGATGCCGCGCCGACGCTCCCGCTGCCGACCTTAACGTGCAGCAGCGAGGCGATGCAAACGCACTAGAAGTTGCGCTGGAAATCGAAACGGTGGCGCCGCCCGCCAGCCAGTACCTCGACGTCGACGCGGACCACGTCGTGTGCGGCGATGTCGACCAGGCCGATGTGGTCGACGTAGCCGCCGCTGCGCAGTTCGCGCATCGCCACCTGCTGTACGCGGCCGGACAGGTCGCGCGCCTGCGCGCGCACCTGGCCGGCGGCCGGGCGTTCGTCGCCGTCGCCATCGTCGTGGCGCAGGGCCACCAGCAGCAGCGCCTTGCCCGGCGTGCGTTCGATGCCGTAGCCGCGCGCCATGGCCGGGTCCAGCGCCAGGGTTGGCAGCAGGGTGTAGCGGGCCAGCAGCGGTCCATCCAGCTCCGCCACCGCCGGCGCCGGCGGCACGAACTGCGCCGGCTGCGGCGCCTCGCCGCCGCAGCCGGCCAGCAGCGGCAGCAGGGCGGCGAGCAGCCAGCTCTTCCTCGCGCGTGCGTGCATCTCAGCCTCCCGCCAGTTCCGCGCCGCGCACCCGCGCCGCATGGATCGCGCGCGCGACCAGGGCCTCGAAGCCGTCGGCCTGGAAGCGTTCGATCGCCGCCTGGGTGGTGCCGCCGGGCGAGGTCACGCGCCGGCGCAGTTCATCGGCAGGCTCGCCGGTCTCGGCCAGCATGCGCGCCGCGCCGAGCAGGGTGTGCACGACCAGGGTGCGCGCCTGCTCCGGGTCCAGGCCCTCGCCGCGCGCCGCCGCCTGCATCGCCTCGGCCAGCAGGAACACGTAGGCCGGGCCGCTGCCGGACACCGCGGTCACCGCGTCCATCAGCGTTTCCTCGCCGATCCACACCGTGGCGCCGGCGGCGGCCAGCACCGCCTCGGCCTGCGCGCGCCGGCGCGCGTCCACGCCGGGGCCGGCGTACAGGCCGGTGACACCGGCGCCAAGCAGGGCAGGGGTGTTGGGCATGCAGCGCACGACCGCGGCATCGCCGCCGAGCCATTCGCGCAGCCGGTCCACGGTGATGCCCGCGGCGATGGAGACCACCAGCGGGCTGGCCGCGGCCGCGGTCGCGGCCAGCGGTGCGCATGCCGCGCGCATGACCTGCGGCTTGACCGCCAGCAGCCACAGCCCGGCGCCTTGCACCGCCGCGGACGCCTCGGCGAACGCCTGCACCCCGAAGTCCGCGGCCAGCGCCTCGCGCAGGGCCGGCACCGGCTCGGCCACGCGGATCCGCGCCGGATCGGCGCCGCGCGCGACCAGGCCGCCGATCAGGCTGCGGGCCATGTTGCCGCCGCCGATGAAGGCGATGGTGGGAAGCTCGGTCGGATCGGGGATGGAGGACATCGACGCCACCTGCGATGGGAAAAGCCGCAGTCTAGCGCCAGCGCGCGGCGCCTCAGCGCGGCGGGCGCGGCCCGAACAGGGCGGTGCCGATGCGCACCAGGGTGGCGCCCTCGGCGATGGCCACGGCGAAGTCGTCGCTCATGCCCATCGACAGCGTGTCCACGGCCGGGTGGCGCGCGGCCAGCTCGTCGAACAGCTGCTTCATCGCGCGGAAGGCGGGGCGGCGGTCCTCCGGGTCCGGGTGCGGCACCGGGATCGCCATCAGTCCGCGCAGTACCAGGCGCGGCTGCGCGGCCACCGCCGCGGCCAGCGCCGCCACCTCGTCCGGGCGGCAGCCGGCCTTGCCGGCCTCGCCTTCGACGTTGACCTGCAGCAGCACGTTCAGCGGCGGCGCGTCCGGGTCGCGCCTGGCGGCCAGGGCGTCGACCACGCTGCGGCGGTCGATGCTGTGCACCCAGTGGAAGGTGCGCGCGGCCAGCGCCGCCTTGTTCGACTGCAGGTGCCCGATCAGGTGCCACTCCAGGGGGGCGTCCAGCGCCGGATCCAGGGCCTGGCGCTTGGCCGCGCCCTCCTGCACGTAGTTCTCGCCGAACGCCAGCTGCCCGGCAGCGGCCAGGGCGGCGACCGCCTCGGCCGGTTGCAGCTTGGACACCGCCAGCAGGCGCGGCCGCGGGCGGCCGGCGGCCCGGGCCGCGGCGTCGATGCGCGCGAGGACCTGCTGCAGGCGTTCGGAAGGGGCGGGCTGGGACACGGTCGGCAACGGGATTGGCAGGGGGGAATGGGGCGCTATACTGCCGCCAAGGGGACATCGCACGCCAGCCCGCCAAGGGGCCGGGCGGCCGGGGAATTCTGGGGAAAACTCACGCAATGGATATCGCCGAACTGCTGGCCTTCTCGGTCAAGAACAAGGCTTCGGACCTGCACCTGTCCGCCGGCCTGCCGCCGATGATCCGCGTGGATGGCGACGTCCGCCGGATCAACATTCCCGCCCTGGACCACAAGCAGGTCCACGCGCTGGTGTACGACATCATGTCGGACAAGCAGCGCCGGGACTACGAGGAGTTCCTCGAGGTCGACTTCTCGTTCGAGATCCCGTCGCTGGCCCGCTTCCGCGTCAACGCGTTCAACCAGAACCGCGGCGCCGGCGCGGTGTTCCGCACCATTCCCTCCGAGGTCCTGACCCTGGAGGACCTGGGCTGCCCGCCGGTGTTCCGCCAGCTGATCAACCAGCCGCAGGGCCTGATCCTGGTCACCGGCCCGACCGGCTCGGGCAAGTCGACCACGCTGGCGGCGATGATCGACCACATCAACAAGAACGAGTACGGGCACATCCTCACCGTCGAGGACCCGATCGAGTTCGTCCACACCTCGCAGAAGTGCCTGATCAACCAGCGCGAGGTGCACCGCGACACCCACGGCTTCAACGAGGCCCTGCGCTCGGCGCTGCGCGAGGACCCGGACTACATCCTGGTCGGCGAAATGCGCGACCTGGAGACCATCCGCCTGGCGCTGACCGCCGCGGAGACCGGCCACCTGGTGTTCGGCACCCTGCACACCAGCTCGGCGGCCAAGACCATCGACCGCATCATCGACGTGTTCCCCGCCGGCGAGAAGCCGATGGTGCGTTCGATGCTGTCCGAGTCGCTGCGCGCGGTGATCTCGCAGGCGCTGCTGAAGAAGGTCGGCGGCGGCCGCACCGCGGCCTGGGAGATCATGGTCGGTACCCCGGCCATCCGCAACCTGATCCGCGAGGACAAGGTCGCGCAGATGTACTCGGCGATCCAGACCGGCCAGCAGTACGGAATGATGACCCTCGACCAGCACCTGCAGGACCTGGTCAAGCGGGGCCTGGTCACCCGCCAGCAGGCGCGCGAGTACGCCAAGGACAAGCGGCTGTTCGAGTGACCGGAAAGGCGCGCGATTGGCGATTTGTAATTCGTGATTCGACAAGGCCGGGGGTCGTGACGCGGGATCGGTGAGTTGGGGCGCAGCCGCGCTTTTTCGAACCACCAATCACCAATCACGAATCCCGGCTCCGCAGGAGCCATCGATGAGCACCATGGATTTCACCTCGTTCCTCAAGCTGATGGCGCACCAGAAGGCGTCGGACCTGTTCATCACCGCGGGCATGCCGCCGGCGATGAAGGTGCACGGCAAGATCACGCCGATCACGCAGACGCCGCTGACCCCGCAGCAGAGCCGCGACATGGTCCTCAACGTGATGACCCCGGCGCAGCGCGAGGAGTTCGAGAAGACCCACGAGTGCAACTTCGCCATCGGCGTGGCCGGCGTCGGCCGCTTCCGCGTCTCCTGCTTCTACCAGCGCAACCAGGTGGGCATGGTGCTGCGCCGGATCGAGACCCGGATCCCGACGGTGGAGGAGCTGAACCTGCCGCCGATCATCAAGACCCTGGCGATGACCAAGCGCGGCATCATCATCTTCGTCGGCGCCACCGGCACCGGCAAGTCGACCTCGCTGGCGGCGATGATCGGCTACCGCAACCAGAACTCGACCGGGCACATCATCACCATCGAGGACCCGATCGAGTTCGTGCACAAGCACGAGGGCTGCATCGTCACCCAGCGCGAGGTCGGCATCGACACCGACAGCTGGGAGGCCGCGCTGAAGAACACCCTGCGCCAGGCGCCGGACGTGATCATGATCGGCGAGGTGCGCACCCGCGAGGGCATGGACCACGCCATCGCCTTCGCCGAGACCGGCCACCTGGTGCTGTGCACGCTGCACGCGAACAACGCCAACCAGGCGATGGACCGCATCATCAACTTCTTCCCCGAGGACCGGCGCAACCAGCTGCTGATGGACCTGTCGCTGAACCTCAAGGCGGTGGTCGCGCAGCAGCTGATCCCGACCCCGGACGGCAAGGGCCGCCGGGTGGCGATGGAGATCCTGCTGGGCACGCCGCTGGTGCAGGACTACATCCGCGAAGGCGAGATCCACAAGCTCAAGGAGGTCATGAAGGAATCGACCAACCTGGGCATGAAGACCTTCGACCAGAGCCTGTTCGAGCTGTACCAGGCCGGCGAGATCTCCTACGAGGACGCCCTGCGCTACGCCGACTCGCAGAACGAGGTGCGCCTGCGCATCAAGCTCTCCCAGGGCGGCGACGCCCGCACCCTGTCCCAGGGCCTGGACGGCGTGGAGATCGCCGAGGTGCGCTGAGGCGGGCGCTTCCGGCGGCCGCGGGCGGCCGGCCGGCATGGGCCCGGCGCGGGCTGCTGCTGTAGTGAAGCCAGCCCCCCGGCCCGGCCCCACGCCCGGCCGGGCATCAGGTTTCAGATGAAACCTGCGTGGCCCTGGTGTCTAATACGCGCCCCCCACGCGGCGCTCTTCCCGTGAGCTTCCCCGATTCCGACCTCCGGCCCGGCCAGGACGCGCTGCCCGACGACGGGGCGGTGGTCACCGCCGGCCCGCTGACCCCGCCGCCCGACTCGGCGGGCACCCCTGCCGACGACAAGGCCTTCCACCACAGCGTGGCCGAGGACGTGCAGGGCATGGTCCTGGCCAGCCTGGTGGCGGCGCTGGGCATGTCATTGTTCGCGCAGGGCGGGGTGATGATCGGCGGCATGGCCGGGGTCTCCCTGCTGCTGCACTACGCGCTGGGCTGGAACTTCGGCCTGGTGTTCGTGCTCTCCAACCTGCCGTTCTACTGGATCGCGGTGCGGCGCATGGGCTGGGAGTTCACCCTCAAGACCTTCGTCGCGGTCGGCGCCACCGGCCTGCTGACCGACCTGCTGCCGCGCTGGATCCGCTACGCCCACGTGGATACCTGGTTCTCGGCGCTGGTTGGCGGGGCGCTGTGCGGGCTCGGCATCCTGTTCTTCATCCGCCACCGCGCCAGCCTCGGCGGCCTCGGCATCCTGGCCGTGTACCTGCAGCGCGAGCGCGGCTGGAGCGCGGGCAAGGTGCAGCTGGCGTTCGACGCGGTGCTGATGGCGGTGGCGCTGGCGGTACTGTCTCCGGCCAAGGTCGCGTACTCGGCGCTGGGTGCGGTGGTGCTGAGCCTGGTGCTGACGTTCAACCACCGGCCCAACCGCTACATGGGCGTGTAGGCCTCAGCGCGCCAGGCGCGCGTACAGCGCCTGGGCGTCGAACGGGGCATGGACCTTGGCATCGTTGTCGAAGTAGCAGTACACGTCGCGCCGCTTCGCCGCCGGCGCGGGCGCGTCCAGGAAGCGGCGCGCGTCCCGTGGCTCGCCGCCGTCGGCCCAGCGCCGGATGCGCGCGGCCCAGCGATCCAGCGCCGCGTCGCCGTAGCCGCTGCGGTACAGCTCGGTGTCGCCGTGCAGGCGCAGGTACATGAAGCCGGCGGTGACGTCCTCCGCGTAGGGAAAGCGGCCGGGCGTGTCCGAGACCACCAGCGCGACCCGGTGGCGCCGCAGCAGGCGCACGAAGCCCGGGTCGTCGAAGCTGTCGTGGCGGATCTCCAGGGCATGGCGCAGGCGCCGGTTCGGGCCGGCCGGGAGGGCAGTGCGGCCGCGCATACGCGCCGGTTCGTGGCGGCGGGCCAGGGCCAAAGCGGCCCTGGTATCGCGTGGCAGCAGGCCGAGGAAGGCATCCAGCACCTGGCGGTCGTAGGCCATGGACGGCGGCAGCTGCCACAGCAATGGCCCGAGGTGGCGGCCCAGCTGCAGCACCCCGGAGGCGAAGAAGTTCGCCAATGCCGTCTCCGCCCCGCGCAGGCGCAGCATGTGGGTCACGTAGCGCGGGCCCTTCACCGCGAACACGAAGTCGCGCGGTACCTGCTCGGCCCACGCCGCCCAGCTTTCCGGCGATTGCAGCGAATAGAACGAGCCGTTGAGCTCGACGCTGGCGAAGCTGCGCGCGGCGTATTCCAGTTCCCGCCGCTGCGGCAGTCCGGCCGGGTAGAACACGCCACGCCAGGGCTTGTAGCGCCAGCCGGAAATGCCGATGCGGATGGCCATGGGCCGATCATCGCCCGCGCCGTCGGCACGGCCGGGTGAAGGCTCAGCCGGCGGCCGCCATCCAGGGCGGGACCTGGGTCGCCAGCAGGCGCTGGTGTGCGGGGCAGTCCGGGCGGTGGGCGCCGGGCAGGTAGCCCAGCGAGACCAGGAACGAACCGGTGATCTCGCCGCCGGTGAAGCGGAAGGTGCGCTTGAACAGCTTCACCCAGCCGGCCTTGTCCAGCGGATGGTGGGCGTCCAGCCAGGCGGCGAAGCCACCGTGGCTGTCGCGCATGCGCAGGATCACCCCGGCGTTGTGGATCGCCGCCCCGATCTTGAGCCGGTTGCGCACGATGCCCGGATCGGCCAGCAGGCGGGCCCGGTCGGCCGCGCCGTAGGCGGCGACCTTTTCCACGTCGAAGCCGTCGTAGGCGCGGCGGAAGCCCTCGCGCTTGCGCAGCATGGTCTCCCAGCTCAGTCCGGCCTGGTTGATCTCCAGCAGCAGGCGCTCGAACAGCACCGCCTCCGCGCGTTGCGGCACGCCGTACTCGTGGTCGTGGTAGGGGCCGTGCAGGGGATGGCCGCGGGCGAAGTCGCAGTAGCCGGACATGGGCGGGGAACCTCCTGTCGATGCCGCCGATTGTGGCAGGGAAGCGCCGGCGGATGCGCGCCGGCGGCTAGAATGGGCGCATGTCCGCCCCCCAAGACAACCTGGCCAACCACCTGCTGGTCGCGCTGCCCGCGCTGGCCGACCCGAACTTCTCCCGCACCGTCGCGCTGGTCTGCCAGCACGACGACGACGGGGCCATGGGCGTGGTGGTCAACCGGCCCTCCGAGTACACCCTGGGCCAGGTCCTGGCGCAGATGGGCATCGACAGCGCCGACGCCGCGCTGTGTGCCCGCCCGGTGCTGCACGGCGGGCCGGTGCACCAGGAGCGCGGGTTCGTGATCCACGACGGCGACCGCGGCTGGGACTCCAGCCTCAAGGTCGGCGAAGGCCTGTACCTGACCACCTCGCGCGACGTGCTGGAGGCGATGGCCGCCGGCGAAGGCCCGGCCAACGCCGTGCTCGCCCTCGGCTGCGCCGGCTGGGGCGCCGGCCAGCTGGAGCACGAGCTGGCCGAGAACACCTGGCTGACCGTGCCGGCGGACAAGGAACTGCTGTTCGGCCTCCCACTGGACAGCCGCTGGCAGACCGCCGCCCACCGCATCGGCGTGGACCTGTTCCGGCTGGCTGGCTACAGCGGGCATGCCTGAGGCGAGCGTGCCCGCGTTGCCACCGCCCGACGCCATCGTGCTCGGGTTCGACGTCGGTTCGCGCCGGATCGGCGTGGCCGTGGGCAGCGCCTTCGGCGGCGCGCGCGCGGTGGCGGTGGTCGACGTGCACGCCTCCGGCCCGGACTGGGCCGCGCTGGACCGGCTGCGCAGCCAGTGGGGACCGGGCGGCCTGGTCGTCGGCGATCCGCTGACCCTGGACGGCCAGGACCAGCCGGCGCGGCGCCGCGCCCGTGCCTTTGCCCATGCCCTGCGCCAGCGTTGGGGGCTGCCGGTGGCGATGGTCGACGAGCGCTCCAGTTCGGTCGAGGCTGCGCACCGCTTCGCCCGGGCCCGCGCCGCCGGCGCCCGCCGCCGGCGCGACGCCGAGGCCCTGGACGCCGAGGCCGCCGCGGTGATCGTCGAACGCTGGCTGGCCGCCCCCGGGGAAGCCTCCCCGCCGTAGCCGCACCCTTTCCCATGTCGCACGCCGCCGGCGCAGCCGGCCCCACAGGACCACGACCGATGACGCCCCAACTCGATTCCGAAGGACGCCTGCGCCACCTGCTGACCCTGGAAGGACTGCCGCGCTCGACCCTGCTGCAGCTGCTGGACCGCGCCGGCCAGATCCGCGACGCGGCCGTGGGCCGGGTCGGCAAGCGCGCGGTGCTGGCCGGCACCGCGGTGTGCACCCTGTTCTTCGAGCCCTCGACCCGCACCCGCAGCTCGTTCCAGCTGGCGGCGCAGCGGCTGGGCGCGGACGTGCTCAACTTCGACGCATCCACCTCGTCCACCCGCAAGGGCGAGACCGCGCGCGACACCCTGCGCAACCTGGAGGCGATGGGCGTGCGCGGCTTCGTCGTGCGCCACCCCGACGACGGCGCGGTGCAGGCCCTGGCCGACGCCGCCGGCGAGGGCACCGCGGTGGTCAACGCCGGCGACGGCCGCAACGCCCACCCGACCCAGGGCCTGCTGGACATGCTGACCCTGCGCCAGGCCAAGGGCAGCGACTTCTCCAGGCTGAAGGTGCTGATCGTCGGCGACGTGAAGCATTCGCGCGTGGCCCGCTCGGACCTGCACGCGCTGCGCACCCTGGGCGCGGGCGAGATCCGCGTCTGCGGCCCGGCGGCGCTGCTGCCGGAAGCCGAGGTCACCTCCGGCTGCATCGTGGGCGAGGACTTCGACGCGATGCTCGAGGGTGTCGACGCGGTGATGATGTTGCGCCTGCAGCGCGAGCGCATGGAGGAAGGCCTGGTGCCCTCGCTGGAACAGTACCACGCCCGGTACGGCCTGACCGCGCAGCGCCTGCGCCGCGCCGCGCCGGACGCGGCGGTGCTGCACCCGGGCCCGATCAACCGCGGCGTGGAGATCACCGACGAGGTGGCCGACGGCCCGCAGTCCTGGGTGCTGCGCCAGGTCGGCAACGGCGTGGCCGTGCGCATGGCGGTACTGGAGCACCTGCTGGGCTGACGGGTATTCCTCCCGATGGGAGGGTGACGGGCCCGCGTTCGCCGGATAGCCAAGCGCATCCGGAACGGGACACCGTGCCGCTGGATCCTGCGTGCTTGCATGGCCGGCGGCTTCCCGGACGCGGCCTGCGGGCCTTGCCCGGGCGGCGCGTCGGGCCCCTCTCCGGCGGGAGAGGGGCGTGCCGGCGCTTTATTCCGCGGAGCCGCCGTTGCCGGTTTGCGGCGTGGTGACGTCGCGCGCCACATCGACCAGGCGCAGGAACTCGTGGCGCAGGCCGAAGCGGTCCTCGCCCAGCGCGCCGCGCGCGGTGGCGGCGACGTCGTCCCAGGTCCACTGGTCCACGTAGCGGCCGCCGCGCAGCAGGTCGGCATAGCCGGCCACCGCGGCGGCGAAGCGCAGGGACTCGCTCGCCTGCGCCCGCAGCGCCGAGCGCAGCACTGGGGTCTCGAGCAGCCGGCTCTCGTCCTGCCCGGGCAGCTTGTAGCGCAGGCGCAGGTGGGCCAGTTCGGCGGAGGCGGCGGCCGCGGCCGGGACCGGATCGGCGTAGCGCAGCGGCGGCAGCCGCTCGGCGCCGGAACCGACCAGGGTCAGCTCGTACATCGCGGTCACCTCGTGGCCGGCGCCGATGTCGCCGGCGTCCACCCGGTCGTTGGCGAAGTCCTCCTCGCGCAACAGCCGGTTCTCGTAGCCCACCAGGCGGTACTCGGCGACCACCGCCGGGTTGAACTCGACCTGCACCTTCACGTCCCTGGCGATGGTCAGCAGGGTGGCCTGCATCTGCTGCACCAGCACCCGCCGGGCTTCCTCCAGGGTGTCGATGTAGGCGTGCTGGCCGTCGCCTGCATCGGCCAGGCGCTCGGCCATGGCGTCGTTGTAGTTGCCCATGCCGAAGCCGAGCGTGGACAGGGCGATGCCGGCGCGGCGCTGGTCGGCGACCATGGTCAGCAGCGCGCCGCGGTCGGTGATGCCGGCGTTGAAGTCGCCGTCGGTGGCCAGCAGGATCCGGTTCACCCCGCCCTCGATGTAGGCCTGGCGCGCCATCGCGTAGGCCATGCGCAGGCCTTCGTCGCCGTTGGTGCTGCCGTAGGCGCGCAGCCCTTCCAGCGCGGCCAGGATCTCGCCGTGGCGGTCGCCGGGCGTGGGCGGCAGGACCAGGCCGGCGGTGCCGGCGTAGGCCACGATCGAGACCCGGTCCTGCGCGCGCAGCTGCGGCACCAGCTGGGCGAAGGCGCGCTTGAGCAGCGGCAGCCTGTCCGGGTAGTCCATCGAGCCGGAGGTGTCGACCAGCAGCACCAGGTTGGCCGGCGGCAGCTCGCGCTTGTCCACGTCGTAGCCCTTGATCCCGACCATCAGCAGCTGCCGCCGCGGGTTCCACGGCGCCGGCGCCAGCTCGGTGGTCACCTTGAACGGCACCTCGCGCGAGGCCGGGGCGGGGTGGCCGTAGTCGAAGTAGTTGAGCATTTCCTCCACCCGCACCGCGTCGGCCGGCGGGCGGTAGCCATCGCGCAGCATGCGGCGGACGTTGGCATAGCTGCCGGTGTCCACGTCGATCGAGAAGGTGGACACCGGGGCTTCGCGGGTGCGGCGCACCGGGTTGTCCTCGCGGGTGTCGTAATGCTCGGTGTTTTCCGCCGGCCGCGGCAGCGGGCGCTGCGGCATCGGCATGGGCATGGGCGCATGGGCCAGCGACGCTACCGGTGCAGGGGCGAAGGGCGGGGCCGGGTGCCTGGTCGCGGCCTCCCTGGCGCGCGACCGTTCGGCCGCGGCCCGCGCGGCCTGCATGGCCTGGGTGCGTGCCTCCGCCTCGGCGGCCGCAGGCGGGGATTTGGACGGAGTGGTGCAGGCTGCGAGCAGGACGGCCAGGAGGGCTGCGCAGGCGGAGGTCTTGCGGATCGCGGATGGTGCGGGCATGGGCGGATCTCGGGTGGGTTCGGACATGCAAACGGACGGCGCGCCCCGATGGGGTTGTACGGGTTCCCGGCGGGTGCCGGGCCGCCGTGCCGGCGTTCAGGCCAGCGCGTGCTCGAACTCGATGCCCAGGCCCGCCATGCCCTTCTTCTCGTCGGCCAGGTCGGCACGCAGCAGCGCCCGGTCCTCGACCCAGGCCTGGGGCAGGACGAGGCGCAGCGACGCCGGGCCCGCCTCCAGCTGCAGCGGTGGCAGTTCGTCGCTCTCATGGGAGCGGTGCAGCAGCACCGCCAGGCGCAGCAGTGCCGCCTTGCGCCGCGCAGACAGCAGCAGGCGGTCGGGCAGGGCGTCGAAGGCCGACTTCGGGACGCCGCGGCGGTGGGTACGCACCAGCGCCGCCAGCACCTGCTGCTCCTGGCGGGAGAAGCCGGAGATGTCCGAATGCTCAAGGACGTACGCGCCGTGCAGGTGGTACTGGGTGTGTGCGATCGCCATGCCCAGTTCGTGCACGCTGGCGGCCCAGCCGAGCATGCGCGCGTCGTCCTCGTCCAGGGCCCAGGCCTCGGCCACCAGGCCGAACAGCTGCAGGGCCGTGTCCCGCACGCGCCCGGCCTGTTCCTGGTCGATGCCGTAGCGATGGATCAGCGCCTGCACCGAGATGTCGCGCGGATCGTTCTCGCCGCCGCGGCCGAGCATGTCGTAGAGGATGCCCTCGCGCATGGCGGCCTTGCTGACCAGCAGCTTTTCCAGGCCCAGCGACTGGAAGGCCGCCTCCAGCACCAGGATGCCGCCGGCGATGATCGGCCGGCGCTCGGACGACAGGCCGGGCAGGTCGATCTCGTCGATGCTGCGCGCCTGCAGCAGGCGTTCGCGCACCTGGGGCAAGGCCTGCGCGGTAATTGCGCCCTTGGTCAGGCCCATCGCCACGCAGATCTCGCTGATCGACTTGTGCGTGCCGGAGGAGCCGAGGACCTCGTCCCAGCCGCGCGCGCGGTAAAGGCTGGCGAACTGGCGGAACTCGCCGGTGATGACCGCCAGTGCTTCCTTCCAGCGCTTCTTCGACAGCTTGCCGCCGGGAAAGAAACGGCGGGTCGATGCGATGCAGCCTGCCTGCCGGCTTTCGCGCTCGATCGGCTCGAAGCCGCGGCCGATGATGAACTCGGTCGAGCCGCCGCCGATGTCGATCACCAGCCGCTGCTGGCCGGGCTTGGGCGGCTGGGCGTGGGCCACGCCCAGGTAGATCAGGCGCGCCTCCTCGCGGCCGGACACCACTTCCACCGGGAAGCCCAGGGTGGCCTCTGCCTCGGCCAGGAACGGCTGCGGATCGCGCAGCCGGCGCACGGTGTTGGTGGCCAGCGCGCGCACGTGCAGCCGCTCCACCCCGCGCAGGCGCTGGCCGAAGCGGGCCAGGCAGTCCAGCGCGCGCGCGCGCGACTGCGGTGCCAGGCCGCCGTCGGCGTCCAGGCCGTCGGCCATGCGCACGGTCTCGCGCAGGCGGTCGATCACCCGCAGCTCGCCCAGCGAATAGCGGGCGAGCACCATGTGGAAACTGTTGGAACCAAGATCGATCGCGGCCAGCGCATCGCCATCCTGGACCTGCGGGCGGGATTGGGAGGAATGGGGCATCGGCGAATCTTAGCGGATGCCGTCCCGCGGCCCGTAACCGGGGAGGCTAGAGCGCGTCCAGCAGCGCCTGCTGCGCCGAGTGCGGCGCCTCGCCCTCGGCGGGCACGCATTTGCGGTACGTGCCGTCCGGGCCCAGCTCCCAAGCATTGAGGTTGTCGGCCAGGCAGTTCTGCAGCACCTCGCGCTCGATCCGCTCGGCCAGCGCCGGGTCCAGGATCGGGAAGCAGATCTCCACCCGCCGCAGCAGGTTGCGCTCCAGCCAGTCGGCGCTGGCGCAGTACATCTCCGGGCGGCCGTCGTTGCCGAACCAGTACACCCGGCTGTGCTCGAGGAAGCGGCCGACGATCGAGCGCACGCGGATGTTGTCGGACACGCCCGGCACGCCCGGGCGCAGGGTGCAGGCGCCGCGCACGATCAGGTCGATCTGCACCCCGGCCTGCGAGGCCTGGTACAGCGCGCGCACCACCTGCGGCTCGTTGAGCGCGTTCATCTTGGCCACGATCCGCCCGGGGCGCCCGGAGGCGGCCAGCTGCGCCTCGCGCGCGATCCGGCTCAGCAGCCCCTGGTGCAGGGTGAACGGCGATTGCAACAGGCGCCGCAGGCGGATCGACGGCGCCAGCCCGGACAGCTGCTGGAACAGCAGGTGCACGTCGTTGCCGATCTCCGGGTCGGCGGTGATCAGGCCCAGGTCGGTGTAGCTGCGCGCGGTGCCGCTGTGGTAGTTGCCGGTGCCCAGGTGCACGTAGCGGCGCAGGCGCCGGCCCTCGCGGCGCACGATCAGCAGCATCTTGGCGTGGGTCTTGTAGCCGACCACGCCGTACACCACCTGCACGCCAGCTTCCTGCAGGCGGTCGGCCACGCCGAGGTTGGCGTCCTCGTCGAAGCGCGCGCGCAGCTCCACCACGACGGTGACGTCCTTGCCGTTGCGCGCGGCCTGTACCAGCGCGTCGACGATCGCCGAGTCCTTGCCGGTACGGTACAGGGTCTGCTTGATCGCCAGCACGTCCGGATCGACCGCGGCCTGCTTGAGCAGCTCCAGCACGGCGCTGAAGGAGTCGAACGGGTGGTGCAGCAGCACGTCGCCGCGCGCCACCGCCTCGAACACGCTGCCTTCCTCGAAGCGGTTGCGCGGGGTGAACGCGGGGTACTTCAGTTCGGGGCGCTGGACCAGCTCGTGGACCTGGATGACGCGGTTGAGGTTGACCGGGCCGTCGATGTAGTAGACCGCGTTCTCCGGCAGCTCGAAGTTCTGCAGCAGGGAGCGCACGATCGGGCGCGGGCAGTCGTGGGCGATCTCCAGCCGCACCGCCGGGCGGTAGCCTCGGCCGGCCAGTTCGGTGCGCAGGGCCGAGGCGAGGTTGTCGACCTCGTCCTCGTCGACCACCAGCTCCGAGTTGCGGGTGACGCGGAACTGGTATGCGCCCTTGACCGTCATGCCGGGGAACAGCTCGTCGACGAAGGCGGCGAGCATCGAGGACAGCAGCACGAAGGCCTGCTCGTCTCTGCCGCGCAGCTGGCGCGGCAGCTCGACGATGCGGTTGAGCGAGCGCGGCGCGCGCACGATCGCCAGGTGTCCCGGTCGCCCGAACGCATCCATGCCCTCGAGCATCACGACGACGTTGAGCGACTTGTTGAGGATGCGCGGGAACGGGTGCGACGGATCCAGCCCCAGCGGCGACAGCACCGGCATGACCTTGTTGCGGAAGTAGGCGCGCAGCCAGCGGCGCTGGCGCGGGCTCCAGGCCTGGCGCGGCAGGATGCGCACGCCGGCCTCGGCCAGCGCCGGGCGCAGCACCTGGTTCCAGCAGCGGTACTGGGCCTCGACCAGCTCGGTGGCGCGCGCATGGATCGATTCCAGCAGCTGCGCCGGGGCCATCCCGTCGGACGCCGGCGGCAGGCCGAGCTGTGCGGCGTGGCGCACGGTGGCGGTGCGGATCTCGAAGAACTCGTCGAGGTTGGTGCAGGAGATGCAGAGGAAGCGCAGCCGTTCCAGCAGCGGCACCTGCGGGTCCAGGGCCTGGGCCAGCACCCGGAAGTTGAAGTCCAGCTGGGAAAGCTCGCGGTTGAGGTACAGCGCCGGGTCGCGCAGCGGGTCGGCCGGCTCGTGGCCGGTGGGCAGGGGCACCAGCTGCGGTGCCTCGGTGCCTGTGCGCGTGTCGGTGGTCGGACGGTTCATGGCAGCACCCCCTGCAGCTGCTGATCATGCCTCGGACGGACGCGTTCGGGGCCGAAGTGGCAGGCGAAGGTGCTGCCCTGGCCCACGTTGCTGTCGATCGACAGCCGGGCCTGGTGCAGGCCCAGCACGTGCTTGACGATGGAAAGGCCCAGCCCGGTGCCGCCGCTCTCGCGCGAGCGGCTGCTGGACACGCGGTAGAAGCGTTCGGTCAGCCGCGGGATGTGCTCGGCGGGGATGCCGTAGCCGGTGTCGTGTACCGCCAGCACCACGCCGCCGTCGGCGCTGCGGGAGAACTCGATGGTGATGGTCCCGCCGCTGGGCGTATAGCGCACCGCGTTGGTGACCAGGTTGGAGAAGGCGCTGTGCAGCTCGCGGGTGGAGCCCAGCAGGTCGCAGCCGGCGAGGTCGCGGACCTCGATCACGTGGCGGCCCTGGCTGAAGGCCTCGGCCTCGCGCCTGAGGGTCGCCAGCACCGGCGCCATCGCCACCGTTTCTTCCGGCAGGCTCTCGCGCGACTCCAGGCGGGAGAGGGTCAGCAGGTCCTCCACCAGCTGGGTCATGCGCTGCGACTGCTTTTGCATCTCCGCCAACATCGGTGCCCACTCGGGCATTTCCTCGCCGTCGAGCATGTCCAGGTACCCGTGGACCACGGTCAGCGGCGTGCGCAGCTCGTGCGAGACGTTGGCGACGAAGTCCCGCCGCATCTGCTCTAGGTGCAGCAGCTTGCTGACGTCGCGCGCCACCAGCAGCCAGTAGTCCTCCGAATAGGGGATCAGGCGCAGGGTCAGGCGCAGGCGCTCGTCGGCCGGGGCGGGGGCGTCGAGGATCGGCTCGGCGTTGCGGCCCGATGCCATCCACTGCGCCATCGGCAGCGGCTGCAGGCGTTCGGCCACCGGGGCGCCCACGTCGCGCGGATGCTGCAGGCCCAGCAGGTCGGTGGCGGCGCGGTTGAACCAGAGGATGCGCTGGGTGTTGCGGTCCACCACCACCACTGCGTCCGGGAGCGCGGCGGCCGCGGCGCGGTAGGCGCGCAGCATGTCCAGCAGGCGGCGCTTGCGCGTCCGCATCTCCGACTGGCTGCGGTGCAGCAGGCGGTCCAGCGCGTTCCAGGCGCCGTGGCCGCGGGCCGGTTCCCAGCGGCGCCGGGCGGTCAGGCCCAGCAGCACCCGGCGCAGGCGCCAGTAGTGCCAGGCCAGCACGCCGATGGCGGCCGCGGCCAGCACCGCACCGACCTGGTCGATGGCGATGCCCACCAGGGTGGCCGCCGCCAGCAGCAGGAACAGCGCCGAGAGCGTGCGCCACCAGGCCGAGCGCAGGTGCGGCGGCATGCGCACGGGCACCGGCCGCTCGTCGCGGTCGGGGGTGCGCGGGGGACGGGGACGGGACTCCATTCCTTTCTTCGGGCGGCCGCCCCGGCCTCAGGCCGCGGCCGAGAAGCGGTAGCCGGCGCCGCGCACCGTCTGCACCATGCCATCGACCCCGAACGGCTCCAGGGTCCGCCGCAGGCGGCGGATATGCACGTCGATCGTGCGTTCCTCCACGTACACGCTGCCGCCCCAGACGTGGTCCAGCAGCTGGGCACGGCTGTACACCCGGTCCGGGTGGGTCATGAAGAAGTGCAGCAGGCGGTACTCGGTGGGGCCGATCGGCACCGGGGCTTCGCCGGCGAACACGCGGTGGGCCGCGCCGTCGATGCGCAGGACGCCGGCCGAGACGCTGCCGTCCTCGTCGTCCTCGCGCGCGCGCCGCAGCACCGCCCGCACCCGCGCCAGCAGCTCGCGCGAGGAGAACGGCTTGACCACGTAGTCGTCCACCCCGGCCTCCAGGCCGCCGACCCGGTCGTTCTCCTCGCCGCGGGCGGTGAGCATGATGATCGGGATGTCGCGGGTCAGCGCCTCGCGGCGCCAGCGCCGGGCCAGCTCCAGGCCGCTGGTGCCGGGCAGCATCCAGTCCAGCAGGATCATGTCCGGGACGCGGTCGGCGATGGCGGCCTGGGCCTCGCGCGCGTCGCCCGCATGCACCGGCACGTATTCGCCCTTGCGCAGGGCAAAGGCGACCATGTCGCGGATCGCGGGCTCGTCGTCGACGATGAGGATCTGCTTCTGCACGCCGGCTCCTCCGGTATCGCCAGTCATTAGACTACCGTTGCATGACAGTTCCATGACAACGGCCGGCGGCGGCGTTCAACGCCGCTGCATGTCCGGATCGCGCACGCCCTGGCGGCGCAGTTCCAGCACCGTGGGGGTGATCGCGGCGATCCGCGCGTCGATCCGCGCGCGCGCCACGTAGTCCAGGTCGCCGCGCTTCTTCAGCGTCTCCAGCTGGATCAGCGCCTGCTCCGGCCGCCCGTTGAGGAAGGCGGCCTCGGCATAAGCCTCGCCGGCGCGCGCGCTGTCGCCGGCCAGCTCGCAGGCACGGGCGAAGGTGCGCTGGAACACCGGGTCGTTGCCGGAGCGCGCCAGCAGTGGCCGCAGCACTTCCTGGGCACGCTTGCCGGCGGCTTCGTTGCCCTGGGCGACCAGCACCCTGGCATAGGTCAGCACCACCGCGCGGTGGCCAGGGTGGCGCTGCAGCAGCTGGTCCAGGCGGGCATTGGCTTCGGCCGTGCGCCCGGCCTGCGCCTCGGCCTCGGCCAGGGCCAGGGCCACCCACAGGTTCTGCGGGTCCTCCTCCAGCAGCTGGCGCAGCTCGCCCGCCACCGCCGCCGGTTCGCTGGACAGGCGCACCACGGCCAGGCCATAGCGCTGCGCCGGGCTCAGCCCGGAGGGGCTGGCACGGCGCAGGGCCTCGTACTCGCGCACCGCCGCGTCGGTGGTGGTGGCGCTGAGCGCGCGCAGGCGCTCGCGCGCCCACTCGAAGTCGCCGGTGGCCCCGGAGGGCCGCGCGCTGCCGCCCAGCGAGGCCAGTTCCAGCCCGGCCGGGAGCAGGGGATTGCCGCGCCCGGCCAGCAGCGGCGGCAACTGCGGCTGCGCCGGGGGCTCGGCGACCACCCGCTCCACCCGCGAGACGGTTTCCCCGTCCACCTCGCCCACGGTGGTGGTGGCGGTGACGCTGCGCCCGCGCATCTGGTCGGCGCGCTGCTTGGCCTCGGCGATGCGGGTGGTGTTGACCGGGTGGGTGCGCAGGTACTCGGGCACGCTGTAGCCGCCGGAGTTGCCGCGGGTGGCGAACGACATGCGCGCGAAGAAGTCGGCCATCGCGTCCACGTCGTAGCCGCTGCGGGCCAGGGCGCGGATGCCGAGGCGGTCGGCCTCGTGCTCGTTGGCGCGGGTGTAGTTGATCTGGTTCTGCTGCATCAGGCCCATGGCGCTGATGATGGCCGCCTGCGAGGCGTCGCCGGAGGACGAGCCGCCGGCGGCCTGGGCCGCGACCACCGCCGCCAGCATGCCCAGCAGGATCGGGATCTGGTCGCGCTGGGCGCGCTCGACCCCGCGCAGCACGTGCTGCTGGGTGACGTGGGCCATCTCGTGCGCCAGCACCGCCGCCACCTCGTCCTCGCGCTCGGCGGTCAGTACCAGGCCGGCATTGACACCGATGTAGCCGCCGAGGGTAGCGAAGGCGTTGATCTGGCGGTCGCGCAGCATGAACAGCGTGTAGCGCTGTTCGGGCCGGTCGCTGTAGGCGCCCAGGCGGTCGCCCAGCGCCTGCAGCCAGTCGTCGATCAGCGGGTCGTCCAGCAGGTAGCCGTAGTTGCGCAGCTCGCGCAGCATCATCCCGCCGTACTCCTCCTGCCTGGCGGGGGTGAGCAGTTCGCCGGCCGAGGACCCGATGTCCGGCAGGCGCAGGCTGTCCTGCGCCGGAGCCGGCCCGGCCGGGGCCAGCATCAGCGTCAGCAGCAGGGCGGCGGCGAGGGGGCGGGGAGCGGGCAAGCGCGTTACTCCGTGGTTCGGCCCAGCATTGCGCGCGCGCCGGGCCGACGGGTGAATCCAAAGTTAATCCGGTGGCGGGACGGAGCGTTACGCGCGCGATCTCCGCAGCCCGATACCATAGCCGCTTCGACCCCGTAATACCGCTGGAGTTTCCCGTGTCCGAAGCGACCCCCGCCATCCGCATCTATTCCACCGCCATCTGCCCGTACTGCGTGGCGGCCAAGAACTTCCTCAAGAGCCAGGGCCGGGAGTGGACCGAAATCCGGGTCGACCTGGACCCGGCCGAGCGCGAGAAGATGGTCAACCTGACCCGCCGCACCAGCGTCCCGCAGATCTTCATCGGCGAGGTCCACGTCGGTGGCTACGACGACATGATGGCCCTGCACCGGGCCGGCAAGCTGCTGCCGCTGCTGGAAGGCCAGGCGCCGGAGGGTTCGGCATGAGCGGCGGCGACCGCGTCCGAGAGTTCACCGAGTTCCGCCAGCGCATGAACCAGCGGATCCTGGCCGAGCCCAATCAGGTCGTGCGCCGGTTCTTCGCCCTGGACACCCAGGCCTACCAGGCCGGCGCCCTGGACGTGAAGATCAAGGAGCTGCTGGGCCTGGTGGCCTCGCTGGTGCTGCGCTGCGACGACTGCATCAGCTACCACGTGGCCCAGTGCCGGCAGGCCGGGGTCAGCCGCGAGGAGTTCTTCGAGGCGTTCTCGGTCGGCCTGGTGGTGGGCGGCTCGATCG